>TARA_R110001592_G_scaffold363290_1_pt1 | contig 105040 bp, 78 predicted proteins | sample TARA_R110001592 | Tara Oceans TARA_R110001592 (sample SAMEA4398387) | marine metagenome | biome: Polar Biome; feature: [SRF] surface water layer (ENVO:00010504); material: water (ENVO:00002006), including particulate matter (ENVO:01000060) such as... | depth 5 m
CGAGCGGGTCAAGTGCAATTTCTACAGTGGCAGTGACCGGTTTTCAGCAGTGTGCGTTATGTCGATGCATCTTCGTACTCGTTAAATTCTTCCATGAGTGCATTGATGGCATCGGAAGAACCGAGTGCGAAGATGCTGTCGCCGGCGTTGAGGATGGATGTACTCGGCGGTGGCATTTGGGGCTGCTGACCGGGTCGACAGATGCCGACGACCATGATGCCTTTGGTGCTGAAATCGGTCTCGTGTAACTTTTTGCTACAGTAAGGATTGGCGTCAGTGATCTGCAGGTCGGCGACTTCAAACCCGCCAACATGTTTGCTGGCGACTTCGACAAAATCTTCGACAGCGGGGTGAATCATGAAGCGGGCTATTTTGACGGCGCCACTGCGAAACGGACTGACGACTCGATTGGCACCGGCGTGTCGGATTTTATCGCCGGCTTTGTCGTCGCTGGCACGGGCGATGATCTGGAATTCGGGATTGAGCATGCGGGCAGTGAGGACGACATACACGTTATCGGCGTCGCTGGGGAGAGCGGCAGCAAGCGATTTGGCGTTTTCGATCCCTGCGCTTTGCAGGACAAAGTCATCGGTGGCGTCGCCATGAATATAGAGCCAGCCTTTGTCTTCGCAGGTCAACTGCAGACGTTCGTCGTCTTTATCGATGACGACGAACGATTTTTCGCGTTCGTGGAGGTATTCACAGATGGAGGCCCCCATGCGACCGATGCCACATACGATGTAGTGGCCGTCCAGATTAGAGATTGCTTTCTGCATGCGACGTTTCTCCAGGATAGAACTCATTTGCTGACGAACGATCCATTGACCAAGCTGGGAGACAGAATAGGTAAATATTCCCAGACCAAACATGAGGTAAAAGATGATAAACAGCTTGCCGTTGTCGGAGAGGGAAACGGGATCTTCATAGCCGACGGTGGTTGCCGTGATGACAATCATATACAGGCTGTTGAGCCAGGAGGCACCTTCAATCCAGCGAATTCCCACGGTCCCGAAGATGGTAAAGCCGATCAGCAGAACGACGATGCGAACAAACTGCGCAACCGACTGTTTCTGCTGTTTCGTCTGACTTGTGGGTACGATGAAATGAAAAACCATGCGTGAGAGTCTACAGTCTGAATAGAATTTTAGATAGAAAACTCGACTGAGCCGGTGGTAATAAAATGGTTTCGGGTCGGTCCAGATCAGCGAGGAGGAACTCGGCGGCCTGGATTCCACTGCGAACGGCGCCTTCCATGGTGGCAGGCCAGCCGGTCGAAGTCCAGTCTCCCGCCAGGTAGAGCCCTTCGACTTGAGTATGCTGGGACGGACGGAGCTGTTCCACTCCGGGTTTCACGGAGAAGACGGCCTGATGCTCGGTAACCATGCGGCTGTGCAGCAGTTCTGCAGCATTTGCTTCAGGCCAGATCATCGCCAGTTCTCTCACGACTTCGCTGATGATCTCTGACTGGGTTCGTCCCTGCCGGGCAGATCCTGTCAGATTGTGACTGGCGGAGATGACAACCTGGTAGTAGTAACCGGACTCAGTAGAAGCATTCTGCATCAGGCGACTGCGATTGAACATCCACTGCGAGAGCGTGTCGACGAAGACCGCATGAGGCAGACTGGTGATCTCGCGATCGAACCAGAGATGTACGCTGGTGATGGGGGCAGATTCAAGTTGCTGAATGCCGGTTAAACTTTCGCGGCCGGGAAATTCGTCGGGCAGGAGATCGAAGACGCGCTGGTAAGGAACCGCGAGCACGACCCGCGGGCAGTCGATTTCGCTGCCGTCGCGTAACTGGATGCCGGTGACCTGCTGCCCGTCGATGCGAATGTTTTCAACTCCGGTCTGCAGCGAGATTTTTGAGCCACGCTGTTTGAGGTAGTCCTGTATCACTGTGCCATACAGGTGTTCGAGGGGAACGGTGGGAATCAGCACCTGCCAGTTGTCCCGGGCTCTGAGAAAGCCATCGACGAAGACTTTACGGGCATGCGAAAGGCTGATGCGGTCGAGGCTTTCACTTAACGCGCTGACGAGAACCACATTCCAGAAGCGGTTGATGACAGCGGAAGACTGGCCGTGCTCGACAAGCCAGTCGGCGATGGTGGGTTCGTTTTCAAGGTCAATGTTTGCGATCGCCAGCTGTTTCACGCCACGGGCGAGCTGGATCTTATCAGACCAGGATAGATAAGAGAGTCCGCCAAATGCAGGGAGCAGATGCAGGGGGGACGGCAACAGCGGGTTGGCGGCGAAGCGATTGACTTTGAACTGTCTGCCCTTCGAATCGGAGTCGATTAAATCGGGGGCGACAGAATCGGGGCCAACGAAATAGAGTTCTGCAGCGCGCTGGAACGAATCGGCGATGCCCACGGTTTCACAGAAACGGTTGAATTCAAAACAGCAGCCCATGCTGACATGCTGGCAGTTATCGATGAGCTGTTCCGACTGTTTGTCCGCGAATGAACTCGCGCGGCCTCCCAGACGGGGACGCGACTCATACAGGGAGACAGGAATCTCGCGATCTGCAAGTGTAACTGCACAGGCCAGTCCGGCCAGACCGCCTCCGATGATGACAACTTCTGACTGACTGGCTCCCACGGACGATCCTGACGAACTCTACTGGTATTTTAAGAAAAAGGGCCTGGCCTGAACATTGGATCTGTATTTCCTGACATGGCTCACCTAGACTATGCCTGGGTCTTATCAGACTTGGAATGACAGGTTGGCTGAACTGGTCCGCACGCTCGCTGGCGTGCTCGCCTGACATTGCTCACCTGTCACTTCAGGATTGATGAACCACTTATTTTACTACAGCGTCTTCAGAAACAATTTGACCGAGTAGAATAAAACGAGAGGCGCTATAATAAAATACGATGTAATTCCGTATTTGAGGATACCGAAAAATCAATCTGATCCTAGTGATGACTCTGCGAAATCATGAAATATCCGGGGATTGAGCGACTGCAGCGTTTTTCAACACGCTGGCTGCAGACGGGACGTAACTTCCTGTATCCGCCCCGCTGTTCGCTGTGTGGAATGGAAACGGTGTGTACCGGCGTGAATTGCGGGGAACAGATTGAAGAACTGGTTCCCGTTCTTTCCCGATCCTGTCAGCGCTGCGGCGCGCCGGTGGGCCCACACCTGGAGACTTCCGGAGGCTGTACAGACTGTCGGGGTGAGAAATTCCGGTTCGCGCGGGCAGTCGCTCTGGGAAAATATGAAGGAGCATTGCAGGAATTTATTCTGAATCTGAAGCAGAACCATGGCGCGTACCTGGGAGGGGGACTGGCGAATCTGCTGTTCTATCGGAATCAGGAATTCTTTGAACAACTGGGAACAGAACTGATTGTTCCGGTCCCGTTGCACTGGACATCCCGTCTGCGTCGCACTCATAATCCGGCCAGTATCATTGCAGAGGCCCTGTCACACCGCTTGCAAGCGAAATACAGCGGGAATATACTCGCCAAACGAAAGAAGACTCCTCCACAGACCAGTTTATCTCCTCAGAACCGGAGAACAAATCTACGTGACGCGTTTCAAGTCCGTAGGCCCGGTCGGGTGAAAGACTTAAGTATATTACTGGTTGATGATGTCATGACGACAGGATCAACTGCGAATGCTGCGACACGTGCCCTTCTGCAGGCAGGTGCCAGCGAAATTAATGTAGCAGTCATAGCCAGAGCGCCGCGTATATGACTTTAGAAAATCAAATCTCCACACGAGACGGTTGCTGTCAGCGTGGATACAACAGATAAGGTAAGTACCTCGATGGATGCGAGTACCACTCCACCTGAAAAAACCCCCGGTAAGAAGGCGGAGAAAAAAGCGATTGGCAGAAACCATCGTTTCTTCCTGCGCGGGCTGGCCATCAGTCTGCCTCCGATTCTGACGCTGGTCATCGTGATCTGGGTTGCCGGGATAGTGAACGATTACATTATCACGCCCACGACAACCACGGTGAGATACTGTATTGCCTACTTCACAGACGATTCACAACCCCGCGATAATTTTGTAGAGATGGAAAACCTCCCCCCCCTGGAATACTGTCGCAAAGATTATCTGATCAGCAGAGCTGACGTGGACACAGTGAGAGCCATCGAACAGTCAGCCGGATCTCAAATGGTCAACCGAAATAAAATTGCGTCTTACGCCTGGGTTCCGTTTGGCGATCGAGCAGTCAAGTATGCCGACTATCGTGAAGTTGCCAAACGCATCCGAGAATCGGATATGCCGACCACGGCGATGGGCCTGTATATGGAACTGGCAACCACGCGCTGGTTCAAGAGTCTGTTTCACCTGAGTGCCGTGGCGGTGGCACTGACAGTTGTGGCACTCTATTTCCTGGGGCGATTCGTCACCGCGCGGATTGGTGCCTGGATGGTCATAAAATTCGAACAGGGAGTTCTGGCAAGACTGCCTGTAGTGAGTAATGTGTATTCTTCAGTGAAGCAGGTCACCGACTTTTTCTTCAGCGAACGAACCGTGGACTACAGTCGGGTCGTCGCGATCGAATATCCCAGGCGGGGTATCTGGTCGCTGGGTTTTGTCACCGGCGACAGTATGCTGGAAATGACGGTGACTGCAGGAGAGCCTCTGGTGGCCATCCTGGTCCCGACATCCCCGATGCCGGTAACCGGCTACACCATGAGTGTGCCTAAAAGCGAAATCGTCGATTTAAATATTACCGTGGACCAGGCTTTCCAGTTTTGTCTGTCGTGTGGGGTTTTAGTACCGCCTCAACAGCGGGTTACCGATGAACTGCTGCGGGAAGAGCTGGGAAAACGTCTGCTGGGAGATCGCAAGCTGGCGGGATTCAAAGTCCAGATAGCCCCTCCGATTCCGACCACGCAGACATCGACGATTGAAAGCGATCATACGACCACAGAAGAGAAGCCGGAAAAGTCAAATGATTCGGAATCTGATCCCCCCAACCAGCCAGCAGAGGATTCAAAGTAACCTGAGCCTCTGGTGGCACAACCGGCCTGGCGACTGAGATTTCAATCGTACCTAGTTTTGAGTAATAGTGGAAAGTGGAGTGATGGACCAGTCGTCTGAAAAACGTCCTTTACGGATTGCAACCCGTGCCAGCAACCTGGCGCTGTGGCAGGCTTACTATGTTTCGGATCTACTGAAAAAGCAGAGCAGCGAACGTCCGATTGAAATTGTACACATCACTTCGGAAGGGGACCGCGATCTGACGTCCCCACTCTCAGAATTCGGCGGACTGGGTGTCTTTACCCGCGAAGTACAGAAAGCGGTACTGGATGGTCGCGCAGATCTTGCTGTACACAGTTTAAAGGATCTGCCAACAGAACAGGCGCCCGGATTACAGTTGGCAGGCATCCCGGAGCGGGGGCCCCTCTACGATGTGCTGATTTTTCCGCAGGGATCGGACGCGGTGGAGCACATTACCGACCTGGCTGACGACGCGAGGATCGGCACGGGCAGTCTGCGGAGACGCGCACAGCTGCTGCATCAGCGAAGTGATCTGCAGATGCTGGAAGTACGCGGCAATGTGGAAACCCGTCTCAAAAAACTGGACGCGGGAGAATACGATGCCCTCTGCCTGGCAGAAGCCGGTATGGTGCGTCTTGAATTACTTGAACAACGGGCTTCCCTGCTGCTACAACCTCCGGAGGTTTATCCTGCTGTCGGCCAGGGCGCCTTGGGAATCGAATGTCGTGCAGACGACGAGGAGACCGCCGCACTGCTGGCCGGGTTGTCCGATCCACCCACACAGGCAGCGACCACGGCAGAACGAAGCCTGCTGGCTCACCTGAGAGCCGGCTGTCATGCCCCGATTGGAAGTCTGTCCCAGACGACCATCGACCAGTTGACCCTGGAAGCGGTTGTGCTGAGCGCGGATGGAGTGGAACGAATTTGTGCTTCGGTTACCGGTTCGCTTACTGAAGCGGCAGACATCGGTGTGAAGGTCGCGAAAGCATTGCTGGCAGATGGTGCAGGCCGATTGATTACCGGAACCGAAGAGTCCTGAATTCTCTGCCAGCGGTTCACTGTTCCAAGTGACGTCAAGGCTGAAATAAGACCTGTAAATTATTTCCCTATTCTTAGAGAAATCGCTGTGTATCATATGTCGATTCTGCGGGGCAGATGCGTTATACTCTGATCAGAAATGGACTGCCTCTCTCTAACGTAATCAGGAAGTGCGGAAGGATCCAGACATGGAACGTCACCCTTATCGCCCCGGCTTATCCGGGATCGTTGCTACCGAAACTGAGATCTCTCAGATTCAGGAAGGATTGACTTATCGGGGTTACCCGATTGATGAACTGGCGCGAGGAGCGGCCTTCATCGAAGTTGCCTACCTGCTGCTGCACGGCGAGTTGCCCAGCCACGAACAACTGGCTGATTTTCAGACTCTGCTGATTGAGACAGGCTCCCTGCCTCAACCTGTGATGGCGGCGGTCGAGGCAATCCCTCCCCACATCGACATGATGGAAGTGATTCGCAGTGGCGTGAGCCTGCTGGCGCACTTTGATCCGCAAATGGAATATGGGGTCTTCCAGTCGGAAGTTTCCAATGCGCAATACCTGCTGGCGATGCTGCCTCAGTTGATTTCGTATCGATATCACCAGGTGCGTGGTTCCCGTCTGGTCGAACCGAACTTTCATCACTCTTATGCAGGCAGCTTCTGGTGTATGCTGAAAGGGGATGAACCTTCGCAGCTGGAAGAAGAAGCATTTAATGCCGCCCTGATCATTTATGCCGACTTCGGATTGTCTCCTTCCACATTTGCCGCGCGCGTGGTGGCTTCAACGGGTAGCCCGCTGTACTCTGCGATCTGCTCTGCCATCGGTTCCATCAATGGCCAGTTGCACTGCAGTTGCGGAACGGGCGTGCTGGATGTCCTGCAGGAAGCAATACAATCAGGCAACGCCGAGGAATGGGTTTGTCAGGAAATTACCAAGGGACGCCGTGTGCTGGGGTTTGAAAATTCGCATCACAAGCCCCGCGATCCCCGTTCTGCGGTTCTGAAATCGTATTGTGTTCAGCTGGCAGACGCATTGGGCCAGAACGAGATGGAAAACGCTGCTGACACCATTGAAGAGATCATGGGAAAAATTCAAAAGGTCCATCCCCGGGTAGAATGGTACGCAAGTCGGCTGTTGCATTACCTGGGTTTTGAGCCGGACCTGTTCACTCCGATTTTCTCTGTTTCACGACTGGTTGGCTGGGTGGCTCATATTGTTGAGCAAAGTGAGAATAATCACCTGTACCAGCCACTGTCCCGCTATGTGGGCATGGACCAGAGAAAATACACGCCACTGCCGTTACGCAGCTGATTCGACTTTGTCTTTATAAAACAGCCGCAAGAGAATAGGCAGCAGGACCAGCGATCCGAGCATCCCGCCGAGCATGGCAACACTGACCAGGGCACCGAAATAGATCAGCGGAATAAAGTGTGAAAGCGTGAGCACGCTGAAGCCGGCCACCAGCGCGCAGGTTGCAAAGATGATCGCCCGGCCCACCCCGCGGTGAGTCCGCCGAATCGCATCAACGACCGAAGCGCCCCGCGAACGTTCCCGCAGAAAGCCCGTGATAAAGTGGATGCTGGAATCGGTCGTTAACCCCATCGAAACACTGGCAATCATAGCGGTGCCGATATTGAGTGGCAGGTTAAACCAGCCCATCGCTCCGACCACCAGCACGATGGGGAACAGATTGGGAATCATGGAGATGATGCCGATTTTGAGACTGCGAAAGGCAATCGTCATCATTGCCAGAATGCTGGTTCCCGCGAGTAGAAAGCTGAAGAGTTGATCGTTCAGCAGACTGTCGATCAGATACGCCAGCAGGATAAAGATGCCGGCGGCTTTACCGGGTTCGGCGGCTTTCACATCAGCAGCATCCGTTTTTTCAGTGACCTTCGAACCGGGAAAATGTTTCTTAGCCAGTGCATCGACTTTAGCGATGAGAGAGAGTTTTTCTTCTGCAGACTGACGTTCCAGTGCCCGAAGCACAATTCGCATTCTCCCTTTTTCGGAATTATACAGGCTGCTTTCAAAATCGGGCTGCAGGCTTTTGATGGAATCGAGTTTGGACTGAATTGGATCAGAGGCGAACGGGATTTTCGGTATGAAGTCCAGAGTATCGGTAATCGAAATCACCTTGGTCAACTGTTGCTTGCCTGGAGGATTGGCCTGTTGCAGATCGCTGGCCAGTGCACGGACCCGGTCGAGATACTCTTCGTTCAGTTTCGGAGGAGCCGGGAAATTGACTTCCCAGGTCGAAGCACCTCCGAGTCGTGTTTCCACAAAATTGAGTGCCTGCACGATATCACTGGAGTCGCGAAAGTTCTTGCTGAAATCGGTTTCTACTTTCAGGCGGGAGAAGCCTACGGCGGCGAACAGGACGAGCAGAACGGTTCCCGAGAGAATCAGTCGAGGATAATGCTCTGTTCCCAGACAGACTTTTTTGAGGATGCGTTCCAGCCCCTGCTCGGAAGAGTGTTTGAGGGGTGCACTGAGAGAACCGAGTGAAATTCCGCCGGGGAGTAAAACGGTGGCTGCGATCAGAACCATCATGGTCCCTAAGGCCATCATAATCCCGAAGCTGCGAACCGGTGCGATTTCACTGGAGAGCAGTGATGCGAAGCCGGCGGCCGTGGTGGCGCAGGTCCAGAATATTGCGGGCAGGAGTTCGACCATCGTCTGGCGAATGGCCCGTGGTCGCGAGACGTTATTGCGCTGCAGTTCCTGGAAATGGACTGCAACGTGTGTCACAGTCGCGATGCCGATAATCGTCACCAGTGAATTCAGCATGGAACTGACCATGCTGAGTTGAAAGTGTCCCAGTACGAGGATCGCTTCGGTCCAGAGAATCGAGCAGATCACCACCAGCAGCGGCAGCATGACCCACCGCAGTCGTCGGAACAGTAGAAACAGAACCAGCGCCAGCAGGTTGAGCGATACTTTGAACAGGATGTTGCCGTCTTCTTCGACGTAGCGGAACATATCGTGCACCTGCACGGGCTCGCCGACGACGTAGGCTTGAGGCGTGTGTCCCTCAGCCAGTTGACGAATACGACGGAATGTTTCTCCACGGGAAACCGGAGAATTCTCTTCGGGCAGCAGCCTGAGTGCGATGGCGGTCGTCTGGTTATCATCGCCGATCAGTACGCCGCGGAAGAGCTCAGTCATCTCATCCTGTTTTCTTCTAATCAGGGCGCGGAGAAAGAAGTTGAGTTTGGGAGGCGAGAGCGCATCAGCGAGGTTCTGGGTGACTTCCGCATTCACGCCGGGAACTTTACTGAGATCCTGCGAGAATCGGCGAACTTCAAGAAGCCCTTCTGGCTCAAGCAGATCGGGGGTGGTATACGCAACGAAGACAAATTCATCGCCGCCGAACAGGCGTTTGCTTTCCAGGTAATCAAGCAGGTGTGGATCATCTTTCGCGTAGAGCGATTCGATCGACTGTTCAAACGAGAGCTGAGAAGCGGGATAGATAGACAGCCCGGTGAGGGCCATAAATATCAGCAGGAGAATCCAGCGCAGTTTGTAGAGTCTGTCAACGAATGATTCCAGCCAGCGCTGCGGGTGACTACTCATAAGGAAAGACCATATCCTGCTGCCTGTCTGGCATTCAATACGAAACAATTCGGCCCATTGCTATGATACAGGAATACTTCCGATGCACACGCAACCCATCTGCTCTTGTCGAACTATAGCTCACTGTAATCATGATTTCATTACAAAGTGTCCGTTTTTTACAACGTGTTGATTTTTTCCAACCTGAATACTTCAGAACCATCAGCATCGATATTTCCAGATATCCGAATCATTCCGCGCCGCACTCACACTCCGTCCTTACAGTCGCTAGAAATCTTACAAAACCCCATCTCAGTCCTGGAGTGCCCCCTTGTTTCTGACGTCCGAGACCTGCATACTTGATGCAGCCCCCGTGGTTAACTGTCGTGTCAGCTTAACCTTGGGAATCAAAGTACCTGCTCTGGAAAACGTAATAATCATGCAGACTGACTCTGGAACCGCTGTTTACGCCTCTTGGGATTGATGTTTGTGACAAAACCCGGATTCTTAACGACCGCTCTGCTGCTGATTCTGCTTCTGGCTGGCGGTCTGCGTCTGACGATGGTGGTGCTGCAGAGCGATCAGCTGCAGGAAGACCGGGATGCCTACATCGCAATTGCCCGGAACCTGGCTGCGGGACATGGTTTCACATCGAGTCGGACTGATGAGGGACAGGACATCAAGCCGACGGCATTTCGTCCACCTTTATATCCCTGCCTGCTGGCAGCCCTCTATTATGTGAATGCGGGGAGTCTGGGTGTAGGAATGATGCAGGTGCTGCTGGGGGTGCTCACCGTCTGGTTCACATGGAAAACCGGTCTGCGATTGCAAATGCCCGTCGGGGCGCTGGTCGCTGCCGCGGTAGTGGCGACCGATCCGGTATTGCTGCAATATACGTCGTTTTCAATGACAGAGGTGCTGTCTGCGTTTCTCACCAGCCTGTTGCTCTTCATGCTGGTGTACCAGTTGACGGAAGAACAAACACAGCCAGAGACCAGGAATATGTCTGCAATCACATTCACGACCGGTCTGGTCTGGGGCCTGGCCATTCTGTGCCGACCGACTTATCTCGCTTTCCTGGGGCTCTGGTTCCTGACGCGGCTGTGTGCGACCGTCTTCAAACGCTTTCTGAAAACACAGCCAACAGGACATGCATGGCGTCAACTGACGTACCTGTCAGCGGGAATTCTGATTGCGATCTCGCCCTGGCTGATACGGAATCTCGTGGTTTTTCACGCCCCGATTCTGACAACGACCCATGGGGGATATACGTTGCTGCTGGGAAATAATCCGGTGTTCTATGAGGAAGTGGTTCAACAACCCTGGGGCACGGTCTGGTCGGGCGAGAGCCTGGATGCCTGGCAGAAAAGCCTGGAGCGTGATCTTGAGGCAACAGTTCCCCCTGTGAAGAGTGAGCAGGAACGTGATCAGTGGATGTATCAACGGGCAAAGGCCAATATCGCAGCGCAGCCCTCCCTGTTTGTACAGTCCTGTCTGCTCAGATTGAGGCGCTTCTGGAATTTCAGCCCGCTCAACAGTGCGCTGGTCGAGTCGAAGCCTCTGATAGGCTGGGGGGTCACAGGTTACTATTTTCTGATACTGACTGGCGCTTTGGGGGGGTGTCTGCTGTTAATCTGGAAGAGAGAGCCAGCCTGGGAACCATTTCTCTGGCTCATTGTCAGCTTTACGGTGGTCCATCTTTTCTATTGGACCAACATGAGAATGCGGGCACCACTGGTGCCGGCAATCGCCTTGCTGAGTGTTTATGGCTGGTCAAAATCTGCTGATTTTCTGAAATTCAGGAAACCCACTGAGCCAAGAGAACACGAAAGCCACAACACGTTATAACGCAATGATTTATAACGGTTTGCCAAGCGGTTTCGGAGCAGCGATTGTTATTGACACTCTTTCAGAAATCGACCTATAATCCGCGCCCATTTATCCCGGTCCAGTGGACGGAGTTAAGTCAACTGACCGCAATTCGTTACACTCTGTCTACTTTGAATTTAGCACCAGAGCGTATTCCTTTCCCTACCATTTCCCTTCAACAGAAGATTGACCTACCCGGTTATCACTTCAGGAGTGCCCGTGTCGGGCGAGATCAATTCCGTACCCCGGTATGTTTCGCATCGCATCTGGCAGGTAATTGTTTTCTTAACATTGCTTGGCGGACCGGTGACGGTTGCGCCTGCTCAGACCAGTTTCTTCGGCGCCCCGAAAGCATCCTATGAAGAACCGGAATATGAACCTTCGGAAAAAGAGTCGATTGCCATCTCCGCAGAGTACTCGCAGCAGTGGGAAGAAGATTTTGTCAGTGTCTCGATTCTGAAAGGCAACTGCCGCATCCAGCAGGGCGAGGCAACTCTGCGCTCCAGACAAATGGTGATCTGGCATCGAAAAACGCGACAGACCGATCGCATCTCGGTTTACATGGAAGGCGAAGTGCGCGTCGATCTGCCTGGTGAATCCAAAACAGAAAACAGCCTGCTGGTCAACCTGGTAACACAAAACGGGCTGAAGCAGGACTTCAGACGCCCTGCCCGAATTACAACAGCACCTGATGACCCCGTTTTGAATCGCGCCATCGAGAGACGGGGAATACCTCACGATCATCAACTGAAACGTGCCCAGTTTATTGTCGAGAAGCCTCCCCTTGAAGGTCCTGAATTAAGTCCGATTCCAGAACAGGAAATCGTTACCGATTTTCGTAGAATTCGACTCTTCCCCCGCAGCGCAGTCCCCTACAACGTCCAGAGTTTTCCGTCGACTCACACCGTTCCCCCGGAACAGATCTGGGTGATTACCGGGGGAGTGAATCTTCTGATTGATGGCGTGGAGGGTTTGGAAATGGTTGACATGTCCGCTGACCGGATCATCATCTGGACAGACGGGCGGAATACTCAGAACTTCAATTCTGAAATCAGACAGTCTAAAGAAACTCCCTTTGAAATTTATCTCGAAGGGAACATCGAAATTCGTCAGGGCACCTATTTCCTCAAAGCGAACCGTGCTTTTTATGACGCCCGGGAAGAACGGGCCGTGATGCTGGATGCAGAACTGAAAACCCGGCTTCCGGAACTGGGTGAAGATATCAGGGTCAGGGCCAGTCAGATTCGTCAGCTCTCAAAAGGCGCATACCTCGCACAGAATGCATGGGCCACAGGCAGCCAGTTTGGAAAACCAGGCTACAAAATTCAATCTTCAGATGTCTTTATCGAAGACCGTTATACGACTCCCTGGCTGGGGTCAGGTTCTGCTGAACTAGACCCGATCACGGGGCAACCGATGCCTGAGAAACGTGCCTGGTTGACAAGTTCCAACAATACTTTTGAGATTGGTAACGTACCACTGTTCTACTTGCCGTATGTCTCCAGCCCGGCGGAAGACATTTATTTCCCGATCACCGGATTGCGATTCGGAAACGACCGCATCTTTGGTTTCCAGGTCGAAACGGAATGGGATATGTTCAAGCTGCTGGGGCTCGAACGACCAGAGGGTACGAAATGGGAAGGTCAGGTCGATTACTATTCGTATCGAGGCGTCGGGATCGGACAGTCCGGCAATTACCAGGGAGCCAACCTGTTTGGCTTTGACAATATATTCAGCGGAAACGCAGAAGCGTTTTACATCCACGACAGTGGTACCGATAACCTGGGTCTGGACCGCCGCGATCTTGTTCCCTCAACCAAAGACCGTTATTTCCTGAATCATCAGCACCGACAGACTTCTCCATTCGGCATGACGTTAAGCAGTGAAGCCGGCCTGTTCTCGGACAGGAACTTTCAACAGGAATATTTTCAATCCGATTTCAATAACCGTAAAGATGTGGAAACATTATTACATCTCAAGCAGCAACAGGACAACTGGTCCTGGTCGGTCATTGGCAGAACAAAACTGAATGGCTACGAAAACACAACAGACTGGCTGCCTAAAGCAGATCTGTTCCTGCTGGGTGAGCCACTGTTTGGAAACCTGGTGAACTGGACTTCGCATTCCTCAGTCGGTTATGGAAAACTGAAGCCGGGTTCTGCACCTTATAATCCTCAACAGGATGTCTTCACTCCCCTGCCCTTCATTGCCGATTCACAGGGACTGGTGGCGATGACTCGTAACCAGCTGGAAGCGCCATTCAACCTGGGGCCAGTTATTCTGACTCCGTATGTGATGGGCGAAGCAGCTTACTGGGAACAGGGTCTGCAACAGCAACAGATTGACCGCCTCTACGGTTCTGCCGGTCTGCGCGGCAGTATTATGGCAGAGCGTATCTTCCCGGATGTTTATAATCCTTATTTCAATCTGAATGGACTGGCACATAAAATGGTGCTGGAAGCAGATTACTCTTTCAGCGATGCCAGCGAAAACCTGTCCGGGATCGCCCAGTACAATGAATTTGATGACAACGCTCAGGAAATGTTCCGCGAACGCCTGGTGATCAATACCTTTGGTGGAGTTCTGCCACCTCAGTTTGATCCACGTTTTTATGCCGTTCGTACGGGAGCCGGCCGCGGTGTCACAGATCCTTATTATGAACTGGTTGACGATCAGCAGGTGCTTCGTATGGCATGGCGACATCGACTCCAGACCAAAACCGGTCCTCCCGATCGCATGCGTACCAAAGACTGGATGACACTGGACCTGGAAGCGTCTTACTTCCCGGATGCAGATCGAGATAACTTTGGCGAAGACTTTGGACTGCTGGGTGGACATTATCAATGGTTCCTCGGAGATCGAACCACGCTGGCAGCTAATGCCTACTATGATGTCTTTGATGGTGCACAGCAGCTCTGGGATGTATCACTCACCAGTCAGCGTACGAATCGTCTGTCAGTCAATGTAGCTTTGCAACAGATTAAAGGGGGCGCCGATCTGGACAGCCAGATTTTATCAGCCGGTCTGAATTACGTCATGAGCCAGAAATGGAGTGCGGGCATCAGTACTGCTTATGACCTGGGAGAAAATGTCAATCGCGGTCAGATACTTTCGCTCACTCGAACGGGTGCCGATTTTATCACGAGTCTGGGCATGTCTTATAATCAGAGTACCGGAAACGCCGGTATCGGTCTGACCATCATGCCTCGGTTCGGAAATTTTGGTGGCGGGCCTGCTGATTTATCTTCAATTTTAGGTAACACTGCTTCACAATAGGAATCGGGACAGTGATCAAATCACAGAATACTCAAGTCAAACCTTTTCAACGGCAAACGACATCTGCAGCGGAATCTGATAAATATCGTTCCGAATGGAGACAGCGTCTGATTGATGTCGAAAGTGGTATTAAATTTGGCATCAGGCTGGACAGCACATTCTTTATTCACTTTTTCGTCGGCAGTGCTGTCATTGCGGCTGCGACATTACTGGGATTGTCTGCGACACACTGGGCAATTCTGATTCTGTCGATGACAACCGTACTCTGCGCCCAGATGTTCAACCAGGTTTTAAAATCAATCTGGAGCATTCTCGGCAAACATCTGCCTGCAGAGTCTCAAAACACTTTCAAAGCGGGTACGGCGGCGGTCGGTGTCAGCATCATCGGTTCGATTATCACAATCGCCATCGTTTTCGGATCAGCCCTGTATCGCCTGCTGTTCTAAAGCACATCGCATTTAACCATAGCGTTTCTCGATCCATTATACCCGGTCCAAATGGTCTTGGAGACGTTACAATAAAATGAGACACCGTCCAGTCTGAGCTTTGTCACAGGTCACATCCCCTATTCCTGAAATCGTACGCTTGCGTCTGCCGATTCTGTCATTGATAATCATGGTTCACACGCTTTTCCCATATTTGATATTTGACAGGTACGATCATGCAGCTCGTTCACAGCTCCAAAGTTCTTATGCTATTTCTGATCACTGCCACTGGATTAATGGCGGCAGAAGATGTTATCCAGCCTGATCCTCGGTTGCCGGAAACAACACCCTGGGATTTGCAGGCCCTCAGCAAATCGCCCGAATTTGAATGGATCGACGACAAGTCTCCGGTCAGATCACTGATGTATCAGGGTCTGGAATATCGTGGCAAACCAACAAAGGTATTTGCTTTTTACGCATCACCGGCGACACTCAATCCCGAGGAACCCCAGGATAAAAAGTATCCCGGTATTGTTTTGATTCATGGCGGTGGTGGCACAGCCTTTCGCGAGTGGGCCGAGTTATGGGCTCAGAAAGGGTACGCGGCAATCGCAATGGATCTGGCAGGATCGCAGCCGCTGGATGGGAAAAATCCACATGATCGCAAGCACCGAAATCGCCTGGAAGCAGGCGGTCCTGATCAGTCTCATAAAGAGAAATTCGAGGCGGTGAAAGATGACCAGTCAGAACACTGGTGCTACCACGCTCCTGCGAATGCGATTCTGGCACATTCTCTGATTCGCTCCTTTCCCGAAGTAGACAAGGACCATACCGCTGTCACCGGTATCTCCTGGGGAGGCTATCTGACCTGCATTGTCGCGGGACTGGATAACCGTTTCGATGCCGCCGTACCCGTTTACGGTTGCGGATTTCTGAATGACCATTCTGTTTTTGAATCATCCATTAACAAACTGCCGACTGAGGACAGCAAGCGCTGGATGCAACTCTACGATCCGGGCCAGTATCTGAAAGCAGTTCAAATGCCGATTCTGTTTGTGAATGGTACGAACGACTTTGCCTATTGGCTCAGCGCCTATCAGAAGAGCTATGATGATGTCCCCAAAGACACACCTCGCAATATTCGGATTGAAGTTAAAATGGGTCACAGTCATCCGGCTGGCTGGAAACCTGTTGAAATCGCCAGGTTTGTGGACCAGTACCTGAAAAAACAGACTCCGCTACCTGTCGTACAAAACCCTGCTGTTAAAGACGGCAAAGTCACAGCGGAACTGGCTGAGCCTGTCAAAATCAAAACTGCCGTACTCAACTACACAACAGATGCCGGCCCGAATCCGGAACGCAAGTGGCAATCCATTCCCCTGGAAGTGGATGGAACCAGAATCACAGGTCCTGCTCCGCCCGCTGAAACGAAAATCTGGTTCATCAACGTGACCGATGAGGCAGACGCCATGACATCCAGCCCGCTGGTATCAAAGCAATAACCAGTTCCATTACGCGGCAGATTTTCCGGGAACCTGGGGGGCGATTTTTTTTGTCACGTCCCCCTTTTTCTGCTTCAGGTCAAACAGTCCGAATATTTCGGAAGCGGTCAGACTGCGCGATTCACAAGTCGTATCGCCATCTCCCAGAATGGAACGGAAGAGTTCCCGTTTCTGTTCGAGGACCATGTCGATCCGCTCTTCAATCGTATTATTACAGACAAATTTCGTCACGATCACCTGTGTTTTCTGTCCAATCCGATGTGCCCGGTTGATTGCCTGGTCTTCAATCGCCGGATTCCACCAGCGATCAAACAGGAAGACATAACCGGCAAACTGCAGATTCAGGCCGACGGCCCCGGTACCATAACTCATCAACAGCAGGTGTGAATCCGGATCATGCTTGAACTGATCCAGGATCGGCTCGCGCTGCTTTGTGGGAATTCCCCCATGATAAACGAGCGTCCCAAACCGCTCTAAACGTTTTGCCATGAAGTCCAGGGGTTTCGTCCATTGGCTGAACAGAATGGCTTTACCACCGCTGGCGGCAATCTCTTCCATATCTGCTTCCAGGCGATCCAGTTTACAACTGTCCCCGGTTACCGGATCAAAGTTAGTGATCTGTTTGAGTCGTAAAACCAGTTCAAACACGTGCTGGACGGTGATGGAATCGCCCATCTCATTCAACTGGATTACACCATCTTTTTCAGCTGTCTCGTAGGCATGTTGTTGCGCCGGGTTCAGATCCAGATACGCGGGCCGGTCCAGCCGCGGCGGCAGATCGGTCATCACCAGATCTTTAGTACGACGCAAAATGAATTCTTTGGAAAGCACCTGCAACTGTCTCAAATCGGGTGTGCCTCGTGGGGGAATAATTTCCATCCATTCAAATAACGACGACATCTCTTCGTGCCGATTTTCGATCGGCGTTCCTGTGAGAGCCCAGCTCCGTTTACGGGGTATGGAACGAGCGACTTCTGCCGTGCGGGAATCCCGGTTTTTGATGCGTTGTGCTTCGTCGAGAACAACCAGATCAAAACGGGGTAAGTTTTCTTCCCCCATCGTTTCGAAATCACGCGCCATCGATTCATAATTGGCGATCAGGATCGGCGTGTTTGGCATCTCCCAGATCATTCTCCGGCGGGCGGTATCACCTTGCACTACTGTTACCGGTAATTCTTCCGCCCAGAACTTAAATTCACGCTGCCAGTTGGGAATCAGCGGTTTCGGACAGACCAGCAGAATGCGGCGCACCTGCCCACTGCGCAGTAACAGTCGCACACCGGTGATCGTCTGCATGGTTTTCCCCAGACCCATTTCATCTGCCAGCAAGGCCGACTTCTGTGAAAACAGCCAGGCGATCCCCTCGTATTGATAGGGGAAAGGCTCAAAAGGCATGATCAGTTCCTGACCGGCCAGCCACGACTGCAGTGGTGGCTGCAGCAGATAAAACAGGCGGTCTTCCAGCGACAGCGCATTGGCAGGAGGCTTGAGCCTCGTACTTTTTTTGCGCTCACCCGTTTCAGAGCTCGCGGCTTTGGGACCTTCTATCTGACTGAGTTCCGTACCGCTTTCTTTTTCCTCTTTGGGAGGCATAAACTCCATGCCATCTGGAAAGGTCATTCCAAACGTTTTGACGCGGGGCCTCGTCGGTTTCCATTTGGGTTGCAGGCCAGCTTTTTCCAGTAATGCCAGTGCCGTTGTTTCCAGGTTGAATTTGCGGGTGAGCGCGCCATTCATGCCCGAAGCAAAAACTGCTGCCGTCACAGCCAGGGAAGTCGATTCACTACTGATCTGCTGCCTGATCTGCCAGCGATCTGCGTCTGTAATCGTTGCCTGAGCAGGGTTCTCAGCGGGTGGAAGAAAATGAGGGCCACCGGAATGGCCGGTTGTTACTTCTGACTGTTGTTGATTTTGAATGTCTGGCTCTGAAAAATCCACGTATCTGCCTGTTTGGGAAGGAAGTCTGATCAGCTTGTTTTTATACCATCGTTTGAACGTCGGTTTAACGGGATGATCCCATTTTCACCGCTTCGTTTAAGGCTTCACGCACTCGCTCAAATGGTTCGCCCAGGTCGGCATCCGTCGGAATGTTTCGGCTGGTTGTCTCAATTGCTGTTCTTCCGGTCTGGTGACCCGCATCAAAACGTAAACGGTTCTTGCCAATCTGTTCACTGATGAAGGTGGAATTTTCTTCGACGATCTGTTCCACATCGGTCAGAATGGCAACTGGTATGGAAATATGATTCTGCAGTTCCATTGCCTGTTCCTGTTCGATCAGAATCAGGTTGGGTTTGACATTCATTTTTTCTACGAGGGTCTGACCGATCACCTCTCCCAGCAGGAATGGAACCAGGGTGGGACCATACAACACTTCCTGAGTCCGGTTAGGTTTGACAGGAGTTGTGCATTGAAATTCTAAAGGTCTGCCAAAATGGTTCGTCACCAGCAAACCCCCGATCAGTGAGCCATCGGGACATTCAATTGTTGTCAGGAACCCCAGTTTCAACTCTTTACTACTGCCATCAGCTCCCATAAAGTCCTCGTCTCCAGATGTCATTTCTTCTGTTGTCGTCAATGATCAGACGATCCTGATTCTCACCTGAACCGTATCTCTTTCGATAATCAGGACAGCCTACTGTATCGATATCATCGTCCTTCATAATTTCTGACTTGAGTGCTTGTTGTAATGGTCGTGTTAGATAGTTTCACTTCAATAACCCTTTAAATATCAAACGGTTCCAGAATGGGGAACGTTTGAATTCCGGTGGATATTTTCTAGCGCAGATTGCTCTTTAGGTTGGAAATTCACTCAAGTTGCGGCAGAATAAGGGAGAATCATGAATCTCCACTTTTGAAGCTCCCCCCAGCCCGCTGAGTTAATACGAAAATGAATGCACCAGTTACCGAGCCGGAAAACCTGAACCGGGAGGCCTTACAGGCACGCCAACTACAACGCCTGCAACATCTTGTGAAAGAGGTCTCTACCACCAATCAGTTCTGGCAGAAGAAATGGTCAGCAGCAGGCGTCGATGTCAATTCGATACAAAGTCTGTCCGACCTGCAGAAATTGCCGATCACCACCAAATCGGAACTGGTGGAAGACCATATGGCCCACGCACCTTATGGCACGAACCTGACTTATCCAGTTGAGAATTATACCCGCATGCACCAGACATCGGGAACCACCGGCTCACCCATGCGCTGGCTGGACACCAGTGCCAGCTGGGACTGGTTTGGTGAATGCTGGGCACAGATCTATCGCATGGTCGGCCTGTACCCGGAAGACCGACTCTTTTTCCCCTTTTCGTTTGGTCCCTTTGTCGGATTCTGGGCTGCCTTTGAAGGCGCAACACGTCGTGGAAATTTCTGCCTGGCCGGTGGCGGTATGGGTAGCGAAGCCCGTCTGCAAATGATTCTCGATAACAAAATCACTGCTGTGTGTTGCACCCCCACTTATGCATTGCGACTGGCAGAAGTCGCCGAAGCAGAAAACATCAATCTCGCCGCCAGTCGCGTACGGGCACTGGTCGTCGCTGGCGAACCGGGGGGTAATATTGAAGCAACCAAACTCCGCATCGGTCAGGCCTGGGGGGCAAGGGTCTTTGATCACTGGGGCATGACCGAAATTGGGGCACTGGGAATTGAACCGCTGGAGAGTCCGGGGAGTCTGAATATTCTGGAAACGGAATGCATCGCGGAAATCGTCAACTCAGACACACTGGAACCGGTGGCTCCCGGGGAACAGGGCGAATTGATCATCACCAACCTGGGGCGGATTGGTTCGCCTCTGATTCGTTATCGTACGGGGGACCTGGTTTCCGAAGACACTTCCCCCTGCCCTTCCGGCCGATCTTTGCTGCGATTAAAAGGAGGCATCCTGGGACGCGCGGATGACATGGTCATTATTCGTGGCAACAACGTCTTCCCCTCCAGCCTGGAAGCGATCCTGCGAACCTTTGATCGGATTGCCGAATACCGGATCGAAGTCCGCACGATTCGTTCAATGCAGCACATGAAGATTGAACTGGAACCGACTGATTCCGCTGCTGCAGATCCTCAACGGTTAGTTCACGACGTCAGCCATGCGATCAAGGATCGACTGAACTTCAATGCGGAAGTGATTACAGTTGCTCCCGGTGCTTTGCCCCGTTTCGAACTCAAAGGCCGCCGCTTCTTCAAAATAGACTGATCTCGATGACGAGATCAATTTAATACAGGAACTTTCCATGACAGCTCATCTGCGAAATTCATTCCTTTTCCTACTGATTATATCCTGCTCTCTTATTTCACTCAGTCAGGCATCAACTGCTGCGGAGAAGCCGGAACGTCCTAATATTCTGTTTCTTTTCAGTGATGATCAGCGGGCTGACGCTGTCGCAGCCTATGACAATCCCCACATTCAGACTCCGAATCTGGATCAGCTGGTAAAAGCGGGCTTCAATTTTCGCAACGCATACTGTATGGGATCGATTCACGGTGCCGTCTGCCAGCCGAGTCGCGCGATGTTGAACAGTGGTCGCTCGCTTTACCATGTTCCCATGGACCTGAAAGGAGTCATCACACTTCCGCAGTTATTGAAGCAGGCGGGATATGAAACCTTTGGCACGGGTAAATGGCACAATCACCGCGATTCTTTCCAGAAAAGTTTTACGACCGGGACCGCTGCATTTATCGGGGGGATGTCAAATCATCTGAAAGTACCTGTGGTCGACCTGAAAGAGGGAAAGTTTGAAAATAAACGGACAGGTAAGAAGTTTTCGAGTGAGCTCTTCGTTGATGCTGCCGTTGATTTTTTGAAGCAGCAGCCTGCAGAAAAACCCTTCTACGCGTATGTGGCATTCACTGCTCCCCATGATCCGCGAATGCCGCCAGAAACAGCGATGAAGGTTTATGAAAACAGTCCCCCCCCGCTGCCCAAAAACTTCATGCCACAGCATCCCTTTAATAATGGCTGGTTAACCGGTCGAGATGAAGCGCTGACAGGCTGGCCTCGCCAACCGGAAATCGTGCGCGAGCAGCTCGCGGAATATTATGGAATGATCACTCATATGGATACACAGATCGGCCGCATCCTGCAGACATTGAAAGACAAAGACCTCGATAAGAATACGATTGTGATTTTCTCTTCTGATCATGGGCTGGCACTGGGAAGCCATGGCTTGCTCGGTAAACAGAACCTGTATGAGCACAGCATGAAATCACCGTTGATCTTTAAAGGCCCCGGCATCCCCATGAACAAATCCAGCGACGCACTGGTTTACCTGTATGACATTTTTCCGACCGTCTGTGAATTGACTCAAATACAGGTTCCCTCAGGTGTGGAAGGTTCTGACCTGGCTCCCATCTGGCGGGGAAAATCTGAGCGGGTTCGCGACACGCTCTTTACCACTTATGAAGACCTGATGCGGGCTGTCCGTGATGAGCGCTGGAAACTGATTCGCTATCCACAGATCAATAAGACACAACTGTTTGATCTCAAAGAAGATCGACACGAACTAAAAGACCTGTCCGAACATCCGGAGCAGCAGGAACGCATTAAGAAAATGCTGGTTGAGTTGAAAGAATGGCAGAAAAGAACAGACGACAAACAGCCGCTCACATCTGAGCATCCCAAGCCGCAAGCCATCGATCTTACCGGACGAAAACGGAAACCCGACCAGCATCAACCTGACTGGATCGTGAAAAAATACTTCGATTCTGAATGAAATCTGTTTTCAGTTCATGCTATAATCGGTGGTCTCACCCTGTAAATGATTCCAGCCATAAATTTGAATTGCTCACCTAACTCGATTCACATAGTCAGAGGTAATAAAAATGAAAGCTTTACTGGCAACCCTTACTCTTTCTCTGCTTCTCTCCTCGACAACTCTTGCCGGTAACTGGCCAGGCTGGCGTGGACCGACTTCTAACGGTGTCGCGGAAGGTTCCGGCTATCCTGTCTCCTGGAACAGTAATAAAAATATTCTCTGGGAAGTTGCGTTTCCAGGAGTCAGTGGTTCCACTCCCGTAATCTGGGGCGATGATCTGTTTCTGACCACCGCAACAGATGAAAAGAATGAAGTCCTTTGCCTGGATAAGAATTCGGGTAAGAAAAAATGGTCTACTGATTTCGGCACTGCACGCGCCGGCAAACACAAGAAAGGGAGTGGCAGCAGCCCGTCTCCTGTAGTCGATGACCAGTTTGTTTTCGCCTATTTCAAAAGTGGTGACCTCGCCTGCCTGAATCGGGAAGGCAAGATCGTCTGGCAGAAAAACCTGCAGAAAACTTACGGCGAAGACACCCTCTGGTGGGACCTGGGAACTTCCCCCGTACTGACGAACAACCTGGTCGTCATCGCCTGCATGCAGAGCGACAACTCTTACATCGTTGCTTTCGACAAAGCAACCGGAAAAGAAGTCTGGAAACAGGATCGCAATCTGGATGCACCGGAAGAAGCAAGTCAGAGTTATTCCACCCCCGTTGTCGTGAATCAGGATGGAAAAGAGATTATTTATGTTCTCGGAGCCGACCATGTCACGGCTCACGATGTCCAGACCGGAAAACAGATCTGGCAGGTGGGTGGATTGAATCCGACTCAGCACAAATACTTCCGTTCCATCTCGTCGCCTGTCGTCAGCGATGGTTATTTGATTGCCCCCTATGCACGGGGTGGTTCCCTGACCGGAATTAAACTGGGTGGCAGCGGCGATGTTACAAAATCACATGTTGCCTGGACCATTGAAGAAGAGAATGAATTCACAGATGTCCCTACTCCTGCTGCAATCAATGGACGTTTCTATGTCTGTTCGGATAAAAAAGGGTCGGTCCTCTGTTTTGATGTCAAAACCGGTAAAAAAATCTGGGGGGATCGACTGCCCCGTAACAGCAATAAATTCAGCGCCTCTCCAATTCTCGCTGATGGACATATCTATGTGACCCGCGAAGATGGCACAACTTTTGTTCTGGAACAGGGAGATCAGTTCAAACTGGTTTCTGAAAATCCGCTCGAAGGATTCGCACTGGCGACTCCAATCTTTTCTGATGGGAAAATCTACTTGAAGATGACCGACAAAATTTACTGCATCGGTAAAAAATAAAACGGCCTGGATCATTCGACGTCAAGAGGGACAGGTATTTCTCCTGTCCCTCTTTTTTCGAATCCGCCCTCGACTTAACGAAACTAAGAAACCTGCTGTAACACAGCGATGAGTTGTCAGCCTCTGGTTTCAGTCGCTTCAACGAAATTAAAGTAATTCAAACGATATTCAGCCTCTATGATGGAACTCACATGAACACAAGATTCACACTTAGCTTGCTGCTGACATTAGTTCTGTTTACTCCGCTGTATCCCACACCCGCTGGCGAGGAAAAAGCAACGGCGGAACCGGAAACCAAAACGGAGGCCAAAGATCCCCTCCGACTGGTTCTGCCTCCGATCATCTATGCAGTCCCTGGTATTGAAACCAGTGTCTATTTCGATAATGTTTCCTTGAGCATCAATCCTGCGAACTACGTTTTCGACGTGCATTGCAACCGTGGTCATCTGCAGCAGGAACGCTGGACCTATACTCCCGATGAAAAAGAAATCGGCGACTATAAATTCACGCTGAATGTCATAGACCAGAACAATGAGATCATCGCCAGTCAGGACTCCCGATTGCGCGTGGTCCCAACCGCCGCCGGTAAAAACAAACCGGTCAGCATACTGATGATCGGCGACAGCCTGACACACAATTCTATCTACCCTCGTCATGTCCGCCAGCTCAGCCAGAATTTTCAGGGCCCCAATCTGAAACTGATCGGCTCTCACAATCCGAAAGACGAGGAGGGAGTCCAGCATGAAGGATATGGAGGCTGGACTGCAGTCCGCTTTGCAACTCATTTTAAAGAGAACGCCCGCCAGGGATATTACCGAGAACGAGGCAGCCCGTTTCTCTATGCAGGTGAAGATGGAAAACCCGAACTCGACTTCCCCCGCTACTGTAAAGAATTTAACGACGGGAAAGCCCCTGATCTGGTAACGATTTTCCTCGGTCCCAATGACGTCTACTCAGCCACCGATGAAACCATTGGAGAACGTACCAAAACGATGGTCAAGCACCTGGATATTCTGGTAAAAATGATTCACGACTTCAGCCCGAAGACCAAAATCGGTCTGATGCTACCCGTCCCCCCTGCAGCATCGCAAGATGCCTTTGGCACCACCAATGGTCGCGGCCAGACACGCTGGCAATATAAACGCAATCAGCATTATGTGGTGGAACAGATGTCAAAACATTTCGGCGATAAAACCGACCAGCAGATTTTCCTGGTCCCCACACATATTAATCTGGATTGTGCCCATAATTACCCTGCCGTCAAAGTCCCCCGGAACGCACAGACCACAGAAGAAACGGTACGCCAGAACAACGCCGTTCATCCAGCTGCGAGTGGCTATCAGCAGATTGGTAACAGCCTGTTCTGCTGGATCAAGGAAGTTTCGAAACAGGAGAACGCGAAGTAATCTCCAGTTAAGTTACTGCTGATCCAACGCCGGAAAGGGAAACATCTGGGAAGGCGTGCGTCCCGTTTTCATAATCGTTTTGATTCGGGCCACCACTTCCGGATGTTGCTCTGCAACGTCGTGCTGCTCGCCGGGATCTGTTTTCAGGTTGTAAAGTTCAATTTTCATTTGTGGTTTTTTCTTGAGCAGATTCTGACGAATGCCTTTCCAGTCGCCCAGATGCACCGCCTGCTGCCCGGTGTAGGCGGGAAATTCCCAATAGAGGTACTCATGCTGTTTTTGCTGATCGGGGTGGCCTTCCAATGTCGGCACAAAACTGATGCCATCAATGTCGGCAGGTGCCTTGGTTCCCGTCAGATCGGCAATGGTCGGCATGACATCCCAGAATGCTGACAGATGATCGGTGACCTGGCCCGCTGGAAAATGTCCCGGCCAGCGCGCTACCAGAGGCACGCGAATTCCGCCTTCATAGAGACTCCCTTTGAAACCGCGCCAGGGTCCAGCTGATTCGAAGAATTCAGAGTCTGATCCTCCCAGTCGATTATAAGTCGGCCCGTTGTCAGACGTAAAGAAAACAATCGTATTGTCATCCAGCTTAAGCTCTTTGAGCAGAGCCATGATCTGTCCCACCCCGTCATCCATCTGGGTAATCATGGCGGCGTAACCAGCCCGGGGATGCGGGTGTTTGATGTAGCCTTTATGCTTGTATTTTTCTTCAGGAATTATGCCTTTGTATTCTGCGACATACTTTTCCGGTGACTGAATCGCCAGATGAGGTATCGCGAACGGCAGATACAGAAAGAAGGGATCCTGCTGATGTTCGCGGATGAAAGCCAGTCCGTTCTCTACAAATTTATCCTGCGAATGAGTCTCGCCGTATAACGTTCGATCGTTTCCAGGCAGAGTCTCTTTCGTGTGATTCCGCCATAAAAAAACGGGGTAGTGATTGTGTGCATGTACCTGGCAGTTAAAACCATAAAACAGATCGAAGCCCTGGTGATTGGGATCGCCGGTGGTTCCGAAATGCCCCAGTCCCCATTTGCCCATTGCCGCGGTGGCATAGTTTTTCTGCTTGAGCATTTCAGCAATCGTGACTTCCGCAGCGGGAATCGGATGCTGACCGGGAAAACTCCAGCCCTGCTCTTCTTTCATATTCTGTACATATTCGGGTTTGCCGTTATTGCGTACATAGGCATGGCCGGGGTGCTTGCCTGTCAGCAGATTACATCGGGAGGGTGCACAGACCGCGTTGCCTGAATAAAACTGCGTGAAGCGAATTCCTTCTTTGGCAATGCGATCAATGTTCGGTGTTTTGATCCACTTCTGTCCGTAACATCCCAGTTCGTTATAGCCCAGGTCATCGGCAATGATAAAAATAACATTCGGTTCCCCCTGGAATGCAGCTGCGTCACTTTCCCTGTTAACGCTCATGAAACTGAGGCAGAAAATAAGCACAAAGAAAAGTCTGGCAAAGCGGTGCATCACTGGCTCCTGGATGGATCGGTCAAGGGTGGGTAAAATCCAGACTCTATCTTATACAGAGCAACGCCGAGATCGCAACAATACCTGTTCCGACACGACTTACCACGCGGCTTTTCAGGACCAGTGGTAATCCTTTTGTTTACGAAACCCGTTCAAGACCAGGGAACCGTCTTCATAAACATCCAGTGAACTATACCCATTGTTATCCAGCCCGGAGCCTTCCACCATCGCAACCAGGGTGCAGTAATGGATGCCTTTAATTTCTGAATATTTGTTGTGATGACTGTGCCCCTGAAAGACGGCAGTGACTTTGCCCGACTGTTCCAGAACGTTACGCACTTTCGAAGAATTTTTGACTGCGTGGGCATCTGTATCTTTCAGATCGAGCGGTTGATGTGCAAAAACAATCGTGGGAAGCATCGTTTGTTTCAGATCAACCTGCAGCCAGGACAATTCTTCCGGCGGGATATTCGCATCGGTCCATTTGAAGTTCTTGCGACCATAAGGGGTGCCATCGCTTTTGAAACAGGAGTCCAGCACGACAAAATGATAGCCGTTCCGATCGAATGAGTAGAACGACTCTTTCTGCCCGACTCCCTGCAGAAACTCATTTTTCGTCAACTGATCGACGCAATGATTTCCTAATACGTAATATTTGGGGAACGGTATCGTAGAAATCGCGTTGACAACTGTTTGCAAGTGTGTTTTTTCCTGCACCAGAGATTTGCCGGAATCGATCAGATCCCCCTGAAAGACCACAAAATCAGGTCGATCGCTGTGAAACTGTGTGGTGGCTTCCTTCAACTTAGCCAGTGTTTCACGATAATGACGTGAACCAGCAGGAGGTTTGTCTGCATAATGCAGATCAGTGACCAGTCCGATGCGTACCGCGCCCCGTTTGTTCGTATCGAAGGCACCAGACACCTGGCGACCCAGAGATGGAAAAGTCAGACCAGACAGTACCAAAGCGCCATTTTTCAGGAAGGCTCGTCTCCCCAGAGATTTGATCGGGGACTGAGACTGCAGTTTCATGTTACGACCTCTTTTATGCGGCAATTGAAATTTCGACTTAAGTCTTTATTGTGACTGATATTTATTAAGTTACAATGTCCAGATGACGAATTTCAGTTTCCACTGCTGCTGCACAAAAAATCAAAAAACCCTCATTGACATATCGTAACATCACGATATTATATACATGAGGTCAATGAATTATGAAATTGAAAGAAACACCCGAATATAATGGCGCAGCACTGGAACAGGCTGCCGAGTGCCTGAAAGTTCTGGCACATCCCGCACGGATCCGCATTGTGCAGTTACTGTTGCGCGGGCGTTATACCGTTGGAGAACTTGCTGAAGATTGCGGAATTCCCAGTAATGTGGCTTCAGAGCATTTACGGTTGATGCAGCGTTGCGGTTTTTTCGTCAGCGAACGGGAAGGCCGAAACGTTTATTACCGGATTGCAGAACCTCATCTGAACAAAATTATGGACTGCATCGAAGGCCGTTTTTTCGAGAGTTGAGTTTTTTTGAAACAACATATCGTATAATTGCGACATAACGAGGCTTTAAAATGGCAGATATTCAAACAATTAAACCTGACGTCCTGGCAAAAAAACAACAGGATAAAGAAGTTCACCTGATCGATGTTCGAACGCCGGCTGAATTCCGGGAAGTCCATGCCCCCATTGCCGTCAATATTCCACTGGATCAACTGACCGCGGAACAAATCAAAGACCGGGTCAATGGAAACGGGGCTGACCCGGTATACCTGATCTGCCAGAGCGGGAACCGTTCTTCCAAAGCCTGCCAGAAACTGATTGATGCCGGTTTCGTCAACGTCATCAGCGTAGAAGGGGGCACCAAAGCATGGGAGGCCGCAGGTTTGCCTGTGAATCGTGGAAAAAAGACGATCTCACTGGAACGACAGGTACGTATTGCCGCTGGATTTCTGGTTCTGACAGGAGCCCTGTTAGGTATGTTTGTGAATCCCTGGTTCAGCGGACTTTCTGCATTCGTGGGTGCTGGTCTGATGTTCGCAGGAATTACCGATACCTGTGGCATGGCGATGATCCTGGCAAAAATGCCATGGAACCGTGCTTAAAGCCGATAATACTGAAGCGAGGTGCGCGTGTGATGAATTTATAGAACCCACAAAATATCACCTCAGATGCAATAGAAAAACCTCTGCCTGTTCCAGTAAAATACAGGCAGAGGTTTTTTCATTTATCTTCAGGATTTTCTATGGTTATTCTGCCTGCTTCTCGCCCCAAACGGTACCTGAATGCCGCGGAAGGTTATCTGATCCTTGAGATGCCTGAACAGGCTTTGCGAGAACTGTCCCGCATTACTGCAGCAGATCGAGATTCGGAAAAATACTATCGACTGCTGGGGCAGGCCCAACAACTGGCGACCCACTACCAGGAAGCTTTAGACGCATATCAGCATGCTTACGATAAAGATTCAGAAAACCTGACGACCCTGATGGGTATGGCCTGGTGTTTTAAACGGACCGACCAGTTGTCAGCTGCGATCTCAATCATGGAGGAAGCGTATCAACATCATGCAGACGAGCCTGTCGTGCTGTATAACCTCTCCTGTTATTTCACCCTGGCGGGAGATAAGGTCAAAGCGATCTCCTGGCTGGGGCGTTCGTTGCGGATGGAGCCCGGATTAATAAAATTAATTCATGATGAACCAGACTTCGATTCTCTGCGGAGTGACAAAGACTTCCGGTTCGTAGTAGAATCTGCTGAGAATAAAACGTCCCAGAATACTTAGTATGATTTCAGCCAACAGGGTCAATCGGTTAATAAGACCGGTCCTGCTTCCAACGGGCCACTCAGGGAATCGAAAGTCATCAATATGGATATTGACACCCGCCGCCTGAAACAGCACTGCGATGAACTGTGTAAAACAATCCGTCCTGCAGAAAGCGAAGCACTGGAAACAGCCCGTCTGTATGTCATCCGGGAACTGGAAGAGGCAGGCTGGCAGGTGGAGCGGCATCCGTTTCAAGCCCAGGATTCGCTGCTGGTTCAGTGGTCTGGTCAGAATCTGATCGCCCGGCATCCCGATCTGACAAAACCGGACAAACCCTTATTCTGTGTCGGCGCGCACCTCGATACCCGCCCTGAGTCACCTGGAGCTGATGACAATACGAGCGCCGTTGCCGCTCTGCTTGAAATGGCCCGCCTGCTACCCGATGCTTCAGGCTCAGAAAACCAGTGGAGCATTGAACTGGTTGCCTTCGATCTGGAAGAAAACGGCATGCTGGGAGGCGCCGAACATGCAATGTTACGTTCGCAGCAACAGACCGATCTCCGCGGCATGGTCTCTCTGGAAATGCTGGGATACTGCGATCACACACCGGGCAGTCAGACGCTGCCCCATGATCTGGCAGGCCTGTATCCGAACACCGGAGACTTCATCGCCGTTGTCGGCAATCAGAATTCAACAGACCTGATCGCCGCATTTCAGAACGGAATGCAAGCTGTACCAGAGCTGCCGGTAGAAGTATTGCAGGTCCCTCAAAATGGTGAACTGCTTCAAGCCACCCGTTTGAGCGATCACAGCCCGTTCTGGGACGCCGGCTATCCGGCGCTAATGATTACCGACACCAGTTTTCTCAGAAACCCCCATTACCACCAGCCAACAGATACCGTAGATACACTCGACTTTGAATTTCTGGGAAAAGTTTCACAAGGCTGTCTGGAATCAACGAAACGGATTCTGGCAAACGGATATTGATAACTCTGAATCACCTTACTACATGACAGGGAATATAGATCGAAAATGAATGATACGACTCAGGAAGAAAAAGAGCTTCTCCATATAACTGAACTGTCCCGACAGCAACGACGTGTCATTGGCGTATTGCTGGAGAAAGCGTTTACCACACCAGATCAGTACCCGCTTACCTTGAAAGCAGTCACTACAGGTTGTAACCAGAAGAGTAACCGGGACCCCGTTTCAAACTACAGCGAATCTCAGGTTTTTGAAACTCTGGATACCTTGCGGGAAATGGGGCTCGTGGCAGTGATTCATTCAGACAGTGGTCGCACAGAACGATATCGCCACTACATGCGACGCCGGTTCAATTTCACGGAACCTCAACTGGCGATACTGACAGAGCTCTGGCTTCGTGGTCGGCAGACCATGGGAGAATTACGTGGCCGCGCCAGCCGTATGGTACCCATTGAAACACTGGACGAGTTGCGCAACGAATTTAAAGGACTTCTGGATCAGAAGTATGTACAATCCAATGGCAGTATTGAGCGTCGCGGCATCGAAGTCGATCACAACTGGTACCAGGAGCGAGAAGGCAAGACACTGGGTTTTGAACACTCCCCGGAAGAGGAACCCGCTGCAATAGAAAGGGAGCCCTCCTCCTCCGCTGCTGCTCCGAAAGCTGCCACACCTGATCTATCTGAATTTTCTGCAGTCATTGAACAGCTGCAGCATGAAAACCAGTCTCTCAGGCGGGAGATTGAAACAATCACCCAATCGCTGGAAGAGCTGAAACATCAGTTGATCGAACTGAAACAGGAGCTGGGTAGTTAATCACCAGATATCTAAACCTATCTCAAGTTGAGCCACCATGATCAATCCGTTTTATGCAATGTCATGCCTGTTGCTGATCCTGTTTGCCCAGCCGGCTCTCTCTCTGGGCCTGGCTGCCGACCGGCCCAATCTGATTTCGATTGTGACCGACGACCAGGGACGCTGGGCCATGGGGCTGTATGGGAACCGACAGATTCATACGCCGCACATGGATCAGATTGGAAAACAGGGGGCAGTCTTCACCAATGCATTTGTAGCAACTCCTGTCTGCTCACCCAGTCGGGCGACGTTTCTCTCCGGCAGATTTCCGACAGAGTTGAAGATTACCGACTGGATTTCATCCGAGGAAGCGCAAGAGGGAGCCGGTCTCACAGCGATGACCTGGCCGGAAGTATTGCAGCAACATGGGTATCAGACTGCTTTAATCGGTAAATGGCATCTGGGTGAATTGAATCAGTTCCATCCGCATGAAAAAGGTTTTGGACACTTCATGGGATTTCTTGCAGGGGGCACACGTCCCATGAATCCCACACTGGAAATCAAGGGAGAGACGCAAAAACGGAAAGGCTCCCTGCCCGATCTGCTGGTAGATGACGCGATCAATTTTATCCGTACATCCAAAGATAAACCCTTTGCACTCTGCCTGCATTTCAGAGCTCCACATACTCCCTATGGTCCTGTTCCCGAACAGGATTCAGCACATTACGAAGGAATGAAAATTGATGTGCCCATCACCCCAGGAGTAATTCCCGAACAGATTCGTCAGAAAAATAAAGAATACTATGCGAGTGTCTCTTCGGTCGATCGTAATATCGGTCGCCTGCTGAAGGAACTCGACCAGCTGCGACTTGCAGAGAATACGCTGGTCATCTTCACCAGTGACCACGGTTATAACAATGGTCGCCACGGAGTCAGCACCAAAGGAAACGGCCACTGGATTGCCGGGGGAGTGACAGGCCCCAAACGCCCTAACATGTGGGATACTTCCATCCGCGTGCCACTGGTGATGCGCTGGCCCGCCGTGATTAAACCGGGGACTCAATTCGACGAAATAGTATCGAATATCGACATGTTCAAATTTGTATTAGGTGCGTTGAAAATTCCGCAACCGGCGAATCTCAAGTTACACGGAATCGATTATTCCCCATTACTGTTCGGGCAACCCGCGCCTGTCAGAAAAGCGCTGTTCGGTCAATATGATCTGCACAACAATGGATTAGCCTATCTCCGAATGATCAGGACCCCCAAATTCAAGTACGTTAAACATTATCGTGCCAGGAATATGGATGAGTTATATGATCTGAAAACGGATCCCGGAGAAAACACGAATCTGCTGCAGCGCCGCACGAGAAAAAACTGGCAGGATACTGCTGATCTGCTGGAGGACCAGCTGATTGAATGGCAAAAATCGATCCAGGATCCAATTCTTGAACCTGCTTATGAATAACAGGTTAGGTCACAAAGCAGGAAACAGCTGTCCCCTGCCCTATTTTCAGAAGATTAGTGATTTTTATTTAATATCCATCAACATTTGTATGGATTTCGTATAAAACCAGAATACGAATACCCTTTTTGAGATCACCTGTACTTTACCCTTTGAGGAAAAATATGTTTTCTATTTCGCGCACGAGCCTGCTGCTGCTGTGTCTGATCATGGTTTCTGCAGGCTGTCAGAAAGCCTCCGATTCAGCCACTGATAACCAATCCTCTTCGCCCGATGCAGCGACTTCTGATGTCGCAAGTCCCCAAGCAGATGCCAAAACCTCTGAGATGGCATCGAAAGAAGCTGGCGATGAAAAAACAGAAAAGGAAGAGCCCAAGCCTTTAGAATTACCAAAAACCGTCAAAGGGAACTGGGTACTCATGCTACCTCAACAGCAGCAAATGATGCCACTCTATCTTTTCAAAATCTCTCCCCCCGGCGAGTCCACTGACCCAGAGAAAAAAACGGAAGACAAAGCGGACGAAAAAACAAAAGCAGGTTCAGAAGCAGTCGTCCTGCTTTCAAGAGGGACAGAAGTATTACCAGCGAAAATCCTGTCCTCCAAAGCAACCGCCGAAACGGTTGAATTTGACGAAAGCCTGCTCAACGAAGGTGAAGAGGTCATCCGTTTGAATTTTCAGGGGACTCTCGATAAGGGCGCCATCCTGGGGAATATTTCATTTAATGGTGAAAACTGTGTGCCCGCCCTGCTGCTACCCACGCTCGAAAAAGATATGTCAAAGATTAAAGAGCCCCTGCCCGCTCCCGGGTTTCAGGAATTCATTCAGGCGATGCAGACGGATGATCCTTTTAAAAGTCTGAACGAATTCACCCAAAACGAGCGCATGAAAACCGTACCCGTGGCTCTGGATGCTTACACTCGTCTGATTGCAGTTGCTCTCAGTCAGAAAAAAGATTCCAAGACCGTGGAAGAAATTGTAAATCGCTATGTCGAAACCTCCGCAATCTGGGGAAAACGACTGCAGGTCAATGCCTTGGTCAGCTCAGGTTCCATGCTGGCACGCAGTGAAACGGATGCCAGCATTGCCACTCAATATCTGGACCAGGCAGAAAAAGCCATCAAAGAGGGAGTGACGCCCCTGGCAGGTTGGGACCAGGAACTGGCTCTGGCCCGGGCACGAGTGGGTCTCAAATCCGATAATCCCGAGCAAATTAAGACAGCGGGCAAACTGCTGCAGGAAGAAGTCAAAAAACACCCTCAAGATCGTGAACTGCTGACAGAACTGGTCAGCTATGAAAAATCTCATGGGAGTATCGATAAAGCCATTGAACATCTGGGAATCCTGGCAGGTTCGCCACTGTCTTTTCGCGAGCGTCAGCTGATTGCAGCATCGCAGCAGAACCCGGAACTCGTAAAATTTGAAAATCCTCAGGATACTTTGACAACGCTCTGGAAAAAGAAACATGGTTCAACAGAGGGACTGGATGAGTATCTTACTAAATCTTTTCGACGTTACCTGGACAGTTTTGTGTCCAAGGAAGCGAAAGAAGTTGATTTGAAAAAAGGAAACCGTGTTTCGCTGATCGAGTTGTTCACCGGAGCATCCTGTCCTCCCTGTGTTGCTGCCGACCTGGCAACAGGTGTGATTGAATCATCGTTCCCTCACTCCAAGGTTATCGTTTTACGATATCACCAGCATATTCCAGCTCCTGACCCACTAACCAATCCTGATTCAGAAGCACGGTTCATCCTGTATAATCATGGGGGAACTCCTTCAACGAATCTGAACGGTCAGGCGGTTACTGGGGTCGCAGGCGGTGTCGAACAGGTTGGATCATCCTACAATCAACTTCTTGAGGCTTTGATTCCAGCACTCTCAGAAAACACCGATGTCAAAATCGAATTATCTGCCGTTGCCAAAGATGGTAAACTGGTACTGAAAGCCAATGCCACCGGAACTGAGGATATTAAAGAGCCACTTCGTCTGGTAGCAGTCCTTGCGGAAGAAGAACTGTCGTTTCAAGCTCCCAACGGGATTAACGTGCATGACATGATTGTTCGTTCCATGTTGAGGGAACCGAACGGTTTTCCTGCTGTTGATGGAAAATTGACACTGGATAAAACCATCCCTCTGAATGAATTCAAAAGCCGAATCACAGATTATCTGTCAGCCTTTGAAGAAAAATCAGGAGCCAACTTCACTGGCGCACCTCTGGGATTGGATCATCTGGAATTTGTCGTCTTCGTACAAGGCGAGCTATCAAAAGATGTCTTCCAGGTCGCATCTGTTCCCGTTTCCGGCGTGATTAATTTCAAGTCTGAGAAACCCCAGACAGACGCGAAACCGGAAACCAAGCCAGCGGTCAAAGCGGTCAAAGCGGTCAAAGCGGTCAAAGCGGAAAAACCGGAAGCAAAACCGGAAGCAAAACCGGAAGCAAAACCGGAAGCGAAGCCGGAAGCGAAGCCGGAAGCGAAGAAAGACAAATAACCTTTTACTTAACTACGGAAAACGGATACGAAAAAACAGGGCACGGATCATCCATGCCCTGTTTTTTGTTCAAGCCACTTTCAGCCAGGAGACTGTTCACTCATCTTCAGCGGGAGGTGTGGGAACCAGCTTCTCTTCCACAGTACCGCTGTCAGATTCTTCATTGAAGACGGGCACACCATCCAGAATCAGTTTCGTTGTTCGTGAGGGAGCCGTCTCACGTTGAATTCGACGAAACTGGGCAGGCAGCTTCCCGATTCGGGTGTCACGCTGATCCATGATGACTCGTGCCGCTTCCCGGACTTCGGCATCACTCAACCGGTTCAGGTTCCCCAACTGGGCCAGGGGTTCGAGAATCCTGGTTGCCTTGGCAACGGTGCTTTCCATCAGGATCACATCCAGCAGCTCACGTCGCATCCCCTGCATCGAAGCCACCTGCTCTTTCACACGGTCCTGCAGATCACCGAGCACTTCGAGCGTTTCCACAGCATCCACCACACGCCCCGTTTCAGCCAGAAGTTTGGTCTGGATCGTCATCAGTGACTGCAGATTCTCACCGGCAACCGCCACGTTTAACTCCTCATCAGTTAACGTTTCCTGCAGTGAAACCAGTTCTTCGGCACTTTTCCGGGCAGCCGCCAGTGGTGCTGTCTGAGCAACCAGACTGTCCTGAAGGGCGATCATCTTCTGGCTGTTTTCACGTGCCACTTCCAACTGCTGCGACTGATCGACAATCTGCTGCTTGAACTGCAGAAACTCACTGAATGCAGTCTGGGCGTCTTTGATCCCGCTGGCCTGATCTGCAGCCAGCTTCTGGAGTTTCATCATCTCATTCAAAGTGGAATGGGTCACTTTGGTCTGAGCATTCTGTGAAGCCAGCTGATCCTGCATTACCAGCATTTCATCCAGGGTACTGCGGGCCTGCGACGCGATCTCTGCCTGCTGAAGGACCTGCTTCTGGAACTCATTGATTTTCTGGAAAGCAGCCAGAGTCTTCTCAGTTTGACCTGATTCCTCATCAATGAGAATTCTTAAATCCCGGATTTCTCCGATGGCAGACCTGGCTTCCGCCAGCTGCTTCGCCTGAGAATTGAGAACAGTCAACAGATTATTGACCTGCCAGGCACTGGTCTTTGCACCAACCAGCTTATCCATATCCTGTTGAACTGCTACCAGTTCAGTCTGCAACTGACCGATCTGAGTCAACATCGGTCGTGCGACCATAAAATACATTCCCAACAGGCCTGTCACGACCCCGACAGTGAGAATACCCCAGATATTCTGTTGTGTCGAAATACGGGCGTTGGTATCCAATCGATATTGTCGTTCCCCTGAACTTCTCAAGGCTCTATCTCCCAGCGTGATGATTAAACATGGACGTAAAATTGGCACATCCTGTAAGGTTTAGCCATGCATCCTTGCAAAACCATTTATGCTGTAGTACCTAATATCGCCATATTCACAGGTGGAGTTGCTTCTTTATTTGATAATTGCACAAACAATTCAGAAAATTTTGGCCCCGACAATAAAATTCTGCCCCCGACTGCATTAGAGTTAATTGATCACAAACTGTTTGATATCAAGAACAATTTCCGTTTCTGATATTTACGGCACACATACAGATTGTCTTAGAAGTGAAGGCTACCTTTTATGCTGGATATCCAAATCGATCAGGCAACCCGGGAAGACTGTGAGATCATTGCCGATTTTAACATTCAGCTCGCTCTGGAAACGGAATCCAAACACCTGGACCGGGACCTGGTCCTAACTGGCGTACTGGAATCACTGGGAGATGTACGGGGATGCCAGTACTTTGTAGCCCGTTATCAGAATCATGTCGTAGGCCAGATCATGTTCACACGAGAATGGAGTGACTGGCGTAATGGTGAATTCTGGTGGTTCCAGAGCGTCTATGTCTCTCCCGACTATCGACGACAGGGTATTTTTCAGCAACTGTCGCAACACGTACAATCGCTGGCGGAATCCAATCCGGATGTCGTTGGCCTCAGACTTTATGTTGAAGCTGAAAATGAACGCGCTCAATCAACTTACCGGCAGCTGGGCTTCAAATTCCCCGGATACCAAGTGATGGAAAAAATGCTGGATCGTTGACATCCACATCCAGCTTACCGCATTCTGTCTGTAAACAAGATCCTGTTTCGAACGCCGCTTTACTTAATCAACTTTAAATCAGGTCGAACCATGTCAGATACCTCTTTTGCAAAAGAAATACTGCTCCATAAACATACCCGCCGTGAATTTCGCGAACGGATGCAATCAGGTGAATTAAAAGCATGTATCATTCCCGTTGCTGCCACCGAGCAACATCTGGAACACCTGGCGATGGAACATGACTGGCGAAGTGTGATGCTGGTAGCAACGGAAGTCGCCCGCCTGCTCTCACCGGAAGTCATTGTCGCCCCGTCAATGAATATTGGTATCAGCGAGCACCATATGCGGCATCCGGGCACGCTGTCAGCTCTTCCGGGCAGTTGGTTGAGCGTTTTGTTTGATACGATTCGCAGCATGCAGCATGCGGGATTCACTAATATTCTGGTATTGAATGGACATGGCGGGAACATTGCTCCCTGCCTGGGAATGTGGGGACAGTTTCAGCAGCGTCTTGAAATCAATCTGCATTTTGAGTCGTACTGGAATTTACTGCCCGAAGAAGTCGCACTGGCGAACCTGAAAACGAAACGCTGGCCGGGGCATGCCCAGGAATTTGAAACGGCATTTGCGATGGCCGCTTTCCCGGAAAATGTTCGCCTGGAAGCCATGCAGGAGCAGGATGATAAAGAACCCCTGGAAGCGACAGCAGAAGCGGGACAAAATATGATTGACGAAATCGTGAAGCAGGTGGCAAAATATGTGGCTGGTATGATCGACGGATCAAATACTGCTGAAATTCCCCCGTTTCATACCTGATGCATGAAACGGGGAACTCAAAAACAGCTTATTTAGCAGGCTGACAATAAGACAAGGCCAGTAAAGCATAAGCGGTTGCCAGATTCGGATCTGATTCATACCAGCGTTTCTGCTTATTCGACCAGCTGCCATTCTCCTGCTGCAGACTGGCCAGCTGTTCGATCAATTCAGCCCGCCAGTTGTGCTGGGTGCCCTCGGCATCTTTGAACTGATCCACCTTCATCGCATCCAGTGCTTTGGCGAACGTATGAAAGTAATAGAACAGCCCCATCAGTTCCATGCCGGGATTTTCTTTCAACGTATAATGACGTCGAATCCACTCATTGGCTGCCTTGACCCGTTTATCATCTTCATTGACACCAGCGTAGATCATACTTTTCAGACCGGCATAAGTCATACTGCCATACGAACGCAGTCCCCCATCGGGTGTTGTTCCTGCCTGTGACGTCCCACCAGCTGCAGGTGTATAATAAAATCCGCCATCATCAATTTTGGACGCAAATGGAGTCGTATTATATTCGGATTCCAGATTTTGGGTTCGTGAGACAAAAACCAGTGCTTTCTGAATAGCCGGATCGTCGGCTTTTGCCCCTGCCTTCTTTAAGGCTTCGATCAGGAATTGCGTGTTGGATAAATCCGGACGTGAATGCCCGCCGTAACCAGCGCCGCCATAAGCTGTATCCGAGCTTTCGATTCCTTCACCTTCATCCCACTGTAAGCCACGCAAAAATTTCTCGGCATTCTTAATCGTACTGTTATATCGCCCGTCTTTGTTGGCTGCATGAAAAGCCATGATCGAAATACAGGTTTCGTAATTGCGGTGGTTACTTTTTTCATAATAGATACCACCATCTTTCTGGACATACCCTTCCAGTCGCCTGAGTGCTTTCGCGACGACAGGGTCACTGGCGGGGACTCCGCTCTCCAGAAGTGCCGTGGTCACCAGCGCACTGATCCCGGGCACAGTTTCTGTGGTCCAGAGCCCATCTTCCAACTGGCTGTTCTTCAGGAAGTTGACTCCCTGCATCTGGATTTTTTTCAATTCCTGTTGTCTGTCAGCAGTAAGCGGTGAGTCCGCAGCCTGACTGGTTCCAACACAGGCCATCAAAAGCAGTATCCAGATACAGATGGTCCTCGGAATTTGGTTAAAAGTGGGCATAAATGTTTCCTCTCGCTTTCACTATTGTCTTATCAAATTTGAAATGGATACCATCAATCGCGAACTGCTTCTCGGTAAAAAAGAGAAAAGTAATCCAGCTTCTCCATAGCAATCGAGATGATTCAAGCGGATGATACTCCACGTGTTTGCCCGTCATTTACATCTTAATTATATCCAGCGGGAAGTCAGTTAGAAAACCGTGATTACCGGTTTTGATAAAAATTCAGCTTTGTGTAGATAACCGTACTGGCTATGGCCTATAATCAATAAGCCTTTCAGGGCATCAAAGCGTTCCCGTTTCTCTGTTTCCCAGCAAGACCCAGCAGCAGTCTGATATGGCATCGACGATCACTTTAGATGAGACCAGCCCCGCCGCAGACGATGTCGTAGAACCTTTTATTCCAGGTAATCGAGAGATTCTCGGTTTGGAAATGCAGGTGGAAACGCCGGAAAATGTAGTGCTGTCTTATCAGCTCGCCGGACCCTCACAGCGTTATGTCGCATACCTGATTGATTTTCTGATTCGGACGATGATGTTAGTCGCGATATTCATGTTTTTCATTGCCCCCCTGATGGAGCTGCTGATGCCCGGGGCCATGCTGGGGTTGTTCCTTGTCATCATGTTTCTCAATACCTGGGGCTATTACACGATCTCAGAAACGTTCTTCAAAGGCAAATCGATTGGGAAACATGCCTGTGGACTGCGCGTCATTCGCGAAGGAGGTTATCCGATAACCTTCTGGCCTTCGCTGTTGAGAAACCTCGCCCGTAGTGCGGATTCCATTATTTTTTATGGAGTCGGCATTACATCGATGTTGCTGACGCGGCGTTTCCAGAGACTGGGAGACCTGCTGGCCGGCACGGTTGTGGTCCAGGAACGTTCTCTGGAACTGCCGAGAAAACCGATCATTTTGAATAAGATTAAACCTCTTGATAAAAATGACATCGGTAGCTTTCTTCCCCGTGACGAAGTTCTCTCGCTGATCGACGAATTCATCGGTCGCAGACACGTATTGACTTACGAACGGGGGCATGCCCTGGCAGCGCAGCTGGCAAAAAGACTGGCAAAAAGACTGCATTATAGCGGAGATGAGAAAAAGGTATCAGAGTACCCCATGGCGTTTCTGGCTTCGGTATATAAAACATTCAGTTTCAGCCAGGACCAGGAAGAACAGGAACTGGTGGACGAATACAACAAACGATCTGAAATGCCGGGGGAGGATACTTATGAATAAGCATAAATTTATTCAAAAACGCCGTCCCCAATGGAAAAAATTTGAACTGTTTCTTAAAGAGTCGTCCGGCAAATCACTTTCCAAGCTTCCCGCAGATAAGATTTCCACTTTTTCTCAATTACTGCGAGAAATCTCACACGATCTGGCTACCATCCGCTCTCGTGGCTGGGGGCATGAGCTGATGTCTTACCTGAACGATCTGGTCGCACGGGGACACAATCTGTTTTACAGCGCTCCACCAACAAATTTTGGGAGGTTTTATCAATATCTGGCAGCTGATTTCCCCCGATTATTTCGGGCGAACATCGGGTACTTTCTGATTGCCTGTCTGTTATTTTTTCTGCCAATGGGAGTCAGCTGGTGTGTGGTTCAAAACAACCCCGATCTGGCATCCCGTGTCATTCCCGAAGAATATATGACTCAATTTGACCATATGTACGGTGAAGAGGGTGGTCTCAACTCTGATACAGAAAACACAACTGAAGGTGATACGAATTCGGAAGAAGCAGAAGATCCTGCAACCGGGACTTTTGGCGATCAACGTGCAGCCATGGCTGGTTTTTATATCAACAATAATGTCGGCATTGCACTCAAATGTTTTGCTTTAGGAGTCCTGCTGGGTATTGGCACGGTTTACACTCTGTTATTTAACGGAATTTTTCTGGGAGCGGTCTCCGGGTACATCATCAGTCAGGGCAATGGCGACCGTTTTCTAAGTTTTGTCATTTCTCATGGTTCATTCGAATTAACGGCGATTGCGGTCGCAGGAGGCGCAGGACTGATGCTGGGGAATGCGATTATCCATCCCGGACAGCGTACCCGGTTTCAATCTCTTCAGGTACGAGGTCTGGAAGCGGTTCAAATCGCCGGGGGAGCCGCCGCCATGCTGGTCATTGCCGCAATGATTGAAGCATTCTGGTCCCCTGCAGATTTTCCGAATGAAGTAAAATACGCAGTTGGCAGCGGGCTCTGGCTGATTGTGTTTCTTTATCTTACTTTCGCAGGACTACAGACAGACAGCCGTTTCCGGTTACGTCGCAGTTCAACAACTCCACCGCAGGAAGGAGATCAGCATCGATGAGATTTCATCGGATGAATGTGGCGCTGGTCCCCAGAAATGCCTTGAACTGTCTGGACCTGGCAATACGCTTTTACGGACGTTTTCTGGTTCCCCTTCTCAAGCTGTGGGCCATATTTGCCTTACCCGCCTGTCTGCTGGTGTATCTGCTCAGTTATTATTTCCTGATCGAGATGAAAACAGCGATCACGGTAGCCTGGTTTGTTTCCAGCCCCCTGGGAGTCCTGCTTACCTGGAATACAGCTTTATTCACTTTTGGAGAAACCCGGGGACTGGGAAGTCTCAGACGGCAATTTCAACCCCGAATAATTCCTCTCCTGCTGCGCTGTCTGTTAGACCGGTCAGTGCTCTATATCGGACCGGCATTACTGTTCTATACCGATCACTTTTTGACGAATATGCTGGGATTTCTCTATCTGTTTTTTCCAGGTATCTGGCTGGCATTACGAAACGGGTTTCGTGTTGAGCAGGCTTCACTGAAACAGATTGGAATTGCAGGACAGGAAGAAAACTCTCACGATCACCGGACCAAAGATCTGATTTCCACTCATTTCAGCACCTTATTCTGGCGGGGTGCCTGGACTTTTTTCTTCTGCTATATCTTAACCTGTGTGCTCTTTATTACATTCGATTACCTCTGCTACATCCTGCTGGAATTTAATATCCTGATCGGACAGATGCCTTACGCGTTTGATCCGGACAATATCGGCGACCCCATCTCCAATGCCCTGCTGTTGATAAGTACCGACCCCCGTGTTTTAACAGTCTTTACCGGATTCATCCTGCTGATTTACCCCATTGGCCGAGTCGCCTGGTTTTTCACCTATTTAGATCTACGGGTTCGCTACGACTGCTGGGATATGGAATTACGGATGGCCGAAGTTTCACAGCGGCTCACCAGAAGGGAGGCAGCGTTATGAACAGTCATTCAAATTCTGCCCAAAGCAGGTTCCGGATTCTGGTGCTGATTTTCGTGTGCCTGTCGGGGAATGTGACACCGTTATTTTCTCAGACTCCCAGTGAAATCTCGTTTGATACTTCTTCTCCCGATCAGGTTATGCTGAAACAGGATATGAAAGACATCCTTAGCCGAACCGAGTTTCGACATCTGACGAGAGAACGGGATATCACGAAAAACGCCCCTTTTGAACTGGATGAGTTCTTTAAACAACAAACTGAAACCAAGGTAGAAGAGCGTTCTCATTCCGTCTTCGCCGAATTGATTGGAAACGTGCTGCAGATTCTGGCCTACATCAGTGTCGTTATCACTTGTGGTCTGATTCTTTATCTGCTGGTACGTTCCCTGATGGGTCTGGAACTGAAAAAGAAAGCGGCTGCAACTGAAATCAATCCGGAACTGCAAGGCACACTCTCTCTCGAAGACATTATCTCTCCTGCAGAACGGGAATCCTCGATCTACCTGCAACGTGCGAAAGCACTGGCACAGGAGGGTGATTATCATAATGCCATTATCCAACTGCTCTACGGCTCAATGAGCTACATCGAGCGGTCAGGCTGGATCCGTTTTCGGAAGGGGTTAACTTATCGCGATTATATCCGAGCGGCCCAGCCACACGGGTTACCCTGTGATTCGTTGCGACAGATGATCCGTACCTATGAACCATTGGGATTTGGCAGACGCATCGCCACCCGCGAACACTTTGAAAGTACATTGAAACATTATGAATCCGCCTTCCAGAAACAAGCGTGAGCGAAGAAACGCCGGCTGGATCTGGCTGTTCTTTCTCTGCCTGCTCATTCCCCTGCATCTCTGGTTTCCAGAACTGGGTACGGGTGCGCTCGACGATTCTTATAGCGCGTCAGCCAGTGGAAAGAAAGCATTTTTTCTGTTACTCGAACTGGAATCCTACAACACGGAACGAAACCGTGTTCCGATCTCCGTCTTCCTGCAGACTTTGGATTATGATGAAACCCTCTGCCTCCTGGGACCCGCCCGCTATCCAAATCCCCAGGAATGGTCTGCCATCCTGTCATGGGTTGAAGAAGGCGGGCACCTCGTAATTACAGCGAATCACGATCATCCGGAATTTGAAATCGACGCCCTGAACATTAGCGTCAAGTATCTGGACGAAACCGAACGGGAAAATCTACCGGTTGTGGAATCGGAAAAAAACGGAACGGAAGACGAAAGCGAGAACAAACAGAAAGATCTTGATTCTTCTGATCTACTCTCACTTCTGAATGATCAACATAGTCTGCTTGATGGACAGGCCACGACTGTATTTCCGGATGCCCCCTCAATCATCTGGCAAACGAATGCCCAGGTGATCTCCGAATCAGGCCAGAAACTTATTTCGGTGGGTGAAACACAGCAGGCAATCCGGCAGGTGCATGGTCAGGGTGAGATTGTCGTCGCAGCCTCCTCCAAAATCTTTTCAAACCAGTCAATGATTGATGGCGGCAGTGTTCCCGCATTTCGGCTGATTGAATCAGCTGAAGCGCCGGACTTTTTCGTTGTTGATGAATCCTTGAATGCTTCGGGAACTTCAAAAGTTGTTGCGTTACTGATCGACCCCACCTTCCGTCCGTTGACGATTCAATTGCTGATCACGTTGCTGATTTTCGGCTGGTGGCATAGCACCCGCTTTGGGCCTGTTCTCTCGTCACACATCCTGCCACGTCATAACATCGTTTCCCATACAGATAACGTCGGCAACTTACATTTTAAAAATGGTAATGGCCGTGCCCTGTTATACTCTTACCTCAAACAGTTATTTACCGAACTCCACCTGAGACGTTTTCGCGGAAAAGAGTATCGCGTGATCGATCCGATAGCGCGGCGGATGAAAACAGATCCGGAAAAAATCGCGGCGTTCCTGAAGCATGTCTCCCAGCTTTCGAAATCTAAAAAGATTAAACGGCATCAGATGGGTGATCTCATTCGCAGACTGGCGGAAATTCGACAGGCGGCCCGACATGGGAAACAGCAGGGATAAGCCGAATAATCTCTGATGTGAATCCGGTTTATCTTCTGCGAGAGACTGACTATAATTCCCCTTCTGGCAGTTTCAGGAGGCCTGTCAGTTCATTTCGAATCAGCTACCTCAGAAAGAACGTTTCGTGACCACTTATCATACCATTGCAAAAACCGGTACGATCCCCGAAGGAGAAGGCCGGGCTTTTCATGTGGAAGGACTGATGATTGCCGTCTTTCTCAAAGAGGGGAAATACACGGCCATCAACGACTTCTGCCCGCATCAGGGTGCGCCCCTGTCAACCGGTTATGTAGATGAAGAGGGAGCAGTCACCTGCCCGTGGCATGCCTGGCGTTTCTGTATCAATGAAGGAACCTGGCTGGACAATCCGAAATCCAAACTCCAGGTTCCTGTCTACCCGGTGCGTATTGAAGGTGATGAAATACAGGTCGGCCTGGATCTGGAGAAAGAAGAGAATTCCTCTTCTTCAGAGTGAGCAGGATTCACCCGGTTGCAGCACGACTGGTTCCGCAGCAGTCTGTCCGCGAATCTGATCAGCCCAGGCGGAAACATCCTGTTCAATGAGCGGCCAGGTATTGTAGTGCATGGGCAGCACTCGCTTCGGTTGAATCAGCCTGGTTGCCTTCACTGAGTCTGCCGGCCCCATGGTGAAATTATCGCCGATGGGAAGCATCGCCATATCTATGCCTTCTTCGCCAATCAGCTTCATGTCATAAAACAAACCGGTGTCCGCTGCAAAGTAAATGGTTCCTCCATCCAGTTTCAGCAGGATTCCACAGGGATTTCCCCCATTACTGCCGTCGGGCAACATGGAACCATGGTGGGCAATCGTCAGCTTGACTGTCCCAAAGTCGTATTGGTGCGCCCCGCCGATATGTTGGGGGTGCACATTTTCAACTCCCTGTTTTCCCATCCACTCAATGATCTCGAAATTGGCAATCACCAGCGCTCCGGTCCGTTTGGCGATATCGACCGTATCACCGACATGATCGCCGTGGCCGTGGCTGACAATTATCGCATCAGCTTCTACCTGTTCTGCATCCAGAGGTGCAGAGGGATTGCCTGTGAAGAAGGGGTCCAGCAGGATTTTTTTACCGGCGGTTTCAATCTGAAAGGTAGAATGCCCCAGCCAGGTGATATTTGTAACCATGATTGCCTCTGCAATTGGAGTGCTGTGTGAAGTTGTTTTACTTAACGGCAAGATACAACAGATCCCCAATCAATTTCAAGCGGTTCGCTTTACATACAGACATGCCAGGCAGATTGCTCCGATCAGAAAGCAGGACATCGCGAAACCGGCAATCCCGCCTGCCAGGAATAACCAGCCAATTAAACCGATTACCACCAGAGTGATTCCCAGTCGTTTTTGTGCAACCTCTGATCGAACCACGCGAGGTAGTCCCCAGATCAAAGCGGCCAAAATCGCAATCCAGACAACCGTCCAGATTAAGGCAGAACCAAATTCCAGTGTAGTATCAGACCGCACATCTAAAGCCAGACGAGGTTGACCGCTGATCTTGGTAAACTCCAGTTTGTGTCCCTGCAGCGGGATTTCAAACTGCAATGAAATCCCCCCCGCCTGTGTCCAGCCAGCCAGTTGATTTTGTTGTAATTGTGTTTCGTCATTAGCAGATTTCTGCTTTTTACGGTCTGAGTCGGAGGCCGACAGAATACCTCCACCCATTCCACCCCCACCGCCACCGCCACCGAATGATCCCAGGTCGGGTTTATAAGCATCTGCCAGGGATTCTTCCACATCGTTCAGCTGATTCCAGAAATTACTTTCTTTCCGATCAGCCAGCCCATTGTTTGATGCGTCCCTTCTCAGGAACTTCGCTTTCCATTCCATAGTAGTGGTCACAGGATTCAGTGGGTCGAGAGCCTTGGCCTGTTTCGCGATCGCTTCTGCTTCTGTATAGCGACGCTGATCAACTGATTCATTAAATTTTTCTACCAGCTCGGACAATTCCCTGGATTGAGCGGATTGAGTGCGGGCTTGCGATTGGATTTCCGGCCGTCCGATTTTCTTTTCTTCCTGAAGTGGTTTCAACTGTGATTGCAGTTGCTCAGTCGTATTCTGCAGACTTTGCTGGCGACGGAGCGCACGGCTATCAACGCCATTTACGTCAGCACCAAAGGAATCAACCGGTTGGGGCAGATTTTTTGAACCGCGGTTTCGAATGGTATGACTCTTCAAACTGAAGGGACTATTCAATGGAAGATGTGGTGGTCCGGGTTCGCCCACAGGGGTTCCGGCTTGCATTTTTCCACGGTTCGCTTCAAACAGTGCCGCATTATTTCCAATAACCAGTTGATTGAATGTTTCTTCCGAATCGAAATCAGCCTGGCTATCCGCATTTTCATCCTTGGCTTCGCCTAACAGTTTTTCTTTCTGGGCCTGCCGCTGCTGTTCCTTTGACTGGATTTCGCTGATCTGCTGCTTGATTCGCTGCCCCTGCTGTCCCTGTTGTGAACTGGAATCCAGCTTGAGTTCCAGTTGCTTCAGATTGCTGATCGCACGGCTGCGAACGCGATCACTTTTACTGCTGCTATAAACTGAATACAGGTTCTCCACATCTTTCACCAGACTGGTTAGCGATGTGTCTTCCTGGGCCTGATGAGATTCAACCGGAGTCATGTTGGTGCGTGGATCATCCAGTCGGGCGCTAGCAGAATAGTCGTCTGGGACATATACATTCCACCTGGTCTGCGCAACCGGAATTCCATACTCCGCATTTTCTGCTGGCAACACGACCTGGGGAGGCTGCAGATCAATCACTTCTGCCTGCCAGCGCAATGTGCCCTGAGGTAGAGGTTTGGCTAAACGTCCTGTGAGAATCAGGTTCACCTCAAATGAGAGATCGGCGGCGCTGGTTTTGGGAAGTGCCAGCAGATAAATCTGATCCTTCGAGCCCGGCTTTTCTTTTTCCTGTTTCAGGAATACCGGCGCCACGGGAACACTTTTGACAAATGCACTCAGGATTTGTGATTTCTCCGGAATCCGGATCGCCAGAAACTGACGTGAACGATTCCGAATCCGATATGCAGCATGCGTTTTCCAGCTGCCATCCTGCGCCAGAACTGTTGTCAGTTCCGAGAGGTTTACAGCAGCAGCAGCGCCCTGATCCGATTGAAACTGTTGAATCTGAAACTGAGGGGGTTTGGCAGTCCCGATAATGCGTGCCAGTTCCATCGCCTGGTTGGCGAGGGCATCATTAATCTGTAAAGGCATTTCTTCTCGACTGACAGAAACGATACTCTCCGGGTTCAACAAAGAGAGTCGCGCCCAGGAATGGTTAACCAGCATCAGATAATGCTGCTGTGTTTCCAGTTCCGTGGTTTGCGGATCCACCAGCCCACTGGTATCCATCACGCGCACCCGGGGAATCGCGATCTGCTGTGACGCAGGAGGGGACTGCGTGGATTCGGCCGTAATAAAGTAAGACCCCTCAACGGAATCCTGCAAATGAACGGTCCATTGAACGACGGCATCACCAATCACACGTTTATCAATCTGACGAATGCCATCACCGCGAAAATCCAGGTGCTCACCCAACTCCAGTGGAGTCGTAAATGACAATGTATCCGTCGCAGCCCCCTGAATCGACCAGCGTATGGCAACAGTGTGACTTACTGAAACATTACCGACCGTGGTCATCACCAGGGAATTCGCTGTAATCGAAGGTTGAGCCGGCGAGAGTTCCAGTTTGATCCATTCAGGAAGCTCGGCAGTCGAACGGAACACAAATTGAGGTAAACGAGACTGCTGTGACTTCATGTCCGACGGCAGATCTTCGGCTGATATGGCACGCCAGTCTTTAAGTTCTGGCACACGGGCAACCAGCGAATCATCACACCAGATCGCCAGATCGCTGCGCACCCCAGAGACTTCCAGCGGAGTCAGAATCATGACTTCCGCTTCACGCTGACTTGCATCGCGGGGAATGACACCTTCGCAGATAATTTCCACATGGTCTGCTTTGAGCTCTGCAAATTCCACTACCAGTACCCGCATATCATCGGCATTCTGTTCGATCACATACCAGTCGTCCATCCCAGGTGCATTCACACTCAATACCAGATAGGATTCGGGCAATTCCAGCACAAACGTGGATTCGGGAATCCCTTTCAACTGGTATCGGATTCGACTGGAAAGACTCATTTTTCGCGGCGAGACATACACAGCATGTTCTGCCACAGCCTGCTTATCGGATTGACGTCGTGACAGAGAGAACCCCAGGGACAGAGGCCTGCGGGAAAAACGATAAGCCCACTGTGGTTTCAGCGCCAGCCCATCGATTTTCCAATCAGCGGAGGATGTCTCTGGATTGATAAACTGTGCTGAATCAATCTGAATCGCGCCGCTGATTTTCTCAGGACGTATTTGAAACTGTGACTGAGCGTAAACACCGATCGTTCCATTTTCATTCGTCACATTTTCAGGAACGATTTGAGGCAGCTCGAGTGTGCGAGTCTGTTTTCCGACAGACAGGGATTGAAATGCGATCAGTTTAATGCTGGTGGACTCTTTGATATCTCGTCGTAGAAAGACTTTAATCTGTCGAGCTTCGCCGCTGCCCATCATTTCCCAGCCTCCGACATCAGGACCAGTGATGGATTGAACTCGCAAATCTTCAGAAATCTTCAAAGTTGCCTGGTTAATCTGGCCCTGCCGAACCCGATATTGGTGAGTGCTCTGCAGTACGATTCCGGCATCCTGAAGAAGAACAGACTGTGTGGTCTGACACTGGACGATCCCCTGGATGGCCCCGCGTTCTTCGGCTGGTCTCCAGGCAATCTGGATATCTCCCCCCTCATCTATGGGCAGTTCCAAAGCCGCTTTGTCTGCTGTTTTCACTTTCCGATACGTTGTACGAATTCCGGTCACGCTGATTTCAGCATCTGGGCTGGGCAGTTTCACCGTCAAACGACCGCTGGCTACAGGCTGAAGACTCATTTGAAAACTTCCGGCTGATCCAGTCTGCTGTGCGGGGAGATCAAATTCCAAATCCAGAATATGTATTCCCGGTTCGGCAACGATGATGGAATAAACATGTTCTGCTACGGATTTCTCGGCACTGAACTGGTTTAAAGGAAATGTCAGCAGAGTCGCTGATTCCCCATCTAATCTGGCACTGCTGAGAGCCGCTTTTCCCAGCGGAAGCGGGAGAGTGACAGGCTGAGTCCCCGTCGTATGAATGACCAGCCTGCCTGTAATATGTACCACCGCCTGCCCGGGTCCTGCGCCAGGTTTGACTTCGGCCGCGTATAATGCCTGACTGATCGCACCGAGGGAATCTGTCCCCTGATTGATTGGCTGATCGGGATGAGCGGTATTCCAGAGACGCTTGAATTCCTCGCGAGGTAGAAAGATCCGTTGAGAATCCAGAGGGTCGGTACCTGCTTCGTAGGGTATCATCAGATTCTGTGGCAGTTTTGGTGAATTGACTACCTGTGTTGGTGGCATTCCAGCAGTGATCGGTTTCTTCTGCGCATACACGGCTGTGGAATTACTGTAAAAACATCCCAGCAAGATGAGAGATGTGACTGTCGCCTGCTTTACAGAGGGAGAAATCGTTGAACCTTTTAGTTCTTTTTTCAGGGTTCGGACTATCCATTCGATTCCCCAGCACAGACCTGCCAGCAAGGTGCCGACAAACAGCCCGTCCAGCACGGGTTGAAATCGAACCGGAAACAGCGAACTGCAGGCGACCGGTAACAGAACTCCCGCCAGCAATACCAGCAATCGTTTGTAACAGGCTAATCGCCGCAGAAACCAGCCTGCCCAGAGCACGCCGAACATCACCACCAGGAATAGTTTCTGACTCGACCGCGCCTGTTGCAGGGAAACCTGTAGCGACAAGGGCTGGTCCTGAGGTTCGCCATAATATTGAAATGCCATCGAACGGAATCCCTCAGGTTGTGGCAGCGAAGCAATTACGGACAGGCGCCCCCCCAATGCACGTTCGGCATTAGCCACTCTCAGCTGATCCACGGCTTCTTTTTTGGCGGCTTCACCAGCAACACGACCAGGTTGATCAACCGGTTTCCCCTGCATTGATGAAGCTGGTACCGGCGTGACATTCATGCGAGGAGACTGAGAGGATTCAGACCGCTGGAAAACTTTATCCCCTTCAATTCTACGTTTTGATTTTGCGAGTAACCGCTGGTTGGCCTGCCCCAGCATTTCAGAATCTGCTGGCTCAGCCTCATAATTCAACCTAGCATCGGAACCTGCTCGGGATGTGGCTTCATCCTGGACATTAAAATCGAAATCCACGCCAAGCGGCACAGCGTCATTCCGGAATCGGACATTGGTCCCACCTTGCTGTTTCGTCCCCTCAGTTTCTGCTAAATAAAAGTACCCCCTTCCGGATCCAGGTTGATGATAATTGGATATCGCAATACTGGCCTGGTTGAATGCCCCTGGATTGCTTTCCACACTACTAAGGGGGTGTAATGCAGGTGAGACCAGATCGAAAACCAGCCACAATACACAGAATCCCACGAGCAGCGTGATGACGGCACTAAATCCACCTTTGCGAAACGCAAAGATACTGACCAGAATTGTGAATACAATGAAGAAGACAATCATTGACCGATAGATAATCGCACGACCAGACAAGAGACTGATATGCTGACGAAGATTTTCCAGAATACCCAGTCTCGGTAAAGGCTGATCCGGAACGAAGTCTCCCGAACTTTCTGAGACGAAATAATCGTAAGGATAGAGTATCGACCAGGTCTGGTCTAAAACCATTAAAGGTTGAATCGCCCCGGTTCCATCAACGACAGCAATCCGGGGTGGAATCTGTGTCAGTTGAGTTGATCCTTGAGTCGTCACTCGATTGTCATCATACAATAATTGAAGCGTGTGAACGTTATGTTCCTGCACATCCGAAGTAACCGGAATAATAAACGCTGTCTCTGTTTTGCGAACTTCAACAGGAGCCCCCTGCACGAGAGCAGACAGCAGTTCAGCCCCTTCTGGTAAGGAAACCTGCAATGCCTGAATTCCAACTGCTGAAAAATTGAGGAGCACTTCATTTTGCACTTCCCGGTTCGGACCGATCACACTTTTCAGAGACATGAGCTGCGCAATAGCCGTGGGAACTGCCGTCTGATCAAAGCGGGTTTCCAGAACTTCAATCTGATGTCCGATACCGACAAAACGATAAGCGGCCACAATTCTTTCTCGAGGCTGATATGCGACGGGAACTGGTAACTCTGCCGCGTCAATGGTCGTCAGTGACTGTCCCCGAATTCCTGTTGCCTTGATTTTAAGTCGCTGATCCCCCTCGGCTTCGAATGCGACTTCACCATATTGCCTGTCTGCTGACATGATCTGCAGCTGGGGAACATTGACGGTTTCCCCTTTCTTGCGAGGCTGTTCTACCGTCACACTCAGGATCTGCCTGCCACTCAGACGACGATCCATTTTCAATGTCCAGACACGAACGCCATTCTTTGGCTCCTGGGCCACTTGCTCTAAGATTTTGCCTGCAGAATTGATTAATCGAAACTGAAGGTTCTGACTTACGTTTTCGGGGAGGGCCACCATCAGGGAACGATAACTGCCTCGCTCGACATGGAGTGTCGTCTCAAAATGTGAAAATAAGGTCGTCGGATCCAGCCTGACATATTGCAGGTGATGTGCGACAAGCTGTAATGGTTTTCGCGAAATCGTCAGACTGCCAGAATACTGATTGTCCTGGTACTGATAGCCAAATCGCATCTGTGGAATCTGTTCCTGGAGTGGTTCCAGATTCATCAACTCACTGGGAACCAGATCCCAGTCAGAGTCCGCATTAATGATCAGAGAGCCTTCCAGAATTTTTGCCTGAGGTAATTCCACCTGGGGAATACTCAACAACTGACTTTCAGATTCAGGGGGCCAGTTTTCCAGATCCCGATGTGCTGTCACGATCACTTTGGCTTCCTGATTCGCAGGCAGCGGTTGAGGAAAAGTGAGTCTGACCAGCTTACTGCCGGCTTCCCGTGACGATTCCTTCCAGTCAATCTGCTGGTCCTGCAGCGAGGCTCCGAGAATGGTCCACTCTGCCGGAATTTTCATCTGAAATTCGAACAGCGGAGCAAACAGACTTTCTACGGTTGTCACCAGCCTCAGATCCATACCCTGTTCATTCAGGTCTACAACGGTTGAAGCTGCCATTTGCACTTCAGAACGTTTTTCCTGCGTCACCAGGGAGATTTCGAATTTCTGTTGCCAGAAGTCGAAATCCAGTCCGGGATCTGAAGTCGTGCGTTTCCCCGCGGGAACGACTTCCATCGCTTTACGACGGACGTCATTCATTTTTTCCACCTGCAAACGCACACCGGGAGGATAGCGGATCAGAACCGAACCGACGTGCGAATTGACTTTTTCAATCAACAGATTGGGGACCTGCCATGCATCTTCTGCTTCCGTTGTCATCACACCACGACAGATGATCTGCCGTTCGCCTTCGACCGGTTGACGATAATTGAGAGTGATCTCAGTACGACGACGATCTTTCATGCTGTCATTGAGCACCCATGATTCCAGTCCGGTAGATTCCACACTGATGATCTCCAGATTCTGTGGCACGCTTAACACCAGTTGATCGAGTGACTGACCAAAGATGCTGAGTGTTGTCTGTGCCTGCCAGGCGACTTTACCAGGGCTGACAGAGACACCTATCCCACTCCGGGCAAATATCAGGGAATCGTTAGCCTGTTCGCGGCTCTGTTCTGTAATCTTTAAAACGACCTGCCCGGTACCCCCGATCGGAAATTCATAAGAGACCACCTCTCCTGCAGTATCCGCAGGTTTGACTTTTAATTCATTCACGATCAAATGCTGCTTGCGAGGTAGTTCGATTTTGAACTGACTGGCAACGCCCGGCAGGAGTTGAAACTGTGATACCTGGTCACTGCCCACTGTATTTAAGGGTGCGGAGAGTTGCAGTACCAGTTGGTGTTCCCCCGACTTTTGACTGAACAACTGCAGCATTTTCGTTTTTGATGCTGCACGGGCAATCATCGCTGGTTGCTGATCCAGCTGCGCAGACTCAACGGCAACTCCACTGAAAGGCAGGTCGATTACTGTCAACTGCTGCCGAAACTGCCTGATGAAAAGCGTGGCCTTGATCAGTAACTGTCGATCTACAATCTTCGCCTGGTAGTCGGCGGCATAAATCAAAGTATTTGACGAGGGTAAATCAATGTCCCCCGTCCCCTGCTTTGCCTGCTTCTTTAAGGAATCATACTCGTTCCGCGATAACAACACCCCACTCTTGTCTCGGGACATGATCGCATCAAGCTGATCCAGAGGCAGATACACGGCTGTTTCAGGCCATTTTTTTGAGGCGGTTTGAGTGGCGCTTTGTTTCGCAGTTGTATTCTCTGCTGCCAGCGATATTCGATTCAGTCCCAGCGGAACTACAGAAACAACTGCCACCAGCAGAAAGACCCCGGCGATCAGTCTCCGCAAGAATCTTATTCGTTTGACAGAAATTGTATTGGCTGCAGAACTTGATTTATTCCATCTCATGGCGAACCTCATGAAGTGAGTCACTCATCGAAAAACTCTTAATATGCTTGCAACTTCGAACGGGGATAATTTACGACTCTTTCTCATCCTGATTCTGTTCGAATTCATCGAAGACTCCTGGCGGCGGAATTACTGCCGCAGTTTGTCCACTGGAATTTACCGGTATGTCAGTCCGGGATGCTGTTTCACCCGACCGTAGTCCTGCCAGGGCATACAAGATCCAGATTGCGACCAAGGTTAGAATTCCGAACCGGGCGACATACAGACCATGCAGCACCATATCTGCGTTTGTCATTCCAATCATCGCGAGTAGAAACACCAGAAATATCAGCACGCCGACTTTGTTCTCCCAGGGTGTCTTTCGCATCACGAAGGCGATGACGACCAGAGCACCACTTAAGATCCAGGTAGCAAATGACAGTTTCCACCAGGAAACACTGATTTCACTACTGTCACCCAGTCGTGTGTAGGTAAAGGCGCGTCCTTCTGTGGGGAAATCGATCAAAGAGCCGGCAGAGGCACCAATCCACGAATCAAAGAATGTTCCTGAGACGTTTGTGCCCCCCCGTCGCGGGATAATCCCATCCAGGTAGGGTTCATATTCCGGCTGAAAATCATCTGCTACATTCACCAGCGCGTATTGTTCGGGTACCCAGATCGCGGTTTTCAACTGTTGGACTACGACGTTTTCTCCTTTGACACCTCCAATGCGAGGTAGCGGTAAATTCAAGTTACCGCCAAAGGAGTCGGAAATCCGAGGCACTGCTTTCGTGAACAGCAGACTGACCAGGAAGGACTGGTCTGAAGACTGATCACGGGCAACATTTACAAAATAGTTAGACCAGCCTTCTTCATCCTGGCTCTGATCCGCCTTTTCCAGGGGCACGGGCTGTCCCGCTACCGTAATACTCAGCGGTTCCATTCCTGCCGGTAACGCGACTTTCAACTGTTGCCGTTCGCTGGATTTCATCAGATAGCGACAGCGATAGGTGGATCGCCCTTCTTTACTCACCACCACCTCAACAAGTGACTTGAGAATAATCGTCTCAACCACCTCCTGAATTTTGTGACGGGTGGAAGCGAGTTCCAGAGTCACCGGCTGATTGAAATATCGAAACGCCAGAAAACCATCCTGAGGCAACAGTTTGAGCTCACGCAAATCAATAGGGTCCAGTTGCTCATCGAGTTCTGAAGTTGTTACGGAGAGCATCTTTGACTTTCGCACAGCGATTTCGCCATAGACTCGAGAAAGAGGAACCTCACGTGACCGTGAGTCTCCCTCCGTTTTTTCCAGCCCCAGGACTTTTAGAGGTGACAAAGCGATCTCTTTTAATGCGATATCACCAGATGCCGCTTCCGATGCTTTCCTGTTCTCAGTTTTTTCTTCCGCTGTTTTCTCTTTCTCTGTTTCTTCTGCCGCATTTTCTGCGACTGACGCGCTGGATACCATCGCCTGCAATCCGGGTGTCATGTCGTAGCGGACTTCCAGAACATATGGTCCCTGCACACTGCGTTGTGTTGTCACGGTCCAGACCACCCAGCCATCAACGGCCTGTTCTGTACGGCTTTTCTGCTTGATAGAAGGCGCCGGTGCCGGAGAAAGCGAGCGAATCTGAACCAGATCAGCAATTGCTTCGGGGACGGCAAAACGAAAGGTGTCGACCCCTGCATACTGAACCTGATAATTGATCCGGGTCATCACTTCAGCGATCTGCTCTTTCACATCGACACTGGTGGCGACATCAACAATCAGTCGTGTTGGCCGTATGCGGATCTGAACCGGAATCTCAACGGGACGACGGTTGTATTCCCACATGGATGCCAGTGACAGATTGCCAGACTGGAGGCGGTTCGAAGTAGTCGCTGGCTGGGCCCCAATCACATCGGGGTTGCTGATAATCAATTCCATTGCTTCAGGAGCAAAGATGGCAACCTGCCCTGTCTCCCGCTCCACATTGACTGGTTCAAGCAAGGGGACGTTTACCGTCGATTCCTGATCGGCTTTTTTAAAATCTCGGTGTGCGCGAATCTGTACTTTGAGATTTCCCTGATATTTCTGCTGGAGCGCAATCGTCAACAGCCGAGACTGCTTATCAAAGTTGTACTCTTTTAATCCCGCCACATTGACAGAATCGATCTCCAGTAGTTCCGGAACTTTCAACTGAAATGAGAAAATACCTGCACGCTGAATAGTATAGGTCAGTTGGGCTCCCAGTCGAATTTCATCTTCACCGAAACTACATTCACTTAACTGACTCACGAAAACCCGCGCTTCCAGAGGCTGTACTTTGATCTGCAGCCGGGCAGAGGGATTGAAAAATCGATAGTAGACAGCATCAGGTCTTTGAATACTCTCTGGAACTCCCTTATTTTCACTACGTGTGACCCCCGATGTTTCGGTCACAGTAAAGGTCATACTTTCTCCCGGTGTGATGGCAATTTGGCCGCTTTCCCGAATGACATCCAGAGCATGGATTCCATACGACGCGGAATCAGACAAGCCCAGAATCTGAAAAGGTTCCTCCGGGATTTCTTTTTCGGTGTGAACCTGAATAGATGCGCCACTCTGTAATTGATTGAGAAACTCAATCAGCACCACCTGCCGATCTGCGTTTTTCTCCACCTTCCAGCTTTTGATCTTGGTATTTGCAGAAGTCAGATCAAGAATTCGGTCATTCAGGGGCACAGCAATGCGTGCTGACTGCATATCCCCCCTGAGCACATCGTATTTTAATGTTGTCTGTGTATGAACCAGGCCATCCCGGATGGAAACGAGTGTTGAGTTTTCGACACTGGCTAACAGATCCATTTCCGGCTTTGAACTTTCGCGGGGATACCACAGGGCACTGATCTGAGCAGTGGCCCCCAGTGTGGATTTCACAAGTGTTGCATCGGCGGGAGAACTGGCTGGTAACCGCACCAGTTGGGGAGTAATTTTAACAGTCTGATCAGATTCGGGAATCAACAGTTCCAGTGTCGTGATTCCCACAGTGGGACAGACAAATTGAAAACTTCGTCCTTCAGGAGAATTCTTGACCCGGGTCAGTAGTTCAATTTTCACCTGCTGCTCTCCTTTTTCTGAGAGCAGCAATGAATAACTGCCTTTCCCGGTTCCTCTCAAAAAAACTTTTGATTTGGGAGAACTGACTTTTCCAATAGCGGCATCACCAAACTGCAGCGGCACTTCCACCCAGGGATTTCCCAGTACCTGAATTGTCAGATCACATTGAATCCGGGCAACGTTCTCTTCAACCTCTGCCCGGTAACTGGAGCTGGTAATCACGGCTTTCGCAGGAAAATTGAAACTGTTATCAGAGCCTGGACCCGCTGACTTTGACCAGAGTTCCAGATACTCAAGATAGGGAATGAAGATCGTGGCATCTGATTTGTCGAACACATCCTTGATGTTCTTGAACGGAACGTAAATCAGACGGTCCCAGTCATCCTGCTTCCTGTCTGGAGTGTTAGCCGGCTTGTCGGCTTCTACAGACGATTGCGCGAAAGAACTAACCGGTGTGCCCAGAAAGAAACAAGCGATGAAAGAAAACAGCAGAAAACGAGGTGCGCGTCTCAGATATCGCATATAACCCACCCTTAGCCTGTAACCAGGTTGATTGTAGTGTCTCCAAAGTCACTTCGATCGTGTTTTGCAGTGTTGAAGACTCAAAAGTTTAAAATGTCGCCATCCCGTACATTACTTTGTACCCTGCGCTATTTTGGAAATGAACGTCAAACAGGACATTCACGTAAAAAGCGTCAAGTTCAGAGTTTATACAATTCAGTATAGTTTTTTTGGTTCATTGTCTGGAAGATAGGACGTAACTGAGAGACCGGAAATTGCGAAAATATTTAAAAATACTTCAAAACACAATTATGAAACTGGAGAACGTCATCCCGAGGAACACCGGTTACACGCGGTTTCTGATCAGGCTCTCTTCAGAAATTTGAGCTCAGAATCGACCTGGTAATGTCAGTCGACAAACAGGTACGAGACTCGCGGCAGACTCGTAAACTTGTCTGTTTCGGTGGATCTCAGTAAGTTAAAAGTTTGAACTCAACCCCAAATAACCTCTCACATTCAGTCTCTCCTTGTATTACCGGGAATTATTGACATGCCTGCCTACCTGTCTCATCGCTTTTTATTTCTAACTCTGATGTTTTGGGGCTGCCTGTTCGATGGACACGAACATCCATTGTGGGCGGGGAACCTCGAGATCGTGACCTTTAATGAAAATATCACCCCCAAACTGGGTATGCCCGTCGCTTATGCCCCCGCCCGGAAAATTCTGACCCCGCTTTATGCACGGGGTGTGGTCATCCTTTCTGATGAAAAACCGGTAGTGTTATGTGCCGTCGATGCTATCGGAATTGGTAATCAGGGATATAATACCTGGCGTGAAAAACTCGCCGAGGCCGCCGCAACCACACCAGATCGTGTCGCCGTTCATTCTTTGCATCAACACGACGCCCCCCGGATCGATTTTGCAACAGGCAAAATCATGGAAGACCAGGGACTCGGTGGAAAAAACTATGACAACAGCTATGGCAGACAGTGTATCACTCAGGTTGCAAATGCCATTCGGTCCGGACTGAAAAACCCTCAAACTGTCACCCATTTAGGAATCGGAAAAGCGAAAGTAGAACAGGTTGCCTCGAATCGACGATTGCTGGGAGCAGATGGGAAAGTCCGATTGATGCGCTGGAGTAAATCAAAATCTCCGGAAGCCATTAATGCACCTGAAGGAGTGATCGACCCCTGGCTCAAATGCCTCTGCTTCTGGAACCAGGATCATCCCATAGCTGTGTTGAATTATTATGCGACTCACCCTCAGAGTTATTATGGAAAGGGGGACGTGAACTATGAATTCACAGGGATGGCACGCGAAGCACGCAACGAAGCATTACCGGGAACTTTAAATATCTATTTCAATGGTGCCGCAGGAAATATTGCGGCAGGAAAATACAATGATGGTTCTACCAAAATGAGGCCCCTTCTGGCACAGCGCGTCGAGCGCGGCATGGAATCTGCGTTTAAAAGCCAGAAAAAAACACCCATTTCGTCTGCTGACTTACATTGGAAAACAGAAATGACCGCATTACCGGTCGCCACACACCTCGATCCGGAATCGTTGAAGGCCACGATCATTGATCAGAAAAGAACACCTAAAGAACGATCCACTGCTGCATTCCGGCTTGTCTGGTATCAGCGAGCCTCGCAGGGACATCAGATTCCCATCACCTGTCTGCATCTGAAATCGGCAGCGATACTCCATTTACCAGGCGAGCTGTTTATTGAATATCAGTTACAGGCCCAGAAATTTGCTCCGAAACAAACGGTCTGCCTGGCAGCCTATGGTGACTATGGTCCCGGTTACATCTGTACCGAAATCGCTTACTCCCAGGGAGGGTATGAATCGAGCCCTCGTGCCAGTCAGGTGGCGCCTCACGTTGAATCAGTCCTTACAGAAGTGATTCGCAGACTGGTGATGCCAGAAGAAAACAGCAAAAAGTAAGCTGGAAATAAACTCGCTCAGTTTGCAAGAGGAGAAAGTTTGGGAAGCAGTGTGATGGAACGCCTCATCACTTCTTTGCCCTTCGATTTGATTGAGACGTAGTAATTGCCAGGCTCCAGAATTTCGGGAGGATAAATCTGAAAAGTTGCCCGCATATTTTCACGCGGTGCAATCTGTCCGGTCCTTTGTACAATGCGACCGGTCTCTTCACAAAAATGACAATCAATCCAGATATCCTCATGGGGTGGATTGAGAGCACATTGTACGAGAATCATTTCACCCGCTTTGAATTCCTGCTTGCGATCAATAATCCAGCCACCAGCCAGTTGGGTTCCAACATCAACTGAAAGAAACTTATCTTTCACGCGCATGACCTGTTCCGGCCCCATCATTTCAGCGACGAGTTCAGGGTCCACTTCGTGTAAAGTCATCTTACCTTCCGCCCGTCTCAGACCATACAAATCCTGCTGATGTTCAACATAAATACTGAGAACCAGAACGGCAACGATTCCTGTCGTCCAGGCAGCAGGCGACTTCCAGGCTGCCAGAGATCGGGGGCGCAGCCGTTCTACCAGTTGTCGGAATTCCGTAGTCAACTGATAAATCCAACCCCCTTTTCGGTACATTCTGCGAAAGCGGGCGGAGATCCACTGGACATCACCTGTATTGAGGAAACAGAAATAAATTGCAATGGAAACCATGGGAAAAATATACAGCCCCAGTGAAAATGAAGTTCCAATATGGAACGAGGTCCCCATGGCAATTGCAATAATCCGCCCCCATTTGCGCCAGACGACGAAGACGAAGGCTATTTCCCAGATCATCGCAACATATGACATGATCGATAATAAAATCGGATACAGTGTCATAAGTTCTCCTACCGGGTGAGGGTTATTATAGCGCGACATGGCCCAGTAGCTGATCTGATCCCCTTCCAGATATCCTGGCGTATGCATTTTGGTGATCGCCGCTCCAAAATAAACGAGACAAATCAAAATCTGCATCAATCTTTGTGGCCAGATCTCAAATCGCGGTAATTCGTATTGCGTGTACCGGGGCCACATCTGTTTCTGTTGTCTGCCTTTTAACCAGCTATCGACCGACCAGATGGCACCACAATGAGACAGAGACAGCAGAAACATTGCATGTGTCGCGATGACAGAATACTTTGTCGCCATACTGATGCAGTCCATGCAACAGAAATAAGTATAGAGAATCGTGGAAGCAATCAGAGAGAAGCGGGTCATCCAGCCGATACTGCTGCAGAACAGGAAGAATCCGAGGGCAGCGAAGAGGCCGACGACAACGGTCCCGGGTAAAACAGGCAGATAATTATAATATTGAAAAATGTCAGCCAGCGGAGCCGGTGCTCCATCGGCTGAGAATAATTCGCGCGAATAAGACCAGCGGGTACAGACTGTTCCCAGCAGAATCATGGGAAGCAGCATTCGTACAATCGCCAGTCCGTAAGGAACTTCTTTGGCAAAAAAGAAATTCTGGAAACGATCACGAAAAGAATGATTAGAATTTGAAATGAATCCTGGGGCATCCATGCTTGAAATCCTGTTTGATGTAGCGTCTCGAAACGGAAAATACTCTCGAAATACTGCTTAATTACCCACTGGTGAGGCGAGGTGAACGGGTACGTTCGGATCATGCTGAGGTGGTGCAGTTGTCTCGACCTGACTGCCTATCGTTGCCGCGAAAAACGGGCGGCCACGATTCATTTCTGCTACCAGACGGGGGTTGTCATTCATCTGCAGAGTCACTTGTCGTGTCAACCAGGGAACATACGTCTGAGCCACGACGCCATCAGGTGTAATCACTCTTCGTAGACGATAATAGTTCTGGAAATCTTTGGGCTCTTCATAGCGCTGGTCCCAGACCATGTCAGGCAGGTTATATTTTTTACACCAGGTTTCTTCGATACAGAGAATGCGCAGCATCGGCTCATGCTCGGTTTTATCGAGCGTGTTCATTGCCATCCGAACCCAGGCATCTCCGGTTGTATCGTAGTGACGTCTACCCAGTTTTCCGTAAGGATAAAAATCGCCCCAGGGACCGGGAGACAACTCGTAAAACTTACCACTGATGCCTTCGCCGATGATATGTGTACGAACTGAATAGGCAGACCAGCCGCAGAACATATCCCAGACAATATAATACATGCCTGGATGACTGCCGGTTCGATAAGTGAAAGTATGACAGAGGATACCAAACACCAATATGCCAACATAACTGGCAATGGTCAGATAGCTGAGTCCACGTTTGATAAATCGCATCAGTTTAGCCTTCCCTGGCCTGACAATGTGATCAATGATTCAGAAATTTACTTGCTGGAAAACAGGAAACCCTGGCCACAGAGTTCAAAGTGAGGCTCTGAGTCACGTCATCCCCCATTCCCGGGTGAGCAATATCGTAAATATTTCAATCCAGGTCAATAGCAACCTTTTTGTCCGATTTAGACTGCTTTCCCGGTCCTGATTTCAGGAATTAAGTGATCTATATTCCTGAATCGCAGCGAAAATGCCATCCCAATGGTAGTCTTTCGCTTCGGCGTCAATCTGTAATCCTGCTTCCAGAGCAGCCTGGCTCGTGACCGGACTGATACTGGCCAGTTTAATCGATTTTCCCAGTTGAGTTCTTGCCGCGTCTGATAACAGTCGTTCAAAATTTCGAGCGATCGAAGGGCTACTCAATCCCACCCAGTCGACCTCACCTGATTCCAGTAATCTGAGGCTTTCTGTATTCCAGGCAGCGACATCATGATTTTCATAAACGACAACTTTCTCAACTGTCGCGGAGACTTTGGCCAGTTCGGTTTGTAATACTTCTCGTCCCCTGTTGGCGCCTGCCCAGAGTAAACTCTGATGAGCCACCAAAGGTTTCAGTGCTTCAGCGAGCGCTTCTGCCCGATACTGAGGAGGTGTCAAATCTGCCCGCAGCCGATATGCCAGAAGTGCCTCCGCCGTGGATGGACCAATTGTCGCTATTTTTAAATGAGCAATCTGGCGGGAATCAAATCCCAGTTCCCATAAGCGATCCATGAAATACCGCACACCGTTGGCACTGGTAAAGACCAGCCATTGATAGTGTTCCAACCGTGAAATTGCCTGATCCACGGGAGCCTGGTCTGCAGGTTTGCTGATTTCAATCGTCGGTAGCAATACAGGCTGTGCGCCCAGGCGAATTGCCTGTTGGATTTCGGTTTCGGACTGATCCTCGGCTCTGGTAATACCAATTCGCAGCCCGAACAGGGGTTTTTGCTCGTACCACGCTATATGATCCCGCAGAGAGACACACTCACCAATCACAATCAGCGACGGAGCAACCAGCGCCGCTTCCTGTACCAGGTCAGGCAACTCCTGCAATGTGCCTTGGACTGTTTTTTGAAAGGGGGTCGTACCACGACTGATGGCAGCGGCTGGTGTTTCACCTGCTTTACCTGCCTGAATCAATGAACTCACGATATGTTTGAGATTATGCAACCCCATATAAAATACCAGAGTTCCGGGAAAATGGCTCAGCGCTTCATAGTCAAGGCTGGAATCAGGTTTCGTGGGATCTTCATGTCCTGTAATCAAGGCAACCGCTGAGGCATAAGCTCGATGCGTAACTGAAATGCCCGCATAGCCGGCAGCGGCTGTTGCCGCGGTGATCCCGGGAACGATTTCGAAATCGATACCGGCATCCCGCAATGCCGCTGCTTCCTCGCTGCCACGTCCGAAAATAAAAGGATCTCCCCCTTTTAGTCGGACTACGGTCTTTCCTTCCCGGGCAGCGGCAATTAAACGCTGGTTGATTTCATCCTGTTTCAGCACACGACGATTTTGGCAACCTTCGGCTACCCGGCAGGTACGCTCCACTTCGGAAGAGACATGTTCCAGCAGAAGTGGATTAACCAGCCCGTCGTACAGAATCAGATCGGCTTGCTTGAGACATTCGATGCCTTTAATGGTAATTAATCCGGGATCCCCGGGACCTGCACCGACTAAATAGACTTTCCCCCCGGTCATCAGATTTGTATCACTCCACAAGACTAAAACGCTTCAAGATAGATTTAAAGCGATATTATAGCAGAGTTTTCAAGGATGGCGAGCAGCAGCGACTACCTGCTGTGGAAGTGAGTTATTTCGTCCTTTAAGCTGAAACGAGGTCCCTTATGGTTATTCAGACAACACCGTGATTTACACCATGGTTAGAAATCATACCAGGTACCAAAACCCACAAACTGTTCTGAGTTGTTAAAGAACGCGTACTGCATGGTTTTTCCATCGAGGTACTGCAATCCGATACGAAACAGATGATTGTTTCGATCGCCACGCCATTGCCACCCCACCATCATGTTCACATTCCCGCCCCAATTCACTTCCTCACGCAAATATCCGTTGATGGCCCAGAAAGGAGCTCCATAAAAGCCGGAATGTTCCACAGGACTGAACTCGACACCAAACTGCAGTTCCCAGGGTTGAGCACCACCATCCGTATTAAAGGCATAACCAATTTCGGCATACAGTCGTAAATCGGGATCGGGAAAATAACCACCGCCCAACACAAACGCATCGCGTACATAATTAATTCTCTGAAACCCGGGATTCCGTTCTATATATTCATCTCCGGCGTGAGCACTCGTATGATAATATGCAAACTTCGCCTGGTAGGCGCCTCGTCTCCAGGTCAATGGAACACCGACACGAAAATCAGTCGCATCCAGATCCATTTCTTCTTCCATATTTAAACGTGGAGGTCCTGCCCCCTCGATATCCAACTGCCAGCCTTCCAGCACATCATCATTTAATGAGCCGTATCTTAAGATACCTACGCGTGCTCCCGCTTCCAGTTCCATCTGCCAGCCGATGTCTTTCTCGTGCAGGATTGCCAGCGCCAACCGAGATTCCTTAGGTCCTGCCAGGTATGATTTGTAAAGCAGGTCAGTGGGCAAGACAGTCCATCCCCAGCAACTTTCAGCACATAACTGTTCAATGGAATCGGTATAACTTCCCTGCGGATCGGTCATGGTATCAAACTCAGGATACTCAGAGCTTTCCGGATAAGATTCAAATGCAGGAGGAAACCCTGGTTGAGAAGCATTGACCTGCCGAATCTGGTTCGGCAGCATTTCAGATTCTCTTCTGGATTGGGAGTAGAGGGGAGGTAAACTGCGAGTGAGATCCTGTTTTCCAGCGCCCCTTCCTATTGATTCGGCCTGATGCAGAGGCACTCCCAGTTGAATCGGATTCTGCTGACGAGTCGCATATTGATTCTCCAGGTACAGCTGCGCCTGGCTTGGCTCATCAGTAAGCTGCTGGGCTGTTGCACGCGGAGAAGGAGCCATAAATGGCTGTGAACTGGCAAACTGTTGCGCTTCCAGATTCGCACAGACAGCACTAACCAACACTCCCCACAGGAAGCGTTGTAATGATATTGGAATAAATAACCTCACCAGCGAGGCTCCTTATTGTGAACCGCAGCACTAATGTTGCTGTGACTGAGATAGTAAGAGAGAGGAGGAGAAAAGTTGAACACTGAGAGAGGAGATCTACCAGGGGCAGATGAGAGATGCGGGCGAAGTATAGCGAGATTCCCAACAGGCGAAAAGGGGAATCCGCTATCAACGCAGTCCTATAAATTGACTTGAGGCAAGGACAGGTAAAAACGGCTCAAGATTTGAATATCAAATCACTTACGAGCCGTGTCTGTCGGTATTAACCGCGTTGATATCACAAACAGCAGGGGAGAAATTTCATATTTTTCAAAGAAGTCCCCCCTCACTATTTGATATGTAGAGTATTCTTTTCGTTGAGCTGTAGAGTCTGTCCTTGTGAGAGATGTTTAACAACAAGCCCCTCATCAGAAAAGAAACGGAGCTGGACCGGATAATTAAAATCATGTGATTCGCTGGGGCGTAAGCGGTACGGGCCATTCCAGGGCATTGAAGGGCCTTTCATTTCATACAAGACTGGTGTCTTTGACTGATTGATGATCAGAGCCGGGCTCACCTGCGTGCCTTCCAGAATCGTAAAGAAACTGGAATTATGGACTGGGTTTCGCTCTACAAACCAGTGATTTCGCACTTCATTCTTCCAGGCTGCTTCTGCCGCGTCATCTGCTTCTTTCAGTCGATCAAAGCGACTGTACTCTTCCAGAATTAATTCAGCGATTTTAGCCGTTTCCGATTTGGGATACTTACGAATGACTTCTTTTGCAACTCGTTTCTGTTGAGAGAGTACCAGCTTCTCAACTCCCTTCAACATCTCAAGCGCATCTGCTTCCTGCTGTTCGGGAGACAACTGTTTCTGATCGTCTCCCGAAGTAAATGGGTCACTTTGTGCGGAAGCGGGCTGGTTGACAGCACCAAAAAATATCAGAAATCCCAGCGCGAGAGTGCTGGAATAAGTACGACTTACGAGAGAAACATCAGTGGTTTTGTTCATTACTCATACCTTCAGATTCAGCAAGACTGATAACAGAGCCTTTTCTAAAGTTTACACGCCAGAAGCGTCGAACGCGGTATTCTCTCTGAAATCGAGTTCATTTTTCCATGAACTTTTAACCGGAAACGGGATCTTTTCTTTAATCAACCGCTTGAGAACGTTCTTTACAAGCTCTTTATCCCAAACAGTTTAACACCCATCTTTAGTTTACTTGTTCAGAATGACCGGCTGGAGAAGACTTCTCAGCACAATTCGAATAAAATACAAATTGAAAACAGGAGTGTTATCAACAGCAGTGATTTACCAGAGAATGATTCGCGTAGAAAGTACTTTATCTAATGGCAAGTAGTCCCCGTCCCCATTACGGGCGAGTCTGGATCACCTTCCTCCGTAATTCGCTGATCCGTGAAATGACGTTTCGAGGCAATCTTTTGATCACGGTCGTCACCCGCGGATTCTGGTTTGCAGCCCAGTTGATTTTATTCGATATCATCTATCGCAATGTCAACTCGATTAACGACTGGACTCGTGATGAGTACTTTGCCTTTATGGCCACAGGCATGCTGATCAACGCCTTTGTGGAAACGTTCTTTATGCCTAACTGTGCTAATTTCAGTGAATTGATCCGAAATGGAAATCTGGACTTTGTCCTGTTAAAGCCAATCGACACTCAGTTTCTGGTTTCGTTCGAGAAAGTGAACCTGGCAATGTTAAACCAGGTACTGCTTGCCGGTGCGCTCCTGTTCTACTCCCTGTCGCAAACCGTTCACCTGGAATCGGCGATCGGACTGATGCAGGAGATGGTTCATTCAGGACAATGGTTGACGATTCTCAGCTTCTGCCTTCTGGGAGCCGGCCAGATATTAATGTACTGCCTGCTCCTGGCTGTGGGAGTGGCATTTTTTTACAGCTTGATGATCGCCCTGGCCAGTAGCAGCATCTGGTTCGGCCGCAACCAGGGACTGTACGATTTCTGGTTTTATATTACGGTCTTTGCACGATATCCGCGAAGTATCTACAGTGGTTCGCCGACTGGTGAAATTTTGCGGTTTGCCTTCTCTTATATCATTCCAATCCTGCTGGTTGTAACAGTCCCCGCACGCCAGTTGCTTTCCAAAGCACTTGAACCATCCTGGATTACTCTGGTTTCCGTGTCGATCACACTGCTGATGTTATTTCTTTCGCGTTATATCTTTAAATGGTCATTAAACAGCTATCGCAGCGCAAGCAGCTGATGTCCGGTCCTGCTGGTTGGGACTGTCCATAGAATAGAAGTCTGTAGAGTCAAATATGAACATCGTAATTATGGGTGCAGGAACCGTGGGGACATTCGTCGCCGATACCCTCTGTGCCGCACAACACAACGTCACGATTATTGATAAATCACGAGCTGCGCTGGAACTGATCGAAGAGCGGGTCGATGTGCAGACAATCTGTGGTTCTGCCTGTGATTCTGCCATTCTATTTCAGGCAGGTGTTTTGGGAGCAGATATCTGTCTGGCTGTCACCAGCCAGGATGAAGTCAATATGGTAGGAGCCAGCCTGGCGAAAGCAATGGGCGCAAGACGTTGTGTCGCCCGTGTATTTAATCACGCTTACCTGAACCTGAGTACTTTTGACTACCAGCGGCATTTCAACATTGACCGACTACTGAGCCTGGAATATCTCACTGCGCTGGAACTGGCTAAGGAAATCGGTGAACCCGGAATGTTTGCGGTCGAAAATTTTGCACGGGGTGAAGTCGTCATTCAGGTTCTGGATGTGCAGCCTGGCGTGAAAGCCGATGGGATTGAGCTGAGAAATCTTAAACTCCCCAGTGGAGTTCGCGTCGGATTAATCTCCGATGGTAAAAACACATCCATCGCGGGTGCCGATAATATTATTCAAGCCGGTCAGATCGTCACACTCATCGGAACACAGGAGAATATCGATCAGGTACATCGAATGTTTCAGCACAAACGGGCGCTGAAATTTCGGGTTATTATTGCCGGCGGTGGAAACATCGGCTTTAATCTCGCTCGAATACTCCAGAAGAAAGAATACTCCGTGACCATTCTGGAAGCAGACCCTCAGCGATGTGATTTTCTATCTCGACACCTGGATTCCACCACGGTGCTGCATGCCGATGCAACACGTCGCACGGAAATGGAAGAAGCGCGTGTGGGAAAAGCTGATGTCTTCATCGCTGCAACCGGCCGAGATGAAGATAATATTGTGTGTGGTGTAGAAGCCAAAGAGCTGGGTGCTGACCGTATCATGAGCATCGTCAGGCGTCCGGATTACGCGAACGTACTGGAAAAACTGGGGATCGATGTCGCTGTCAGCCCCCGGGAAGTCATTACGCGTCAGATTATGGGTATGGTTCAGACAGGCCCCATCATCAGCCACTCTGAAATCGGAGGAGGCAATTCCGCAATTCTGGAAGTAGAGGTCAGAAAGAATTCACCTATCACCCAGGCACGTCTGAAAGATCTCAAACTCAGGCAGGCGCTCATTGCTGCGGTAGTGAAAGAAGATTGTGTAAAAGTACCTGGCGCTGAAGATCAGATCCAGGCAGGTGATACCGTCATTTTGCTGTGTGAACAGGACAATCTGAATGAAATACTGCCACTGTTCAAAGCGGTAAAGCCGCAAAACTGATACAGCCAGACTCTGGATGGAACTCCTCACTTTTTTTTCTGACTCACCTCCCTGCCGATTCATCTCATGATCTATACTTGACTTGCAGAGCATCTTCCGATTTACATCTCATACCATCTGACAATTCAGGGCCGGTTTGAGGAAGACAGACAGCAGGAAAAGTTCATGACTGACCGGAGAAAATCCAACAACAGACGTTCGGGTGAAGAGCGACGGTTACACCAGAGACTGCAGGCAGGTCCTGAAATCCGCCTGCTGCGTTCAGGAGAAAACGGCAGTAGTGAACCACTTAATGCCGTCTTATACGATGTCTCACTCGACGGTATTCGTATGCTGCTGGATCTGCCGCTTTCCATCGGAGAAACACTGTTGATCCAGGTGCATCATTCGGGCGAACATCTTTTCAACTCAACCGTGAAAGTCATGTGGCAGGAACGGACTGTACTCGGTCAGTATACGACTGGATGCGAAATGTGTGTTACTCTGACCCCCAAACAGGCGAAAACTCTGAACTCGTACCTGGAGCGCAATCCAGGCCCTGTTGCAGCGGCACTCCATCAAAAAACGTAAAGCAGCCCGTCTTCATCAGCCGACTGTATAGCCACCGTCTACTACAATTTCCTGGCCATAGATATTCCGAGCCGCATCTGAAGCCAGGAAAACAGCGACCTCGGCTATCTCTTCAGGTTGACTGAATTTCCCTGGAATCAACCTGGAACTTACTGTCTGAGCTACAGCACTGAGTTGTTCGGGATTCAGCCCGACAGAATCCCATAATGGGGTGGCGACCGGTCCCGGGGCGATCGAATTGACTCGGATTCCGCGAGGCCCGAGTTCGGCAGCCAGTGTCTGGGCTAATGACTTTAAAGCAGCTTTCGAGGCAGAATAAGCCGCCAGACCGGGAAAGCCAACCTGCGTCAGAAAGGTTGTTATAAAAATGATGGCTGATTTATCATTGAGGACAGGCAGAAATGTTCGAACGGTCTGTAATGCGCCATGAAAATTCACATCAAAGGTGTCGTCAATTGCCTCGCGAGTTGAATTCTCAATCGGGATCACTCGAGCCAGTCCCGCATTGGGAACCAGAATATCAACCCGACCAAATCGTCGTTCGGTTGCCGCTGACAACCGGTTCAGGTCAGAAGCGCTGGTCACATCGCCATCTACAACCAGCGTGCGGGCGGGAAAACGGGATTCCAGTTCTTCCAGAAGTTCCGCTCTCCGGGCAAAGGCAACGACCTTCGCCCCTTCGTTCAGATAGTGTTCTGCGATGGACTGACCTATTCCGCTGCTTGCTCCCGTCACGACAGCAACTTTGTTAAATAAACGGTCGGACATTGAACTCCCCTGATCTTAGACTGTGATTTCCACATTTGAAAATAACTGCTGCGGTCAGCTATAACAGTTCTGAAATGAATCTGCAAGAAGTGGAAATTCCTTAATCTGCAACCAGGTGATTTGCAGCGCAGTCCAGGACCGTGCGAACGAAAAAAGCACGAGAGAAGTAATCAGCCAGTGAGAGGCACCTAGACTGTGTGCCGTTTTACTGCAGCATCTCCAGGAACATATAGACCGAGTATAATAGATAGACAGACGCCAGGGTCAGCTGTGATGCGCCCTAATGAATTAAAATGAATTCATTCGAATTCAGATAAGCCCAGTAGATGTCCTGATAACTTTGTTGAACGGCAGTTTGAGGAGGGACATTTTGACTGGTTAAAAATCTGGTTCGTTCTTTCACCAGGCGTTTTAGCTCGGCAAGTTCTCTCGATGAAGGATAACGTGTCAATGCAGCCAGGCTCAATTTTTTAATCCTGGTATCGGGGCTGCGTTCTTTCAATACTGCTGCGAGAATGCTTCCCTCCTGTTTCACATCCAGACTGTTTCTCACCAGCGAGCCATTCATCATGGTTAAAGCCTGGGTGATCGTCCCATCAAAGGTGGTCGTCTCATCATTCTCTTCATTTTCATGTGTATAGACAAACTGCTGCAACCACTGATCACGCTTCTGCATTTTATTCCACGCGTTGGAATAATCGGACACAACCAGAGCCGGATTTGCCGTCACCTGCAACGAGTCATATAACTGTTCTGCCGTCATTTGCTTGACATACATACGACTGAAATTGGGTGTACTGCCATCATCCGGATTATCAGACTCGTTATGTGAAGCGAATTGGCTGCTCAGGCGATAAGCATCGGACAGACAGATCCACTCAATCAATTGTCTGATATCATATCCGCTGTCGACAAACTGGTTAGCCAGTTCATTTAACAGTTCTGGATGCGTTGGCGAATTATGGTAGCCCATGTCATCAATGGGCCTGGTAAAGCCATAGCCGAAGAAATGTGCCCACATACGATTCACCATCGCGCGAGCCAGTTGCTGATCGTTACCCGAAGTCATCAGTTTTGCCAGTTCCTGTCTTCGGTTGACATCGGGAGCATCAGATACTTTCACACCGGAATATTTTGGATATGCAGGCTGCATCAACCCCTGACGTGTTTCGTAAAAAGTGGTCCCCCCTTTGGAGAGAGAAACCAGAGCTAATTGACTCGACTGCTTTTCACCGTCCCTGGCCTGAATTTTTTTACGAACGACTTTTGTCTGCTTGAAAAAGCTGTTAATTTCCCAGAACTGGCTCTGCGTGGCATCATTAAAGGGGTGATTATGACATTGGGTACATTGAATCTGCGTTCCCAGAAACAGACGTGTGGTGATCGCGGTTGCCGGCACTGCCTCGTTATTCAAATGTGCCAGGAGAAAATTAGTAGCGCCATTGGTATCGGCGTCACCTTCTGCGGAGACCAGATCAAACACGATATCGTTCCAGGGGCGATTATCAGCAAAACTCTGAACCAGAAAATCCTGCAGGGCACGCCGATTGATATCACGCGTTGTCGTACGACCGATTAACAGTCGTGTCCAGATTGTCGACCAGTTCGTCACATAACTCGGATTGGCAGTCAATTTCTGAATCAGCCTCTGATGTTTATCGGATTGATTCGATTTCAAAAACTGTTCTGCTTCAGTAGTCGTCGGAATACGGCCAATCACATCAAGATAGACGCGCCTGACCCATTCCTCATCGGTCGCAAAAGGGGAAGGCTCAATATTCGCAGCTTTCCAGCCATCCTGGATACGGTGATTGATAAACGTCACAACAGCTTCGTCAGATGCCGATGCCGGCAGTGCTTCCACGGGAGGCAGTCGTTCCGGTTTCATGGCAACCAGGGGTTGAGTTCCCGTCGATTTCAATCGATTGTTTTGTTGTGCCTGCAGCATGGGATGCTGCGAGGCTTCGATCTGAATGGAACGTTGCGGGGAATTTCGGGCAGCCAGTTGTGCATCGACTGCCTTTTCAGTGGCAACAGGATTCTTCTGTCCGGTTGGATTTTCTACCACTGCCGTTTGCTGTGGCTCCCGAACCCAGGCAGTCCAGACAAACACAATCAAACCCAGCGCACAAGCTGCCGTCAGCCCGGATGTCACAAATTGTCTTCGTCGCGCAGACGCAGGAGGAGAAACCGCTGGCAACTCAACTTCAGAAACGGGAGTTGCTTCGGGAATCAGTTCTTCTGCCCCTTGAGCCTGATCCCAGTGCAGCGTGCCATGCAGGTGAGAATAGTTCAAATAGAACTGCATTGCATCGGGGTCGGAAAGCACGATCTCTTCCAGACGTTCCTGCTCCGACAAAGAAAGGCTTTCTTCGCACAACGCTTCCATCAGCAAGGAAAGCTCAGCTAATTTTACTTCTTTCTTACTCATGACTATAGGACTCTGAAGCGATATAACGATTGATGCATTCGAATAAGGTACGTCTGACACGGCCCAGTGACTGATACACGGAGTTGGCCGGGCGCCCCAGGTCGTCAGCAAGGTCTTTGCCCTGATTCTCACCCTGGTAGCGTCTTTGAATTAACTCCCGGTCTTTCTTTCTCAATTTACTGAGACAATGACTCAATGCTATCCGTCGTAACTCAAAAACATCCTGATTTTCTATAACAGCCTCTGCTACCTGTGAAACGAATTCATCGCTGAACTGATGCTTGTCCCGGCCCCGTTTTTTTCTGAATTTCAGGATCTCGAAATGAGCAATCTGACAGGCCCAGGCAAAAAAATTGGTTCCCACTTCAAACTGCTGAGCCTTTTTCCAGATGATCAGATTGGTATTCTGCAAGATCTCTTCTGCCTCTGAGGGATAAGGAACCATCGAGAGAATATACAGATAAATCCGTCGCTGGTACTTCGTAAACAAGGCAATAAATTCGCGGCCCTGTTCGGAAGTCGTTTCAGGAAAAACAGGTTGATCAGTCGAACTTGTCAATGTAGTTCCAATTCATTACTTCAATGCAGATTGATTTAACCTGTCTGCAGCCGAGAGTAAAACAGCGGAAGCCCTGTGCGAGCATCCGCTGTTTTCCGGCTCCAAAAATTGTCTTTTGTTTCCAGTCAAATGGAATTAACCAATCAGTTCTTTAATTGGAGTTCCACCATTAGCCAGCTTCATGGGACGACCACGTTTCGAAGTGTGCACGATGTCCAGAGGAATCCCCAGAGAATGAGCAACAGTTGCCCAGAGATCACCGGGCAGGTAGCTCTTACCTTCGATTCCGATACCATCGGCATCAGTTTTACCCACAGCCTGACCGTTTTTCAGTCCACCACCACCAACCATGGCAGTCCAACTGGCAGCCCAGTGGTCACGACCGACATTCTGATTGATGCGAGGGGTACGGCCGAATTCGCCCATACAGACAATTGTGACATCATCCAGCATTGCACGCTGCTTCAAGTCTTGAACCAGGGCAGCAATCCCCATATCCAACTGTGGCAGGTTTTGGTCTTTCAACGAATTGAAAACGCCTTGATGTAAATCCCAGCTTCCGACAGAGGCCGAAACTTCTACAAAAGGAACACCCACTTCAACCAGACGGCGAGCCAGCAACAGACCCTGACCAAAATTACCGGTTCCATAAGCTTCTTTCAAAGCAGCAGGTTCCTGATCCACTTTGAAAGCTTCCATCTGCTTGGAGGTCATCAGGTTGACAGCCTTCTTGTAGATGTCTTTATGGGAATTGGCAGATTCCCCTCGTTTCGACTTGATGAAACCAGACTCCAGCACCTGCAGCATATCGAGACGTTGTCCCAGTCGCTGCTGTTCTGTCGTATTGATTTCAGCATTCTGAATCGTACCATTACTGGAGACGACGAATGGAGAGTGGGACATACCCAGGAATCCCGCACTTCCCCGGCTGCCGCCGATCGAAATGAAAGAAGGGATATCCAGTTCTTTGCGGCGAGCGCCCAGTTCATAACTGACAACCGAACCAAATGTAGGATGCACAACCGTAGGGTTAGGCACGTAGGCTGAGTGCATATAATAAGTACCACGGGCATGATCCGCTTCACGAGTACTCATGGAACGAATCAGTGACAGGTTATCCATCACCTGAGCCGTTTTAGGCATGTGTTCCGAAATCTGCATGTCACCCTTGGTGCTGATTGGCTTAAACTCACCACCATTTTTTGAACCAGGTTTGAGGTCCCAGATATCAATAGTAGGAGGTCCACCCGCCATCCAGATCAGGATACAGGCTTTCTGCTGCTTTTTGACCTGACTGGCATTCGCTTCCAGATGTGACAGAAAGTGCATCGTTGGAATCGCCGTCGCGGCACCTGCGACATGTTTCATAAAGTGGCGGCGGGTCATTCCGTAAGGATTCAGAATCGTCATTGTTAAGGCCTCGTTTGTTGAATATTGTGATAAAAATTGTGTTTCGCTTAATCTCTGCCAGCGGCCGATTTAGTGATTGAATACAAATTCATTGGAGTTTAATAGAGCCCAGTACAGGTCCTGATAAGCGGCCAGTTTATTGGGTGTACCGGAAATCAAACGCTGTGCACTGTTGATTTCCCGGCGATCAGGATAACGGTTTAATGTGGAAAGGAACATTTTGCGGATCTTCACCTGATCGTTCCCCTTCTCGGTCAACAATTGATTCAAATAGCTCCCGCTCTCTGCACTGATTGCGTTTTTGGTTAAATCACCATTCATCATCATCAGTGCCTGTGGAATCGTTCCGTTGAACGTTGTTGAATCATCACCTGAGTCGTTATCGAATGCCACCATAAACTGGCCCATCCACCGACGGCGCTGTTCTTCAGCCCGTTCCCAGTTTGACTGACCTGACTTATGAGCGCCCGTCGCAACGATGAGCGAGTCATAAAGCTGTTCAGCCGTCATATTCTTGATATACATATGCGAGAAGAGAGGGGTTTCTCCTCGCTCAGGGCTGTCGATTTCATTATTGCGACCGAACTGACTTGTCAGATTGTATGCCTCTGTATTACAGATCCAGCGTGCCAGCTGTTTGAGATCGTAATCCTTCTTTACGAGCTCTTCAGCCATTTTATTTAACAGCTCAGGATGCGATGCCGGGTTGTGAGGGCCCATGTCATCAACGGGACGGGTGAACCCATATCCCATAAAATAGCCCCACATCCGGTTAACAATCGCTGTTGCGATCAGAGGTTTATCTCCCTGTACGATCAGTTTGGAAAATTCCTTGCGACGCTCAACGCCACTTTGTGGATCCACTTTTTGATCTTCAAAGATCGGGTAAGCAACCTGCATCAGACCGGAACGTTTTTCGTAATACACAGGCCCATTAAAACCAGTCGCTACAATCTCGGAGTAGTCATCTATCTGACGCCCGGTTTTAGGATCGGTCTTTCGATGGTTTACACGACGCATCTGACGAAAGAAACTGTTATATTCCCAGAACTGATTCTGTTTCCAGTCATTGAACGGATGGTTGTGACACTGAGTACATTGTACCTGGATCCCAAGAAACAGGCGTGTTGTAGCGGCAGTCACCTGGACGGCTTCGTCATTATTCTGCATCTGTGCCAGCAGATAGTTAACAGCACCATTTTCTTCAAAGTGTCCTTCCGCAGTGACCAGATCCTGTACAATCTCGTCCCAGGGCCGGTTCTTTGCAAAAGCCTCGCGCAGAAACTTTTGCATTCCGCTGCGACTCACTCGTCGAGGAGTCCGGCGACCAATGAGCAGGTTTGTCCACACATTCGTAAAGTTCTGCACGTATGCAGGATCTTCCAGCAGTTTGTCGACTATTTTAGATCTCTTGGCAGGATCGCGATCCTTACTGAATTGCTCTACCAGTTCTGCGGAAGGAATCTGACCAATCAGGTCCAGATGAACACGACGCAACCATTCTTCATCAGAGGCCACGGGGGATGGTTCTACTTCATTATCTTCCCACCCTTGACGGATGCGTCCATTAATGTAGTCAATAAAGGGATCGAATGCGCCGGTAGAAAATGCCTTTGTTCTGCTTTCCGGAGGCGCAGCATCCGCCAGGGAAACCCAACTGCCGACGCAGATCAACATGGTAAAAACAACACTGAGTTGTTTAGAAAAACGACGCATTATCTTGTTCTCCACTATACTTAAAATGATAGAACGAACAGCCCGCTGCACTTCTATTATGCTATTCTACCCATCGGGACAAATTGCGAAAGAAAGACAGCTTCGCTACTGTATTAACCGACTCTAATGAGAAAACATTCGTGAGTCTCTGAGTAATATCTCTATTTTATTGAAATCAGCTGACTACAGGATACCCGATTCTATAGATTTTCCAATGATAATATCAACGATTTCATATGCATCAGCAGGAATACCTCAATCAGCATAATCCACGTAAACACAATTTATAAATACACTTACAGACAACCCCATCCTGTATAATCCAAAAAACCACTACACAAATCCTTGCGATTCGAATCCGGCCTCCTGAAAATACACATAGTTACACATTAATCTTGCTGCGAGTACCCAGAAATTAGAAAAGAAATTGATGCAGAATCAATATCAGTTTAAAGACCAGGTCGTGGTGATCACCGGGGCCGGAAATGGAATTGGACGTGCCACCGCCATTATGATGGCAGAATCAGGGGCCCATGTTCTGGCGGGCGACCTGAACCACCTGCCTGAGAATCAGGCGACGTTCTCACGGCTGGGAATCACAGAGGTGAAATGCGATGTACGGCAGGAAGCCGACATTCAGGCATTAATTGACCAGGCAGTCCAGCAATATGGCCGAATCGACGTGCTGGTCAATAACGCAGGTATCGGCATGGTTAAACCGATTCACCAGGTATCGGTAGAAGAGTGGGATGCCTGTATCGACACGAATCTGAAAGGCACGTTTCTCGGGTGCAAGCACGCGATCCGTCACATGCTGGCTAGCGGAGGTGGCTCGATTATCAACACAGCCAGCAACGCAGGGCTGCTGCCCCGCGCCCATGACCCGGTGTATTCGATCAGCAAACATGCCGTTGTTGCATTAACGGAAAGCCTGGGACTCTGTCACGGTAAAGACAATATTCGCATCAACTGCGTCTGTCCGGGACCAGTCGGGGAAACAGGTATGATGAATGCAGATATTTCCAATGCAGCAGATCCGGAAGCACTGATTCAGTCAATGATCCGTGCCAGCCCGATTGCTGCAGCAAACAAACGCATGATCAGCCCACAGGAAGTCGCCTCTGCCATCTGTTATCTGGCAAGCAACGATGCGTCAATGGTAACGGGAACCTCAATTCGCATTGATGGTGGCAAGTCGCTGGGTGTCTCCCCGCAATCAAACTGACAGATTACCCCACGTAACAGGAAGGAGCATATTCTTTTAAGTGAGCCACCTGCTCATTAGAAAGTGGACTTTGCAGTTTGCAGTCAATGCGCCAGAATTCCTGATCCAGCGAGGTTGAGCGTACTACTGTCGCGGCTACATTCAACGTAAAGTTGAGAGCCTGGTCTTCTACGGTCAACTGCAACTCATCACGCAGTTGAAATGCAGAACGAGAAGCAAAAGAAATTCCATTCTGACTGACATTGATCGCATATCCCTTTTGCCCCGGATGAAAACCTGAGTTGGCAGGTCGATGATCATCTTTATTGAGCGCCAGAACAATAGCATCACTGGTATGCCTTGGTGAAGCACGACGATCAAAAGACCGGGAGTCCACAATGGGAGTTGTGATTTCTTTGGATTCGTTTTCGGAGAATTGCTCAGAATTGGCTGCAACTCGTACCTTGTTCAGAACGGAATTCCAGGTTCGACCTGAAACAGATTTACGTTTTTTCCGGGTGAGCCCTGACTGCTGACGACACCTGCTGAAGGAAATCGAATGAGTTTCAGTAACGCTTTTAGCTTCTTTCAGGGTCTGCTCGGAAACTTCGGTTACTGACAGTGGCTCAAGTACCATATTCATATGACCAATCCTGTCGTCAGGCATTAAATGTATTCATAAATACAGTCTCCCGATTTAGAAAACCGTAAAAACAACTATTCAAACCTATGTCTGAAACAGCAGTCAGTCAAAAAGTTCCTGCAAAAACAGACTGCGTCTGAGGCCAATTGGTCAAAGTTCTGACCGTGTGCCCTGATGGACCTCAGGAACTTCACCTCATAAGAAAGACATAAACTGCTTTTATATATACACTTAACCCGCCATTATTGAAAACGTGGAAAATTCGCATGATTTCAGGATGGACAGCCGCGCTACTAGCTTGAGAAACAGGTATCAGGGAATTATACTGCCACGTTTCCAATGACTCTCAAGAATCGAATGAAGTTTAGTCGGTTCGATCATCGATAGGGGTTTCTGTATTAAACCGGTTTGACCACCGCCAGGAAATTTGAGAACCTGATCAGCCAGCAATGGTTCTTAATCACCGGTTAACCTGATTACAGCCTCTTCCAGACAGGTAGCGAGATTATACAGGCATGCGTTTTTCGCTCGTCGATCAAATTTTAGAAATGGAGAAAGGCAAGTCGATTACGGCTGTTAAAAACCTTTCTCTTTCAGAAGAATATCTTCAGGACCATTTTCCGGGCTTCGCCGTGATGCCGGGAGTGTTAATGGTAGAATCGATCGTTCAGGCCGGCGCCTGGCTGATGCGGTATACCAACGATTTTCAATACAGCACCATTCTGCTGAAGCAGACCAAAGCGATTCGCTTCAACAGTTTTGTCACACCTGGTAAACAGTTGCGTGTCTCCCTGAGTATTCAGAAATGGGAAGACAACCTGTGCACATTAAAAGCTTCCAGCCAGGTGGAAGGGGAAGCCGCAGTCAGTGGTCGGATTGTTCTGGAACAGTTTAACCTGGGCGATAAGAACCCATCGATGACAGAAACTGATTCTGCACGGATTCAAGATCTGCAGACTCAGTTTCGACAGCTCTGGAATCCCAGCAGACAGACCGCATCCTGAAGCGGGCTGCTCCACCTGAGCATTGACTTACACAGTAACTACGAACAACTAAATCGAAAACTAGATAGGAAACAGGAATGAAACTGGAAGGAAGAGTAGCGTTGGTAACCGGTGGCAGCCGCGGTATTGGAAAAGCCGTTGTGCAAGCCCTGGCCCGTGAAGGGGCAAAGGTTGCCTTTGTGTATCGTTCCAGTGCGGAAGCCGCAGAACAGATCGTCAAAGATCTCGCTGATGAAAACTGCGAAGCGTTTGCCATCCAGGCAGACGTCGCCAGTAAAGCAGATGCAGATGCGGTCGTGGAACAGGTCATGGAAAAGTGGGAAAAAATTGACATTCTGGTCAACAACGCCGGCATTATCCGGGATGGTCTGCTGGCAACCATGTCCGCCGAAGACTGGCAGGCTGTGATCGACACCAACCTCACCAGCGTATTCAACTTCTGCCAGGCGGTCACTCGACCGATGATGTCGAAACGTTACGGTCGCATTATCAATATGTCCAGTGTGGCTGCTCACTTCGGAAATTCCGGTCAGACGAACTACGCTGCCAGTAAAGGGGGCATTATTGGTTTCACTCGCTGCCTGGCAACCGAACTGGCCAAGCGCGGTGTGACCGTCAATGCGGTTGCTCCGGGATTTATCGAAACCGACATGACCGTCGATGTGCGGAATGCTGCGGGCGACCAGATCAAAAAGCACATTCCCTCACGACGTCTGGGACTTCCTGAAGATATTTCCAATGCAGTATTATTCTTTGCCACCGAAGAGTCTTCCTATGTCACTGGCCAGACACTGGCTGTGGACGGCGGGTTAACTTTAGGTGGAATTTAAGTAAGCTAAATTCGAAGCGGCTCGTCGTCGTTTTGAAAAATACATTTTATGTTATGTGTATCGGCAGACTTTGGAATTGGGTCAATTCTGCTTGCCGCATCACGAGAACTGTCAAAACTATTCTTCTCGCCGAATAGTTTTAAATCAGGCTGGGTCGGCGGGACTTATCGGCCAGCAGGTCGAACCAAGGAGTAATGAAATGCCAACTAGAGATGAAATCTTCGATTCCGTGCGTGAAACACTGGTTGATGCACTCGGACTGGATGATGATGAAGTAGTACCAGAAGCCACCCTGATGGGCGACCTCGGTGCCGAATCGATCGACTTCCTCGATATCGCGTTCCGTCTGGAAAAAGCGTTCGATATCAAAATTCCCCGTGGTGAACTGTTTCCGGAAAATATCGCTTCATCCGATTCAGGTTTTGTCAAAGACGGTCAATTCACAGAAGCGGGTATCGCAGAACTCCGCACCAAGATGCCACATGCAGACATTGATTCCTTTGCAGACGATCCTAAAGTCGAAAACATGCAGGATCTGTTTACCGTTGACATGCTGGTTAACTTCCTCGAAGCACGTCTGGCTTAATTGACAGATTCGCTTTAACCAGACTGACAGAAATAAAGGCTGACACAGCTCACATAAGTGAGCTGTGCAGTTTTCTTGCTGTCTGGTACATGATCTGCGCCACCAGTTGATTCTTCAATTTCACTGGGGGATTCCAATTACGAACGAAAAGGTGTTTCAAAATGCGATGGTTCTGGATTGATCGCTTTATTGAATTTGAAAGCGGTTCTTATGCCAAAAGTGTGAAAAATGTGACACTGGCAGAAGAGCATCTGCACGACCACTTCCCTGGTTTTCCTGTCATGCCTGGTTCTCTGATGATTGAGGGACTGGCACAGACTGGCGGCATCCTGCTGGGTGAGATCAACGATTTTGAACACATTGTCATTCTGGCCAAAGTACCCCAGATGACCTTTCACAGTTGGGCGTGTCCTGGTGACCAGTTGATCTATACCGCGAAAATCACCAATGCGGGTGAAGAAGGAGGCGCTGTCGATGTGACAGCGATGGTGGGAGACCGCCTGGTCGCGGAAGGAAGTATTATTTTTGTCCACCTCGATCAGAGTGATTCGGAATTTGGAGCCATCGACCAGAAAAACTTTGTTTTTTCGATGAATCTGCTGGGAATCCTCGATGTCGGCAAAGCCGGAACCGGTGAAGATCAGCCGTGACACAGCGATTTTTGAAAGCTTGCTATAGAGGCCTTGATTCAAATTAAGCTACAATGATAATTCAGGTATTCAAAAAACGCAGACTTAAACTGGCAGCAAGTCACATTTGAACAGATCATCTGCACCTGGGATTTGCCTGCTGTTTCAAAATCAATTTTAAAACAAGAGTTCGAAGTTATGAATCGCCGCGTTGTGATCACTGGAATTGGCGCTATCACCCCCCTGGGAAAAACCGTGGAAGATACCTGGAAAGCACTCCAGGAATCCAAATGCGGCATTTCCAATATTACTCATTTCGATGCTTCAAATTTTCCGACACGCTTTGCCGCAGAAGTCCATGACTTCCACCTGGAAGATTATGTTGACAATCTGGATCGCTTTGAGCATTCGGGGCGGAACATCCGCTACGCCATTGGGGCAGCGACTCAGGCTGTTAAAGATTCCGGGATTCTGGATGATGACTTCGATCCGGCAACATTTGGCGTCTACCTGGGAGCCGGCGAAGGACAGCAGGACTTCTACACTTTTATGAAGATCATTGCCCAGGCCCAGAACGATGGTGAAGTCGATCTGGAAAAATTCACCAAAGTCGGATTGGAACAGCTCAACCCGCGGTTCGAACTGGAACAGGAACCCAATATGGCTGCGGGCCATCTGGCCAGCCTGTTCAATGCCCAAGGTCCCAACCTGAACTGCCTGACAGCCTGTGCCGCTTCCAGCCAGGCGATTGGCGAAGCATCAGAGCTGATCCGTCGCGGTGACGTCGACATCATGCTCTCCGGTGGAGCACACAGCATGATCCATCCTTTCGGTGTGACTGGCTTCAGTCTGTTGACAGCGCTTTCAACACATAACGAAAATCCCGCTAAGTCTTCCCGTCCCTTTGATCGCAACCGCGATGGATTTGTGCTCGGCGAAGGTGCAGGCATGATGATTCTGGAAGACCTGGAGCGAGCTCAGAAGCGTGGTGCAAAAATTTATGGGGAACTGGTAGGTTACGGTTCCACAGCAGACGCTTATCGCGTGACCGACATTCATCCTGAAGGGCGCGGCGCCATCAAGTGCATTCAAATGGCTATGAGCCACGCTCAGATCAATCAAGACGAAATTCATTATATCAACGCTCACGGAACCAGTACCGCGGTCAACGATCGTGTGGAAACAAGAGCCATCAAAGGCGCCCTGGGTGACGCCGCTTACAAGACTCCTGTCTCCAGTATTAAAAGCATGATGGGGCACCTGATTGCTGCAGCCGGTAGCGTGGAAGCCATCACCTGCCTCATGGCAATTCGTGATAATGTCGTTCCTCCAACGATCAATTACGAAACGCCCGATCCTGATTGTGACCTGGACTACATTCCGAATGAAGCACGCCAGAAAAATGTGACAACGACGCTTTCCAACAGTTTTGGATTCGGCGGGCAGAACATTGCGCTGATCTTCTCGGAATTCAAAGGCTAAGCCATCATCAGATAAGCTGAATCAGTTTCTATATTAGTGACGCCGCTCAATGTGCCGATTTACTCCCTATAGAACCGGTCTGCCCTGCCTCTGATCGCTCACTTCGCTGCGCAGGCAAATTCGCTTTTTTTTCTGAGATCAGCTCAGACCTGCGAAATTGATCAAGGCGCTTTCGAGAGAACCGAGTAAACTACACTGGTATCACCTCTCAGGAGATTTATACACTTAGCTCGTATCCTCGATGATCCCGTTATCAAGAGACCTCAACCATATTTGAAAACGCAGCCTGTCTGAGAAATCGACAGACTCTGTTACCACCAGGGAGACAGCAGTGAGTTGGTTGCTTTGGTGCGTCCTGATCGCAATAACAGTCGAGATTATAATCCAGTACTGCATCATGCGCGCTGCTTACCCGGTGCTGTTTGCGCCGATGCCCGATCGGTTCAATCTGATCGGCACGCTCTCTCAACTTCCGGAAAACGACGATCGCATTCAGATCAGAAATGTGAAGTTCCCCACCATGGATGGCCTGACTCTTCATGGATTCATCGCCACCCCCACAAACACTCTCCCGAAAGGCGTGATTCTCTTCTGTCATCCTTTTAAGTCCACAGGAAGAATTGCACTCTTCCAGTGTCAAGGATTACTGAACGCCGGCTTTGCTGTCTTTGCATTTGACTTTCGCAACCATGGTGAAAGTGATACCGACCCCCGCTACCAGTCAATACACTGGCTTTCACAGTATGAACTCAATGATACCAGATCAGCCATTCAATATCTGCGAACTCAACCAGAACTTTCGGTGTTGCCACTGGGTATGCTGGGCATGAGCCGCGGGGCGGGAACTGCACTTGCGGTTGCTGCAAAAGATCCTGAAATCCAGTTCGTTGCCTGTGAAGGTGCCTTTCTGAATGAAGAACTCTTTCTGGATCATGCCATTCGCTGGGGAGAGCGTTTCCTGCCTCCCCTGTTTATTCAAATCGTACCTACGTCAGAAGTCATCCGCGCATTTCGGATCATGATCTGGTATTCACAACGTCGTCAGGGATGTCGCTATATCAATCTGAAACCACGCGTCAAAGGTTTGAAGAATCGAAACCTGTTGTTTTTCACAGGCGAGAAAGACCAGAGTGTCGTCCCCCGGATGACTCAATTGATTGTGAAGCGGATCCCTGATGCCCACATCACTGTCTGCTCTTTACCAGGAGCCATTCACAATGCAGGCCGCTTCGCTCAACTGGAAAAATTTGACTCGACGTTGATCGACTTTTTTTCACGAATGGTCGAATCCAGCTCCCCGGTAAAAGAACTCGAATTCTCAAAACGGATGACTGCTCCTGTTGATCCTCTTTCCAGTAAACGGTCCGCCTGATCTGATTTATTCCAGACGACGATTCTACCAGACTGTGTCCAGTCTCATTGCCCTCTGGACGTGGACTGGCTTTTTTGATCACTGTTGTGTTTACCAACGGCATTAAGGTTACTGCCTATTTGACAGCGAGTGCACGGGGATTATACGGATTGATTAAATTCACCCTGATTGCCGCGAACTCTAACAGTGATCCTATCTATCAAATATAAAACAACTTATAACCAGAGCTGTTTTTCTTTATGACAATGGTATCTGATTTGCTTAACTTGAAGTACACAAAAGCTATTTGCAGGATTTTCGTTTCAAGCTAAGGTTATCATAAATGTCCGCTGTTGCGGCTACCTTCCGGATTATTTGGTGGGATGTCACATGGTTATTGCCAGATCACAGGCTCCGTATCAGCTACTGATTGCCGATGATGATTCCGGGTTTCGCGCGGTGCTCAAGGAAGTACTGGCCCCTTATTTCAGACTGTTCGAGGCTGAATCGGGCGAGGAAGCCGTTGAACTGGTGGAGCAAATCTCTGTCGATATCGTCCTGCTGGACATGCACATGGACATTCTTACCGGTCTGGAAGCCGTACGCCTGATGAAACAGATCAATGCGATGCTTCCCTGCATTTTGATTACCGCAGATGCGACTGAAGAATTACGACAGGATGCTTCCGAAGCCAAAGCCTACGAAGTTCTTTCTAAGCCTGTCAAACGTCAGGAGTTAGTAACCACGGTCTCTCATGCGCTGGTTGACACCTACCATGACCCTGATGTAACGACCTGGCTGGGAAATTAGACCTGGTCCTGCTGTACGGGCCTGCCCCTGTCTGCTGTATGATCAGCTGGGGAACAGGGACATTTTCCGCAGACTCCACTTTTCATAAACTGCGGAGTGAAGTACACTTCCAGACAAAATTGAAATTCTTATAAAGCATCACTGCCACCTGCATTCCTGGTCACATTGTGGAACAATAGACGTCAGCAGGTTGAGCGGCGGAAAGGAGTCTGCCATGCCATTTGTACCAACGCGGTTTATCCATGCCAGTAATCTAAGACTGGACCATCAGGCGCAAGGGGTCGGCGCAGTTTCCAATGAGTCACAGGCCATCCTCGAAGATTGCACGCTCGAAACGTTTTCCCATCTGATCGATGCCTGCCGGGAACATGAAATTGATTTTCTACTCCTGAGCGGCAACTCCTTTATTGCAGATGACTTCAGCATACGTGCCCGTATAGCATTAATCGAAGGCTTTCAAAAACTGGCTTCCGATCAGATTCAGGTTTTCATCGTCCCGGGACAACACGATCCTCTCAGCGCCTGGGACCTGCAGTACACCTGGCCTGCCAACATCACATTCCTCTCCCCCCAGGATCGTGATGCCATCGATATTCTGCGTGATGGCGAAACTATTGCCACACTGCAGATTCTGGGATCGGCTCATCGTAAATCTTCATTGCCTCTGAAACTGAATCAGCGCAATCAGCTGTTTAATAAACAGGATGAACGTGCTCTCTCCATCGGATTGATCGCAGCAAACCTGCCAACAGATCACTCTGACATTACGGGCGATACCACTCAGGCGATTCCGCTTTCTCTGTCGGATGAATATTTGCCAGCCGAATGGCAATCAGATGAAGCCAATGAAGTTTCAGTCGATTATCTGGCGCTCTGCAAAGGCACGCAGAATCATACGTTCGAAATGCATCCCGGTGTCGCCCATCATCCGGGAACAGCACAGGGACTCAATTTCGGTGAGCACGAACAAAACGGAGTCACCCTGGTCACTGTGGGCACAGAAGCGCAGCTGGAGCAGCGGACACTGCGACTGGCGACAGTCCGCTGGCAGGTACTGGAACTGAACCTGCAACCGGAACTCTCCCGCGCTCAACTGATTCAACACATGCAGCAATCACTCCTGTCTCAAATCAGAGGCAACTACGAAAAACTGTGGATGGTACGCTGGCAGTTCCAGGGATCGGGTGAACTGTTCGATTCACTTCGAAGCTTCAAACATCAGAGCAGTCTCAGTAATGAACTGGCACTGACCGTGAAAGACCGACTGCCGGTCGGCATTGAACAATCGTTTTACCTGCAGTCAGAAAACAGAGAGCTTCGCGGGACCAATTCCACTTTGTCTCAGTTGTTTCAAACTCAACTGGATCGGTTCAAGACGGAGACAGAACTCCCACTGAATCAGTTACTCGCACAAGCCTCTCACCTGGATCAAAGCTGGGTACACCGCCTGAATTCGGTCACCGAACAGTTGAACGATCAGCAGATCTTCAACGCAGCCCTCCACAATGGACAAACATGGCTCGATGTTTCATCGGATGAGGAAGTACACGTATGAAAATTACCAGAATCCATGTAAACCAGTTTGGGAACTGGCAGGACCTGAATCTTGCTGCACTCGATCCGGGAATCAATGTATTCTACGGCCCCAACGAAACGGGTAAATCGACGCTGATGCGCATGATTCGCGGCATCCTTTATGGTTTTCAGTCCGACGAGTTGCGCGAACATTCACGCGTTCCCGATTCCGTACCCTGGTCTGCGCTGTTGGATATCCGTCACCAGGGACAGTTCTATGAAATTCAGAGACAGACAACTGCGAATGGCAGAGGTCATTTTTCATTCCAGAGTCAGTCCAGGGGAACCTCTGGCACTGAGCTTTTGACCTCGCTTCAGTCTGGGGTGAATGAAAGTGTTTATGAAAATGTATTTGCCATCGGATTGAATGAACTTCAGGAACTGGGAACTCTGCACGGCGATCAGGTTGCACAGCATATCTATGGTTTGACACTTGGACCGGAAGGCCAGGCGATTCTGGATGCATCCAAAGCAGTCAGTCATTCACGACAATCACTATTAAGCCGCGATGCCAAATCAGGAAAACTGCCAGACCTGTATCAGCAGCTGCAGGAAATTGATGCGAAACTGGCTGACCTGAAACAGCAGTCACAACGTTTCTTCAATCTCTCCGACGATCTGCAGAAAGTCCGTGCTGAATCGGACAGTCTGAAAAAACGGAAATCAGGACTACAGTACCAGATCCGCGGGCATCGTTTCCTGGATCGCGTCTGGAAACCGTGGCAGGAAGTGCAAGACCTGCAGCAACAGTTGAAACAACTTCCTGTCGTCGCTGAGTTCCCGGAAGACGGCGTGAATCTCCTCAATGAATACGATCGGGAGATCAAGCAGGTAGAAACAAAACTGAACGAAATCAAAACGGAACTCAGTGGCCTGCGTAAACAAATCGAACAGGCGGAGCTGGACAATGACCTGTTAAACTTTGCTCCCAGCATACAGAGTCTGGTAGATCAAAAACCATGGATGACCGACCTGGAACAACAGCACCAATCAGGCAACACCCGGGTTCAGGAACTGGAAACAATCCTCCAGAACTATCTGAACCAGAATCAGAACCTGGGGAATGTCACTCATGTCAAAACTACTCCCGATAATAACCAGCGGCTGATCGAAGCTGCGCGCGAATATCGCCTTGCCGGTGCCAAGCGAAAAAATGCACACCGACGCTACAAAAAAGTTTCACGAAAATATCAACAGACTCTGGCGAGTCTGCAGGAACGGTCTGCACGACTTCTGAACGGACACTCAATCGAAGCAGAGCTGAAACGGGCGCGCGAGCGTATGAAACATCTCGAACGACTCAGCCAGTTACGGGTAAGAGAATCGGAGTTTGTGATTCGCCAGGAAGCAGCCAGGGAACAGCTGGAACGACTGCAAACCAATTCACGCCTGCCCGGCTGGGCTAAGAAAACGTTGTTCGGTTTCGCTATCGCAGGCGTTTTTCTCGTACTCGCAGGGTTCTGGCGGGGAGTCTCTGATGCGAAGCTGGTCGGATTGATTTACTGTCTGAGTGGTCTCTTCCTGGGAGGCATCACATGGGCCATTAAAAAACATTTTGAACTTGATGTGCAGGACCAGGCTGAAGAACTGCAGGATGAAAGCTGGGCACTCGACGTCCACCTGCGCGAGACACGTCAGGAAATCGAGCGTATCATGGAGGATGAGTACTTCGCACTGAAATCTCTCTCGGAAGGGCACTCACTCAGCAGCCATCGGCAGCGGGAGAGTGTACCAGCGTTAAATTTCAATGATGAAAATATTCTCCGTACCGATCTCCTGCATGAACTGGCTCTTAAGATTGCTGAACTGGAACAGCTGGAAGTTGACCAGCAGCAAGCCCAGAAAACGCGTCAATTACTGGTCAAACTGAGGAATCGCTCCCAGGAAATTCAGCGAAACTTCAGCAGCAAGCGGCATGAGTGGTGCGAATGCCTTAAACAACTGGGATTGACCGAAACCCTCAAAGTGGATGACGCGTTTCGGATGTGGCATCAGGTTTCACAGGCGAACCTCTACCGGAATCAGCGTGAACTGGAACAACAGAAAATCAAACCCTGTGGCGATCTGGTTGACATGTATTTCAATCGAGTCCGCGAATTAAGCCTGCGAATGAATCGTCGTCAACAGAATACAGAGAACCCTTTTGAACAGGTTGCCGCATGGGAACGCGAACTCGAAACCATTTCAAGCCAGCGCGAAGAACGTGCGCGGTTGATGAAACAAGAACAGCGACTGCATCAGGAAGCAGACGCTCTGAAGTTGAAGCGAGAGGAATTCAGCCACCTGCGTTCCACCCTGCTCATTCAGGGTGGGGCTGCCAGCCGCGAAGATTTCCTGAAACGGGCCGCCTCGATGACAGAACGGATTCAGATCGAAAAAACTCTGGCAACGGCACAGCGGGAGCTGGAGCGAGCCAGTCAGTCTGAACAGGAAATGGCAATTGTGGAAGAAGACCTGCTGAATTTTGATGCCGAAGCAAATGCCGAACACCTGGAAATGCTCAATCTCGAACTGGAAGATATCGAACAGGATCTGGTCACGACTGCAGAAAACATGGGTCGTCTGAAACAGGATTACCAGAATGCGAAAACGGATCGCAGCGCAGTCCAACTGCGGTTTCAGCGCGAGCAGATACTCGAACAGATCAGACAGGCCAGTGAAGAATGGTTTACGACAGAGCTTTCTGCCGTCGGACTTCAGAAACTACAGGCAGAATTTGAACGCACCAGTCAACCGGAAACTCTCGCGATTGCTTCTGATTACCTGAGGCAGCTGACCAATGGAAGATACTGTAACATCTGGACTCCCCTGGGTGAGCAATACCCCAAAGTGGATGATAACGAAGGACACACGCTCACGGTCAGCGAATTGAGCAGTGGTACGCGGGAACAGCTCTTCCTGGCAATCCGACTGGCCATGGTCGAACGTTTCCGTAACAACGGTGTGGAACTACCCATGGTGCTGGACGATGTCCTGGTCAACTTTGACCAGAGCCGAACACAGGCCGCCATTGAAACCCTGATCTCTGTCGCAGAGAAAGGTCAGCAGATTCTGTTTTTCACCTGCCATCTGCACCTGACCCATCTGTTTGAAGAACAAGGGAAACCTGCAGTCTGGCTTACAGAGGAAAGCTCAAAACAGGAAACCTCATCTCCGAGACTCTCGCAGTTGCCTGTGGCGACTGAACAGCAACTGCAGCCTGCTCCTTCGAACCAGTCCTCCACAGCCGTTCTCGAAGGCCCGCTGACAGCAGAACTGATTTATCAGCTGGAATGGTCGTCCCCCCTTCACGAGTTGTCTTCTCTCAACCAGTTTCAGGTTCAAAAACTGAATCAGGCCGGGATTCATTCAATTGCACAGCTCCTGTCTCAATCGGCCGATGAGCTGTCTACACGGTTAGCAGAAGAAATCTCTGCAGGGCTGATTTTTGAATGGCAGAGTCAGGCTCGTCTGGCGTCCTGCATTCGGGGAATCAAACCACAACAGGCGGCGTTTCTCGTCCAGTGTGGAATCACAGAACCGGGCGATATCACCAGCATGTCCTGCACGGAACTCTGGTCCCTGATTGATTCCAGCCTCCCCGCAGAGACGAGTGTCACTGAAGCACTCGTACAACAATGGTTTCAGTCTGCACACCAGGCGCGAACATTTCATCTGCAAAAACCAACTCCCACAGAACAGAAACCACAACAACCTGCACCACAGGAGCGACGTGATTATCGCCGGGACGGCTCGCATTCTGACTCAGTAAATACGAAGCCCATCACCCCGCCTTTTTATCTGAATCGTTCCATGCCCGTTGAGCAGGCTCCTTCCATTGGACCGAAAACCGCACATCGTCTGGAAAAAGTGGGGATCTTCTCGGTCAATGATTTCCTGGAATGTAATCCGGAGAACGTCGCGAATCAGTTAAACGTTTCTCACATTAAAGAACGCACTATTCGAATCTGGAAAAAACAGGCGAAGCTTGTCTGTTGTGTTCCCGGGCTGCGCGGCCACGATGCACAGATTCTGGTTGCCTGCGGGTTTTATGAACCGGATCAGATTGTCCGTACTTCCCCGCAGGAATTATATGGCAAAGTAAAATCGTTCGTCAAAACGAGCGAAGGACAACAGATCATACGCGGCGGAAAAAGGCCGGACTTCAATGAAATCACCGACTGGATTCAATGGTCTCAGAAAGCCAGAAAGCTGCATGCTGCCTGAGACGATCAGCAATACAGATCAGAATTTACTTCAGGATCAGATTGCGTCTTAACAGATTGAGCGCCGCTTTCGTGACACGGCTTTTGGCAATCGCTCGATTGACCGTCAGACCGATTTCTTCCACCCATTCTGTCTCACGATTCGCTAATGCAACGTAAGCCTGGGGAACCAGACTCGGGTCCTGCCACGACTGATGTGGATCAAGCAGAATTGCTAATGCAAAGTCGCTGTCAAATTTTTCTCTTGTCGCCTGCGCAATCTGAGCTGCTCCTTCTGCATCAAATCCAACCGTATCCTGTTCCGGATTTGAGTCCAGGTATTTGCTGAGCGACTGAAACCGGGAAACAACTCCCCCTGCATACCAGTCAGTGGAACCATTCACTTCGGTCAAACGATAGGAAAGCAACCCTCCGGTACCACATTCACAGGTCGCCAGTGATTGCTGTCTCTGGCTGAGCAGCAGCATTACGATATGTTCCAGCTCTTCGTCTTCATAACCAAAGATAAATTCCCCGAGTCGCTCCTGAATCAATGCATGCGTCGCAGCAATCTTCTGTTCACACTCCTCAATCGAGCTCCCCATGGCTTTGATCCGCAGAGTAATCGTCGCTTCATGTGCCGTGATTCCCACTTCCGGATCCCGACCTCGACTCGTGATATCGCCCAGCAACTCTTCTGTCTTTGATTCCCCCACGCCGAAACAGTTGATTCTCGCAAAGCGAATCATGTTCGTGCCACGAGTCACTCGGGGTAATACCGACTGATAAAACATCGGCTTCATTTCTGAAGGAACGCCCGGCATCGCGGCAATCAGCGAGACTGATTCCCCATCAATCCGTGGGACTTCCATCCAGATTCCCGGGGCGGTTCCATGTTCATTCTGAATCGGTTCCGCGCCCTGGGGAAACATCGCCTGAATGCGATTCCGCTCAGGCATTTCACGCGAACGCTTCTGAAACATTGCCTCGATGATCTCCATGGATTTTTCATCCAGCACGAGATGTGTCTCTGTTAATTCTGCCAGAGCCTGTCGGGTCAGGTCATCCAGCGTGGGTCCCAGCCCTCCTGTGATCAAAATCAGATCGGAACGCTGCACGGAGAGTCGAAACTGCTCTGCAATTTCATCCAGATTGTCGGCGATCGTGGTATGAAAATGAGTAGAGATGCCAATCGCAGCCAGCTCTGTGCTCAGCCACTGACTGTTGGTATCGAGTTTTTCGCCATTTGTCAGTTCACTGCCAATCGCGATTATTTCTGCTTGCATTCCTGTATCCAGTAACAACATGGGAGAATCACTGTTCCGGCAGTGATGTACTGTTTTTTCCCCAGCGATCAGACCGGAACCTGCAATGCCAGTTTATACTGTTCCACAGTTTTCTCAACCATGGTCTCAACCCGGAATTCCTGCCGGACCAGTTCTCGAGCCGATTCTCCCATCGCCCGCGCTTTCAGGGGATCATCCAGTAGTTTCAGGATACTGCTTGCCAGTATTTCACTGTTCGAGGGAGGAATCACCAGCCCTGTTTCCCCATCGCGGATTACAGAATAGATCCCGCCAACCCCGGTCGCAATCACGGGTTTGGCTAATGCCATCGCTTCCAGCATAATCGTACCCAGACCCTGCCTGAGTGAAGCCAGGCAGAAAATATCCATTGCTTCCAGAGAAATGGAAAAGTCATACAGATTAGGAACAAAGGTCACGTTTTCAGAAATTTCCAGATCCCGGACCAGATGCCGCAAATTACTTTCCTCCGGGCCTGCTCCCGAAACTAAAAATTGAACATGCGGGTTCACTTCCAGCACGCGACTGGCTGCCCCCAGAAAGTAAGGCAGCCCCTTGATCGTCTCCAGCGGGCCTGCTGTACCTACAACAGGCTCATGATCGCGGGACAGAACAGGGATATGCTGTGACTGCTCAGGCACATCTACTCCACTGGGAATTACCAGCACAAAATCTTCGGGCAAACCGGTGCGGGCTATCAAGTCTTTTTTAACAGACTCGCTGACAGTGATGATTCCCCTGCACCACCGCATATCGATCCGCAGACGCTCATCACTCTGCAGGTAGTCATTCACCGTCAGCAGAAAAGGACGTTTCAGTTTGCGGGCCAGCCACTGCCCCTGTGACAATACATGGCGTGACTGGATATGAATCAGATCAGGTGGCTTCTTTTCCAGTTCCTGTTTGACGAGATGTAAAAGCAGGTGTCCCAGCATCGGTACATTCAGATTCCGGTACTCTTTAATGTCCAGTTTCGATCGCAGGCCGGGATCAACCTTTGTCGCATTGGGACAGACCACCCTGGCAGCAATCCCATAAGCGACCGTGTATTGTGCCAGTCGCAGGGTATAGGCTGAGGTACCTCTGACTTCAAAAGGCCCTGCAAATAACAATACATCAAGAGGTGAATCTGCTTTACTCATTTGTATCGTTCCCGCGCTGCATGATCTGCAGACAAAACCAAAGCGATATGTTGTGACAGATTCATATTCAGGAACGGCGACGGGATAGAGGAGGTGAGAGAATTTCGTTCAGAATAATGGCCTGCTGAAATGATTTACGGTCGCGCAGCAACTCACGAAGTTGTCTGCTTCCACCTCTTTTACCATCAGAGGAGTGCCGCGTTTCATTTTCTTTCGAACCAAAGAGGTCTGACTGAGGGCGACTGGCTTCGTTGTCGGCCTTGCGGTGAATTCTGCTTTGAAGATGTTTCTTCTGACTCTTCTCGATCCGATCACGCATCGAGCCGCCTAATCGTTTCTGGCGGGCTTCTTCCTGCAGCTCTGCCCGTTCGCGGGCGGAAACTTGAACCTTGGGTTCTTTCACCGTTTTCTGCGGGGAGACGGTTTTACTGCCTTGCTGAGCTCTACGCCTTTGTGGCCGAGAAGGCTGTTTTTCCCGGCGACGTCTGGCAGGAGGTTGTTGAACGCTCGTGGTTGCCTGGACATCGTCTTCAAAGGAATCCACTTCGACTGGTTTCCCCTTTTTCTCCGCCTGGGGATTCATGGCCTCCTGCAGAAATTTTTCAAGTTCTTTTTGCAGTGCGGCTTTCTCTTTGACTTTCCCCGGTTGCGGTTTATTTTTTTCCTTGGCTATATTACCGATCGCACTTGCGGCGCTGATCAACAGGAAGATGACTCCGACAATCACGCCGATAATATCATCGCCAGCTGCCAGTATTGGAAATTCCATAACTTGATTCCAGTCCTTCTAATCCTGTCACACAGACTGACTTCTTCCCGAATTCGCTGTAATACAGCCTATGAGGAAGGGGTCATTTCCCGTTCGGGGGTTGCAATGGCATCACGCATCTTCGTATCAGCCTGGACGTTTTTCAGTTCATAGTAATCCATCAGGCCCATTTTCTTACTACGAAACGCACTGGCAATCGCCTGCGGAACCTTGGCTTCCGCCAATACGACTTTCGCCCGGTTTTCCTGTGTCAGTGCTACCATTTCCTGCTCACGCGCCTTCTGTTCCGCACGTCGTTGTTCTGCTTTGGCCTGCGCCACACGCATCTCTGCTTCCGCATGATCTGCCTGCAAGCGGGCACCGATATTTTCGCCCACATCAACATCAGCAATATCAATCGAAACAATCGTATAAGCGGTCTGTTTCTCCAGGCCTTCATTCAATACGATCTGCGTAATTTTATCAGGGTTTTCCAGCACCTTTTTGTAGGAATCTGTTGAACCGATGGCCTGTACAATCCCCTGGCCCACCCGTGCGATCACGGTCTCTTCGGTGGCACCGCCGACCAGCTGTTTCAGGTTCGTCCGCACGGTGACACGGGCTCGTACATTCAACTGAATTCCATCGCCGGCTACGGCATCCAGAGTGCTGTTCGTCTTGCGGGAATCCGGACAGTCAATGACCTTGGGATAAACACTCGTCCGGACTGCATCCAGAATATCACGCCCGGCCAGGTCAATCGCCTGTGCCGACTGCCAGTCCAGATCAATCTTGGCCCGTTGGGCGGCAATCAAAGCCCGAATCACATTCGGCACATTTCCCCCGGCGAGATAATGTGCTTCCAGATCCCGGGTGGAGATATCATAAGTACGGGTAACCCCTGCCTGAATCGCCATGATTTTACTGCGAACGATGATTGTGGGATTCACTTTTCGAATCGTCATCATCACCAGATTCGGAAACGAGATCCTGGCATTTGTCATTTTGCACTGAATCCACAACCCGGCAAAACGGGCGAAGACCGCAATAAACACCAGCACGCCGAGAAAAACAACAACCCCGACAATCCAGACAATTGTGGAACTATCTTCGGCAGCGAAAAGATTCAAGTCGTTCATTCCTGTTTTCCAATCCTAAGAATATCTAGAGTGCATCACATTTAACCATAGCGTCACTCAATCTATCATACTCGGTTCAAACGGCTCTGGAGACACTACAGTAAAACTGGACACAGTCTAGATCCAGGTGATGTTCAGAAACAGCTGTAACCAACTATTAATACCTGTTACTCCATCGTGACTTGCTTATTGTAAAGTAAATTTCGTTCAGCATCCAGAGACGACCTTCAGATTCAGCTCTCTGGCACTTCAAAGTCGAGTGACTCATCAGCGATTTTATCATCGGAGGTCGTTGATTCCTCTCCTGACTTCGCCTCATCTGTATCAGGCTGTTTGACAACCTTGACGACCAGTCTGTTCCCTTCTACCGCAATAATTTCGACATTCACCTGCGCATCCACTATCATGCCCTGGCTTTCGCAGTGGTGTCTTTCATGATTAACGAGTACGAACCCGCTGGGGTTCAAAAGAGTTTGTGTTTTTCCAATCTTTCCGATCAGAGATTGTAAATGCTCGGTTTCTTCACGAAACCCCGTTACCTCATCCAAAGTCGGAACTTCGTGGATCACCTTTTTCCCCCATGCAGTATTGGGAAAGATTCGCACTGCAAACCCCAGCGTCGTGGGAATCAGTACAATCACGCTGGCGATATAAGTCCACCACGATCCAGGGCTCGTTCCCCACCAGGCCATCCAGGCCGCCCAGACAGAGCCGGCAATGCTGGTTAATGCCAGAACAGCAATGATTCCGCCAGAGGGAAGAAAGATCTCGGCGACCATCATCATCAACGCGACAGCTAAAGCTAGAATTGCAATGAGTGAATAATCCATCAGATCTACAGACTTTCCGTGCGCTGTCCTTTCCCACCTTGGTTTCAAACCGGAAAAGTACAATAGTTCGAGTGAATTCAAACAGTCATTTCTATTCGTATACTCGTACAGGACGGCAGCTTATGACGCTGCAGTCTTATTGTACCGGTTCCCATCAGCAAGGCAAGATGCGAACAGAAATTCTGATTCTGATTCTGATTCGCTTTGCCGGAAGAGACTGGTGTGGGTGACACCGTCGTTTACGGGTCGCAGGCCAGAGACTGGCAAGGCGTACAATAAACCGGATCCGGCTGATTACTCAAATCCACAATCCAGATATTTCGAAACCTTACCGGATTGGTATGATCCTGCAGTTTGATGGGAAACAGTTCAGGGCCTTCCTGCTTACCACCACCGGTTTTCGCGATGATGGAATAGTCCTGATGTACGGGAACACCATTCAGCAGAACCGTTATGAAGGCATTTTTGATCTTTTCACCTTCCGCATTGAATTTGGGCGCCACAAATGCAATGTCATATGTCTGCCAGCTGAGAGGCGGAAAACACATATTTACATCAGCCCGTTTCTGCTTGTACAGTCCACCACACTCATTCTCAACCCCTTCCAGACCGAAAGAATCCAGAATCTGGACTTCATAGCGACTCTGCAGATAAACTCCACTGTTACTGCGAGCCTGACCTGTCGCATAAGGCATGTAAGGCAGACGAAACTCCAGATGCAGACGGAAACTGCGGTAGGTCTGCTTGAACTCGGTTCCCTCTTTCAACAGGCCTTTCTCTGTAATCTCAGCGCCTTTCACCATATCGGTTGAAGTACCATCAAACAGCACGGTTGCTCCGGGAGGCGGGGTAGCTCCCAGCGTGATGCTGCGGCGCTCAGTTTTCAGCAATTGACCGAGCAGATGCCCTGCCTCGTCACGAACATCAACAACACCACCATGCAGAACCTGTATCTGAAAATCACCACCGGTCAGAAATAACACATCTCCCTGTCGTGCTCCTTCCAGTTCAACTCGTGCAGAACGGTCCCAGCCATTTCCCGGCAGTCCACCGTGATAAAGTGATGCAATAAATTGGCCATCACCTCGGGCAACAACCTGCAACCCCAGTGCTGTTTCGCCACACCATCCACAGTCACTGCCTATCAGACCGTAATATTCACCCTGGTATTGAAAGTCCTCATCGGCCTTGTCGATATCAAGGATCGCGAATTTTTTATCCCCTTTGGGAGCCTGAGCAAATGCTGTCGAAGTCAACAGAAATTGAATCGCAAATAAACCGACCAGTGTAAGACGAAACATCTATCCCCCAGGTTCTCTAATAATCGTAATCGAAAATGATCAACAATCCTGTGTAAACCACCATTCTGAGAAGACAATCACTCATTTGCAAGCCCGGACGACTGCTTTGAATCTTAAGAATCTTCCCCGCCTGTGAAACACGTTTTTTTGTAAATAATCGTTAACACTCAACATCAGTTCTCATTGAGATCAGCAGGTTTATTGACACATTTATAACCGGTACGTTGTGACTCATCGGAGAATTTGTCACAATAGTACCCCAGTGCGATTCAGCGGGATGTAGCGTATCCTGCTTCCCGCCCATACCAGTACTTTCATCTGGTAACAGCAAACCCACCTGAAGTGACTCTGTCGATATAGAAAAGATGACTTATGAGATACACCATTTATGGCTTGGTTGTCCTGCTTATCATCATTCACCAGGATAACTGGTTGTGGGACGACAAACGTCTCATCTGGGGCTTTATGCCGATCACCCTGCTGTATCAGGCGGGGATTTCCATCGGTGCTGCCATCGTCTGGTTCCTGGCCACGAAGTTTGCCTGGCCACATCACCTCGAAGAAGTTGCGCAAGAACCACCTGCCCAGGCCCAGGAATCAGGAGAAACAAAATAATGATCCAGCTGGTAATTATCGGAATCTATTTATCGCTACTGTTGTTTCTGGGCGTCTTTTCCAGTCGGCTGTTTAAAGGAACCAGTAAGGATTACATGCTGGCCAGCCACTCAATCGGCCCCTTTCTGCTGTTGATGTCTATTTTCGGAACCACCATGACCGCATTCGCGCTCGTCGGTTCCAGTGGAGAAGCCTATAAAGAAGGCGTCGGCGTCTACGGGATGCTGGCCTCTTCCAGCGGTATCATTCACTCACTCTGCTTCTTCCTGCTGGGGATTAAACTCTGGTCCTGGGGATACAAATACGGTTATACCACGCAGATTCAGTTTTTCCGGGACCGCCTGGAAAGTGACCGGATTGGAATCATCCTGTTCCCGATCCTGGTCGGACTGGTTATTCCCTATCTGCTGATCGGCGTGATGTCATCCGGCGTGGTGATCAGCAGTATCACAGAAGGAGCCTTTGAAAGCTCTTTTGCCGCCTACGACTATGGCGTCCCCCCCTGGCTCGGTTCGCTGGTCATCAGCCTGGTGGTGTTGATCTACGTCTTCTTTGGTGGAATGCGTGGCACCGCCTGGGCGAATACCTTTCAGACCATTGTGTTTATGGTGCTGGGCGTCGTCACCTTCGTGGTGATTTCAAGCAAGCTGGGTGGACTTGATGCCGCCAGCCATGCCGTACTGGAAAAGAACCCGTCCAAGTTAATGCGGGCCGTCGATCCAGCTGACCGGGAGCGTTATGCGGAACGTTATCAGACCTGGACTTTGATTGCCAAATACAACTATGCCCGTCGGATTCTCAAAACACTGAAGCTGACCGAAGAACAGAAATTAGAAGCCTACAAAGCATTCAAACCACGGTTCCCCAACTGGCAAACCACGGCAGAAGCCGTTTATGCCGCCAAAAATGAGCTTTATAAACTCTCTAACGAACAGATTAACAAAGCATTGTTGACTCAGGACGACCGTGTCATGCCTGACCCCTTTCCTGAAAAATGGAAACAGGGTCTGATGGCACATCATGATCTGCGCGAATACCCGCGCAGAGCCAACGCCGAAGACGAAAAAGCCAAGCTGATCTTCGCAGAGAACATTGGCCATCCCGAGCATGACCTGGATCCGGATGATCCCTCCAAAGGGAAAAAGTGGACTATCAAGAAAGCACTCGGCGTGTACCGCGCCAGCAGCTGGGCACCGGATGCACCACACCCGATGAGTAAGCTGGTCTTCTTCACCTACTTCTTCGTCCCCCTCTCAGTTGGTATGTTTCCTCACCTGTTCCAGCACTGGCTGACAGCACGCAGCGCAGCCACTTTCAAACTGCCTGTCGTCGCACACCCGCTGTTTATTATGATTGTCTGGGTTCCCTGTGTGCTGGTCGGTGTCTGGGCGACTTCTGCCACGTTCGAGGGGTCACCTCTCTTTCCGCCTCACTTCCCGGCGAATGCGGTGCTGGCAGCGATGGTGAAAAAAATGACCTCACCTGTCCTGGCCGGCTTCCTGACAGCGGGAATCCTGGCAGCCATCATGTCGTCGCTAGACAGTCAGTTCCTCTGTATCGGAACCATGTTTACCGAAGACATCGTCGTGCATTACGGCGGGAAAAATCGTTTTACCGATAAACAGGTTGTCTTCATGGCCCGCATGTTTATTATTGTAATTGTGGCGATCACCTACGGGTTCAGCCTGCTGGAACCGAGGCGTGTCTTCACACTGGGGGTCTGGTGCTTCAGTGGATTCTCCAGCCTGTTCCCGATTATCTTTGCCGCTGTCTACTGGAAACGGCTCACGAAAGCGGGAACTTATGCTGGCGTCATTGTCGCCTTCGGGACCTGGCTGTATCTGTTCCGAGAAGCCAAATATGCTTTGAACCCTGATTACACTTTCCTGGGGATGATGCCCGTGGCAACGATGGTCGTCGCTTCCGCAGTCGCGATGATTCTGGTTTCCCTGGTCACTCCACCACCCAGCAAAGAGACTCTGGTCCGCTTTTTTCCTGAAGACTAGGTCAGAAGAACTACGTTAAGATTATTTGAAATACAACAGGCTGTGCCGAACACCGGAAGAATGTTCCACAGCCTGTTGTCGACTCACTTCTATAGAGCCACACATGTCCTGTACTTTTAAAACAACCCGTCGTGTCGAATTCCATGAAACCGACATGGCTGGCATCGTTCACTTTGCCAACTTTTACAAGTACATGGAGCAGGCCGAACACGAATACTTCCGTTCGCTGGGCCTGACAATTGTCGATAAACAGGCGGACGGCTCCATTATCGGCTGGCCGCGGGTTTCCGCCCAGTGCTCGTTTGAATCACCCGCCTGTTACGGTGACCTGCTTGAGATCCGCCTCAACATTGAACGGATCGGCGTGAAGTCACTGACAATCGAATATGATCTCTGGCGGGACGAAACAAAAATTGCCAGAGGAAGAATGAAAACGGTCTGCTGTCAGTTCACACACGGCAGTCCCATGCAGTCCATCGCAATTCCCGAGCGGATGCTGCTGAAATTTGAAGCATCCATGGATCAGGATGAATAATCTGTGAAGCAGGGATTAATATGAATGACGCGCAACAGCAACTGATTGTCCGTGACTTATCCAAAGCATTCTCGCTCGCGGGAGAATCACTGGCAATCCTCAATGGCGTGAACCTGAGCCTCAACAGGGGAGATGCCCTTGCCATCACCGGACCTTCGGGTTCGGGAAAAAGCACCCTGCTTTACATTCTTGGTGTGCTCGATCAACCAACGTCGGGTGAAATCATTCAATTCGGCCAGAACCCGTTTGAACTGAATGCAAAGCAGCAGGCAGAATTCCGCAACCAGAACATTGGCTTTATTTTCCAGGACCATCACCTGATGCCGCAGTTCTCGGTGCTGGAAAATGTCCTGATTCCGACCATGGTGTATCAGGGTGCCACCAGCGATGCCGAAGAACGCGCCCGCCATCTGCTCGAACGCGTCGGCCTCTCGGATCGATTGAACCATCGACCCGCCCAGATTTCCGGCGGCGAACGCCAGCGGGTCGCTGTCTGCCGCGCGTTGATTAATAATCCACGCCTGCTCCTGGCCGATGAACCCACGGGAAACCTTGACCGCACCAATACAGAATCGATCGGCAAACTATTGCTGGAAATCAACCAGGAACAGAATACCGTCCTGATCTGTGTCACACACAGTCGCGAACTGGCGGCCCTGTTTCCTCAACATCAGCGATTGCGCGACGGATCGCTCGTGACAGAAACTGCCTGAAAAACCAACTACAATCTTCGCAAGAGTTCGTTCTATGAATCAAGCGCGATTTGTTTTCAAAAGCCTGACCTATCACTGGCGCACCAATCTCGCGGTACTCCTGGGTGTGATCGCGGCTACCGCAGTCATCGGGGGGGCCCTCATCGTCGGCGATTCCGTGCGGGCCAGCTTAAGACAAATGACCCTCGACCGACTGGGGAAAATCGATTTTGTCGTCTCGGGACATCGCTTCTTCCGCGAACAGCTTGCCGAGGATCTCTCGAAATCCACTGAGCTCCCCAAACACATCAAGACCATCGCCCCCGCGCTGGTCCTGCGCGGAAGTCTGGAAAAAAATCAGGATGATCAGCACCTGCGCGTCGGTCAGGTCAATATTTTTGGTACCGACGAACGACTCTGGTCACTGCTCGAACATCCGAATCTCCCTCCGCCAGAAGACGATCAGGCCATCCTCAACGCCCGCGTTGCAGAACAGTTACAAGTCGCGGTCGGCGATGAGATCACACTCTGGATCGAACTCCCCTCCGCCATCCCCCGCGATTCACTGCTGGGTGAACGCGAAGAACAGTCGGTCGAAATCACACTCACCGTCAGTACAATCCTCGACGCCGACTCCAAAGCCGGTCGACTGGCGTTGCTCCCCAATCAGCAGTTGCCCCTCGATCTGTTTATTTCGCTCAAGACACTGCAGGCGGCATTAGACCTCGACGAAATTGTCGCCTCGCGACGCAATCCCCAATCAAGACCAGCTCGCGTCAACTCCCTCTTTTTCAGCTCCGACAGCCCAGACGCCGTTTCTCCTGCCGCTCTGGAAACAGCCCAGCAACTGGAATCCGTTTTAAAGAGTTCGCTGAAGCTGGAAGACCTCAATCTGAAAATTGCTCCGAATAAAGAATATCAATATCTCTCGCTGGAAAGCGATCAGATGATTCTCGATCCGCAAATCGAACAGGCGGGTATCACAGCAGCACAGGCGCTTGATCTCCGCACTTCCCCCGTGATGGTCTACATCGCCAATGAAATCGAACCTGCGAAGAAAGCTCAGGCTGATTTAAAAGAGCCGTACTCCATGTATTCGATTGTCGCGGGACTCGAATTCACTCAACAGTCCCCCTTTGGTCCGTTCAAATTCAGCGGTACAAAGCCGAAACTCCCCTTAAAAGAAAATGACATCGTCCTCAACGAATGGCTGGCAAAAGACCTGAATGTCAAAGTCGGCGATGAAGTACGGATGAAATATCATGTCGTCGGTTCCCGGGGAGAACTGCCCGAAGTCGAGCAGATTTTCCAGGTGCAAGGCATCACCGAACTTGATGGTACCCCTGCAGCCGATCGCAAACTGACTCCCGAGATGGAAGGTATCACCGATGCCGACACCTTCGGCGACTGGAAACAGCCCTTCCCCATGCAGTTGAACCGCGTCACCGATCGCGATGAAGATTACTGGGACAAATACAAGGCCACCCCCAAAGCGTTTGTCTCACTGGGGACAGCGCAGTCATTATGGAACAGCCGCTATGGCAGCCTGACATCCCTGCGGTTTACTCCCCTGCCCGGTAAATCCCTGGATGAAACCGCGCCCCTGTTTGCGAGCGAGTTACTCAAAAAGATTGACGTCTTTAAACTGGGGCTCACCGTGCAACCCATCAAGTTGCTCGGTCTGGCTGCTGCCAGCGGGACGACTGATTTCAGCGGTCTGTTTATCGGCTTCAGCTTTTTCATCATTTTGTCTGCGATCATTCTGATTCGCCTGTTGTTCAAGCTCGGTATCGACCGCCGCGTTTCATCCATCGGCCTCCTGTCGGCAATCGGTTTTACTCCTCATCAGGTCAGGCAGATCATCTTCAAAGAAGCCTTTATCGTCATTTTCGCAGGGGGGATTCTGGGTATCCTTGCCGCCATCGGCTATGCCTCTCTCATGTTATACGGTCTGAAAACCTGGTGGATCGGCGCGATTGGCACCCGCTTCCTGTATCTGGATCTGACCGCAACCAGCCTTGTCATCGGCTTCCTGATCGCGGTCCTGTTCTCGGGATTCGTCACCTGGAAATCGATGTCCGAACTCAAACAGATCTCGATTCGAAGCCTGCTGCTGGGAGTTAATACACCCGAATCAGATAAAGCGAAAGACGCCCGACGCGTCGGTTATATTTATAAAGCATCCTCCGTGGCTGCATTTATCCTGGTACTGGCGACAATCTCTCTCCTCATCCCCAAAGAGGAAGCCTTTTCCGGTTTCTCCTGGCAGACGGTTTCGTTTTTTCTGGTCGGCACACTCTCACTGGTTTCCAGCGTTTTCTTCTTATCCAGCAGATTGAGAATCGAATCCACCATCCCCATTAAAGGCACAGGTACGCGAGCATTAATGAAACTTGGCTTTCGCAATGCCGGCCGCTTTCGCCAGCGAAGCGTTTTAACAACCGCGCTCATCGCGTCCGCCACATTCGTACTCGTCTCTGTCGCCGCCGGACATCGTAATCCTGCAGTCGAGAGTCCTGATAAAGATTCGGGCAACGGAGGGTTCACCATCATCGCAGAGTCTACCTCTCCACTGATCTATGATTTGAATACGACTGTTGGCCGCGACAAAATGCTGGTCAACGCTCCAGATGATCCAGCAACACAAAAGTTATTAAGCGAAATGACAGCAATTCCCTTCCGCGTCAAACCGGGTGAGAACGCCAGCTGCCTGAATATCTACCAGACCAGCGTCCCCACAATCCTCGGCGTCCCTCAGGAAATGATTGAACGTGGCGGCTTCAAATTCGCAGATACACCGGCTGACGATCCCTGGAAACTCCTTAATGAACCCCAGGAAGACGGCTCCATCCCCGCGCTGGGCGATATGAATACGCTCATGTACAGCCTGCATAAAGGCATCGGCGCGACGGTCGGCATTCCATCTGACGAACGCCCGGAACATCAGTTGAAAATCAAAGGCATGCTGGATGGCAGTATCTTTCAGGGGGTGCTCCTCATTTCCGAACAGCATTTCCAAACATTATTTCCCGAGCAGGCCGGGTTCGAATACTTTCTGATTGAAGTTCCCCCGGATCAGGCAGGCCAGCTCGCCGGCGCGCTGGAAACAGGGCTGACCGAATACGGGTTCGACGCCGACCTCGTCGCCAATCGACTCGCTGACTTCCTCGCCGTGCAGAACACGTATCTCTCAACCTTCCAGACACTGGGAGGACTGGGGCTGTTGCTGGGAACTCTCGGGCTCGCCACCGTGATGTTACGTAATGTAGTCGAACGTCGCAGCGAACTGGCTCTGCTGCGTGCGATCGGCATGACGGGCAGTGATGTCGCGATCATCGTCCTTTCCGAGAATGCGTTTCTGCTGCTCTGGGGACTGGTTTCCGGAACTGCCTCCGCTTTGCTGGCGATGCTGCCACATCTGCTGTCTACCGGCGCGGATCTCCCCTGGGAAAGTGGCCTGGTGATTTTGCTGGCGGTCCTGCTGACAGGCATGCTGGCGGCGCTGCTGGCGGTCGCCGACGCCGTCCGGGCCCCGATCCTGGCGACATTACGTGCTTCATAAGAGTTTGTACACAACCGCATTTCAGTCATTCACACAATTTTCCATGATTGTCGGGTGCTGGAATTTCACAAAGTTACTATCATAAATACAGAGTTGTCTCGCCAATAGAATTGATCCCTCCCCTCCAGTATTTCAGGAGTTTGAAGAATGTCAAAATGGACGATTGTCTTAATCTTTGTTGCCTGTGCCGCACTCTCGTGGGGGACTTATGTGCCTCTCGTTCATATCGCCGCCCAGAAACTGCACAGTAACCTCCGCGCCTTCCTGTTCGTAGGTATGGCTTACTTTCTCGTCGCCGTTCTGATTCCCTGCTTCTTCATCTTCGTGCTGGATAAAGACCCGACCGCCAAAGCGGGCGTGAACTTCAATACCGGCCCGATCCTCTGGGGCATCCTCGCCGGTACCGCCGGCGCAATGGGAGCATTGTGTGTCATCTTCGCGGTGACCACTGGCGGCAAAGGGGCCGCCATCTATGTCGCGCCGCTCGTGTTCGCAGGTGCTCCCATCGTCAATACCATCGCCACCATCACCGTCTTCCACCCGACCAAAACGCTGCCCGATCTCAGGTTCTTCCTGGGACTGGGCCTCGCCGCCGCCGGCGCCGCGATGGTCATGATCTATAAACCGGTCGACAAACCACATGCCGTCCCCGCTGCTGTCGAGCAACTTGTCGAACCAGCTGCCAACGACGCTGGCACGACCTAGACTTAACTTTCCAGGTCTGATTGAACAGCTCAAACCAGCTTCAACCATGTTTCGGTTTTCGAATCGGAACATGGTTTTTTCTTTGCGCCTGCATAAAACACATAACTGAAAACCGGTCACTGCCACTGTAGAAATTGCACTTGACCCGCTCG
>TARA_R110001592_G_scaffold362114_1_pt1 | contig 104656 bp, 81 predicted proteins | sample TARA_R110001592 | Tara Oceans TARA_R110001592 (sample SAMEA4398387) | marine metagenome | biome: Polar Biome; feature: [SRF] surface water layer (ENVO:00010504); material: water (ENVO:00002006), including particulate matter (ENVO:01000060) such as... | depth 5 m
GCTCAAGACTAATTCGCTCTATGCTCATTACTCTTGCTCAATACTGTTTTTGTGGAGCTGGCGGGGTTCGAACCCGCGTGCAAACAAGGGAACCAAGAGCTTTCTACATGCTTATTTTGTTCTTGAGGTTTTCGTCCATTGGCTGGGAACAAACACCCCACCGCAGGCTTATTTGTGAATTACAGTGTCACGAGTACAACACAACACTTTACTCGCTAGTTCGGATTTGATGACACCTCTAATTCCTACCCAACCAAACATAGGGTACGAGAGATGACTTGCTCCCGCGTCTAACGCGTGGATTAGCAGAAATCACATACTGTGACTTAAGCGGCAAGCGCGAAGTTATTTTCGCCTCTTGTTGTTTTGAAGTATCTGTTTTACGGGCGACACCCTCATAGCCCGGCATGCTTACAATCGAATCAACTTGCTGTCGATACCATTCAGCCCCAAATTTGTGAAAGAACTTTTTTCTAGACTGCAAAGCTAATACCTTTACAGCAAATATTAGCGAAATGAAGATAGGCATTATTAAAGAGGGCAAAACTCCACCTGACCGACGGGTTCCACTGAGTCCTAAGCATTGTGAAATTCTGCTCCAGCGTTACCCCAATTTAGAAATTGCCGTTCAACCGAGCGATATTAGAGCTTTTAAAGACTCCGAATACCAAAACTTGAACATTCCTCTGCAAGAAGACTTATCTGATTGTGACCTTCTCCTAGGCGTTAAAGAAGTACCCATTGCCATGCTTCTTCCTCATAAACGCTACATGTTTTTCTCACACACCTACAAGAAACAAGAATACAATCGCGATCTCCTCAAAGCTATTTTGGCTAAAAAAGTGAGCCTTATCGATTATGAAATGCTGAAAGATCCGGGCGGAAAGCGCCTGCTTGGTTTTGGTAGATATGCCGGTATTGTTGGCTGTTACAACGGTTTTCGCGCTTATGGAAAGCTAAGCGGACAATACGATTTAAAACCTGCACACCTTTGTCACGATAGATTGGAATTAGAATCGGAACTGGTAAAAGTAGTATTGCCTAAAAACTTTAGAATTGCCATTTCTGGCGCAGGCAGAGTAGCAGGAGGGGCGATGGAAATTCTTTCGGCGCTTAAAATTACGCAGGTTTACCCAGATGAGTTTATACGCGAAGATTTCAACCAAGAAGCAGTTTATACCCAGCTGAACGTACAAGATTACTTCCGTAGATGCGATGGTAAGGACTTTAAGCGTAAAGACTTTTACCAAGACAGTAAAGGTTATGAGTCAAATTTTTTAACCTATGCTGCGCATGCCGATATGTATGTCGCTTGTCATTACTGGAGTGAGGAATCTCCCTTTATTTTTGATCGGGAAATGGCGCGCGATCGGAACTTCAACATCAAATTAGTAGCCGACATTAGTTGCGATATTGATGGCCCGGTGGCCAGTACTATTCGTCCTTCTACTATTGCTGATCCCTTTTACGCCTACGACCCCATCTCTGAAAAGGAAGTAGCCTTAGGTACCGAGGGTAGCATTGCCGTTTCGGCGGTAGATAATTTACCGGGTGAATTACCGCGTGATGCCTCCGAAGATTTTGGGAATGAGTTGCTTAAGAATGTGATTCCTCATTTCTTCAACGAAGATCAATTAGGGATTTTAGATAAGGCTACGGAAACTACTTTGGCAGGAAACTTAAATTCGCATTATTCCTATTTAGCGGATTATATTGCCTAGTCTTTTTAGGGTAATCAATTATCTTCGCACAGCTTTATTAACAGGGAAAAACAGAGGGATTTGACAAATACACCCACTAAGTATATAGATATAAAAGCAATTTTGCGCGAGAAAAACCCCGCTTTGGCAAAATGGCTTCCCGCCTTTGTGGTGAACTACATCAAACGTATCGTTCATCAAGACGAGATCAATGAAATTATGGGACTTCACGGCGAAAAACAAGGCTTAGACTTTGTTCGGTCCGGCCTAGATGCCCTAAATACAAGGGTTGAGGTTTACGGAATAGAAAATATTCCTAAAACGGGTGGATGTATCTTAGCGGCTAATCACCCACTGGGAGGCCTAGATGGTATCGCTTTTATGAAGGCAGTGGGCGAAGTGAGAGGCGATTTTAAATTCTTAGTAAATGATATTCTGCTGAATATTAAAAATTTAGAGTCTTTATTTGTGCCCGTCAACAAAGTAGGGGTAAACCCTCGCCAAGCTTTGCAGTTAATTGAAGAAACTTATGCACGCGAAATCCCTATTTTGGTTTTTCCTGCAGGTATGGTTTCGCGTAAATTGGATAACGGTGTGGGTGATTTGGTTTGGCAGAAGAGTTTTATCGCTAAAGCGAAGAAGTATAAAAAGGATGTTATTCCCGTGCATATTGGTGGTAATAATTCAGCTTGGTTTTATAACTTATCACGCTGGCGCACCAAACTTGGTGTTAAAGCTAACCTAGAAATGTTTTACCTTGCTGACGAGATGTTTAAGCAGCGTAATAAGACGATTAAGATAACTTTTGGAAAAAAGGTTGAGCATGAAAGCTTCGATAAAAGTAGAAGCTTGGTAGAGTGGGCGGCAGAAATGCGTAAAAGGGTATATGCTTTAGCCAATTAATAGATTTTAAATGGAAGAGATTATAGGAGAGGTAGAGCGTAAAGCAATTATCTCGGAGCTAACGGAAGAGCATTTTTTAAGAAATACGACCAAAGGTGGTAATCAACTCTATTTGGTTAACTACCATAGTGCTCCAAATATTACCCGGGAAGTAGGCCGCCTGCGCGAAGTGGCCTTCAGAGCAGCAGGAGGTGGAACCGGGAAGAAAATTGATCTAGATGACTATGATCTTTCAGAACACGCTTACGATCAATTGATTGTTTGGGATCCAGAAGATCAAGAAATAATGGCTGGCTATCGATTATTAAAATGCAGATTTGGCGAACGTGATGCCGATGGCAATTTAAAATCGGCAACTTCAAAATTATTTAACTTATCGCCGCGTATGATCGATGAGTTTTTACCGCTAACTTTAGAGTTGGGTAGATCTTTTGTTCAGCCGAAATATCAGCGTACCGCACCCCGAAAAGGGATTTTTGCTCTAGACAATCTTTGGGATGGATTGGCAACTGTAATGTTGCAGGATCCCCAGTTAAAATATCTTTTTGGTAAAGTTACCATGTACCCTAAGTATCAGCGAGAAGCGAGAAATATCATTCTGGCTTTTATGCGTCACTTCTTTCCCGATCCCGACGAATTAGTTCGTCCCCGTGTGCCTTTAGTGCAGGAAGAAGAATTGAGTCCCTACTATCCTCTTTTTAAAGGTTTAGCTTATAAGGAGGCGCATAAAATTCTCAATGCAGAAGTAAAGAAACGAGGCGAGAATATTCCCCCCCTTATCAATAGTTATATGTCGCTTTCCTCTACCATGCGTTCTTTCGGTACAGCCGAGAACGGTAATTTTGGTACGGTAGAAGAAACCGGTATCCTTATTACTTTCGACGATATAGAGCCCGCCCGCAAGGAGCGTTATATAAAATCTTTCGAAGCTAATAAACATTTTAAGGGCCCCTTTCACGTACCTTCTAGCGAACAACCTTCATTGTAAATTTAAAAAGAGGGTTGCAAGATTCTTAACTCATCAATAACCAAAATAAAAAAGGCCTTGTTTAAATCGAAGCAAGGCCTTTTTTCACATCTCATATCTCACATCTCACATCTCACATCTCACATCTCACATCTCACATCTTCTAAGAGGTAAGTTTCTTTAAATCGGCAATGGTTGTGATCGGATCTTCTGAATTAAAAACGAAGCTACCGGCTACAAGCACATCTGCGCCAGCGGATACAAGGGCTTTAGCATTTGCGCTAGTAACACCACCGTCGATTTCTATTTGTGTAGCACTACCAGTAGCTTGAATCATCTGCTTTAGCTCACGCACCTTGGCATAGGTGTTCTCAATAAATTTTTGTCCGCCAAAACCTGGATTTACGCTCATCAAGCAAACCAAGTCAATATCGGCTAGGGTGTCTTTTAATAGACTTACTGGAGTATGTGGATTCAAGGCTACGCCTGCCTTCATTCCAGCCGCCTTAATAGCTTGCAGGCTGCGGTGCAGGTGAGTAGAAGCTTCGTAATGCACGGTTAAGATATCGGCACCTACCGCTCTAAAGTCTTTAATGTAACGCTCGGGTTTTTCCACCATCAAGTGAACGTCTAAAGTTTTGGTAGCAATTCGGCTGATCGCTTGAATTACAGGCATTCCAAAAGAGATATTGGGTACGAACATGCCGTCCATCACATCGAGGTGAAACCAGTCGGCTTCACTACTGTTAATCATTTCACAATCGCGGCCGAGGTTTAAAAAATCGGAGGCCAGAAGGCTGGGTGCAATTAGAGCCATATTAGAAATTTTTGTAAAAATAAAGCCCCCCAAAAAGGGAGGCTTTAAAAAGGTTTAACCTAGATAAGTTTTAAGAATTTTACTTCTAGAAGTATGTTTCAAACGACGAATCGCTTTTTCCTTAATTTGACGAACACGTTCACGCGTAAGATCGAATTTTTCGCCGATCTCTTCTAAGGTCATGGGGTGTTGACCACCTAAACCAAAGTACAAACGGACTACATCACCTTCACGAGGGGTAAGAGTAGCCAAAGATCTTTCGATTTCGGTACGCAAGGAATCTTGCATAAGGTCATCGTCAGGGTTAGGGCTGTCTCCTGTATTTAATACGTCATAAAGGTTGCTATCTTCTCCTTCTACTAAAGGCGCATCCATGGAAATGTGGCGACCACTATTACGCATGCTTTCCTTTACATCGTTTTCCCCCATTTCTAGGTTTTCTGCGATTTCTTCAGGAGAAGGAGCTCTTTCGTTTTCTTGTTCTAATTGGGCATAAGATTTATTAATCTTATTGATTGATCCAATTTTATTAAGCGGCAAACGAACAATACGCGATTGCTCGGCAAGTGCTTGTAAGATGCTCTGGCGAATCCACCAAACGGCATAAGAGATAAACTTAAAACCTCTGGTTTCATCAAAACGTTGGGCCGCTTTAATTAATCCTAAGTTACCTTCGTTAATTAAATCGGGTAGGGTTAAACCCTGGTTTTGATATTGCTTAGCCACAGAAACCACAAAGCGCAGGTTAGCCTTAGTTAACTTTTCTAAAGCTACTTGGTCACCGGCCTTGATTCGCTGTGCTAACTCAACTTCTTCTTCAGCGGTGATAAGGTCTACCTTGCCAATTTCCTGAAGATATTTGTCGAGAGAAGCGGTTTCACGGTTGGTAACCTGTTTTGTGATCTTTAACTGTCTCATTGACTTTTTATATAATTAAAAAATTATTGAATTGAAAAAAGAAAAGGACCTAGTCTTTACTTGGCTTATCTAATAAAGCCTTGCGAGATAGTTTTAGTTTACCACGATCGTCTTTTCCGATCAATTTAACTTCAATTTTATCTCCTTCAGTCAATTCTTCCTCAACTTTCTCTAAACGACGGTGGGCAATTTCACTGATGTGAAGCAGTCCATCGGTGCCGGGAGCGATTTCTACGAAAGCTCCATAAGGCTGGATAGAACGCACTGTACCAGTAAATACATCACCAACTTCGGGCATGAAAGCAATTTCTTTGATACGACCAATGGCTCTTTCCATTTTACCCGCATCAGTACCGCTAATTTCTACGATACCAAATTCGCCTTCTTCTTCAATAGTAATGGTAGTCTCAGTATCTAACTGAAGTTTCTGAATATTCTTGCCTCCAGGTCCGATTATCATTCCAATAAATTCTTTTGGAATTTTCACAACACTTAACTTAGGCGCATGAGGTTTCATTTCGCTACGTGGAGCGTCTAGAGTTTTCATCATCTCACCTAAGATATGCATACGACCATCTTTCGCTTGATTTAAAGCTTGCTCAAGAATTTCGTAACTAAGGCCTGTAACTTTAATGTCCATCTGACAAGCAGTGATACCTTTCTCAGTACCGGTAACTTTAAAGTCCATATCGCCTAGATGATCTTCATCACCTAAGATATCAGAAAGCACAGCAAACTCGCCCGTTTTCGTATCGGTAATTAAACCCATAGCAATCCCAGAAACTGGCGCCTTCATTTTAATACCGGCATCCATAAGCGCAAGCGTACCTGCACAAACTGTGGCCATAGATGAAGAGCCGTTAGATTCTAATATGTCAGAAACTACACGGATGGTATGGTAATTATCGTCAGGAATCATGCCTTTAAGGGCACGCTGCGCTAGGTTACCGTGACCAATTTCACGACGGCTTGTTCCTCTAATTGGACGAGCTTCACCAGTTGAAAATGGAGGGAAGTTATAATGTAAGTAAAAACGCTCGGAACCACGGAAGGTTACATTGTCGATGCGGTTTTCATCTAATTTAGATCCTAAGGTTACCGTAGTCAAAGACTGAGTTTCTCCTCTAGTAAAAATAGCCGAGCCGTGAGTACTAGGTAAATAATCTACTTCTGACCAGATAGGACGAATTTCGTCGGTTTTACGACCATCTAAACGTTGACGATCTTTTAAGATCATATCGCGCATGGCGTGGTATTCAACCTCGTGGTAATACGTTTTAATAAGATCGGACTTTTCAGCCAATTCTTCTTCGCTGAAGTTTTCGGCCATATAAGTATCGCGCGCTTCTTTAAAAGCAGCACTGCGATCTTCTTTAGAGTGACCACCTTTAGCGATGCCGTAAACGGTATCATAAAGGTCGGCCATAATTTTTTCGCGTAAAGCTTCGTCGTGTGTTTCGTGGCTGTACTCGCGTTTTACGCTGGCTTTAGCCACCTGACTTGCTAAATCTAACTGGGCTTGTACTTGTACTTTTATTGCTTCGTGAGCAAAGGCAATAGCGTCTAACATCTCTTTTTCAGAGATTTCATGCATTTCGCCTTCTACCATTACTACGCTATCGGCAGTAGCACCAATCATCATGTCAAGATCAGATTCTGTCATCTGCTCCACCGAAGGATTGATCATTAACTTACCGTTAATACGACCTACGCGCACTTCAGACATGGGGCCGTTAAACGGAATGTCAGAAACTGCGATAGCAGCAGAAGCGGCTAAACCAGCTAATGCATCGGGACTAACGGAAGGTTCCCAAGAAATAAGACTAATCATCACCTGAGTTTCAGCGTGGTAATCAGTAGGGAAAAGGGGACGTAATACGCGGTCAACTAAGCGCATTACTAATATTTCGTCGTCACTAGGACGGGCTTCTCTTTTGATAAAACCGCCAGGCATACGTCCGCCAGCGGAAAATTTTTCGCGGTAATCAACGGTTAAAGGCAAAAAGTCGATTCCCTCTTTAGCTTCTTTGTTAGAAACTACAGCGGCCATCACCATTGTATCGCCCATGCGAACTACTACTGCGCCATCAGCTTGTTTAGCTAATTTGCCAGTTTCTAGTGTAATAGTGCGTCCGTCTTCGAGTGTTATCTCCTGCTTAATTGCGTTTGGAATCATGTAAAATTGTATCTATTGTAAAATGCTTAAAAGACAAAAGAAGGCAATCGTAAAATTGCCTTCTTTTTAGTAGAAATTACTTTCTAATTCCGAGTTCGGCGATAATCGCACGGTATCTTTCAATATCTTTCTTCTTGAGGTAAGCCAATATACGACGACGCTTTCCTACTAAATCTACTAGAGCTTTTTCAGTAGCGAAATCTTTACGGTTCTTTTTCAAGTGCCCAGTAAGGTGATTGATACGAAAGGTAAAAAGAGCAACTTGCCCTTCTGGTGAACCTGTGTCGGATTCAGATTTTCCGTGTTTTTGGAAAATTTCAGTTTTCTTTTCTGATGTCAAATACATGTCAAAATCGTTTAGATGAATGTTATGTAATATAAAATTTGAGCCTGCAAAAGTAGGCAATCTTTCTTAATTATTTGCTAGCCTTAGGGTTAACTTGTGTATGGGTCATTTTTAAAAAAGACGCCAACTTGGATTTTAGATTTTTCCTTTCAACTATAAAGTCTAAAAAGCCGTGCTCTAAAAGGAATTCTGAGGTTTGGAAACCTTCGGGTAAGTCTTTTCCAATGGTTTCTTTTACGACTCTTGGTCCAGCAAAGCCAATTAAAGCGCCTGGTTCTGCTATGTTTATGTCACCAAGCATAGCGAAGGATGCAGTAACACCACCCGTAGTAGGATCGGTTAAAACCGAAACATAAGGAAGACCGTGCTTTCCTAGCTGTGCCAATTTTGCACTAGTTTTTGCCATCTGCATAAGCGAGAAGGCTGCCTCCATCATACGCGCCCCGCCACTTTTGGAAATCATAATGAAGGGCTTTTGATATTTTATGGCGTGATCAATGGCCTTGGAAATTTTTTCGCCTACCACCGATCCCATCGAACCGCCGATAAAGTTGAAGTTCATGGCTGCAATAACCACGTCAATGTCGTTAAGCTTGCCGTAGCCCGAGCTAACCGCATCTTTTAAACCCGTTTTTTTAACTGCAGCTTGGTAGCGTTCGGCGTATTTTTTAGTGTCTTCAAATTTAAGAGGGTCACCGCTGCTCATTTTAGCATCGAGTTCCGTAAATCTCCCTTCATCAAATAAAATGGAAAAGTACTCTTTGGCATTAACTCTTTCGTGAAAACCGCAGTTGCCACAAACCCAATGGTTAGCAGCATGGTCTTCTACACTGCTTATCACTTTGCACTTTTTACACTTATACCACAGTCCTTCCGGCGTCTCTTTCTTATCTTCCGTTTTTGTGGTAATTCCTTCTTTGTTTCGTACAAACCAACCCATAAGCTATTTTTAATAAAGTGAAAAAGCCTGCACCCCTAAAAGAGTATGCAGACTTTGTTTTCAAATATGTTTAAATCGAATGAAATCTACAAACCCTTAGGCGATGGTGATTTCTTTCTCTAAATATACGTCTTGAATGGCATTTAATAATTGAACACCTTCATTCATTGGCTTTTGGAAAGCTTTTCTTCCTGAGATAAGCCCCTGTCCACCAGCACGTTTGTTAATTACAGCGGTGCGTAAAGCCTCGCTTAAATCGTCAGCTGCGTTGCCACTAGATGCACCACCACTGTTAATTAATCCGTTACGACCCATATAGCAATTTGCTACTTGGTAACGGGTAAGGTCAATAGGGTTGTCGGAGGTTAGCTCGGTGTAAATACGCTTGTCTAATTTACCATAGCTACTATCGCCACTGTTTAAGGCTAAATAGCCACCATTGTTTTCTGGTAATTTTTGCTTGATAATATCGGCTTGGATAGTTACTCCTAAGTGATTCGCCTGTGCGGTAAGGTCAGCAGAAACGTGGTAATCTTTGTCTGATTTGAAGGCTGAGTTTCGGATGTAGCACCAAAGGATGGTCGCCATTCCTAATTCATGTGCGTATTCGAAAGCTTCTGCTACTTCTACGATCTGACGGTTACTTTCTTCAGAACCGAAATAAATAGTAGCACCAACGGCAACTGCACCCATATCCCAAGCATTTTTAATCGAACCAAACATAATTTGGTCGTAAGTATCTGGATAGGTCATTAATTCATTGTGGTTGATTTTCACAATGAAAGGAATTTTATGAGCGTATTTGCGAGAAACGCTTGCCAATACACCATAGGTACTCGCTACGGCATTACATCCACCTTCAATAGCTAGCTTCACAATATTTTCTCCATCAAAATAGATAGGGTTTTTTGCAAAAGAAGCACCCGCTGAATGCTCGATGCCTTGGTCTACTGGTAAAATGGAAAGGTAACCAGTATTAGCTAATCTACCATGATCGTATAAAGCGCTTAAGCTTCTTAATACTTGTGGATTACGGTTGGATGGACCAAAAAGGTCGTTCACAAAGTTTGGCCCAGGTAGGTGGAGTAGACTTTTGTCAATCGTTTTACTTTGGTGGCTTAGAAGGCTTTCTCCTTCCTTACCCAATAAATCTGAAATTTGATTGATATTCATATTGCTATTGATAAGATTTTTTGAACTCGGTACAAAAATAGAGTTTTTTCCATGCCATCCTCAGAAAGGATAACCTAAGGCGATATTATAAGTTAAATTATTAAAAACAGGCTTGGTAGAAATCACCCATTCTTCTTGCTGCGCCCAATATCCAGGGTCTCTTAGTTTAATACCTGTATCCAATCGAATTACGAAGAAATCTAAGTCTAAACGTAAGCCTAAACCACTACCGATGTATAAATCGCGCCCTAAATTTCGCAAGTCAAAGCTACTTTCCTCCGATTCTAAACCGCCACTTAACCAGATGTTTCCCGCATCCACAAAAATGGCCCCTTTTAAACTGCTGTAGATGGGGAAGCGGTACTCTAAATTGCTAAGTAACTTAAAGGTTCCGATGGCAAAGTTGTTATTTCCAGTTCCGGTATAAGTAGAAACTTGCTCAGTTCCACCACCCGCGCGATAAGCAGGCCAAGCCCTCAAGTCATTAGTACCCCCCAAAAAGAAAAAGCGCGAAAAGGGTGGTACGCGCAATTCGCTTCCATCGCTGCTGAAGGTGCTTAAGCCATAGGGTAAAATGAAGCCCGCATTTAATCGGGCTATCCATAAGTGCTCTTTACTCTGTCTGTAATATTGACGGTAATCAATTTCGAGGCGGCCAAATTGATAAACAGGAACTGAAAATAGGGTGCTAAAATCGTCATTATTGACATCGCCAGTTCCGCGGGTTAATAAAGATTGTGCGTTTCCAGCGATCTCTAAATTACTTGTAAAAAAATTATAATTTTTTTGCCGTAAAGACTTCTGACCAGAGTAGGTGAAAATCCATGAGGTACTGCTAATGAACTCTGAGCTAAAGGCTAAAACCTGAATGGGGTCTAACTGCGAAATAAAACTGTTGTCGATGGAAAAAAGATTGGAAAAGCTAACATTTAGCAGGCTAATACGATGCGTTTTCTGCGGGCTTTCTTGCCATTCGTAATTTAATCGTCCCCCAAAAGTCTCACGATCAAATTCTACTCTAGCGGTCCGATTCGCGTAAACATTAAAACTTGACTTAGGTAACATTCTTTTTGGAGCGAGTCCTTCGGTGTTAAAAGGCAGAAGCAAACGGGGAAGTTCAATTTTTAGTTCCGCTCCAATTTCAAAAGTACGGGATAGTACTTCGCTGTTACTAACAGAAGGTTGGTATTCTAATCCACTATTTACATTAAAGCTTAGCGCTTCACCACCCCCAAAAAGGTTGCGATTAATAATGCCTACGGAGCCTAATACGCCGTAGTTTCCAGAAGTGTTAGTAGCTTCAGTGCTCGCCGTAAAAGTGCGCTTATCACGCGGTACTAAACGTACCTGCGCATCCAAATACATTTCTCCATTTTCACCTTTAACGGTGATAAATGAAATTTCTTTCACGTCAAAAGCATTGTAGGACGAAAGGTGATTATAGCTTTCTAAAACAGCCGATTTCTTATATAAATCACCTTTCTTAAAATGAATAGCATCTACTAAATAACGGCCATTATATTGCAGAGTATCAAATCTTAATTCATATTCTTTGTAAACCGAACTATCACTTTTTCCCTTTTTTTGATTGAAATCGAAATCGGGAATGATGGTTACTTTTCGGTAGAAATATTGTTTGGGCTTTTGGTAAACTATCGAATCACCGGCACGGATAGGAATTCCTTTGATCAATATGCGTAGGGCAACTAAGCCCGACTTTTTAACGTGAATGGTATCGGCTTCAAAGCTAATGTAGGCCTCCGTGAAATTATAATAGCCGTTATTTTGAAAGATTTCGGCAAGTCGGCTTCTTTCATTATCTAAGCGGCTAGAGTTGTAAAACTGCCCTTCGTTGAGTAGACTCTCTTTGCGGTTTTTAAAAACCAGACTTTCTAAATTTGGACTTATGGCATAACTAAGGCTGTCTATTTTATAGCGAGGACCGCGTTTTACGCGATAAACTACTTCTGCTTTCTTTTTTTCGGGATGGGTAATGATGTCAGTTTCGACTTTTACTTGAAAATACCCCGTGTTGAAATAGTAATTCTCTAATTGTCGAGCACCAGGTTTCACCGCATTTTCATCAAAAATAATGGGCTTTTTACCATAGCGTGAAAAGAAGGTAGAATCTTTGCCGCTACCCCAGCTATGAATGCCTAAACCTGGTCTTAAGCTTTTGAAAATTAGATGGTTATTTGGTTTTTGTTTGATAACACTTTCGGCCTCAAAATTCACCTTGCCGCCATCTTCAAGATCTATTTTATAATCCCATAAGAGATACTTATCTTCAGGCACATGCCGTGTATATTTACAGGCGAACATGCTGATGCTTAAAAATAAAATAGAAAATAGGCGCCTTGCCATCTGAGCGTTTTAATTTTGACAAAAATACATTATGCCAAGCGGAACTGAACAAAAGTTAATAAGGAAGCTGAGACAACGGAAAATTCGTTGGCAAGAAAAGCTATTTATTGCCGAAGGCCCCAAGGTTATCGCCGATTTAGTGTCGGAAGGCTTAGAGCCCATAAAGGCTTGGTCTACAGAGCTAAACTCTCCTTATCAAGTCATCTCTGAAAAGGATTTAGCCGCCCTTACCAATTTTAGCACCGCCAATCAATCGTTAGCTATTTTTCCCTTTCCCGAACTTGGTTTTTCAAATTCCCCGCGTATTTTAATTTTAGATGGCATTAATGACCCCGGTAACTTGGGAACGCTTATTCGCACCGCCGATTGGTTTGGTTTTAAAGAAATTTATTGCACTAGCGGTACCGCCGATGTTTACAATCCTAAAACCGTACAAAGTACCATGGGTAGTATTGCGCGCATTAAAATCGCTTACGCAGATGCGCAGGAATTATACGATTCGCTAAAGGATAATTATCGTTTGCTTAGCGCAGATATGCAGGGACTATCGCTTACAGAATTGAAGGGAAACTCTGATCAGAATATCGCCTTAGTAATGGGCAGCGAAAGCCATGGTCCAAGTAAATTTTGGCAAGAAAATACCCAAGCGATAACCATCAATAAAGCAAATACTGAGTCTGCCATTGATAGCTTAAACGTAGCGGTAGCGGGCGCAATTTTAATGGAACACTTAGCGCAGAAGTGATTTTTAAATGGATGGCTTAATGTTTCCAAAGCTTTCGTTCTAATGGCATTTCTCTCATTCTCAATGCAATTTTTTCCATCAAATTCCTATTGAATTACCCTCGCTTCACAGACTATCCTTTCCTCTCTAAAGCTTGAGGTATCATTATTTCACTACTTATCCTCACTAAAGCTTAGTGAGCCTCCTAGCTCTTCGTTTCAAATAGCCTTTAAAAAGTAGATTGAGAACCACACCGCCTACAACCATTAGCATGCCTAGCAGTACCATATAATTGTATTCTACCCCAAAAATAAGTAGGTCAAAACTAAGGGCGAATATTACCCCCAAATACTTCAAGCCTGCTATTTCATTGAGCTCGGCCGATTGCATGGCACGGGTCATGTAAATCTGGGCCATCTGCGTAAGCAAACCCATTATTAATAGAAGTAGCCATTCCCAGCCTAGCGGCGGTACCCAATTAAATAGGGAGATTACGGCCATTACAGGGGTGGCGATTAAGGGGAAATAAAGTACTACCACCAAAGGATGATCACTGTCTTTTACCTTGCGAATAAAATTATAAGCCAGTCCCGCAAACATGGCTGATGCAATACCCATAATAAAGAGTTTGGGGCTAATGCTGGCATCAAATCCTTTAATCAGGGCAATACCCGCAAAGCTGAAAATAAAGAAAAACCACTGCCACCATTTTACCTTTTCTTTCAGCAGCACAATGCCAAAAAGCGCGGTAAAAATAGGGGAGAGGTATTGCAAGGTAATGGCAGATCCGAGGGGTAATTTTTGTAGAGTGTAAAAGAACATACTAAGCGCTGCTACACCACAAATACCCCGTAATATCAAGAATTTCTTCTGTACGCCCCAAGGACTAATATTACGTTTTCGCAAAAAATAAAATGACAGTACTAAGGAAATTATGGATCGGAATAAAACCAGTTCCGTGGCGGGCAAACGATCTAAGAATTTCACGGTTAAATTCATCAGCGCAAAGCCAACAACCGAAATAAGCATATAGCCCACTGCCTTATTCATAGAATGAAATTGAAGCGGCAAAGGTGCGCTTTTTTAAAAAGGGAATTTTCGCCATGTCAATGGAGAATTCATTTAATAGCTAAACTCAATATCTAAAGCCGAACGATGGTAAAATGGGTTCTGGAAAAACCCTATTAAGAATAAAACTCCACTGCTGCTTCCGCGCATCTTTCGCCATCCATACCCGCCGAAACAATACCGCCCGCAAAGCCAGCGCCTTCGCCACTTGGAAAGAGATTGCTGATTTCAGGATGCTGCAAGGTTTCTTTAGTACGAGGAATGCGCACCGGGCTGCTGGTGCGACTTTCGCTGCCAATAATATTGGCTTCATTGCTTAAATAGCCAGGCATTTTGCGACCGAATTCCACAAAGGCTTTTTGCAAGCGCTTGGCGAAAAAAGGAGGTAAAACCTTGTGCATAGCCACCGATTTTAATCCCGGTATATAGGAGCTAGGGTTGAGTTTTTCGGAAACTTTTCCTTTTACAAAATCCACTAATCTTTGGGCGGCCGCTACTTGCGTTTCGCCACCCGCTTCCCAAACTAAACGTTCTACTTCCTGCTGAAAAACTAAGCCTGCTAAAGGTCCATGCTGCTTGTAAGGTGCTAAGTCTTCCATTTCAATTCCGACCACAATACCACTGTTCGCGAAGCTATTGTCGCGTTTACTTGGGCTCATGCCATTAACTACCAATTCGTTTTGCTCGGTAGCAGCTGGAACGATAAAGCCACCAGGGCACATACAAAAACTATAAACACCCCTTTGGTCCACCTGCTGTACCAGTTTATAGGAGGCGGCGGGTAATAGCTCATCGTAGTCGTTGCCGTGGTACTGTATCTTGTTAATAAGCTTTTGCGGATGCTCTACCCGCACACCCATGGCAAAAGGCTTAGCCTCAATGCGAATATTTTTGCGGTGCAATAGGTAATAAATATCGCGGGCACTATGACCGGTAGCTAGAATTAAAGAATGGATGGGCCAAACTTTTCCATCGGAGGTGGTGAGGGAGCTAATACGATTCCCTTCCAGCTTGAAATCTTCTAATCGGGTTTCAAAATGAATTTCGCCCCCGTATTTTAAAACCGTTTCGCGCATGGCCGCCACAACTTTGGGTAGTTTGTTGGTGCCAATATGAGGATGCGCTTCATACAAAATATCTTCAGCCGCTCCATGTTCTACTAAAGAGTCCAGAATGCGTTGTACACTGCCGCGCTTTTTGCTGCGGGTGTACAATTTCCCATCCGAATAAGTGCCGGCCCCACCTTCGCCAAAGCAATAGTTAGAATCGCTATCCACAATATTGTCGCGGTTAATCGCTTTTAAATCGCGGCGACGGCTACGCACATCCTTGCCGCGTTCGAGCACCACCGGTTTAAAACCTAACTCAATTAAACGCAAAGCAGCCCACATACCCGCTGGGCCAAAACCAATAATGTGCACTTCAGGAGCGGCACTAACATCTTTAAAGTTAAAAATGGTTAAGGCGCGGGGTGCAAGTTTTTCTTGCAGCGAATACTGAATTTCCAGATTTACCTTAATCGCTTTCTTGCGCGCATCAATATTACGCTTCACCAAGCGCCAGTCTAAAAAGTCGCTGGCAGTTAGCTTTAATTCTTTGCGCAAGAAATCCTCCAATGCACCATCGGTGTAGGCAATTTCTGGGGATATACTAATGCTTAATTCGTGGCTCATCTCCCGTAAGGGGAATTATTCGAAAGTGAAATTAATAAGAATCGCGCGGGTCTGTATCGATTCAATGCCTGCTGCTAAAAAAGTATCATCTTCTACTCGCGTATTATTAATACCGAAGGTGGCAATAATTTGCGGCGAAAACTTAAAATACTCGAAATAAATATCGGTGCCAAAGCCAATTTCGTAACTTATATCGTTTTGTTTAATTTTAAAAACACGGTCATCAACCACATCCTGATCACTTGCCAGGTCTATCGAATATTTTGGTCCGGCTAAAAGGTGTAGGCGGTAATTGCCAACGCGATCCGATTTAAATTTAAAATGGAAAGGAAATTCCAGAAAAGAGGATTCAATATCCCTGCTTACTGTTCCACGCCGCTCTGTAAAAGGATTAACGACATCAAATTCTAGGCTGCGCACCGTGGAGGTGAATCCCGGATTGAAGCGGAAATCCCAGTGATCACCTAAGCGTAAATTACTAATAATGTGGATGGAGTAACCCGGTGCAGTGCTCGACCTTACATTGTAATAGCCAGGCAAAGCAGCGCTTAAATCGGCAATGTTTTGCAGTTTAAAATCATAATAATTTACCCCGATAGAAAAGCCGAAGTGCAAAGGTTTGCGATCGTATTTTGGGTTGTTCTTTAAAGCCTTGCGCTGCGCTGTGGCCGCCAAGGAAAGACTTAATAATATCAGTAAGGGGAAAAGCTTGTTTCTCACAGTGTAGGAACGTTGTTTAGCAGCATTTATTTTTTGCCTTCATAAATGGTGGCGATGCCAAAAGTAACGGGAATTCTTCGACCATTTTCATAGCCAACCTTGGTCATAATTTTACTAAACGCATCTCCGTAAGGGAAGGCTTGTACCGATTCCGGCAAATAGGTATAAGCACGGCTGTCTTTGCTCACCAATTTACCAATGGTAGGCAGCATAAATTTAAAGTAGAAATTGTAAATCTGCTTAAAAGGAAAAGATTGCGGTTGAGAAAATTCCAACACCAACAAGCGTCCACCTGGTTTTAAAACCCGAAGCATCTCTGCTAAGCCCTTCTCTAAATTCTCGAAATTCCGCACGCCAAAAGCCACGGTAATGGCATCGAAAGTTGCATCAGGAAAAGGTAAATCTTCCGAATCTGCCTGCTCCAAAGTAATCAAGGAACTCAAATTTTTCTTTGCTACTTTATCTCGGCCCACCGAAAGCATTCCCGCCGAAATATCAATACCGGTAATTTTATCTGGATGCGCCTTGGCAAGAGCAATCGCTAAATCGGCGGTGCCTGTAGCTACATCCAAAATCAATTTGGGTTCCCCTTCACTGGCCATTTTCACCACCTTTTTCCGCCAACCTTTATCAATACTGAGCGACAGTAAATGGTTTAACAAATCATAGCGTTCCGAAATATTATCAAACATTTCCGCTACCTGCTCTTTCTTACTGCCCGCCTCGTTATAAGGCTTTACTTCCTTAGTCATAGTCAATTAAATCGCTTGCAAAGGTAAGTCATAAAAGCGGCCTATTGTTTTGGAATTACAATAGCTTTTTCTGCTTTATTTTTAGGGCAACGGCCGGGCTTTACGCTCCAAGTCCTCGCTGCCACTCGCTAAAAAGTCCGTCCTAGCCCGAGCTTCCTTTGGTCGCTGGGCTATGTCTGCTTTTTATACTCGGCTCAGCTGCGGGCTTTTCACTGCAATCCCTGTTGCTGGGCTAGAGGATAGCGACCATGTTTTTCGCTCTTAACCTGTTTTCGCGTAAAATTTTAGTCTCAGTGGTAAATATTTCAGCTTAAAAGAACCGAATGGAATAAGTTTTGTTATGAGTACTCACATAATCAAAAGCATAAATCACCATGAAAAAAGTAAAAGGTTTGATATTGATAGCATTACTATCAATTGTGTTTCTTCCCAGTTGTGTTTCTGTGAAACAAGGTAATATTGGTGTAAAGCGCAGTCTGGGTAAGATCAGTGAAAAAGGATTAGAAGCAGGACCGCGTTGGTACAATCCCTTTATTAGTCGCATTATAATTGTTCCCGTCAACACTCAAAACTTGGAAGTAAATTTGGCTTTACCCTCCAAAGAAGGTTTAAATGTAAATGCGGAAATTTCTATTCTTTACCATGTAAAGGAAGATCATGTAACCGATGTAGTGGGTAGCATTGGGGTAGATTATGAAGAAACCATGATCTTACCAGTCTTTCGCGCTGCCGCTGCAGACGTTACCGCTAACTTTATGGCCAAAGACATGCACACGGGCTTCCGTCTCGACATTGAAAAAGCTATTAAAGTAAAAATGATGGAGATTTTAGGAAATCGTGGTTTTGAAATCGAAGCCGTGCTTTTAAAGAGTGTGCAATTACCTCCTGGCTTGTATCGTGCCATTGAAGAAAAGCTAGAAGCGGAGCAAGACGCGCAAAGAATGCAATTTGTATTGCAAAAAGAAAGACAAGAGGCAGAGCGCAAAACAATTGAAGCCGCTGGTATTCGTGATGCCAATAAAATTATCAGTGAAGGTTTAACTCCCGCTATCATTCAGTATAAAGGTATTGAAGCGTATCGCTCTTTATCCAATTCCCCCAATACCAAATTAATTATTGGGCAAAATATGCAACAGCCCCTTTTACTGCAGCCCTAAAACCTGAGATAATCGTAAAATTATAGTTTAAGATTTTCAAGAAAAGGAAAAGACCAATCTAGATCGTGTAACTGTAAGGGATTACAATAAATGAACTAATTGCGGTCTTTTCCTTGCATTGCCGCATATCTGGGTATAAACCACAAAACGATAATCTATTCGATAAACGGTAAATTTTCCTCGATGAACGGGTTTTGAGATCAGTATAGCCTCGCTTAAGCAAAACTTAAAACATTCTTTCGGGGAAAATTATCAGTTGTATAAAATTGAATTCCAACGAATTAAAGATCTCACTACGATTATTGCTTAAGGCTAAATTTAAATTAGGGGTATAGCGCAGATTGGTGCGAAGAAGGAAACCCTGCAAGCGATTGGGCCTAATATCCCAGCCAAAGCAAAGGCCATATCCCACTTGATCTTGTAGTACATCGTCAATGATCTGTCCCTTGTTTGTGCTTTCCAACGAAAGTCTTTCCCAGCTTACAAAGGGACCAATAAAGGGTACAAAGCCATGGTAGTCAAAAAGGGTGCGTGTTCCTTCTAAAGCTAAAGATCTTCGGCCCGCTTCACGGTTCCAACCGAAAGCGCCATTATTCTGTTTGTAAGAGCGATAGGCAAGCTCTATAGATAGGTCGGGCTTGTGAAAATAATAGCCCGCGGAAAATTCGGGCATTACTGAATTGGCATAATTTCCATAACCTTCGCTAAAAGCAGTAGACTTCGATTGATTCAGCCAAAAAGCGGAAGAAAAGCCGGCACCGATATAAAAGCCATCGAGTTTACCTTGTTCGGCAAGTACCTCTGTTACTTTTTGGGTTCTGCCAGACTCCCAGTCTTTTTCCGCACTAAGAGTCGTTTCTAGCAGAATGCGGAAAGAAGCGGTGAAATAGAGCTGATGATTTTCTATTTGAATAATTTCTTCCGGTTTTAGATAGTAGTCTTGCGGCGAACTGCTATTCCAACTAACTCCTAAATCCCATAAATAGTTACCGCTTTGGTAACTTAATCCACCAAGTAGCGGCAAGCCATGGTAGGTGATAACGGCATTTTCTGCATCAATCCCTGTGTTTTGTTGCCACTGATAGGAGGTGAGAGAAACACCAACAAAGGGCCGAACCGCGTTTTTCTTAATACGCCAAGGGTAATATTTAAAGGCGGTTTCCACACCTCTTTGATAGCGTATGGTATTAGCCTCCATAGTGCTTTGGGTTTGGAAAAGAGGAATCGCAATATAAAAATCGGCATGTCCCCAAAAGTGGGTGCCGCCAATTAATATTCGCGGCGTATGACTCGCATTGAGGCTAACTCTCGATGTGTTGGGATTGCTAATGGCCGAATTTGAAATTTGGGTATTTGCTCCTAAACCCAATTCATAATCCAATCCTAAACTTAGCTGGGCAAAACGATGCCTTGATTTTTTATCAAGATAGACTTGGCCAAAAACTTGGAATTGGAAAATGCTGAAAAGCAAAATCAGGACGAAGGGCCGGCTTTTTCTGACTTCCATAAGGGTGAGCTTAAAAATCAAAAATTGTATTACTCTTCAGCCAATTTAGTAAAATAAGGCTTTGTTACATTTAGATCTGAGCTCCTACGATTAAAATGGCAAACCTGCCTATGCAGCGACATTAGGACTTTAAAAAAACACTTGCACTAATTCTTCCTCAGAAATATTATTAAAGTATTCCGAACTCTTTAATTCACGCAGAGCGGCTAAAAGCTTTTCCTCTTGATGTTCCTTGCCAATTAGACCTTTAATAAGCGGTTCTAGGTCTTGGTTAACGAAGAAGTCGCCGAAAATCTCTAATTCTGCAATCAGTCCTTTTTCTACATTAAGATGTGCCTCTACAAAACCTCCGGTAGTTTTTACCCCATTCTTTAAGCCGTATCTGGGCGAGTAGCCATAGTTCCAATGCCATTGACTGTATTTATCATCGGCTAGATTTTGAATAGCAATTTTGTCCACTTCGCTTAATTCATAAGGAAGGGCGTCGGGATACAAATGGGTGATGTGCTGCATTACGCGCTCGCCGAACTTAGTTACGCCAATATCTTCTTTAAGATGCGTAGAGATATTGGTGACACGGCTTCGCACGGATTTTCTTGCTTTTCCCTCAAATTTTAAAGGATTAACATTAAGCGCATCCGAAATGTCTTGTATTTCAGAGGCATATAATAAAGTGCCGTGGTGTAAAACGCGCTGTTTTTGATGATAAATATGCTCGGCATTGCCTGAGAATTTTTGATCCTGGATCAAGATATCATTACGGCCCGAGAAATGCGCTTCTACGCCTAATTGCGCTAAAACATCGATAATAGGCTGATTGTATTTTTTGAAATCCACCTTCGCTCCTTCGGCGCCATAACCCATTATAAAAGTATAATTAAGATTGCCTAAGTCGTGGTAAACGGCCCCGCCGCCGGTTAGTCTGCGCACTACGCGAATGCCCTTTTCTTTAACATATTCGGCATTTATTTCTGCCAAAGTATTTTGATGTTTACCCACTACGATGGTAGCATCGTTTTGCCAAAGCATAAAAATATTTTCATCAAAATTCTTCAGGAAGTACTCCTCAGTAGCTTGATTAAAATAGGGGTCGAGACTTTTATTGAGAATACAGAGCATGCCTTTTAATTTTGTGCAGCGAAGGTAATTAAGATGAGGCGATTTATGTATTGGTAAGAGAATGGATATGAGCAGATGCGCATAAGCTTTTAAAATCTCGCGAAGAATTTTAGCTTTTATAAATCTTTTTACCAGAAATGGGCAACACTATTTTAAGGAAGACTGCGTTTTTTTGGTCAGTTAGATGCACTATTTTAGTCCAAGCCAACGATTTATAAATCGATTCAAAATGAAAGACCTCAAGAAAATTACCTTAGATTTACCGGAATATATTCTCCTCGCTGCAGTGGTATTTTATTGGTTTTCAGCTGGTGTTGTGATTAATTATGTCGCGATTACTTTAGTGATTGGTCTAATTCTGCAGATCGTTTTTAAATTTCGAATACTAGGAATTGTATTGCCTAGCGTGCTGATGCTATTGAGTTTCTATATGCTCTTAGCGCTTATCTCTGAATTTAATGAGTTCCCAACGTTTAATTACGAGGCTAAGAAATTACTTTTCGTGGGCTTGACCATTTTCATGGGAAGCATGCTTGTGTCGGGGCTGATGTTTTTTAAATATGCTTTCACAAGGAGCAGGGGTAGCGCGAGTTAGATCTTGCACCAATCTCATTTTGTAATGTATAAGTGGGCCTAAATAGTATGTTCCGCGAAAATCGAAATTATTGTGCTACGGCTGCTTTAAATCATCTTCCACCACCTTTAGGAAAGGTCTAAGAATACTATCACGCTCAATCATTTTGGCCCGCCAACTTTCGTCGCGTTGTTCTTCGACGATTATTTGGTTTTGGGTACTGAAGTAGAACTGATCTTGGTGAAAATGTCCATCAGGGATTTCGGGTGCGTTAAGACTTCTTTTTAGAAATTTTTGGTAGCTCTCTTCTGCGATTAAATCTTTTAGTAGCTGCTTGTAATTCGATTCGATGACAGCTATTTCTTGCCCATCTGCCTGCGAGCGTAAACAATAATAGCGATACTTATTTTTTTGAGGGAGATAAACTTCCAATAGGTAGGTGGGCCGATTAAGACGGTATTTTTCAAGTTTTTCGAAGAGTACGCTGTCATTGAAGATACTCACTTCTTCTGCTTTCTCTGCTTCAAAAAAATAATCGTAGAAAAAAAGATAGGCTTCCTTTCCGTGCAATTTTTGTGGCGCCACAGGATGCCATTGGGCCGATAAAGTGGCACAGCTTAAAGTGATTACGAAAAAGGCGAAATAGGGAAGGGCTGCTTTCACGGATTTAATGCTTGCTCAATTTTAGCAATAATTTTTTCGGGTGCCAAATTCGTTAGGCAAGCATGGTCCCCACGGAAACATTCTTTATTACCAAAAATGCTGCAAGGCCTGCAGTTTAGATCTTCGCGGGGAATTTGCACCATTAATTCTTCGTGTTCTCCCAAGGGGCCAAAGCCGGCTAAAGGATGCGTCGCTCCCCAAATGGAAATGATTTTTATACCCGCCAAAGCGGCCAAGTGCATATTACTCGAATCCATAGCAAGCATTAAATGCAGCTTTCGCATTATCGCGATTTCTTGCGGGAAGCGGAATTTGCCGGCGATCATGCTGTAATTGATCTGAGCGGCTTGGGCTAGTTCTTCTAAATCGGCGACTTCTTCTGGGCCTCCAAAAATGTAGAAGTGATAATCTTTATTAGCACCGAAATGTGCCAGAACTTTTTCCATCTGCGCAAGCGGATAGCGTTTGGCTTTATGTTTGGCCAAGGGGGCGATGCCGAGGTGAAACTTGGCAGTTGGACTCGGAACTTCGCTTACAGAATTATCTTCCTTTAAAGGATAGAGCGCCGTGTCTTTTTCTGAAAAATTAAATTGGAGTCCCGCTCTGTGCAAGGTTTCAGCATACTTAATACTGCTGTGTTTAAGGGGCTGGACGATTTTATTTTCTCTTCGCACCAAGGCTTTCCGCGCTGCTCTTTCTTTGTTAATGCGAAAAACAGTCAAGCCCATCAGGCGAAAAAAGCTATTAAGGATACGACTGCGTAGAACGTTATGTGCATCAATAACCAAGTCGGGTTTTATCTCCCGCTTAAGCGTTTGTGCTAATTTCCACAGTCCTATAAAGCCTTTGTGACGATCGTTTAAATCTGCTGCATGAAAGTGAATGTCTAAATCACCCAGCAGCGATTTTATAAATGGTCGCGACACCAAGTGGATTTCCACGGCAGGTTGATCGCGTTTTAGTGCCGCTAAAACAGGCAGGAGCAGAGCAATGTCGCCCAAAGCTGAATAGCGTTGCACTAAAATGCGCATTAATCTTCGCTTTTGTAAAGTACGGGGTTGAGCTCTGGGTCGTTGTACATTTTCATTTGGCGGTAAACCTTAGAGATGCGACGACCCATGGCTAAGTCTTCTAATAAGTGATCGATGGCGGTGCTCAAATCTTGCTCCTGTTCCTTTAAAACAGAGAGTTTTAATTGGTTTTTCGCTTGCAATTCAGGCGAGCTGTTTTCACGGCTGGCTTCAATTTGCATGTGATATAATTTTAAGGCAAGGATGGATAATCGATCAATGGCCCAAGCGGGACTTTCGGTATTGAGTCGGGCATAAGACTGCAATTTTACGCCTTCGAAGAGGGAAAGCATGGCATCGTCAATTTGCTCAACTAAATCGGTACGTTTTTGATTGCTCGCATCAATGCGACGTTTAATTTCCAATGCCTTTTCGGGTTGAATATTAGGGTCGCGAATGATGTCTTCTAAATGCCATTGTACGGTGTCTATCCAGTTCTTGGTGTATAAAAGCTCTTGCATGCTGCCGATAGGGAAAGGGTTTACCTCGGGGCTATCGACATCATCTTTAATATGGTAATCTTCAATAGATAAATTGAAGAGAGCCATCATTTCTTCTGCTTTAAGCATGGGTTAATTTGTTTATTGCGGCCGTAATACGGCTAATCGCTTTTTTTAAATCCTCCATAGAAGAGGCATAACTTAGTCGAATACAATTGGGGCTGCCGAAAGCGTCTCCTGGAACTAAAGCAACTTGGGCTTCGCCTAAAAGGTAAAGGCATAAGTCGTTGCTGTCTTTAATGGTTTCCTGGCCATTTTTCGAACCATATATTGCGCTTACGTCTGGGAAGAAATAAAAGGCTCCTTTAGGCTCGTTCACCTTAAAGCCTTTGATTTTACGAAGGCCTTCTCCCACTACAGCGCGCCTTTCTGCGAAAGCGTCAACCATGTGGCTAACCACGCTCGGGTCGGCTTTTATAGCTGCTAAGGCTGCTCTTTGGGTAATGCTCGCTGTTGCAGATGTGAATTGACCTTGCATTTTGGTGCAAGCATCGGCAATATATTGAGGTGCAGCAATATAGCCACAGCGCCAGCCCGTCATGGCGAAACCTTTACTAAAACCATTTACCGTTACTACTTGGTCGTATATTTCTTTATCGGCGGCTAAGCTGAAATGCTTTCCACCAAAATTGATGAGTTCATAAATTTCGTCACTCAGCGCAATTACGCGGGAATGCTTTTTTAAATAAGAGGCAATAGCGCCCAAATCTTCTTCATTAAAAACGCTTCCTGAAGGATTACAGGGCGAGCTAAAGATGACCATTTTGGTTTTGTCGCTATGGTATTCTTCCAACTCTTCTAAGGTAACTTTAAAATCGTTCTCAATGCTAGTTGGTATTACCACGGGGATACCGCCGGCTAATTTTACGATTTCATAATAGGAAACCCAGTAGGGGGCGGGAAGTAAAACTTCGTCACCTTCATTAATAAGGCAAAGAATTACGTTGGCAATTGACTGTTTTGCACCCGTGCTTACCACAATTTGATTGGCGGTATAGTTGAGATTATTATCGCGTTTTAATTTGGCGGCAATGGCTTCGCGTAAATCGGCATAACCAGGTATGGGTGGATAATGCGAAAAACCTTCATCAATCGCTGCCTTAGCGGCCTCTCTTATAAAGTCGGGAGTGCCAAAATCGGGCTCACCTAAGGAAAGACTTATAACGTCGAGGCCCTGATCTTTCAGTTCGCGACTTTTGCGACTCATAGCTATAGTAGCTGATTCTGAGAGGTTTTCGATTCTTTGCGACAGCTCTTTCATTCTATTTTATTGATTGAAGGGCAAATCTACAAATTTAGCTTCTGCACCTTCTTAAAGTTTACGATATTTGGCCTTCTCAATTCTAAAATCTGCAGATGGAAGTATTTATAGAGATCTTAAAGTATGCTCTACCTTCTATATTCTTATTGGTACTAACCTATATGATGTTGTCTAACTTTATGGACAATGAAGAAAAGCGCCGGATGTATTTCCTTAAAAAGGAAACGCAAAAGAGTGCTTTGCCAATTCGGATGTCGGCCTACGAAAGGGTCGCTCTTTTTTTAGAAAGAATTCACCCTGATCGTCTTTTAATTAGAGTGCCTTCCAAAGGAATCAATGTTCATCAGTATAGAAGTTTATTGGTCGAAAATATTCGCATGGAATTCGAGCATAATTTGTCGCAACAAATCTACCTAAGTGATGAAGCATGGGGTTTGGTAGTAAATGCCAAAAGTGCCACAGTAGGAATGATTAATAATTGGGCGCAGGAAATCGATCCCAAAGCGCCTGCTGCGGAATTCAGTCGATTGATTCTTGAAAAAGTAATGGAAATGGATTCCTTTCCTACTAAGAAAGCGGTTAGATACTTAAAAGGAGAAATTAGAAGTAATTTCTAAAAGTCGCTAAGCTGTGGTTCATTTATAGCCTTACACGACTTTGAATTCAATTAGTGAATGTGGCTTAATAAGCTATTTAACGTGAGTTCAACTATAAATTAAAGCCTAAGATTTTTAATAATTAGAAAAGTCAAGTCTAGATCGTTTAGCTGTAGGTGGCTGTGGTAAATGAACTAGGTGCAGTGTTTTTACTTTTGTTGGAAACTCCTTTTAGCCCCTTCTTAAAAAGCGGCTTTCCATACCTCGGTATATCACAATAGCCCGCTATTGCATCGATGCCTCGGCTTGAAATCCATTATTTAGAAGGGGTCGGAGTCCCAATTTCATATCGAACTTACTTTATTTAGCTCCACCCAAACAAACTTCTAGCAAATTCCGCGCAGCCAAGCCTGGATCTAAATTCTGGGCTCTTATCTCCACTAAATATCCCTGATGACTTTTTAAAGTCATGGTCAGAAAAGTATTCAGAAAGGCTGAAAGGTGAAATTGAAAATCTAAAGCTATAATTGGTAGTCGAACTCACTTTAAAAATAAATACCTATCGACAATCCCGAGCGAAAACCCAAGTCTCGTAAGCCGTCAAGTTCTTCTATACTCTCACCATCACTTTGGAACAGAGTACTTAGCTTTTCATTAATTGTAAACCCTCTTCCCGTCCAAAGGCTTATAAAAAAGTTGGAATTGCTATATAAATTAACGCCAAAGGTTAATCCCAAACTACTGCCTGTGTAGTCGGCAATATGTTTCATTTTGTATTCGGAAAAGGGAGGGCTTTGCTTGTTATCGAAATGAAGATCTGTTTCTGCAGCTTCATAAACTTGCTGGTACATGAAATAAGCGCCAATAAAGTAGGAGGAAATCCAATTTTTCCTTTTCGAACGGCCGAGAATATAGCGGTATTCTGGACTAATGGAAAAGCCTTGGTTGAAGGTAGTTTCGATTAATTTTCCAGAACCGAGACTTGCATCTATGCGCTTTATCTCGGAGTTGATGAAGTTAAAAGTGAGAAGTGCTTGTGATTTGTCTGTAACACTGAAGATTACATTGCCGCCATATTCCCCAATTATACTCGTCAGTGCATTGACACTAATCATAACGGGACTTATGGCCGTATCCATCTCGAATCTCCTTTTTTCTTGCGCTTTTAAACTAAAAAATGAGGGAAGAATCAAAACGCTTAAGAAGAGTTTTACCAAGTTGTTTTGTAGGCTGATTGCTTGCATGGTTTTATTTTTTTTCAAACTTATGCAAACTTTAAAATAACCCTACTTTATACCGCCCAAACAAACGTTTAATAATTCACGTGCCGCTAAGCCGGGGTCTAAATTTTGGGCTCTGATCTCCGCTAAATAGTTTTGGTAATAGCTTTTGAAATCGGGGAGGCCTTCTAAGTATTCGAAGAGGTGATCGCTTATTTGTTGATCAAACCAACTGACCGCCTGTTCACTGCGGTTTTTAAGAAAGTGGCCTTTCAGTTTTTGTTGTCTTTCAAATTTTAAAATATGCTCCCATATTTTTTCGAGTCCATCTCCTTTAAGGGCCGAACAGCTATCCACTACTGGTATCCACTCGTTTTGATTAGGAGGGAAGAGGTGGAGGGCGCGTTTATACTCGCCCATGGCCAGACGCACTTTGGGGTCTTTGGGGTCGTCGGCCTTGTTTATAAGGAGTAAATCAGCCATTTCCATTATACCGCGTTTTATGCCTTGTAACTCATCTCCCGCCCCAGGGAGCATTAACAGCATAAAGAAGTCGACCATGTTTTTTACCGCCGTCTCACTTTGGCCCACGCCTACGGTTTCTACTAAAATGATGTCGTAACCCGCAGCTTCGCACAAAATTATCGCTTCCCTCGTTTTACGCGCTACTCCGCCCAAAGAGCCTGCCGATGGGGAAGGACGAATAAAGGCATTTTGGTTTTGTGAGAGCTGCTCCATCCGGGTTTTGTCGCCCAAAATGCTGCCTCTAGTTTTGGAGCTGCTGGGGTCGATGGCTAAGACTGCTAGCTTTTTTCCTTCTTTAATTAAATACTCGCCAAAGGCTTCAATAAAAGTAGACTTCCCTACTCCAGGTACTCCCGTTATGCCGATACGAAGCGACTGTCCGCTTTTAGGTAAACAGTTTTGTACTAGCTTTTCCGCTTGCGCGCGATGGGCAGTTAAACGGCTTTCGGCGAGGGTTAAAGCCTGACTTAAACTAGCACGATCGCCCGCGAGAATGCCTTGCTCTAATTCGGCAATGCTCTTAACTTGGCGCTTTTTGCGTAAGCTTAAATTAGGATTAATCGAGTCCAAGGCAATTATTTAAACATGGATGTTGCCATCGATTGCATTTCTCGATCGTTTACTGCTTGGGCTTTTTCTAAAGCACGATTTAAAAGAAGCACCAGTTTATCGCCCAGCTCTTCGCCGTCTTTTAATAAGTCTTCTGCAATAAGGATGTCTTTAATTTCCTTGTTGCCATTCACAATTACCGATAAACCTTTACTTTCTTCCTTCAATTCGATCTGCGCTAAGCGCTGCTTCATCGCTTTCGATTCTTTCTGGGCTTCCTGTAGTTTGCCCATCATCTCTTTCATATCTCCTAGTTTCCCGAACATAATTTTCTATTTATCGTCAATCATTGCTTCCAAAATCTTTGCAGCCGCATCGGCAATCACGGTACCAGGACCGAACACGCCAATTACTCCCGCATCAAAGAGAAATTTATAATCATTAGGCGGAATTACTCCCCCCGCAATTACCATAATATCTTCTCTGCCTAGGGCTTTTAATTCCGCGATTACCTGCGGTACCAAAGTTTTATGTCCCGCTGCTAAGGAGGAAACCCCTAAAATATGAACATCGTTTTCTACTGCTTGTTTAGCCGCTTCCGCAGGAGTTTGGAAAAGCGGTCCGATATCGACATCAAAGCCTAAGTCGGCAAAAGAAGTTGCTACCACTTTTGCCCCGCGATCGTGACCATCTTGCCCCATTTTGGCAATCATAATACGCGGACGGCGACCTTCCAATTCTTCAAACTTATCCGCTAAAGCCTGCGCTTTACCAAATTTTTCGTCTTGTTTCATTTCTTTACTGTAAACCCCCGAAATAGAGCGAATAGTGGCCTTGTAGCGACCAAATACATTTTCCAGGGCCATGCTAATTTCACCTAAAGTAGCGCGTTCACGGGTCGCTTCAATCGCTAAGGCTAGAAGATTTCCTTCCCCGGCAGCGGCTTTCTCTAGGGCGGCTAATTTTTCGGCCACGCGTTCGGAATTGCGCTCTTTCTTAATCTTGGCAATACTTTCTAATTGTTGACGACGCACTTCGGCATTATCGACTTCTAGTAGTTCCATTTCTTCATCCTTCTCGTTGCGGTAGGCGTTAACCCCCACAATAATCTCCTTACCCGAGTCAATACGTGCTTGCTTTTTAGCTGCTGCTTCTTCGATACGCATCTTAGGAATACCGGTTTCAATGGCTTTGGCCATTCCGCCTAGTTCTTCCACTTCTTCAATTAATTCCCAAGCTTTATGGGCAATTTGATTGGTTAGGTATTCTACATACCACGCGCCTCCCCAAGGATCAGCACTGCGATTAATGCCTAATTCATCTTGCAAAATTAATTGCGTATTACGGGCAATACGGGCCGAAAAATCGGTTGGTAAAGCGATCGCTTCATCGAGAGAGTTGGTATGCAAACTTTGGGTTCCGCCAAAAGCTGCGGCCATGGCTTCAATAGTGGTGCGCGCCACATTATTAAAAGGATCTTGCTCGGTTAAACTATAACCCGAGGTTTGACTGTGCGTGCGCAAAGCCATGGATTTCGGGTTGCTAGGATTAAACTGCTTTACAATTTTAGACCATAACATTCGTGCCGCACGCATTTTAGCAATCTCCATAAAATGGTTCATGCCAATTCCCCAGAAAAAGGAAAGTCGCGGTGCGAAATCGTCAATGGCCAGACCGGCTTTTAATCCTGTACGAATATATTCAAGACCATCGGCCAAAGTGTAAGCCAATTCAATATCGGCAGTAGCTCCCGCTTCGTGCATGTGATAGCCACTAATGGAAATGCTATTGAAACGTGGCATCTTGTGCGAAGTGTATTCAAAAATATCAGCGATAATTCGCATCGAAGGTAGAGGCGGGTAGATATAAGTATTACGCACCATAAACTCCTTCAGGATATCGTTTTGAATGGTTCCCGAAAGTAAATCGGCGCTAACACCTTGTTCTTCCGCGGCCACAATAAAAAAGGCCATAATGGGAATTACGGCGCCATTCATAGTCATGGAAACCGACATTTTATCCAGTGGAATCTGGTCGAAGAGCACCTTCATGTCTTCCACCGTATCGATGGCAACGCCCGCCTTTCCTACATCGCCTACCACGCGTTCATGGTCCGAATCGTAACCACGATGCGTAGCTAAATCGAAAGCTACGGATAGTCCTTTTTGCCCCGCGGCCAAATTGCGTCGGTAAAAGGCATTGGATTCTTCGGCGGTACTAAAACCCGCATATTGACGAATGGTCCATGGGCGGATGGTATACATGCTGCTGTAAGGTCCACGCAAATAGGGCGGTAAGCCTGCGATATATTGTAAGTGTTTTACTTTTGATAAGTCCTTGGCATTGAATAAGCTAGGAATCTCTAATCCTTCTGGCGATTGCCAGAAATGTCTATTGTTTTCTGCAACAGCTTTGGCCTCGGGTCCTTGGTAGTCTTCTGAAAAGTTAAAGCGTGGCATAGTCTTAATTTTGAATTTGGCTAATTTGTTGGCTTTCTAAAGCGGCACTTAATCGCTTAGCCACTAGTGCTTCTACAAAAGTGTTTGGCTTTTTATCGCTTTCGCTAGATGGGTTCTCTATTGAAAATTCGCCCTTTTCATTAGCATTGAAATATTTATTGGCGCCTACTAAAATCAAGTCACCACTGTCAAATAAGGCTTGTTGTTTATCCGCTTGCGCAGACACGCTCTTTTGAATAAAACCGTTTTCTAAGGCCGATAAATAGCCGCCTTGCGCTTCGATTTCTTTAAAAAACTGCCAAGCTTTTTGAGCGATATCTTCAGTTAAGTTCTCAATAAAATAGGCACCTCTGGCCATGTCGCGCACTTGATGAAAATGACTTTCGTGCTGTAAAATGGACAATTGATTTAAAGAAAGTCTTTTACTGAAAAAGCCCGGTTCTTGGTAAGTGAGATCAAATTCCTTTACATTAACTTCCGTTGCTCCACCAATAATGGCCGCCATGGCTTCGGCAGTACTGCGAATTAAATTATTGTAGCGGTCGAATTTGGTTTTATTACGCATGCTGGTTTCGGCGTAAATGCGCACTTCTTCTGGTTTTAGACCAAGTTCTTTTTGCATCTGTTGCCATATCCGCCGAAAGGCGCGAATTTTTGAAATCTCGGCGAAATAATCGGAGCCAATGGCAAAATTTACCCAAAAGCCACGGGTGGATTTCAAGTCTAATTTGTAGATGTATTCATAGGCCATGGCTAAGGCAATGCCTAACTGCTGACTGTGATTGGCACCGGCATTTTCAGCGTGGTTTACATTTATGCAAACACTGCGCATACCCGCGAAATTATGCTCTTGGAGCGTTTTCAACTGGGCCATGTCTTCCGTTTCCGACTGAAACCAATTGCCGGTTCGGGCTAAGTTTTCCAAGGGGTCGAAATTTATACTGCCTTCTAATTCAGCCTCTTCTAGGCCGCGATCTTTTACTAAGTCTTTTAATTGCTGACTAATTTCTTTTAGCCCAGCAGCAAGAACCAAGTTTAAACAGATGTACTGAATTTCAATATTTTCTAATAAGGCCTTTAGGTTTTCTGTCCCTTTCAGGTAAAAGATTAACGAAGTGGCTCCGCGATTTAAAAAGTTTAAGGCTTCAGCATTGGCGCTCTTTTCGTCGTGCACCACAATTTCGTGGACAATATCCCATTTGGGGTGTTCCTTTAAAGGCTGATTTTTTAAGTCTAGCCCTTCGCTAGTATATAGAGGGCGAATGGTATTACCATTCGCATCGGTTTTAAGGAGGTCGGTAAAGGCCTTGCCCTTTAAGTCTTTTTCAATTTTCACCTGCCAGTCGCTTTCGCTGTGAGGAGGAAATTCTGAGAAAAGATCGCTGTGAGCCATATTTGAGAGATTTAACACAAAGGTCTTAAAAATACGGCTATTTTCGGGAGATTTGGTGCTTGAATCGTGCTAAATTGGGATAGCTACTTAATGCAGAAAGGACTAATATATTTGACCAAAAAAAAGCTGCCTTGTGGGGCAGCTTTTAATCTAATAATTCAACTTCTTAAATTATTTTTCCCATTGGATTAATTCGATGTCGCTGTTTAAGATTTCTTTGTTTAAGATCTTCAATTCTTCTTTTTGTATTTCCCAAAGTTTCACCTGACTTTGGATTTCAGCCTCTAGTTCTGCTTTTACGCTATACATGCTAGCGGTTGGTTCATTAAAGCCAATCGAAGCTAAAGCGCCTAAGTGACCGTATTTATTATTAAGGCGAATGGGGTAATTCAAGGGGTCTTGCGGACTGCGATTTTGCGTTTGATAAAGGGCTTTTTCAATTTCTTCTCCCTTTTTAATCTGCTCTTTTATACTGGCTATTAGACTTGTGTCTGCGCATCTGCCCACGAGCGAATTTAGATCTGAACGTACTTTTCTTATTTCTAAAATCAATTCGTTCATTTGGGCCATCCCTTCTTTAATTTCGTGTAGGTATTGATGCTGCTTGGCTAAGCCGTTTTCGTCGGTGCTTACGCGTGGGTCGAGGATAATGTCGAATTCTTGCGCAAAGGATTTATCGCCTACTTTCAATTCTACTTTATACTTTCCAGGTAAAACATAAGGACCTTCCCGCAATACGTACCAAAGAATCATGTCTTTAATGGGCTCATAACCCGCTTCGCGCATATTCCAAATAAAGCGCTGCGCCCCTTCTTTCGGAATCCAACGATTGGCTTTGATTTTGGCATCAGAGCTAAAACTACGAACTAACTTTCCAGCGGCATCGTAAAAGCTAAGACTGTAGTTTTCGTTGGCGGTATCCACACTTTTTAGGTAATAGTTAATGATCACGCCATCGGGATGATTTTCGCCATCGGTTTTTGATTCTCCGCCATAACCTGCTTGCATTAAATAGCTGGGTTTGGGTTGGAAAAGATGCGCCTCGGTACTGAAATTAGGCTCCATTTCGTAAAGGGGGGAAAGGTCGTCGAGCATCCAGAAGCCTCTGCCTTGAGTGGCGGCAATAAGGTGACGATCTTTAATCGCTAAGTCGGTGATAGGCGTAAGCGGGAGGTTCATTTGAAAACGCTGCCATTTTCCCCCCGCATCTACCGAAAGGTATAAACCATTTTCGGTGCCGGCGAAAAGTAAACCAGCGTGATTAGGGTCGCAACGAATTACACGAGTAAAGTGTTCTCTATGAATTCCTTGGTCAATTCTTTGCCAAGTTTTCCCGTAGTTTTTACTGTAGAAAAGGTAGGGTTCAAAGTCGCCCCATTTGTAGCGCGTGGCCGCCAAATATAGTCCGCCAGCATTAAAAGGATCGGCTTCCATACTGTTAATTTGACTAAATTCTTTCAGTCCTTTGGGTGTTACATCTTGCCAAGTTTTGGCACCGTCGCGCGAGATGTGTACTTTGCCATCGTCACTGCCCGTCCATAAAACCTGCGCATCTAAAAGCGATTCTGCGGCAGCGAAAATGGTGCAATAATATTCTACTGCGGTATTATCTTTGGTAATTGGACCGCCGCTAGGACCTTGTTTGCTACTGTCGTTGGTGGTTAAATCGGGACTAATCGTTTCCCAGCTTTTCCCTAGATCGGTACTGCGATGCACGTGGTTACTAAAGGTATAAAGTACCTCTGAATTGTGCTTAGAAAAGAAAAGGGGATAATTCCACTGAAAACGATATTTCATATTTTCCACCCCGTGCCCTAGCGGGTTATTCGGCCAAACATTGGTCGCTTGGCGCTGATTGGTTTTGTGATCAAATCGTGCCATGAAACCACCGTATTCGCCGCCAAAAACAATGTCGTTATCCTTCGGGTAAATTGCATGATGCCCTGCTTCACCACCGGCCGTTTCTTCCCAGTCTCTTTGGGTAATAAAGCCTTCATCGCTGCGATGTTTTATGCGGATTGAGCTATTGTCTTGCTGTGCCCCGTAAATGCGAAAAGGGAAACTATCGTCGGTACTCACACGGTAAAATTGTGCGGTAGGCTGATTGTAATAGCTGGTCCAGTTTTCACCAGCATCGAAACTAACTTGGGCACCACCATCGTCGCCAATAATCATGCGCTCAGGAGCAGATGGATCGATCCATAAATCGTGGTGATCGCCGTGAGGAGCATTGTATTTAGAGAATGTTTTACCACCGTCTTTGGAATGATGGTAGCGCACATTCATTACATAAAGCTGGTCAATATCAGTAGGGTGGGCGTAAATACGGGTGTAATACCAAGCCCTTTGGCGAAGGTCCCTTTCATCGTTTAGCTTGCGCCAAGATGCGCCCCCATCATCACTGCGGTATAAGCCGCCCGCTGATTCATTTTCTACCATAGCCCAAACCCGTTCGGAGTTTACTGGTGAAACCGCTACGCCAATTATTCCTAATAAACCACTAGGGAAACCCTCTTTGCTGCTTAGTTCTTCCCAAGTAGCACCTTCGTCGGTACTTTTCCAAAGTTTCGATCCTGCGCCTCCGCTGGAAAGCGAATACGGCGTGCGTCTTACGGTCCAAGTAGACGCGTATATAGTGCGGGGATTGTTGGGGTCGAGAACTAAATCGACTGCACCGCTTCCGGCATCACTAAATAGGGAGCGCGTCCAGGTTTTACCGCCATCAATGCTTTTGTAAACACCGCGTTCTTCGCTGTCTTTATATAGATTTCCTAATGCCGCCACATAAACTAGGTCGGGATTTTTGGGATGAATACGAATGCGGCTAATGTGTTTACTAGCTTTAAGGCCGATGTGTTGCCAAGTTTTTCCGGCATCACTCGTTTTCCAAATGCCTGAGCCTGAGCTTACGTTGCCACGCACGGTTTCTTCCCCTTGGCCCACATAAATAATATTTGGATCAGAAGGGCTAACGGTAACGGCACCAATACTACCGCCGAAATAGCCGTCGGAAATATTTTCCCAGCTATTGCCGGCATCATTACTGCGCCATACACCACCGCCGGTACTGCCAAAGTAAAATAGATTGGCTTTGCCTTCAACACCCGTAACCGCGCAAGATCGTCCTCCCCGAAAGGGACCAATATTGCGCCACTGCAAAGAACCTAAATAGGTGCTGTCGATGCTTTGAGCATAAATATCACTCCAAGGGAAAGTGAGACAAAGGATAAGGAGGAAGAGAAGGGTATAATTTTTTTTCATAAAAGAATTTCTGTGCCTAAAAATACAAAGCTTTTTCTTGCATCGACAAACGTAGGTTTAATTTGATCCTAAGGTGAATTTATATGGAATTACAAAACATAAAAAAAGGCCATCTGCCTAAGCGAGATGACCTTTATAAATTGAATGAATTTAAGAGATTAGTTCTGAATGGTTAGCTGCACGGTTTTGCTTTTGCCATTGTTGGTACTAATATTTAAAAGGTAAATACCATTGCTAAGGTGCCCAAGATTAAGCTCGTATTTTTCATTGGCATTTAGGTTGAGGCTCTTTTTGTGAACTTCTTGGCCTAACATGGTATAAACACTAAGCTCGTAGGAACCAGCTTCGGCAAATTCTACGAAACCATTACCGGTACTTGGGTTTGGGTAAACTGAGAAATCGGCTAAGCTTTCTTCCACAATGGAAATATTAGCAGGGTCGCTCGTTATTAAGCGCATTATGGGTGAAACAAAAGTGGTGCTATTAGTAAATTGACTAAACCAATCGCCATTCTGATTTTGAAAAACAGAGGCTAAACTAGGTTGATTCCAGGTAGCGCTGTTGGCTACACGAATAACGCCCGCGGGATCATTGGGGAAAAAGTTGGCCACGATGTGATAGGTACTAGTAGGTATTTTTAAAGGCTCACCCTGAGCGTTTTCAAAGGAAAAATTGGTCAAATTACAGGGAGCGGAACCGTCCAGTGTAAAGGCCTTTCTAAATATCGGGACAGCACTTTGAGGATAGCCAGCATTAAATGCAAAGCCCAAAGTATCCCAGATTGCAATTTCAATATCAGCAGTAGAGTCGGTTAAACAGCTCAGCAATATGTCCACGCCTTGTAAATAAACAAAGCCTGGGTCGCCAGCCGTATCCTCTTGTTCTAAAGAACACATTACTCCAAAAGCTATCATGCCATTAGTACCGGTGTTTGTTCCAAAATAATTAGACGCTACGGCATCATCTAAACTGTATCCATCGCCCACAAATAAATTGAAAGTATCGGTCGCGGTGGTAGTGGCAGAGCTGATGCTATCGGATGTAGCTTTGTAAACTATGCGATAATCACCCGCTACAGATGGGATCCAGCTAGTGGTGGTTAGGCTTGTGTAGTAGGCAGTGTCTAAGGGGTTTAAGCTGCTAACAGCTGGAGAAACCAAGGTGCTTACCAGACTATTATTGGCATCCCAAACTTCTACTTCTAAACGCACATTCGTTTGGCTTTGTGATCCGTAATTATAAATATTGCTATCAAATTCAATGGGCACCGCTTGCTTTAAGGCGAGGTTTAAATATTTAGGATAACCATTTGTACCACCATTGTAAATAATATCGTGTGCAGGTGCTTCAGAACTTGTGCCCGGCGCGGTGGCACGCGTAAATACTAATTGATTGGCGGGCGGGCGATTTAATTCAATATCGTCAATCATCCAATAATAGCGACCTGAACCATTGCTATTACTTAGGTTGCCATCGAAAATAAATTCTAAAACTACTGCGGCTTCATTGGCTACGATGTGTGAAATATTGCTTCTATACACAGCATTTTGTGCGGTAGAGGCATTTACAGCGACTTCAGAAGCGGGAAACACTTCTAACGTATCAGGGAAAGTAACACCACCATTGGTGCTAATGGCTACCAACCAAGCCGATTGAAAGCGACGGGCATAGGTGTGGAAAGTTAATTCTGCGCCAGCTTCGCCACTAAGGTCAATCGTATCTGTGCGTAAACGGCCCACATGCGGCGCAGGAACAGTTCCTTGGCCATTAGTGGCGCGATCGCCATTGGAATGGAGAAAGTCGGAGTCGAAAATAATGAAACCATTGGAGGCGGTGGGGGATAGAATAGGGTCGCCTAAATTGCCCGATTGCAAAGGTCCGGCCCAGCAACCGCGTGATCCCACTGTGTCATTTGGATTGGTGTTGGGGCCGCGATATTCCCACAGAGCAAGTGCAGGCGTTCCATTTTGACTCCAAGCGGCTGGGATACCATTGGCGAAATCTTCCGACCAAATAAGACTTTGGCTGGAACTCTCAATGGGGGCAGCAACGCTAAGGCGAATGGGTTTTGCTTCTTGAAATTCGGGACTTGGGTCTAAAGCAGCTGGTTTGTTTTGACTAAAAGCCGAAAGGCTAAGGCTTAGCGTAAGGCAAAGGTGTAAAGTTCTTTTCATGTAATTGATTTTAGTAGCCTCCTAAATTAACTTTTTTAGGCCTTCAATTTACAATTACATAAAATGACTAAATATTTCTACCTATTGATTTTTTGAATAGTAATAAAGCCTGAAAATGGTTTATTCAGCGGCTTTAGCTTTGCGTTGATAAAGAAAGGCTTTCGGTTGAGGTAAAGTGTTTGGCTGAGCATAGTAGTTTATATAAAGAAGGGTTAGCTCTGCTGTAGAGCTAACACTAAAGCTTTGTAGTTCTAATTTGCCCTCAAACTCACTAAACATTACCTTTTGAATAAAGGCTTTGTTATCTGCATCAAAAATCTTTTTGGATTCTTTTCCAAAGACCAACATTCCGCCTTCAGTCTCCTCCATACAAGTGAAGTTGAAATCAGTATTTTCCGGACTGGCTGTGGCCATCATATGACAGCTATCACAACTTATTTCGTAGGAAAACTCATCAATTTGGCTTTTAAGTTTTTCTAATTCAAAATAATCTGTGATTTCTCGGTAATCTATCTGAGCGATGCAAAGGTTGATGGAAAAACAGGCGAGGAGACTAAAAATAATTTTCATGGAAGCGAATTTTTAAGATTTGAATTTCGACTAAATCGCATTGCGAATAGGTTAATTTCAAATATATAATTTTAATGGCTTCGATTTAATAAACGAAAAATAAGTTTAGAATTCAGTTCGCTAAGCTAGCCGAATTAGCTGCTTAAATGACTTACTTAATCTTCTTCTCGACTGTACTCTAATAGAAAGATTTCCTCGCCAGGTTTAAGTAAGTGGAACTGTTCACGGGCGAATTTCTCTAAATTTTCGGGAGCGGAATTTAGTTCCTTTAATTGCTTTTGGTCTTCGGCAATTTCACTTTGATAATGAGAAATACTGGCTTCTAAATCACTAATTTCCTCATTAAGCTCATGGTGAATTAACCAAGAATTAACGTCTAGGAAGGTCATCCAAACTGTAAAGATGATAAGCGTTAGGACATACTTGTTAAGTAATACCTTAAACCAGAAATTAGCTTTTATCTTTTTCCAGATTTCCCGCATAATTCAAAAGTAATTTCTTTAAACATGCTAAGGCCAAAAGTCTCCAGCAATTTTAAACAGTTGGATGTTAAGAGTTGAATTGCAATGTACTAAGATTGTAGTACAGACCTTCGCTATTATCTATTAGCTCGGCGTGACTGCCTAGTTCTACCAATTTGCCTTTTTCAATTACAGCAATTTTATCGGCCTTGCGAATAGTGGCTAATCTATGGGCAATAACAATGGAGGTACGTCCTAGCATTAGCTTATCTAAAGCCTCTTGTACCAAACGTTCAGACTCCGAATCCAGGGCAGAGGTGGCCTCATCTAAAATTAATATTTTAGGATCTTTTAGAACAGCCCTAGCAATAGCTACGCGCTGCCTTTGTCCGCCCGATAATTGTACCCCACGGTCGCCCACTATTGTATCTAGCTTTTCGGGGAACTCACTAATAAAATCCCAAGCATTGGCTTGTTTAGCCGCTTCAATAATTTCCGCTTCGCTGGCATTAGTTTTCCCATAAGCAATGTTTTCTCTAATCGTTCCGCCGAATAAAAACACATCTTGGGGAACCACCGCCATTTGGTTACGTAAGGCACTGAGTGAGTAATCTTGCGCAAGCTTATTGTCGAAAAGTAAAGAACCTTCTGTATTGCTATAAAACTGCAGAATTAAAGATACTATGGTGGATTTTCCTGCACCACTAGGTCCTACTAATGCTACTTGCTCTCCTGCTTGAACTTTTAAACTTAAATTATTGATTACCTGTTGATCAGGACGAGTAGTATAGGCAAAGCTTAAATTTTTAAACTCAATTTCCCCTTTAAATTGGCTGAGGTCTTCGTGCTTTGAGCTTTCTTGAAGGACTTCAGTTCCCTCATCAAAAATATCCATTAACTCTTCCGTGGCTCCTATCGCTTTTTGCAGATTGGCATATACATTGGCTAGACCACCAATAGAGCCACCAATAAAGGCCGAGTAAATAATAAAGCTGAAGAGTTCACCCATGGCTAATTCATTGACGGCAACAAGGTTAACACCGCGCCAAATTACGGCCACAATGGCTCCGAACATTCCTAAAATTATAAAGGAACTAAAGGCACCACGGTACTTGCCACCCTTCATACCAATTTTAGCAACGGCATCTGTTTTTTCTTTGTAACGCGCAATTTCGAAAAATTCGTTAGCGAAGGCTTTTACATTAAAAATACCCTGTAAAGTCTCTTCTACAATTGTATTTGAATCGGCCACCTCGCTTTGCATTTCTTTGGCGTAGTTGCGAATGAATCGTCCAAAAAACACGGCAATAATAACCACCACTGGAACTATACCCAGCATGAAAAGGGTAAGCTTGGTTGAGGTGAAGAGAAGGATGCCGATACCGCCAAAAATGATAATGATTTGGCGAATAAACTCCGCTAGAGTAGTAGTGAAGGTTTCTTGTAGTAAAGAAATGTCGGCTGAAATGCGACTATTTAATTCACCCACTCTTTTGCTGTTAAAAAAGTTGATGGGTAGTTTAATAAGATGACTGTAGGTTGCTTGCCTTAAAGAGGCGAGGGTTTTTTCCGTAACGTTTACAAAAAGCACCACTCTAAAAAATGAGACTACCGCCTGAATCACTAAAATCACAAGAAGTATTAAGGCGGTACTTTCAATATTATCAAAAATCGCTTCTGAATTGGAGGCATCGACCAAGTCGCCCATAAATTTGGGTAGCGCAAGGTTGGCTACAGAGCTTAAAACTAAAAAAACTAAACCCAAGGCAAACTCTGCCTGATAGGGTTTTACGTATTTATATAGTTTAAGCGATTTTTTTAAGGATCCCTTACTAAGCTTGCGCTTCTCTTTCTTGGCTTCCGACATGGAGGATTTTTTGACAGGGCGCAAAGGTAAAATTTAGAACTGCTAGCCGCTTATTTAGCTTTTAAAATTTTGCCACTTTTTACTTTAGACCAATAATCCTTCAATTCCGATCTTACTTCACCGCTAAGAAGCAATAGGCCAATGATATTTGGGAATGCCATAGCGAGAATCATCATATCGGAAAAATCTAAAACAGCCCCTAAACTTACCGAGGATCCAATGATGATGAAAAGTAGGAAAAGTAATTTGTAGGTGATTTCGGTGATTTTGCTTCTTCCAAAAAGGAAGGTCCATGCACGTAAACCATAATAGCTCCAGCTAATCATAGTAGAGAAGGCAAATAAGAAGATAGCTACTACTAAAACATAAGGGAACCAGCTAATTACACTGCCAAAGGCCTGCGAGGTTAGCTGAGCACCACCAATACCACCGTCATTATAATAGCCTGTAAAAATCAATACCAAGGCAGTAAGCGTACAAACCACTACCGTATCAATAAAGGGTTCTAGTAAGGCTACGAAACCTTCGCTTACGGCATGTTTGGTTTTCGCAGCGGAGTGAGCAATAGCGGCCGATCCAACGCCAGCTTCGTTAGAGAAGGCAGCACGACGTACCCCTTGAATCATTACTCCCACAAATCCACCTAGCATGGCAGAAGGGTTAAAAGCGCCATCAATAATCAAAGTGAAAGCTTCGCCAATTTTAGAAATATTCATAAAAATGATAACCAAAGCGGCTAGGATATAGATTCCAGCCATAATCGGAACGATCTTCTCGGTTACCTTAGCAATACTCTTTATACCACCAAGAATTACCGACCCTACTAAAATAGCGAGAATTAAGCCGAAAAGTGGGCCATAACCAACTAAGAAGGAGAATTCACCCGAAAGTTGCTCAAAGGCTTGGTTTGCTTGAAACATGTTCCCACCACCAAAACTTGCACCGATGGCTAATACGGCAAAAACTACCGCTAAGACTTTGCCTAAGCCACCCATGCCTCTGTTGGCCAAACCTTTACGTAGGTAACGCATGGGGCCGCCTTCAACCACGCCATCTTCTCCAATGTCGCGATACTTAACACCTAGCGTACATTCGGTAAATTTTGAAGCCATTCCAAAAAGACCAGCTACCACTAACCAAAAAGTTGCCCCCGGGCCCCCGAGTGATATTGCTACAGCTACACCAGCAATATTTCCTAAACCAACGGTTGCACTTACGGCAGTAGCAAGAGCCTGGAAGTGAGTTACTTCACCTGGTGCATCTTCTTCATCATACTTTCCACGTATCAAGTTGATAGAATGTTTCCATCCCCAAAAGTTAACAAGGCCCATTCTAAAGGTGAAGAATATGGCTCCAAACATTAACCAAATTACAATGAAAGGAATACTGTTGGTTCGGATATCGCCATTGGGGAAGCGGGCTAACGCGCCGCTATCGGTTCTAACTCTATTATCGTATAAATTAAAAGCGTGGAAAGGGTCCCAGAAAATAATGGTAGCAAATCCCCCTACAATTGGAGTGAAAATACCGTTGAAAGTTTCGGCTACTGAACTGGCCGGAATCTCAAAACTTTGCGTAATACTATCTCCACCTGCATCAAAAACCGTAACCGAATAAGGTATACCCTCGGTTAGTCCGTTTGCCTTTCTAGCAATGGTATCCGTGCCTCTGTTGCTCCATTTATAGGTGTAGGGTTTTATCCCTCCCATAATCTCAATGCTGGCATTTCCGTTGTTAATTTCGCTGTTAGGGTTCTCAAACTCGAAATTGATGATTTCCAATTTTCCTACCGAAAAGGCATTGAAACTTAGAAGACATACGGCTAGTGCAAAAAGCTTACGCATAAATGAATTGATTTTTTGGAAGCACAATAATCGCAAAAAATTGCCACTTGCTAAAATTATCGAGCTAAGCAATTGATAATTAAAAAATAAGAGACGATAAGTGTTTACTAATTGCTTGATTATAGGCAGGTGTAGAGGCTAACTAATAATTTCGGGGCACACTACAATAATCGCTATTTATGGCCAATATCCTCTTTTCGCCAGCAGAAAGGCGAGGAATCATCGTGTTTTTAATCATTTGTATGCTCTTATACCTTTCGGTAGATGCGTATTTAAGTCATTTACAGTTTAAGAATAAACCTTCTAGTAAACAAAGAGAGGCCTTCAAGGCCCTTGTATTAGAACATAAATTAAGGGATAGTTTAAATGCTACAGCAAGGAATACCTTTAAAGGTCTTTTAGATCCCAATGAAGTGGGGCAAGAAGAGTTGCTGCGAAGCGGTTTGCGCAAAGACATTGCAGAAAGATTAATTCGCTTTCGCGAGAAGGGGGCTTATTATAATTCTCGTTCCGACCTAGAGAAAGTTTATGGTATGGATACCAGTTGGTTAAATAGAAAAGATTTGAATTTTGTTTTTCATCCCCGCAAAGGAGAAGTCGATGATTCGTATCGGGTTAGTAACCAAAACCGCAGCCTAAAGCTTACTCCATTTGATCCCAATACTATTAGCAAGGAAGCATTGTTTGCTATGCATCTGCCGGAGAGCGCCGTAAAAGGTATACTGTCGTTTAGAGAAAAGTTTCGCCCTTTTGAAAGAGCAACTGACCTTTATGCTGTTTATAATATAGATTCTTCTTTAGCGGAGCAAATCATTCCTTTTTTGAAAATAAAGGAACTAGCCGAACTTAACTCTTTGGATAGTTTAATCGTTTCTGTCTCCCTTAACCAAGCAGACACCAATTTACTAAAAGGGATAAAGGGAATTGGTTCCTATCTTGCTAAAAGCATAGTAGATTATCGCCAGAAGTTGGGAGGCTATTATAGTTTGGAACAATTACGGGATTTGTTTGTCGTAGATTCTAGTCGCTTTCAAACTATTAGTAAGCATTTATATTGCGATGATGATTTTCGCAAGTTGAATATAAATAAGGCTACTGAGGAAGAGCTTTATAATCATCCTTACATTTCCTATAAGCTAGCCCGAAATATTGTAGAATTCAGAGAGCGCATGCGGCTTTTTGAAAAGGTGGAAGAGCTGGCGAACATTGAATTGGTCGATGGCGTTTTATTCAGTAAACTTGCACCATATTTAGAAATTAAGTAAGTGCTTGATTTTTAATACACCTCTCAAAAATACATTAATAAACACGCGAAAAAAGGCTATGGGATTAGACTTTAAATTAACGGAAACTCAAAAGATGATTGCAGAATCGGTAAGAGATTTTGCAGAGCAGCATATTCGTCCGAATATCATGAAGTGGGACGAAAGTCAGGAATTTCCAGTTGAAATATTTAAACAACTAGGTGAAATGGGTCTTATGGGGGTGTTGGTTCCCGAAGAGTACGGCGGTTCTGGCCTAAGCTATTTTGAATATGTAACGGCCATTAAGGAATTATCGAAAGTTGATCCATCCATTGGCTTAAGTATGGCGGCGCATAATTCATTGTGCACCAATCATATTTTAATGTTTGGTAATGAAGAGCAGAAGCAAAAATATTTACCCAAGTTAGCTAGAGCGGAGTTTATTGGCGCTTGGGGATTAACCGAAGTTGGAACGGGTAGTGATGCTGGTGGCATGAATACAACGGCAGTAAGAGACGGCGACGATTGGATTATCAATGGCTCTAAAAACTTTATTACGCATGCTATTAGCGGTGATGTTGCGGTGGTAATAGTAAGAACAGGTGAAAAAGGCGATTCCCATGGAATGTCTGCTTTTGTGATTGAAAAAGGAACCCCTGGCTTTAAAGGTGGTCGCAAGGAAAATAAATTAGGAATGCGTGCTTCGGAAACGGCAGAATTGATTTTTGACAATTGTCGGGTTCCGAATAGCAGCATGTTGGGAAAGGAAGGTGATGGTTTTATTCAGGCGATGAAGGTCTTAGACGGCGGTAGGATATCTATCGCAGCCTTATCTTTAGGCTGTGGCTTTGGTGCTTTAGAAGCTGCCGTAAAATACTCCAAGGAGCGCGAGCAGTTTGGAAAGCCAATTTCTGCTTTCCAAGGCGTGTCTTTTAAAATCGCCGAGGTAGCTACTGAAATGGAAGCGGCCGAACTTTTAACATATCACGCTTGCGATTTAAAAAGTAGGGGAGAAAAGGTAACAGTTGCTGGCGCCAAAGCAAAAATGTACTCCTCAGAAATGGCGGTAAAAGCTTGTAATGAAGCAGTACAGATTTTTGGCGGATATGGCTTTACCAAAGACTTTCCCGTTGAAAAGTTTTACCGCGATGTAAAGCTTTGCACCATTGGAGAAGGCACTACCGAAATCCAAAAATTAGTTATTTCAAGAGAATTAATGAAATAGGGTGTTTCGCTTATAAATTTATATATATTTGCAGCCCCAAAATTTTAATATTCAAGGATGTTAGTAATTTCAGTAAAAGAAGGAGAATCTATTGATCGTGCATTAAAGCGCTACAAGCGTAAATACGATCGTACCGGTGTGATGAAGCAGGTGCGCGCACGCAAACAATTTATCAAGCCTTCGGTAAACCGTCGTAAGGAAGTAATCAAGGCGGCTTACCTACAGCAGAAGCGTCAGGACGAAGAATAGATTAGTCTATTACATCGATATTCTCAACAAGGGTTTGTATCTTTACATTCCCTTGTTTTTTTATGTCCAAAATTCAGAGTTTTCTTTCCTATTTAGAGCATCAGAAACGTTTTTCTGCACACACTATTAAGTCCTATGCTAAGGACCTTAGTTTGTATTCCGAATTCATTGCCGAGACTTTCGACTTAGAAGAGTTGGACGAGGTACATCATTCCATGATTAGGTCTTGGATAGTGGAGATGGTGGAGAAGGATTATGCTCGAACAAGTATCAAGCGCAAGCTAAGCGCTTTAAGATCCTTTTACCGCTTTTTGCAAAGAGAAGGTGCGGTAAGTTCAAATCCCGCCTCACAAGTAATCGTGCCTAAGCCAGAGAAAAAGCTCTTGCGAGTGGTAAGTGAAGATGATATGCGCTTTTTACTGGAGGATTTCGCTTTCGCAGATGACCCATGGTCCTGTAGTCAGTCATTAATATTAGATCTGTTCTATCAAACTGGTATTCGACTATCGGAGCTAATAAATCTGCGCGTCTCTGATTATAATTATGCAGCCTCTTACATAAAGGTTTTAGGAAAGCGTAATAAGGAAAGGGAAATTCCTATCGCTTTGGTGCTTAATGCTAAAATGAAGGATCATTTAGATAATCAGCGTCTTGCGCTAGATGTGCATTCGGAGCCCTGGTTTTTTTTAAGCAAGAAGGGCAAAAAGCTCTATCCAAAGCTTGTTTACAATAGCGTTAATGCTTACCTTAGTATAGTTAGTGGAGTCGAGAAAAAAAGTCCGCATGTACTAAGGCATTCTTTTGCGACGCATCTTTTAAATAGAGGTGCTGACATCAATTCGGTAAAGGAATTATTGGGGCATGCGTCTTTGGCGGCGACGCAAGTTTATACGCACAACTCCATTGACCGACTTAAACAGATGTATAACCATGCTCATCCTCGAGCAGCAAATTCAGATGAATTATGAAAGTTACCTTTCAGTCAGTAAACTTTAGCGCCGACGTGAAATTGCTTAATTTCATTCAGCAAAAACTTGATAAGTTAGAACTCTTTAATGATCAAGTTATTAATTCGGAGGTTTTTTTGAAAGTTGAGAACACATCAGCCAAGGAAAATAAGATTGTAGAGGTCAAATTGCATATTCCTAACCACGAATTAGTGGTGAAGAAGATAAATAAGTCTTTCGAAGCAGCAGCAGATATGGCCACTGAGGCCTTACGCAGACAGCTTTTAAAGCATAAAGATAATCCTCGAGCAGTTGCGTCATAATTTTTTTTGCTTGCCTATTGTGGCAATCAGAATTCTTTTTACATTTGCAGTCCGTTTGAAAACGGGCTGTTCTTTTTTAGAATAACTAATATTAGCCTGTGTAGCTCAGTTGGCCAGAGCAGCTGATTTGTAATCAGCTGGTCGGGGGTTCGAATCCCTCCACAGGCTCAAGAAAAGGGAGGCTATTTATAGTTTCGCGGTTCTTTAATTTTATTGTTTCGGGGAGATACTCAAGCGGCCAACGAGGACAGACTGTAAATCTGTTGGTTTCACCTTCGCAGGTTCGAATCCTGCTCTCCCCACTTTTTGATGTATTTTAGCGGGAGTAGCTCAGCTGGCTAGAGCATCAGCCTTCCAAGCTGAGGGTCGCGGGTTCGAATCCCGTTTCCCGCTCAAAATTATTTATCAATTTCCTCCTACCATTTGTGGGAGGAAATTGATGTTGTTTAAAAAGGCATAATTGGGAAAGTCCCAAAAATATGCCGATGTAGCTCAGGGGTAGAGCGTTTCCTTGGTAAGGAAGAGGTCAGGGGTTCAATTCCCCTCATTGGCTCTAAGTGAAAGACCACGGTGGTCTCGCTTATTATGTTATAAAGTTTTAATTCTAAGACACAAAACCATGGCAAAAGAAACTTTTGTTCGTAACAAACCGCATTTAAATATCGGTACTATCGGACACGTAGACCACGGTAAGACCACTCTGACTGCCGCTATTACTTCTGTAATGGCTAATGCAGGTTTTTCCGAAAAACGTGATTTCGATTCAATTGACAACGCTCCTGAAGAAAAAGAGCGTGGTATTACTATTAACTCAGCACACGTTGAGTACGAAACAGGAAACCGTCATTACGCACACGTAGACTGTCCAGGTCACGCGGATTACGTAAAGAACATGGTTACTGGTGCTGCTCAAATGGACGGAGCTATCCTAGTAGTTGCTGCTACTGATGGTCCTATGCCACAAACTCGTGAGCACATCTTATTAGGTCGCCAAGTAGGTATTCCTCGCATCGTTGTATTCCTTAACAAAGTGGATATGGTTGATGACGAAGAATTACTAGAATTAGTTGAAATGGAAGTGCGTGAGCTTCTTTCTTTCTACGACTACGATGGTGACGAAACTCCAGTTATTTCTGGATCAGCTTTAGGTGCACTTAACGATGAGCCTAAGTGGGTTGATACTGTATTAGCATTAATGGAAGCTTGCGATACTTGGATCGAAGAGCCAGAGCGCGATGTAGCTAAGCCATTCTTACTTCCTATTGAAGACGTATTCTCTATTACAGGTCGTGGTACTGTTGCCACTGGTCGTATCGAAACTGGTGTTGCTAACACTGGCGATCCTGTAGAGATTATTGGTTTTGGTGATGAGAAACTTACTTCTACCGTTACTGGTGTTGAAATGTTCCGTAAGATTCTTAACCGCGGTGAAGCTGGTGATAACGTAGGTATCTTATTACGTGGTATTGAGAAATCTATGATTAGAAGAGGAATGGTAATCTGCAAGCCAGGTTCTATTACTCCTCATGCAACTTTCAAAGCTGAGGTTTATATCCTTAAGAAAGAAGAAGGTGGTCGTCATACTCCTTTCCACAATAACTATCGTCCACAGTTTTACTTACGTACAACTGATATTACTGGCGAGATCTTATTACCAGAAGGAACTGAGATGGTAATGCCTGGTGATAACTTAACTATCAACGTTAAACTTATCGCTCCAGTAGCAATCAACAAAGGTTTACGTTTCGCTATCCGCGAAGGTGGTCGTACAGTTGGAGCTGGACAGGTAACTGAAATTACTGATTAATACTCAGTATTAGATATAATTTATGGAAGAAGGTGTTCTGATGATTCATCGGGATACCTTTCTTCCTAAATACGGGTGTAGCTCAGCTGGTAGAGCAGTGGTCTCCAAAACCGAAGGTCGTGAGTTCGATTCTTACCACCCGTGCAAAGTTTTAAAACAATGAGTAAAGTAAAAAGCTATTTCCAAGACTCTTACGAAGAGCTGGTTACAAAAACTAGCTGGCCTAGTTGGGCAGAATTGCAAAAGACATCGGTTCTTGTAGCTGTCTCTTCTGTGATAATTGCTTTGGTTATTGCGGGGATGGATAAGCTAATAAGTACTGCTCTAGAGTTATTTTACAACTTATTTTAATAAACCTACAATGAGCGAGAGCAGTAAGAAGTGGTATGTTGTGCGCGCTATTTCAGGTCAGGAAAATAAGGTGAAGTCGTATATCGAAAACGAAATCGAATACGCTAATCTGCAGGATCACTTAGGGCAAATCTTGGTGCCAACCGAAAGAGTATTTCAAATTAGGAATGGTAAGAAAATAAGCAAGGAGCGTAATTACTTTCCTGGCTATATCATGATCGAGGCTAACCTAGGCGGTGAAATGGTTCATACCATCAAAGGCGTACAGGGAGTTATCGGCTTTTTAGGAGAAACCAAAGGCGGAGATCCCGTTCCTTTGCGTTTAAGTGAGGTTAATAGAATGTTAGGTAAGGTGGATGAGTTATCGGAAACCGAAGAAAAAATTAACATTCCTTACATAGTAGGTGAAACGGTTAAGGTTGTTGACGGACCTTTCAATGGTTTTAATGGTACTATTGAAAAAGTATTTGAAGAGAAGAGAAAGTTAGAGGTTATGGTTAAGATTTTCGGAAGAAAAACACCACTAGAACTTTCTTATATGCAGGTAGAGAAAGAATCGTAAGTTATTGTGAGCTCAAGATAGGGTATTGTACCCAGTGGGGAGCTTCCACCCCACAAAAAGTTTTGATTAGTTAAAGAAAAATTAAAAATGGCAAAAGAAGTAAGTGCACTAATTAAACTCCAGGTTAAAGGAGGCGCTGCTAACCCTTCTCCTCCCGTTGGTCCTGCACTTGGTGCGAAGGGCGTTAACATTATGGAGTTTTGTAAGCAGTTTAACGCGCGTACCCAAGATAAAGCAGGAAAAGTACTTCCAGTAGTTATTACGGTATATGGCGATAAATCTTTTGATTTTATTATCAAAACTCCACCTGCAGCAGTGCAATTAATGGAGGCATCAAAATTAAAAAAAGGATCACCGCAGTCAAACCTTCAGAAGGTTGGTAAAGTAACTTGGGAACAAGTACGACTTATCGCTGAAGATAAAATGTCCGATCTTAATGCTTTTACTATGGAATCTGCGATGAGCATGATTGCTGGTACTGCAAGAAGTATGGGCTTAACCATAACTGGTCCTAAACCTTTCTAAAGTAGTATAAAATGGCAACAATTAGCAAAAAGCGTAAATCCGCCTTAGAAAAATTGGATACTACCAAGTCTTATTCTCTAACAGAGGCGAGTTCATTGGTAAAAGAAGTTACTACTACGAAGTTTGACGCATCAGTTGATTTAGCAGTTCGTTTAGGGGTAGACCCTAGAAAGGCAAACCAAATGGTAAGAGGTGTAGTTTCTCTTCCACATGGTACTGGTAAAGATATTAAAGTACTGGCTTTGGTTACTCCTGATAAAGAGGCAGAAGCTAAAGAGGCCGGTGCTGATTATGCAGGTCTTGACGAGTATATTGAGAAAATCAAAAATGGTTGGACCGATATTGATGTAATTATTACAATGCCAAGTGTGATGGGTAAAATTGGTCCTTTAGGACGAGTTTTAGGTCCACGTGGTTTAATGCCTAACCCAAAAACTGGGACAGTTACTATGGATGTAGCTAAAGCAGTAAAAGAGGTGAAAGCTGGTAAGATTGACTTCAAAGTAGATCGTTACGGCATTATCCACGCCGGCATTGGTAAAGTATCTTTCGAGCCAAATAAGATTAAAGAGAATGCCGAAGAGTTGATTAAGACGTTAATCCGTATGAAGCCTAGCGCGTCTAAAGGTACTTATGTTAAAAGTATTACCCTTAGTAGCACTATGAGTCCTGGTATTAGCATCGACTCAAAATCGGTTTCTTAATTCCAAAATTATTTAGAATGACTCGCGAAGAAAAAAGTAGAGAAATAGAATTACTTACAGAGGCCTTAGAGGGTTCTGATGTAATGTATATTACAGACATCGCAGGATTAGATGCGGCTCAAACCACTAACCTAAGACGTCTTTGTTTTAAAGCAGATATCAAATTAAATGTAGTTAAGAACACCTTGCTTAGAAAGGCAATGGAAAAGAGTTCTAAAAACTTCGAAGATTTGTATCCGACTTTGAAAGGTTCCACTAGTATCATGCTAAGCGAAACTGGTAATGCACCAGCGAAGCTAATTCAAGATTTTCGTAAGAAAAAGCAGACCAAGCCGGTACTAAAAGGAGCTTATATTCAAGAAGCAGTATTTGTAGGTGACCATAACCTTGAGGCCTTAAGTGCCCTAAAAAGCAAGGAAGAATTGGTGGCCGATATTATTGCTTTATTGCAATCTCCAGCCAAAAATGTTATCAGCGGCTTAAAGAGCGGTGGTGCTACATTGGCAGGTCTTTTAAAGACCTTAGAGGAGAGAGCAGCGTAATACGTACGCACTCAGCTTCCATATATTAAGTGTTGTAATTAAATTTTTATTAAAGATTCGAAAAATGGCAGACATTAAAGAATTAGGAGATCAGTTGGTAAATCTTACCGTTAAAGAAGTAAGCGAATTAGCTGATTACTTAAAAGCAGAATACGGAATTGAGCCTGCAGCAGCAGCTGTAGCAGTAGCTGGTCCAGCCGCCGCAGGTGGTGACGATGCCGCTGAGGAGCAAACAGAATTCGACGTAATTCTAAAAGCAGCTGGTGGTTCTAAACTAGCGGTTGTGAAACTTGTAAAAGAACTAACTGGTTTAGGTCTTAAAGAAGCAAAAGCTCTTGTTGACGAAGCTCCAAAGCCTTTGAAAGAAGGTGTAGCTAAAGACGAAGCTGAAGCGCTTAAGTCACAGCTTGAAGAAGCTGGTGCTGAGGTAGAAATCAAGTAAGCATTACATAGCCGTTTAGGCTAATTTATTAAGGTTTAGGTCTTTGGGAATGTCCCAAAAGACCTAAACCCTTTTGTGTTTAGTATAATTTATTTTCTCCGCATGTTGAATAACCCGGTACAAGCAAAGGACATGGAAAGAGTCAATTTTGCATCCATCAAAAATCAATTCGATTATCCAGATTTTCTGGCTATTCAGATTAAATCTTTTCAAGATTTTTTCCAACTAGAAACTAAGGCGGCTGATCGAGAGGATGAAGGTCTATTTAAAACCTTTAGTGAAAATTTCCCTATTACGGATTCCAGAAATCAATTCGTTCTAGAGTTTATTGATTACTTCGTAGATCCCCCTCGTTATAGCGAGGAAGAATGTATAGAAAGGGGATTAACCTTCAGCGTTCCGCTAAAGGCACGTTTGAAACTTTACTGTACGGATCCAGAACATGAGGATTTTGAAACAATCGTACAAGATGTTTATTTAGGTACTATTCCCTACATGACCCCAAGAGGTACTTTCGTAGTGAATGGCGCTGAAAGAGTAATCGTATCTCAGTTACACCGTTCTCCTGGTGTTTTCTTTGGTCAAAGTTACCATGCAAATGGTACCAAATTATATTCTGCCCGTGTAATTCCTTTTAAAGGTAGCTGGATAGAATTTGCTACAGATATTAACTCGGTAATGTACGCTTACATCGATCGTAAGAAGAAATTACCTTTAACTACCTTGTTAAGAGCCATAGGTTATGAGCGCGACAAGGATATATTGGAAATCTTCGACCTAGCGGAAGAGGTTAAAGTTACCAAAACAGGTCTTAAAAAAGTATTAGGTCGCAAATTAGCTGCTCGTGTATTAAAAACATGGGTAGAGGATTTTGTGGATGAAGATACAGGCGAGGTGGTTTCTATCGAACGTAACGAAGTAGTATTAGACCGGGATACTATTTTGGAAAAAGATCAGATCGAAGAAATTCTTGATGCTGACGTTCAAACCATCCTTCTTCATAAAGAGGATATAGAGGCTTCTGAATACGCTATTATTCATAATACCTTACAAAAGGATCCTACTAACTCAGAGAAAGAGGCAGTAGAACATATTTACAGACAATTAAGAAATGCCGAGCCACCAGATGAGGAAACAGCGCGCGGTATAATTGATAAATTATTCTTCTCAGAGCAACGTTATAGCCTCGGGGAAGTAGGACGTTATCGTATCAACAAAAAACTAGGTCTAGAAATAGACTCAAGTGTTCAGGTGCTTACTAAGCAAGATATTCTTAGCATTGTAAAGTACCTAATTGAGTTAATCAATGCCAAGGCGGAGATTGATGATATTGATCACTTATCTAACCGTCGTGTACGTACTGTTGGAGAGCAAATGTCTAACCAATTTGGTGTTGGTCTTGCTCGTATGGCTCGTACCATTAAAGAGCGCATGAACGTTCGTGATAACGAGGTATTTACCCCAATTGATTTGATTAATGCGAAGACTTTATCTTCGGTAATCAACTCATTTTTTGGGACCAACCAGTTATCTCAGTTTATGGATCAGACTAACCCACTTGCGGAAGTTACCCATAAACGTCGTTTATCAGCTTTAGGGCCAGGTGGACTTTCTCGTGAAAGAGCAGGTTTTGAAGTTCGTGACGTTCACTATACTCATTACGGCAGACTTTGTCCTATTGAAACACCTGAAGGACCAAACATTGGTTTGATTTCTTCGATGTGTGTTTACGCTAAGGTGAATAAAATGGGCTTCTTGGAAACCCCTTATCGCAAGGTAGTTGAAGGTAAAGTGGATTTCAGTGCAGATCCAGTATACCTAAGTGCGGAAGAAGAGGAACAAAAAGTTATCGCACAGGCAAATGCGCCAGTAAGCGACTCCGGAAACTTCGAAAACGAACGTGTGAAGGTTAGAGATGAGGCCGATTATCCGATGGTTGAACCTGAAAAGGTCGATTACATGGATGTGGCGCCAAATCAGATTGCTTCTATTTCGGCTTCGATGATTCCATTCTTAGAGCATGATGATGCGAACCGTGCTTTGATGGGATCTAACATGATGCGTCAAGCGGTTCCTCTTTTACGACCTGAAGCTCCAATTGTGGGAACAGGTCTTGAAAAAAGAGTAGCACGTGATAGTCGTGTTCTTGTAAATGCAGAAGGTAATGGCGTTGTTGATTATGTAGACGCTCAAAAAATTACTATTAAGTACGATCGTACCGACGATGAGCGCTTAGTAAGTTTTGAGGACGACTACAAAACCTACAATTTGGTTAAGTTCCGTAAAACAAACCAAAGTACGTGTATTAATATTAAGCCTATTGTGCGCAAGGGTGACCGCGTAGAGCAAGGGCAAGTTTTATGTGAAGGCTATGCTACCGAAAATGGTGAGCTAGCTCTTGGAAGAAACATGATGGTAGCCTTTATGCCTTGGAAAGGGTATAACTTTGAGGATGCAATCGTAATTTCAGAAAGAGTGGCCCGTGAGGATATCTTCACATCTTTACATATTGATGAGTATACTTTAGATGTAAGAGATACTAAATTAGGAGCAGAAGAACTTACTGCTGATATTCCTAACGTTAGTGAAGAAGCAACTAAAGATCTTGACGAAAATGGTTTAATCCGCATTGGTGCAGAGGTTAAGCCAGGCGATATTTTAATTGGTAAAATTACTCCTAAAGGTGAATCAGACCCAACTCCTGAAGAAAAACTCTTAAGAGCGATATTCGGTGATAAGGCAGGTGATGTTAAAGATGCTTCCTTAAAAGCTTCTCCATCTTTACAGGGTGTTGTTATTAATAAAAAGCTATTTGCTTTAGCAAGAAAGGATAAGAAGACGAGATTACAAGATAAAGAAGAAATTGCCAAATTGGATCAAGAATTCAATATGGAGGTGGAAACTTTACGTCAAACTTTCCTTGAGAAATTAAGCATTCTAGTGGCGGGTAAAACCAGCCAAGGTGTAGAGAATGATCTTAAAGAAGTAGTTATTCCGAAAGGAACCAAGTTTACTCAGAAAATCCTAAACGGAATAGATGACTTTACTAGAATTACCGGAGGAGTTTGGACTACTGATACCGATAAAAATGAAGCTATCGCAACTTTGTTGCATAACTTCAAAATTAAGTATAACGATTATCTAGGCGCCTACAAACGTCGCAAGTTTACAATTTCTGTGGGTGATGAATTACCTTCTGGAATCGTGAAAATGGCGAAGGTTTATATCGCTAAGAAGCGTAAGCTTAAAGTGGGTGATAAAATGGCGGGTCGCCACGGTAACAAGGGTATTGTTGCTCGAATCGTGCGCGAAGAGGATATGCCATTCTTAGAAGATGGAACTCCGGTTGATATTGTTCTTAACCCACTGGGTGTACCTTCAAGGATGAATATTGGTCAAATTTATGAGACCGTTTTAGGTTGGGCTGGTAAGCGCTTAGGGCGCAAGTTTGCAACACCAATTTTTGATGGTGCAAGCTTAGATCAAATCAATGCATTTACTGATGAAGCTGGTGTTCCTCGTTTCGGACATACTTTCTTATATGATGGAGGTACGGGAGAGAGATTCCACCAGGCGGCAACAGTAGGTATCATTTACATGATTAAGCTAGGTCACATGATTGATGATAAGATGCACGCACGTAGCATCGGACCATACTCTTTAATTACGCAACAGCCATTAGGTGGAAAAGCGCAATTTGGAGGTCAGAGATTTGGTGAAATGGAAGTTTGGGCTCTTGAAGCATTCGGAGCATCAAATATTCTTCGCGAAATCTTAACTGTTAAATCAGATGACGTTATCGGAAGGGCTAAAACCTATGAAACCATTGTACGTGGTGACGCGATGCCAGAACCTGGAATTCCAGAATCTTTCAACGTATTACTTCACGAATTAAACGGTCTTGGTTTAAAAGTGACCCTAGATTAATTGATTAAAAATTTAATTTCCTAGCAGATGTCATTAAGGAAAAACGATAAAGGCGGTTATAACAGCAACTTTAAGAGTATCACCATTAGCTTGGCTTCTCCAGAGTTTCTATTGGAGCGCTCGCATGGTGAGGTGTTAAAACCCGAAACTATTAATTACCGTACTCATAAACCAGAACGTGATGGTTTGTTCTGCGAGCGTATTTTCGGTCCTGTAAAGGATTACGAATGTGCTTGTGGTAAGTACAAAAGAATACGCTACAAAGGAATCGTTTGCGATCGTTGTGGGGTTGAAGTAACTGAAAAGAAAGTTCGTCGCGAAAGAGTAGGGCACATCAACTTAGTTGTGCCGGTAGCTCACATTTGGTATTTTAAATCATTACCTAATAAAATTGGTTACCTACTTGGGTTGCCAACGAAAAAATTAGAAATGATTATTTACTACGAACGTTATGTAGTAATTCAGGCAGGTAACGCTACTAAAGAAGATGGAAGTGCTCTAACTTACATGGAGTACCTTACGGAAGAAGAGTATTTAGATGCACTTGAGCGTTTACCAATCGAAAATCAGTATTTAGACGATTCAGATCCTAATAAATTCATCGCCAAAATGGGGGGTGAAGCTTTAATTGATCTTTTAGCTCGTCTTGATTTAGATTCGCTTTCTTATGAATTAAGAAATAAAGCAAATACTGAAACTTCACAACAACGTAAGCAAGAAGCTTTAAAGAGACTTGTAGTTGTGGAAGCGTTCCGCGATGCTAATACTCGTATTGAAAACCGTCCGGAATGGATGGTAGTAAAAGTGGTTCCTGTAATTCCACCAGAATTACGTCCGCTTGTACCACTAGATGGTGGTCGTTTTGCGACTTCCGATCTTAACGATTTATATCGTCGTGTAATTATCCGTAATAATCGTTTAAAGCGATTAATGGAAATAAAAGCACCAGAAGTTATTCTTCGTAATGAGAAGCGTATGCTACAGGAATCTGTAGATTCACTTTTCGATAATACCAGAAAAGCTAGTGCTGTTAAAACGGATAATAACCGTGCTTTAAAATCACTTTCAGATTCTTTAAAAGGTAAGCAAGGACGTTTCCGTCAAAACCTTTTAGGAAAAAGGGTTGACTACTCTGCTCGTTCGGTAATTGTAGTTGGACCAGAATTGAAATTACATGAATGTGGTATTCCTAAGGGAATGGCCGCAGAATTATACAAGCCATTTATCGTACGAAAGCTTATTGAAAGAGGTATTGTAAAAACGGTAAAATCGGCGAAGAAAATTATCGACAAGAGAGAACCAGTAGTATGGGATATTCTCGAAAACGTAATGAAAGGGCACCCGGTATTATTAAACCGTGCTCCAACACTTCACCGTTTAGGTATTCAAGCTTTCCAACCTAAAATGATTGAGGGAAAAGCAATCCAATTGCACCCCTTAGCTTGTACGGCTTTTAATGCAGATTTTGATGGTGATCAAATGGCAGTTCACTTACCTTTAGGTTCGGCTGCTATATTAGAAGCTCAGCTTTTAATGTTGGGATCTCACAACATCTTAAATCCAGCAAACGGTTCTCCGATTACTGTACCTTCTCAGGACATGGTATTGGGTCTTTACTACATGACTAAGCAAAAGCTTAGCACGCCAGAAGAGCCCGTATTAGGTGAAGGATTAACTTTCTATTCAGCTGAAGAAGCAGAAATCGCATTTAATGAAGGTAAAGTGAACCTTAACGCCAAAGTTAGAGTTCGTGCCCGTGTTGAAGAAGATGGAAAGTTAGTACAAAGAGTAATTGAAACTTCTTTTGGTAGAATCCTTTTCAACAAAGCGGTTCCTCCAACAGTAGGTTATATTAACCAAGTTCTTACGAAAAAGGCGCTTAGAGAAATTATCTCTGATATCCTCAAAGCAACTGATGTTCCTACTACCGCTAATTTCTTAGATGAGATTAAGCAATTAGGATTTATGACGGCTTTCCGAGGTGGTCTTTCATTCTCCTTAGGTGATATTATTATTCCCGAGGAAAAAGTAGCTCTAGTTAAAGATGCACAAGAACAAGTTGAAGCTATTTTAGGTAGCTACAACATGGGTCTAATTACCAATAATGAGCGTTATAACCAAGTTATTGACGTTTGGACAACTACCAATGCTCGCCTTACGGAGCGTGCAATGCACCATTTAATTACGGATAGACAAGGTTTCAACCCTATCTATATGATGCTTGATTCTGGTGCAAGGGGTTCGAAAGAACAAATTCGTCAGTTATCCGGTATGCGTGGTTTGATGGCTAAACCTCAAAAGTCTGGATCATCAGGTGGTGAGATTATCGAAAACCCGATTATTGCGAACTTTAAAGAAGGTTTGTCAATTCTAGAATACTTTATTTCTACTCACGGTGCTCGTAAAGGTCTTGCGGATACCGCATTAAAAACAGCCGATGCAGGTTATTTAACTCGTCGTCTTGTTGATGTGGCTCAAGATGTTATTATCACTGAGGTAGATTGCGGTACTTTAAGAGGATTGGAGGTTTCCGCCCTGAAGAAGAACGAAGAGGTTGTAGAACCTTTATACGAAAGAATTTTAGGTCGTGTTTCTTTGCATGATGTGGTAGATCCATTAACTAGTGTGATATATGTCAAATCTGGTGGCCTGATCAACGAGGATGAAGCTTTAGCTATTGAAGATTCACCTATCCAAATGGTGGAAGTGCGATCTTCCTTAACTTGTGAAAGTAAGAAAGGTATCTGCTCCAAATGCTATGGTCGTAACCTAGCGACCGGTAAAATGGTACAAAATGGTGAAGCTGTAGGTGTAATTGCCGCGCAATCTATTGGAGAACCAGGAACACAGCTTACCCTAAGAACCTTCCACGTTGGGGGAACTGCAGGTAACGTATCTGAAGAAAGTTCTATCACTGCCAAATTCGATGGTACCATTGAGTTCGACGAGCTACGTACCGTTATGGGCGAGGATAATGAAGGTAATCCAGTAGAGATTGTAATCGGTCGTACCGGTGAGATGCGTTTGGTTGACCAAAAGACGGGTATTAACTTAGCTACTAACAACATTCCTTACGGTTCTTATATTTATAAAAAATCAGGTGATAAAGTAGTAAAGGGTGAAGTAATTTGCCAATGGGATCCTTATAACGCGGTTATTATCTCTGAAAGTGCAGGTAAGATTCAGTTCTCTGATATTGAGCAGGGTTTTACTTATCGCGTAGAGATTGATGAGCAAACAGGCTTTATGGAAAAAGTTATTTCTGAAACTAGAAATAAGAAGCTTATTCCTACTATTGCCATTGTTAGCTCTAAAGGTGAAGAACTTAAGCATTATACCCTACCAGTAGGATCTCATATTATCGTTGAAGACGGTGAGGACATTATAACAGGTAAGATCTTAGTGAAAATTCCTCGTAAGTCTGCGAAAGCGGGTGATATTACAGGTGGTTTACCAAGGGTAACTGAATTATTCGAAGCAAGAAATCCATCAAACCCAGCGGTTGTGTCTGAGATTGACGGTGTAGTTTCTTACGGAAAAATTAAGCGTGGTAACCGTGAAATTGTGGTGGAAAGCCGCACTGGAGAGGTTAAGAAATACCTTATTAATTTAAGTAAGCAAATACTTGTTCAAGAGAATGACTTTATTAGAGCAGGAATGCCATTATCTGAAGGAGCAATTACTCCAGCGGATATTCTTGCAATCCAAGGACCTAATCGAGTACAAGAATACTTAGTAAATGAAATCCAAGAGGTTTATCGTTTACAAGGTGTGAAAATTAATGATAAGCACTTCGAAACGCTTGTTCGTCAGATGATGCGTAAAGTTGATATTCAAGATCCAGGTGATACTCTATTCCTAGAGAAGAGCTTAGTTCATAAGAATGACTTTATTGAGCAAAATGACTGGATTTTCGATAAGAAGATTGTAGTTGATCCAGGTGATTCTGATACCTTAAAAGCAGGACAGATTGTTACCGCACGTCGTTTAAGAGATGAAAACTCTTTGTTACGTAGAGCGGATAAGAATTTGGTTACAGCTAGAGATGCAAATCCTGCTACAGCCAAGCCTGTATTGCAAGGTATTACCAGAGCATCGCTTCAAACTAAGAGCTTTATTTCGGCGGCTTCCTTCCAAGAGACCACCAAAGTACTTAACGAGGCAGCGGTTAATGGTAAACGCGATTTCTTAGAAGGTCTAAAAGAAAATGTTATTGTTGGCCATAAGATTCCAGCAGGAACAGGTATGAAATCTTACGAGAAAATTATTGTAGGCTCGAAAGAAGAATACGAAAAGCTAAAGGAACTTCACGAAGTAAAAGTTGAGGAAAAAGCTTAATTATAAAGCGATGACTGAAGAAGAGAAAAGAGCTACTGCTATGCCGAAAGAGGGTCAGCTTAACGTTGAACTTTCAGAAGAAGTAGCAGAAGGAGAATACTCAAACTTGGCAATTATTAACCACTCGCCGAGTGAGTTTGTAGTTGACTTTATTAGAGTGATGCCGGGTGTGCCAAAGGCTAAAGTTAAATCGAGAATCGTTTTAACCCCTCAGCATGCGAAGCGCTTCTTAAAAGCTTTAGGGGAAAATGTTTATCGCTATGAGCAACAACACGGTGAAATATCTGATATCGAGCAAGCTAATATGCCACTGAATTTCGGTGGTCCGCAAGGGCAAGCTTAATATTAACCGATGATAATTGAAAAGGCTCGCCAATTGGCGAGCCTTTCTTTTTTAGTCAGACAGAAAAAGGTTCTTAGATTTAAGATAATTTAAGGGAAATGGGCAAGACCAGTTGAATGGCAACCGCTTTACCATTTTGCTGAGCTGGTTGCACAAAATCTGGTAGACTGCCTACAACAGCTAGCGCCTCTTTTTCGGCCTCCAATACGGCAGCTGCTTGCTGTTCATTCTTTGTGTCAATAGATCTAAGTACTACTGCCGATTCAACTTTACCACTCTTACTTATCACAAACTGAACAAAAATTCTACCTTCTAGACCGAGCTCTTCCGCTAAAACAGGATATTGGAAATTTTGCGAAATGTGATGCATTATCGATTGCATGGCGCATTTTTGTTTCTCATCTGCGGAAGCGGATAAATCACATCCCTGAGCAATAGGGAAATGGTCGATTTCCTGTAGACTTACAATAGTCTCGTTTTTAGTTTCATTTTTTAGGTTAAGGTCTTCTTCCTGACTTTTGTTGCAGGCGAATAGTGTCATAGCCGCTAATAGGGGTACTACCGCTAGATATAGACTTTTCTTCCAAACGGGACTTTCTTTTTGATACAACATGGTAATTCTTGTTTTAATGAATGAAGAGTTAAAAAATGGGCTGGGAGCAATGGCCTTTTCTGGATAGGCTAAATCCCCGCCAAGGGCGCTACTTAGTAGCAGATACGCATAGTTTTCAATATTTGCTTGTTTTATTAATAAGGCGTCTACTTCAAACTCATGCAACTGTCGCAGCTCCTTAGCTAAAAGGTGAATAGCTGGATCAAACCAAAATAGGGTAGTCAGGATCTTGTAATAAATTCTATCCCAATGATGGTTTAAGCGAGAATGATAGAGTTCATGCTGAACAATAAGCTCAAGATCTTTAGATTTAATTTGATTTTCTGGAATGAATATCCATTTACCAATACAAAAGGGACTTTGAATTTTATCACTAATAAGGACTTGGTGATTTAGTACCTCGCTTCGGCTCGAGTTTTTGGCTAGGCGTAAAATAAAGTAAAGACCACTTAAGAAGTATAAGCTTGAAATGGTTAAACCGAGGTAGTAAATAGGCTGCCAAAGGGAGAACGATGGGCTAGTTAAAAGTAACTGTTCGTCTAGTTTTTTTCCTTCAATTATAATCTCAGGAAGCTGAAAGCTGAAGGCAGCAGAACTTAACCAAGGCAAGCTAAACTGAGGCGCTGTGATGGCAATTAGTAGAGCCAGGGGAGTACTCGCCAATAGTAGGATTCTATTAATCCGGTGAAAGCTTGATCTTGCATAGAGAAACTTAAAGAATAAGTAAAAGAGACTACTAAAAAGCAAGTAATAGAATAAACTAGTAAGCATCATTTTTCTTTGTTTTTTTGAATAATGTTCAAAATGTCCTGAAGCTCCTGGGTATCGACTTTCTCTTTTTCTACAAAAAAGCTAACCATTTTACTAAGGCTTCCTTCAAAGTAAGCCCCCATAATTTTACCCAAAGAAAATTTTTTATAATCTTCTTTACTGATTAAAGGAAAGTAAATAAAACCTCTTCCTTTGGTCTCGTGCGAAACAAAGCCCTTTTGTTCTAAGATGCGAATAATGGTGGAAACCGTATTAATTGCTGGTTTAGGGTCATCATATAAGGCTAGAAGTTCCTTTACACTAGACTGGTTCTTCGTCCAGAGATGCTGCATTAGATCTTCTTCTGCTTTGGTTAGTTCTTTTGCTATCATAGTCTTGCAATATTAACTAATTATTTAGTTAAACTAAAATATTAGTTGAATAATTTTGAGATAAAAAAAATCGGCATCCGTGAATGCCGATTCTAAAATCTTGTTAAATCGTATTAATCGTTGCCCAAAAAAGATAGGACATAGTAAGCTAAAGTAGTTAGCGAAGCAAGCGCTGCAATTAAATAAGTATTGGCCGCGGCACCCAGTGCATCTTTGGCAATAGCATGCTCGGAAGGGTTAGCAGTATTGGTTGTTTTCAACCAAGCTAAGGCTCGATTACTCGCATCGTATTCTACCGGAAGGGTAACTAAAGAGAATATTGTAATCGCTGCTTGTAGAAAGATAACGACCAAGAACACTAAATTAATCGGGAATAGTTGCAGTAGGAAGCTACCGAAAATCATTACCATAAAGATAATATTGATGGCCTTACTGCTAAAGCTAACCACTGGAACCATAGCAGAACGAAATTCTAACCAGCGATAGGCTGTCGCATGCTGTACGGCGTGTCCAACTTCGTGAGCAGCTACAGCAGCAGCTGCCACTGAACGACTTTCGTAAACGGATTCGCTTAGGTTTACCGTTTTGTCTTTGGGATTGTAATGATCTGTTAGTCTGCCTGGTGTAGAAATAACTTGTACATCATAAATGCCATTGTCAGCTAGCATTTTTTCGGCTATCTCTCTACCACTAAGTCCATTTTGTAGCCCGATTTTTTCGTATTTACGAAACTTGCTTTTTAGTCTTCCTTGGGCAATAAAGCCCAAGATCATGAAGCCAATTAGGATAATGAAAATTGTCATTTGTTATAGATTTTAAACTTCAGCAATAATACCAAATTACATGCCTCTACCTAAGTATAAAATAATAGTTTTAGCCCTTTAAAATTTCTTTATGGCAAATAGACCACTTATACTAGTTTGTAATGATGATGGAATTACCGCTCCGGGAATTCGAAATTTAATAAGCGTGGTGAATCAACTAGGTGATGTTGTGGTAGTTGCACCGGATAGTCCTCAGTCGGCTATGGGCCATGCGATTACTATTAATGGCATTTTACGTTGTGATCCGATAAAAATAGATGACGGTCCACAGAAAGAATATAGTTGCTCAGGTACTCCAGTTGACTGCGTCAAGTTGGCAGTGAATGAAATACTAGACCGAAAGCCAGATCTAGTGGTTAGTGGTATTAATCACGGCAGTAACTCTTCCGTAAACGTTTTGTATTCCGGCACTATGTCAGCTGCTATGGAAGGTTGTTTGGAAGGGATTCCTTCTATTGGGTTTTCACTGTGCGATTTTAGTTGGCAAGCTAACTTCGAAGAGGCTTTGCCCTTCATCAAACGCATCTGCGAAAGCGTGCTGGAAAAAGGCTTAAGCGCTAAAACAGTTTTAAATGTTAATATCCCTCAGTTTAATGGTGAGGCCTATAAAGGTATTAAGGTTTGCCGCCAAGCGAACGGGAATTGGGAGGAAGAATTTGATCGCCGTGAAGACCCACGTTCGCGCAATTATTTCTGGTTAACAGGAAAGTTCGTGGATTATGATAAAGGTGACGATACGGATGAATGGGCTTTAGCCAATAACTTTATTTCTATGGTGCCCATGACGAGTGATCTTACCGCGCATCATTTAATTGGGACCATGAAAAACTGGGAACTCTAATCAAATTTTCGATCGATATCGAGCGTTTATATTTTATGAATAAACTTAATCCTCGCCAAGAACAAATCATTGGCTTTGTTTTAGGCTTGCTCCTTCCTTTTTTGAGTCTCTATCTTATTTTTTTAGTAAGGCCTGAGCTTTTAGGTGTACAAAGATTTAATTATGAGGTTGTTAAACAGCTGAATGTAGGTTTACTAACCTTTGGGATGCTTCTTAATGCCGCCTGCTTTTTTCTGGTTTTACGATTCAATAAAGAGCGGATGGGAAACGGTATATTACAGTCAACCGTACTGCTGTTATTCCTTATGGTTATTTACAAATTTTTGTTGTAAAGTTTTCTAGGGCAGTCTTAAAGGCAGCAGGGCAACACTTAATTTTGGCTCAAAGATTTAAAATTGAAATATTACTTAATTGCTGGTGAAGCGAGTGGCGACTTACACGGAGCCAATCTGTTAAAAGCGTTAAAAAAATACGACAGCGCTCCGCAATTTAAAGCTTGGGGAGGCGATTTAATGGCTACGCAAGGAGCTTCCTTGGTGAAGCATTACCGAGAACTGGCTTTTATGGGCTTTGCAGAAGTTCTTCTCAATTTGCGCACCATTTTAAGTAATATTAAATTTTGTAAGCAAGATATCTTGGCTTTCCAGCCAGATGTACTTATTCTAATAGACTACCCCGGTTTTAATATGCGTATTGCAGAATTTGCCAAGAAACAAGGCATCCGGGTAATCTACTATATTTCCCCACAAATATGGGCTTGGAAGAAGAATCGCGTTTTTAAATTAAAACGCGATGTAGATCGTATGCTTACCATTTTACCTTTCGAAAAAGACTTTTATAAGCAATATGATATGGAAGTCGATTTTGTAGGGCACCCCTTATTGGATGCGATTTCTGAACGGCCTGCTTTTGATCGAAATGAACGTTTAGAGGAGTTTTCCCTTACGGGAGATGCGCAGGTATTAGCACTTTTGCCAGGAAGTAGAAGTCAAGAAATAGGAAAAATGCTGCCTTTAATGGTGGAAGCGGCAGAAGCAGAGGGTCTGGAATGGATTATTGCAGGCGCTCCCTCGCAAGATTTAGCCTTCTACCAAAAGATATTACCGGGTAAAAACTTGAAACTCGTTTTTGGTCGTACTTATGAAATTTTGGAAATCGCCGATTTAGCATTGGTTGCTTCAGGAACCGCTACTTTGGAAACCGCTTTAATCGGTACGCCAGAAGTGGTTTGTTATAAAGGCAATTGGCTCAGCTATTTAATTGCTCGGGTTTTAGTTAAGATTAAATACATCTCATTGGTTAATCTCATTATGGATCGAGAATTAGTAACCGAACTAATTCAAGAAAACTTTACTTTAGGTAAAATTCAGGCGGAATTAAGAAAGTTGGGGGACGATCTTAAGCGTAAACAGTTACTTGAGTCCTATCAACAGTTAAGGGAAAAGTTAGGGGGGGCTGGGGCCTCGGAAAAAGCAGCGCAATTGATTTATGAAGATATTTCGTCTTAGACTAATTTTTGTTTTACTCCTTTCTGTTTCAGCGATTCAGGCGATGGAATTGCGGGTGCGTCTTTTTTCCGCATCTGACGTAAGTGAAACTATAATTACGACCGATAGTATTGATTTTTGCCTTTTAGCTTTAGATGAGCAAGGAAAGATCATTGATACTATTTACGATGTTTTCGCCGATGATAGTCTGCGCACCTTTTATTTAAGCAGCACTGCACAAGGGCTTTCGGTTAAGCGTGGGCAGAGCGCTCTAGGTTTTTATAAAACTGTTTTATTCAAAGGTTTAGATTCCTTGCAGCAGTTTCGTATCCGTGCCAATAAAAAGGAACGAGCCTATTACGGTGACATAGAAATTTCGAATCGTAGCAATCACCTGCATTTAATCAACCGCGTTAATTTAGAGCTTTACGTAGCAGGGGTGGTTGAGAGCGAGGCGGGACATGTGCCTGAGCTAGAATTCTTTAAGGCGCAGGCAGTTTTAGCACGCACTTTTGCTTTAAAGAACTTGGGTAAACATACCAAGGAAGGTTACAATCTTAAAGACGACGTAAGCTCGCAGGTTTATCATTCTCGTGCTCATTACACTCATAAGGATCTTATCGAGAAGGCAGTTTCGTTAACAAGAGATACGATATTGGTAAGCAGCGACTGCGAGCCGATTCTTAGCGTTTTTCATGCTAATAGCGGAGGCTTTACGGTTAATTCAGAAGATGTTTGGTTGCGCTCCATCGACTATTTGAAAGCGGCAGAAGATAGCTATAGCGTTGGGGTTGGTTCCTACCAATGGACTAAGGAAATTCCGAAAGAAAGGTACTTTACTTATTTTTCTAAAATGATGGGCGTGAAAAACACCCTCGAGTTCCAAAAGGCGGTCCTTAATTTACATTTAGATGGGCGGCAAAGTCATTTTCACTACCAAGGAAAAAGTCTTAAGCTTACCAAGGTTCGCAATGACTTTAAGCTGAAGTCCACCTATTTCAAGGCCGAAATAAAAGGAGATCAGGTTCTGCTGAATGGTTTCGGCTTCGGTCATGGAGTAGGACTATCACAAGACGGGGCCATTGCCATGAGTAAACAAGGATTTACTTACAAGGAAATTTTATGTTTCTATTTCCAATCGGTTGACTTAGAGTCTTTACAATATCGTCAGTTACCTTAGTCTCTTTAAGGTGTAAACGAAATGCTATAGGCAGATTAATTTTCAGCAATAAATTAGGCTTGCCTTTAAAAATCCTATATTTGCGAAAGCTGGGGGGAGTAGTAATGGTAACTAAAATATTAAAGGTTTATGCTAAGGAAAATTATCCTTCGTAATTCTGATCGATTTTTATCCCGCTGGATCGTACTGGTTTTTGATTTATTGGTAATATCAGCAACTTACCAAGCTTCGGCAGTTTTGCGATACAATTTTGAGATTTCGGCGGTGCCTCCAGGGTTAATTTTAACGAAACTCCCTTTTCTATTAATTTCTTATCTGATAGGCTTTACCATTAGTAAATCCCACGTTGGTGTTATCCGCCATACTGGTATAACTGACGCTTACGCTATTTTTAGAGGGGGCTTAATTTCTCTCCTCATATTATCTTTCGGTAGCAACTTAGCTTTCTATTATGAGCCGCAGTTTATGGATTACCTCGTAATTCCTAACTCTGTATTGGTTATCCATTTTTTATTAGGTATTGTTGTACTTATTGGTTCCCGTTTTGCTGTTAAAATTCTCTTCTTCCGCTTCCAAACTCAAACTAAAATTAAAGCGACTAGCGTAATGATTTACGGGGCTGGTGCCTCGGGAGTAATTACTAAAAATACCTTAGAACATGATACTAGTCGTGAATATGACATAGTTTGTTTTATTGATGATAATCCTAAAAAAATAGGCAAGTCTATTGAAGGTATCCCAATCTTGCCAAACGAAAAAGCTTTAAGTGACCTCTTCTTATCAAAGAATAAGGTGGATCAAGTAATCCTTTCTATTCAAACTGGGATATCAATAAAAAGGAAAAATGAAATTGTAGATCAATGTTTAAATCTTGATCTAAAGGTAAAAGTGATTCCGCCAGTTGATAGCTGGATTCAAGGAGAACTGAGTACCAAGCAAATTAAATCTGTACGCATCGAAGATTTGTTAGAACGCGAAGAAATTAAGCTCGATAGTCAAAATGTACAACGCGAAATTGAGGGCAAAAAGGTATTAATTACTGGGGCAGCAGGTTCTATCGGTAGTGAAATTGTAAGGCAGGTATTACACTACAAGCCCAAACAAGTGATTTTGCTAGATCAGGCCGAATCGCCGATGTATGAGCTAAGCCTAGAGCTGAAAAATAGATTTAAAAGCTTCGACGATATCGCCGAATGTGTAATTGCTGATGTACGCGATCGTTTGCGTTTGGAAAAAGTTTTCAAGGCCTTTGGTCCCGATATTATTTTTCATGCTGCCGCTTATAAGCACGTTCCCCTAATGGAGGATAATCCTTATGAGGCTGTTGGGGTAAATGTTCTAGGCACCAAGAACATGGCAGATCTCGCAGTGGAATTTGGTGTTGCAAAATTTGTAATGGTTAGTACGGATAAAGCTGTTAATCCAACTAATGTTATGGGCGCTACCAAGCGGACCGCCGAACTTTATACACAGAGCTTGGGTTCAAAAGATAGTGTTGGTACTCAGTTTATAACCACGCGTTTTGGCAATGTTTTGGGATCAAATGGTTCGGTTATTCCGGTATTCAGAAGACAGTTGGAAAAAGGTGGGCCAATCACCTTAACCCATAAAGATATCACCCGTTATTTTATGACAATTCCCGAAGCCTGTAATTTGGTTTTGGAAGCAGGCTCAATGGGGCATGGTGGGGAAATTTTTGTTTTTGACATGGGCGACTCCGTTAAAATTTATGATCTCGCTAAGAAAATGATTAAGTTATCGGGCTTTGAATTGGGCAAGGATATGGAGATTGTGGAGGTAGGTTTACGTCCGGGCGAAAAGCTTTACGAAGAATTACTGACGGGTAAAGAGAATACTTTGGAAACGCATCATCCAAAAATTATGATTGCACAAACAACCAAAATGGATGCAAACGCCATCCAACTAGCCTTAGAAAGAGTACGTATGGCATTACTTTCAAATGATAATCTAGAGTTAGTTGCTTCTTTAAAAAGCATGGTGCCTGAGTTTATTAGCAATAATTCAATTTACGAGACTTTAGACCTACACGCGCAAGCTAAATGAAGAAGCTCTTAATCTGTTTTTTGGTTTTCGGTGTAAGCCCGGCTAGAATTCAAGCTCAGTATCTCTATCAACATCTAAATGTCCTTAATAATCTAAGGTCAGAATCTAGTCTTTATGACTTAGATGTAGATTTTCACAGTTCGGTTCGGCCCCTTAATCAGACTCAGATGGAGGAAGTGCAACAGTCGGAAGAACACCAATATAATACAAACACATCTTGGTTTAACCGCAAAGCTTGGAACGAGCATTTGGTTAAAGTTGAAGAGGCGAAATATGCCATTACCATTGATCCTTTAGTCAATTTTCAGTTGGGACTAGAAGCAGGGGAAGAGCAGTATCGCTATATCAATACGCGCGGTTACTTATTAGAAGGCCGTATCGGCAAAAACTTAACTTTCTATTCTACCTTTCTAGAGAATCAGGGACGTTTTGCCAATTATATTACTCAATACGCTAATCGCAGAAGGGTAATTCCAGGTCAAAGTAGCCCGATAAGAGGATTTGGTGATGGAGGTTTTGACTATGGTTTTGTAGCAGGAGAAGTAAGTTATAATCCCAATGAATTTTTTGCCTTTACTGCTGGTCAGGGACGAAATTTTTTAGGCGAAGGATATCGCTCGATGCTCCTTTCAGATGGAAGTTTTAGCTACCCTTTTTTTCGAATTGAGACTACTTTTTGGAAGTTTAAATACGTGAATTTATGGACGCAGATGTACGATTTGCGGCGTGAAGCCATGATTACTCCTGAAAATTTTGCGCGCAAATATCTAAGCTCTCACTATTTAAGTATTAATATTACCCCTCGCCTTAATTTTAGTGTTTTTGAAGCTATTATGTTTGGCGATAGTACCCAACAAGAAGGTTTAGATGTTAGCTTTTTAAACCCCATCATTTTTTATCGTCCCGTTGAATTCGCAGTTGGCTCTCGCAATGGTAATGCCTTGTTAGGAGCAGCATTTTCCTATAAAACCTTTACAAAACAAATGCTTTACGGGCAGTTTGTTTTAGATGAATTTCAATTGTCATCGATTTTAGCACAAGAAGGCAGTTGGGTAAATAAATATGGCTTTCAATTAGGCTACAAAATGTACGATGCGTTTAAGGTGAAAGGTTTATTTCAACGGTTGGAGTATAATACCGCGCGCCCACACACCTACCAACATAGAGAAGTTTTAACTAATTACGCCCATTACGGATCACCTTTAGCGCATCCTTGGGGTGCTAATTTTCATGAGTTAATCTATCAAGCTATTTATCAGAAAAACCGCTGGGAAGGCGATGTGCAATTTAATTTTGGTAGAATGGGAGCGGATGCGGCTGGCTCTAACTGGGGGTCAGATATATACTTATCTTACAACAGTAGAGAGCAAGATTTAGGCAATGAAATTGCGCAAGGAATAAGTGCTAATTATTTTTACCTACAAGCGAGAGCGGCTTACGTTCTTAACCCGAGTAGTAATTTGAAGCTGGAGCTGGGCTTTCGTTATCGAAACTTTTCACCCGACGTAGCGGAAAATGTAAAAACTACCGCTATGCTTAACCAAGAAAGTTCCATGCTTATCTTTGGTCTTAGAACAGAAATGTTTAATCGCTATTACGATTTGTAGCAATATGTTGAAAGAGTTTAAACCAACCATTTTGTTTTTGGTAAAGTTCTTCGCCATTTACTTGGTTTTCAGTACTCTTTATGGAATTTATATTTCCGGTTTCGATAAGGAGAATGTGCTAGATCCTATCACAAGAGTGGTAGCCAATAATTGTGTTTCTACCGCTTCAGCAATTGGTTATGAAACGGAAGTGGTGCAAGACGATCATCTGCGCATGCAAACCGAAGAAGAACAAACTTTTGATAGTATTTGGCTCGATAAGGTTTATGCAGTTTCGGTGGAGGAAGGATGTAATGGTGTTAATATTATGATTCTCTTTGCTGCTTTTGTGGTAGGCTTTGGTGGGCGCATAAAAAATATGCTTTGGTTTATTCCTCTCGGTTTACTTTTTATTCATCTCGCCAATATTGGCAGACTATTACTTTTAAGCTTGCTTAATGTAGAGTGGGGCGGTAGAGGCTTTCACTTTTTTCATAAATACGGCTTTACTGCGGTTTTATATCTCGCCATATTAGTGCTTTGGTATCTTTGGGTAATGCATCTCAATGGGAAGACCGCTGTTAAGAGTAAATCGCTAGATCAAAATGCTTAAAGGTTTTGGATACGCGCGAGTCCTTTTTATTCTTTTGGGTGCCGTGGGGCTCTTCTTCGTTTATTTTTTTCAGCATTACCTCGATTTTCATTCGGTACTTTTTAAAGGCGAGTGGCCACAAGAATTAAATTATTCTACCGACTTTATGGACGTTGAAACGTTTCCTTTTGTGGTAAACAAGGTGGGGCGTTACTTATTAAATGACCTTTTTACCATAGCCATCATTTATGGTTTATTCTACGAAAAGAAGTATTTGCGTTTTGCTTTTATGGTCTTGCTATTTGGATTGGTATTCTTACTGCCTACTTATCTTTTTATATATCTAGCAAAACCTGAAGGTTTTAGCTCCCTCATCAGCCACCTACACCGCATAGTTTTAAACCCAGTACTCATGATGTTGCTCATCCCAGCTTACTTCTATCAGAGAAGCTTAGCCAAGGACGATGAATAATTACAATTTATACTAAACATTCTTCTACTTTTTGTGTTTTGTTGTTGCAACATCAAACGAGATGATGTACTTTTGTTCAGTGTTTAAACATTAAAATTATTTTTAAAAATGAAGATCAACAACAAGATTATCGCCTTAGTCTTTTCAAGCGCCTTAGTAGCTTGTAACAATGCACCTGAAACTGCAGTAGATGCTACAGATGCACAAGAAGTTAATGCAGAAACTGCGGAAGCAGCAACCTACACTTTAAATACAAGCACTGAAGAAGTAGTTTGGGAAGGTTACAAAACATTTGCCTTGGGCGATGCTCACAATGGAACCATTGAGGTAAGTGAAGGGAGCTTTATGGTAGAAGGAGATCAATTGGTAGGAGGTTCATTCATTATTGATATGACATCTATCAACAATCTTGACCTAGCTGAAAGCCCAGAGTACAAAGCGAAATTAGAAGGTCACTTAAAGAGTGGTGATTTCTTCGCAGTAGATTCTTTCCCGACGGCTAAATTTGAGATTACCGCAGCCGAGGCTGTAGCTGCTGGGGATACTAGCGGTGCTACTCATAACATTAGTGGTAACCTAACTTTACGTGGTATTACCAAAAACGTTACTATTCCTGCAATGGTAGAAATGACCGATGCTGGTATTAACTTCGCTACTCCAGAGTTTGTAATTGATCGCAGCCAGTGGAATGTTAAATTCCGTTCAACTTCTTTTTCAGAATTTGCTGATATCGCTAAAGACAATATTATCGATAATAACATAAAGCTTTCTGTAAAGCTTTCTGCAACTAAAGCTTAATCATTTAATCTTTAGGTTTGGTTTTAAAAGCCGCTGGAACATCCAGCGGCTTTTTTTATTTTCGGGCGAAACCTTAATTATGTCTGAATATAAAGAACGCTTGGCCATTAAGAGTTGGGCAGAGGACGATCGTCCTCGTGAAAAGTTTAGCAGCAAGGGGCGCTCTGCTCTTAGTGATGCGGAATTAATTGCCATACTAATTGGTAGTGGTAACCGACAAGAGTCGGCGGTAGACCTTTCTAAGCGTATTTTAAATTCAGTAGAAGGAAACCTTAATCAATTAGCACGTTTAACTTTACAAGACTTAATGGCCTTTAAAGGGATCGGAGAAGCCAAAGCTATATCTATTGCTACTGCCTTAGAAATTGGGAAACGCAGAAGTCTATCGGATGCTTTGGAGCGGAAAAGTATAAAAAGTAGTGGAGCGGCATATAGCATCTTACAGCCGCTAATTGGTGATCTAGCCCACGAAGAATTTTGGGTATTGTACCTAAATAATCACAACAAATTAATTCGCCCCGTTTGCATCAGTAAAGGGGGCATAACAGGAACAGTCGTTGACCTGCGACAAATTTTCAATATTGCTTTACGGGAGCAAGCCACTTCTATAATTCTAGGACATAATCACCCCAGTGGTAATACTAAGCCTAGTCAAGCGGACCTTAACTTAACCCGAAAAATAGGAGAGTCGGGCAAGATTCTCGATATTTCCGTTTTAGACCATATTATTGTTACCGAAAAGGCCTACTATAGTTTTCGCGATGAAGGGGATATTTAGTCTCGTGCCTCCAGTTATAAAGTATTTGATTTCCGAATTAGCCTCTATCTTTGCAAAATGCTCTTATTCTACACTAGCACCCTTAGTCCTCGAATTAAATATATAAGCCGCTTAATCTTTCAAGATTTATTAGGGCTCAGTATTCGTTATACACAGGATAAGGAAGAGTATCTCCAATCTACTTTGCCGAAGATAAATTACTCTCGCGACCCTTTACAAAGTGGGATTTTCTTGCAATCGGTCAACCTTTTGTTTGAATCTGATATCTCTGAGCAAGATGTTAAATCGGGAACATATAAAGGTGTAGTAACAATTTTTTCCACGGGACGACAGTCACTTTTGCCTTTCGATCCCCTTGCGGCTAGTTTCTTTCTAGTAAGCCGCTATGAGGAGTATATGCCATTTATTGCCGATGCCCATGGTCGCTTTCCTGCCAAAGAAAGTGTTATGTATCGTTTAGGTACTTTAAATAAACCTTTGGTTAATGCTTACGCAGAAATTCTTGCTACTTTATTAGAGGAACATAATCCTAATATAGTTTTTAGTAGACCGAGCTACCGTTTTTATAATTCGGTGGATATTGATAATGCGGCTGCTTTTTTAGGAAAAGGGATTTTCCGCATAATCGGCGGCTATATGCAAGATATTTTATCTTTAAATTTTAAGCAAATAGGGGAACGCAGCCGTAGTTTGGTTTTTGGAAAAAAAGATCCATTTGATACTTTCGATTATGTACTTGCCATGCAGAAGAAGTACAAATTCTCTACAATTTATTTTGCACTTTTCGCGAGGATGGGGCAGTATGATCGAAGTTTGACCCGTTACTCAACACGTTTACAGCGCTATGTAAAAGGGATCGCAGATTTTTGTGAAATGGGAATTCATCCTTCCTATCGTTCTAATGAAAATTTCGAATGGTTAGAGGAAGAGATTACCAGCTTACAAAGAGTACTCAAAAAGGATATTAAGAAAAGCCGGCAACACTTTTTAAAGATTCATTTTCCTTCTACTTTTCGCAATCTTTTGCAGCTGGAAATTAGTGATGACTACTCCATTGGCTACGCCTCTGAGCATGGTTTTCGTGCCGGAATATGCACCCCATTTCGCTTTTACGATATTGAGCAAGAAGTAGAAACGCCATTAATAATGCATCCCTTTCCCTTTATGGATGGCACCTTTATTTACTATTTGAAGCTTTCGCCAGATGAAGCCTTAAAGCATATTTTAGAATATATTGAAATCTATCGCCACTATGGTGGTGAGTTTATTCCAATCTGGCACAATCGTATCTACAGTGAGAAAGAGGAGGAGTGGAAAGGCTGGAATAAAGTTTTTGAAGAAATGGTGAAAGCAGCTGTATGATCAATTATCGTGAGCATCATTCTATAGATATTGAAAAGTATAATAATTGCGTTCAGCGCAATGCCCAAAAAATACCTTATGCCTTATCGTGGTATTTAGACTCGGTATGCGAGCAATGGGATTGCTTGGTGCTTAACGATTATGATGCAGTTTGGCCCTTACCTTTTCGCCGAAAATTAGGGATTAAGTATTTTTATAGACCCTTTGCGATTCAGCAACTAGGAGTTTTTAGTAAGCAAGCTTTAAGTGAAGAGCAAATAATGGCTTTTCAGCAGAAAATTAGCGAGAATTGTCGTTTTGCAGATATTTATTTAAATGAAAATCAGGTAGTTAATCCCCTTTCTTATAAATGGGAGGTGAAAGAACAGACCAATTTGGTTTTAAAGTTAAAGCGATCTTATCAAGACGTTTATAAAGGTTTTAACAGCAACCTAAAGCGTAAGCTGAAGAAGCATCAACAGACCAATTTTGATCTTTTTGAAAGTGACGGACCGAAGGTTTTAATCGATTTGTTTAACGAGAATAAAGGGCAAGAATTAAAACTATCTTCTGAGTATTATCGCTCTTTAGAAAAAGCGATGTTTCAACTCTTGCATCGTGGTTTAGCTAAGGTATTTACCATTTACGGCGGCCCCAATCAATTATTGGCAGGAGTATTTTTTATCGAATATCAAGGGCGCTCGATATTCTTGTTTTCCGCTCTGTCGCCTATGGGTAAAGACTTAGACGCTATGACCTATCTCATCAATGAATACCTCATTTATAATTCCGAACGCTTAGAAGAACTGGATTTTGAAGGATCTCAGCAGCCGGGTTTAGCGCGTTTTTATGCTTCATTTGGTGCAGAAGCGCGACACTATAATTACTTGAAATATAATGATCTGCCTTGGCCGATTTCGCTTTTAAAATAATGGCAAAAGAATACCAGCATCTCTTTTTCGACCTCGATCATACCCTTTGGGATTTCGAAAAGAATTCTAAACAAGCCTTAATTGAACTCTACCATTCTTATGCTTGGGAGTCCATTTTAAACCTTCCGGTAGATGAGTTTTTACAGAGCTATTATCAAAAAAATGATGAGATGTGGGCCTTGTATCGCGCTAATAAAATAGATAAGGCCACTTTACGCCACCGCCGCTTCGCAGAAACCTTTGCGATTTATCATTATCAACATGATGATAAAGTAGCCAATTTTGAAAAAGACTATATTTACCTAGCGCCTCAAAAAACAGCTCTTTTTCCCGGTTGCATAGCCACGCTTCAATCTTTGCAAGGTCAATTCGAGATGCACATCATAACCAATGGATTTGAAGAAACTCAGCATATTAAATTAGCAAAAAGCGGACTCTCTCCCTTTTTCGATAAAATTATAACCAGTGATAAGATTGGGGTGAACAAACCGGAGGCTAAAATTTTTGTTGAAGCCATGCGTCAAGCGGGAGCGGATCGAAAAAGCTCCTTAATGATTGGTGACAGTTTGCTTGCGGATATTATAGGCGCACGCAATGTAGGGATGGACCAAGTTTTTTTTAATCCCCACTCCCATCAACATCAAGAAAAGGTGAGTTTTGAGATTAAAGCTCTGAGTGAATTACCCGGTTTACTACTTTAATTTTTTGCAGGATACTTCTTGTAGTGAAAAGCCTCGTACTGATAAGCACCACTATACGGATTAAGTTGAGCGTGCATGTGAGTGCTAATATAGTCGCCGCGGTTAATGCCAGACATGTGAACTTCACCTTGCACAGGCTTTAAGGTAAAGTAAAATTTGCATAGGATCGTATCACCAATCGAGAGATTTACCGTATTTGGTTCAACCTTTTCCACTTTCATAATGGCCATATTATTGGTGCCCATTAAAGGGTTTAAAACCTTTAAATTGATCGGGAAAGTTTTCAGTTGCTCATAGCGGGCTTCTTGACTAAAGCATAGGATGGGTGTGAATAGAAGCAGGCTAAAAAGCAATTTGTGCATAGATATAGATTTGACGCGAAGATAAGTCTTGATTTTTTTTGAACCATACTTTTCTAGTATTCGGCTCTTTTAAATTATTTAGCTACGGTAATACCTGAGATCGATTTTTAATTTGGCTTCAGAACTCTTATAAATTGTGGGTTTTAAGCCAAAGCGATGAAGCAATAGCGGGCTATCGCAAAGGGCCAAGGCGCGTAAAACCCCCTTTAAGAAGAGACTAATACGTTTTTTTCAATAAAAGTGAATATCCTGTATCTAGCTCATTGGCTGTAGCCTGCTACAGCTGGACGATTTAGATTAGTCTTTTCCTTCTAATGAAAATCTGAGGCTTTAATTTAAGGTCAAACTCGGGTTTAATACCTGTTCTTAATTCTTAAATTTGCGCAACTCAAAAAATGCGCAATGCAACAGCAAGTTCCCTATACTCCCACCAATAAGGTAAGAATAGTTACCGCAGCCTCCCTCTTTGATGGTCACGATGCGGCGATCAATATCATGCGACGAATCATTCAAGCAACTGGTTGTGAGGTGATTCATCTTGGCCACGACCGCTCTGTAGAAGAGGTGGTAAACACAGCAATCCAAGAAGATGCGCAGGCCATAGCTATGACATCTTACCAAGGTGGGCACATAGAATACTTCAAGTATATGCACGACCTTTTGAAGGAAAAGGGTGCGCCTCAAATTAAAATCTTTGGCGGCGGTGGCGGCGTAATCCTCCCTGAAGAAATTCAAGAACTACACGAATACGGTATCGATCGTATTTATTCACCGGATGATGGTCGCTCGATGGGCTTGCAAGGGATGATAAATGATATGATTCAACGTTGCGATTTCCCTACGGGATTAAGCATTAATGGTGAGCTAGATCGGATAAGTGAAAAGTCTAAACCTGACATTGCCAAAATAATTTCGGCAGCTGAAAATAACATGGAGGCCAATAAGGAGGCTTTAGATAAAATCGACGCTATGGCGGCGCAATCTAAAACTCCTGTATTAGGTATAACTGGAACCGGTGGAGCGGGGAAAAGCTCACTAGTAGATGAGTTAGTACGTCGCTTTTTAATCGATCACCCCGAAAAAACATTAGGAATTATTTCGGTAGATCCTTCCAAACGTAAAACAGGTGGTGCCCTTTTGGGAGATAGAATACGCATGAACGCGATTAAAAACGATCGGGTTTATATGCGTTCCTTGGCTACGCGCCAATCCAATCTTGCCCTAAGCAAACACGTGCAAGAGGCGGTTAATATTTTAAAAGCAGCCCAATACGATTTAATCATTTTAGAGACTTCTGGAATTGGGCAGAGCGATACCGAAATTATTGAGCATAGTGATGCTTCCATGTATGTGATGACGCCCGAATATGGCGCCGCTACCCAGTTGGAGAAAATTGACATGCTGGATTTCGCAGACATTATTGCCCTAAATAAATTCGATAAACGCGGTGCTCTTGATGCTTTGCGTGATGTGAAAAAACAATACCAACGCAACCATAATTTATGGGATGCCGACACGGATACTATGCCCGTTTACGGCAGTATCGCCAGTCAGTTTAACGATCCCGGAACCAATGCTTTATACCGCGCTTTAATTGACACTTTAGTTAATAAAGCAGGTGCAGTTCATCTGAAAAGTGACTTCCGCAGCACGGGTGAAATGAGCGAGAAGATTTACATTATCCCTCCCAATCGCACCCGTTACTTGTCCGAAATTTCAGAATCGAATCGCGCTTATGATAAGCGAGCGAAAGAACAGGCTGAGGTAGCTCAAAAGCTTTATGGTTTGTACCAAGCTACGCTATCTTTCGGTGGTCCAGATTTGTTAAGAGAAGAAGCAGCGACCCTGAAGGAAGAAGGTACAATCGGTGAACTGATTAGTAAATTCGTAGCCTTACGCAAAGACCTTGACCCTCACTATTGGGATATTATTACCGAGTGGGAAGGCAAGGTGAAAAAGTACCGCGATGAACTGTATACTTTCTCCGTAAGGGGCAAAGAAATCAATATTAAAACCCATACCGAGTCGCTTTCCCATACCATGGTTCCCAAGGTTTCCTTACCACGTTACCAAGCTTGGGGCGATTTGTTATTATGGAACTTGAAGGAAAATGTACCGGGTGAATTTCCTTTCACGGCGGGGATTTATCCATTCAAGCGCACAGGTGAAGACCCTACCCGTATGTTTGCGGGTGAAGGTGGCCCTGAAAGAACCAACCGTCGTTTCCACTATGTAAGTCAGGATATGCCGGCGGCGCGTTTAAGTACGGCCTTCGATTCAGTAACTCTTTATGGAAATGATCCTGATTATCGTCCTGATATTTACGGTAAGATTGGTAATTCTGGTGTAAGTATTTGCACCTTAAGTGACGCGAAGAAATTATACTCAGGTTTTAATTTATCCGAGCCTACGACTTCGGTGAGTATGACTATTAATGGTCCTGCTCCGATGATTTTGGCTTTCTTTATGAATGCTGCTGTTGATCAGCAATGTGAAATTTACATTCGTGAAAACGGTTTAGAATCTTTGGTGGAAGCTAAATTTAAAGAGCTATACGATGATCGTAATTTAGAGCGTCCTTATTACCAAGGTTTAGACGAGGGTGAAGCTAAGGACCGCGTAGAACTTGAGCCTTTGAGCAATATCTCAGTAAAAGGGCATCTACCGAAAGGGAATAAGGGCTTAGGCTTAATGCTATTGGGTTTAACCGGCGACCAGGTTTTAGAGCCAGCCGTATATGCTGAAATCCGTAAAAAGACTTTAGCGGTAGTGCGTGGAACCGTACAAGCCGATATTTTGAAAGAAGATCAGGCGCAAAACACCTGTATTTTCTCTACCGAATTTGCCCTGCGTTTAATGGGTGACGTGCAAGAAAGCTTCATCAATAATCAGGTGAGAAACTTCTATTCGGTATCGATTTCGGGTTACCATATTGCGGAAGCAGGGGCAAATCCACTTACGCAATTAGCCTTCACCTTGGCCAATGGTTTTACTTATGTAGAATACTACTTAAGCCGTGGCATGGACATTAACGATTTTGGTCCGAACTTGAGCTTTTTCTTTAGTAATGGGGTAGACCCAGAATATGCAGTAATTGGCAGAGCTGCCCGCAGAATTTGGTCCAAAGCGATGGACAGAAAGTACGGTGCAAATCCGCGTGCGCAGATGTTAAAATATCATATCCAAACATCGGGACGTTCGCTGCATGCGCAGGAAATCCAGTTTAATGATATTCGTACCACTTTGCAGGCCTTGTATGCGATTTATGATAATTGTAACTCTCTGCATACCAATGCTTACGATGAGGCGATTACTACGCCAACGGAAGAAAGTGTGCGTAGAGCGATGGCTATCCAGTTGATTATCAACAAGGAATTGGGGCTTACCCAAAATGAAAACCCTATTCAAGGGAGCTTTATTATTGAAGAATTAACTGACTTAGTAGAAGAAGCGGTGCTTGCCGAATTTGATCGGATCACCGAAAGGGGCGGCGTATTGGGGGCCATGGAAACTATGTACCAGCGTGGTAAAATTCAGGAAGAAAGTTTGTATTATGAAACCCTAAAACACAATGGCGATTTGCCAATTATTGGGGTAAATACCTTTTTAAGTTCGGAAGGTTCTCCCACCACAAGACCAGGTGAAATTATTCGTGCAACTACCGAAGAGAAGGAAGCGCAAATTACCAATCTTCGTGCCTTACAAGAGCGCAATCAGGATACCGCCAATGCTTGGCTAGAGAAATTACAAGCTACTGCTATTGCCAACGAAAACATGTTTGAGGTACTAATGGAAGCCACTAAGTTTTGCAGCTTAGGGCAAATTACCAGCTCTTTATTTGAAGTGGGTGGGCAGTATCGCCGCAATATGTAAGTTTTTAGAAGATATATATTTCAATAAAGAGGCGTTCTGAAAATTCAGGGCGCCTCTTTTTTTTGATTTTTTCCTGTCCGAATTCGGACAAGGTAATTCACGCCATTAATAATTTTAACTTACTTCGCTACAATAACTATCAAATAATCAAGGCAATGAAGTTAACTATTAAGGGATTAACAAAGACTTATGCTAATGGCGTAAAGGCTTTGGACAACGTTTCACTGGAAATTGGCAAAGGGATGTTTGGCTTATTGGGCCCGAATGGCGCCGGTAAGTCATCTTTAATGCGAACCTTGGCGGGCTTGCAAGATGCAGATCAAGGCACCTTGATGTTGAATGATATTGATATTTTGAAATCTCCTCAAGAGCTTCGTAAGAACTTGGGCTATTTACCCCAAGAGTTTGGGGTGTATCCTAAAATCACCGCCTATCAATTATTAAATCACCTAGCTATTTTAAAGGGTGTAAAAAATAAAGGCGAGCGCAAAGATCTGGTTGAACATCTCCTGCAAAAGGTCAACTTGTTCGACAAGCGTCATAAAGTGGTAAAAGGCTTTTCGGGTGGAATGAAGCAAAGAATTGGTATTGCGCAGGCCCTAATTGGTAATCCCCAACTTATAATTGTTGATGAACCCACTGCGGGCTTGGACCCGGGAGAGCGTAACCGTTTTCATAACCTCTTGGCCGATGTGGGTAGTGAGGTGATCGTTATTTTAAGTACCCATATTGTGGATGATGTGCGCGAGCTCTGTACTGAAATGGCTATCATGAACTTAGGTAGAATAATTTATAATGGTGGCCCAGAAGATGCCATCGCCACCTTGGAAGGTCAGGTTTGGGAAAAACGCATCGAGCGCGAAGAGCTCAATGACTATAAAAATCAGTACCAGGTGATCTCAGAAAAGATGATTGCCGGGAAACCCCTTATTCATATTCAGTCGGAAGTTATGCCAGCAGAAGGTTTTACAGCGGTTGCTCCTAATTTGGAGGATGTATTCTTTTCGTCCATTATGAGTAGTTCTGAAAGTATAACCCTTTAATCGTTCATCCATGTTTAAAGAAATTTTCTCGCGAGAACTCGGAGCCGCCTTACGCGTGCCCATGGTTTATATTTTCACCTTCGTATTCGCCTTAATGGCCTTTATGGCCGTAGTAAGTGATAGCGTAATGATTGGAGGCGCCATAGGAGCGGTGTATAAAAACGCACCTCATATTGTAACCACTTTCGTAACCGTTTTATCCATCTTCGGCTTGCTCTTCGCCGTAGCTTTTTTCAATAATGCCGCTTTACGTGATTTCAATAACAATTTCGACGAAATCCTCTTTACCACTCCACTTAACAAAGCTGCCTATTTCTTTGGCCGCTTTTTAGGCGCTTTGGTTTTAAGTACGATTCCTCTCATTGGTGTTTTTCTTGGCGTTTATTTAGGAACTTTACTGGGGCCAGTTTTCGATTGGATTCCCGCTGAGCGCTTGGGGCCAACACCGTGGGCCGCTTTCCTTACAAATTACCTCTTGTTTATAGTTCCTAATATGTTTTTGAGTGGGGCTTTAATTTATGCAATGGCGCAAAAATGGCGCAGCACCATTATCTCCTTCGTAGGCGCCTTGATCATCATTATTGGCTATATCGTTTCGGGTAATTTACAAAGTGATTTAGAGAATGTGCAAATAGCGGGACTAAGTGATCCTTTTGGCATCAGAGCCTATTCAGTAGATAGCCGTTATTTCACCACGGTAGAAAAAAACACCTTAGCCCCTAGCTTTAGCGGGATACTGTTATACAACCGCCTCATTTGGATGAACTTAGGTTTCTTAATATTACTGGTTTCTTACTTTAGTTTTAAACCTCAGAAAAATCCAAGCGCTTCTCGTTTTAAATTGAGAAAAAAAGCCAAGGAATTGGCAAGTAATGCCACTAAGCCTCTTGGCGCTTTACCTAAAGTTAGTTTGTATTATAAAGGCATGGGATGGCAACATTTTGTGAGTTTCTTTAAAGATGCTAGTCGCAGTATTTTAAAGAATACCGTATTCAAGATTCTGGCGGCTTTTGCCTTAATTCTTCTTAGCACCGATCTTATAAATGGCTTCGAGTACTTTGGTTTAAAGAGCTACCCTTTAACCTATAAAATGCTCGATACCATAGCGGATTCGTCGGGGATTTTCATGATTATAATTATGGTGTTTTTTAGCGGCGAATTAGTGTGGCGCGACCGCTCCTCCCATATTGATGAAGTGATTGGTGCTACGCCACACCGTGCTTTTAATCAGCTTCTAGCGCAGGCCTTTGCTTTAGTTTACGTCGCTTCATTTTTATACCTAATTTATGCCATAGCCGCTATTTTGGCCCAATTAGGACAAGGCTTTACCAATATAGAGCTCAGTCTTTATTTAAGGCAGTATATCTACAGTCAGCTGCCCACGTATATTTTTTATGCCTGTTTACATCTCTTCATTCAAGTGCTAGTGAACAACAAGTATTTGGGCTATTTCGTGTCGGTTTTGAGTCTATTTGTTTTAGATATTCTCTGGAGTATTTTGGATGTAAGCACCAATATGTTGTCGCTTAATGGTACGCCCTCCATTAGTTACAGCGATATGAACGATTTTGGTCCTGGCCTAGTCGGACATTTTTGGTTTACCCTTTACTGGCTGCTTTTCGCTAGTATTTTGCTGCTTGTGGCAGGTTTGTTAATGCAAAGACATAAATCGGGGAATTTTATTAGCCGTTTAAAGCAAGCTAAAATTTCTTTCAAAGGTTCTTATGCTCTTATAATTACTAGTTTCTTAGTGGCCTTTTCAGCTATCGCTGGATGGGTTTATTATAACACTCAGGTTTTAAATAGCTATAAAACGTCTGACGAAACTGAGCTGCTGCAGGCAGATTACGAAAAGAAATACAAATCCTATCAAAATTATCCTATGCCGAAAATTACGGCCATAGAGTATGGAATTGATATTTTTCCGGAAACGAGAGATGTGGATGTGCTGGCAGAAATGACGCTTAAAAATCTCGGAACTGAAATTATAGATTCATTATTTTTCACACTTGACGAGGATTGGAAAACAGAAATATCCGGACCTGGTGTAAGCGAAGCTTGGTTTGATGAGAAATTTGGCTTTAAAGCCTTTGCCTTGGCTAAACCGCTACATCCCGGCGACAGCCTTCCTTTAAAAGTCACCAATACTTACCGTACCAAAGGCTTCGGAAACTTTAGAGGCAGTACCTCCATAATTCGCAATGGTACTTTTTTAAACAATGGTAGTGTGCTTCCGCAGATGGGATATGCAGGCAACTTTGAGCTTAGTGACCGTAATGATCGTAAGAAATACGATTTAAAGCCCAAGGAGAGGATGCCAAAATTACAATCCGATTCTTGTGATGAGAAGTGCATGATTAATTATTTAAGCGATGGTTTATCGGATTGGGTATCTGTGAAAACGACGATATCTACCTCGAGTGACCAAATAGCTATTGCGCCGGGAAGTTTAATAAAAGAATGGCAAGAAGGCGATCGCAACTATTATGAATACTGGGTAAAACAACCCTCCCAAAATTTCTATGCCTTTATTTCCGCCGATTATCAGAAGGCGAGTCGTAAATGGAAGGGTATTGATTTAGAGGTGTATTATGATGAAAAACACCCTTATAATGTGGAACGCATGTTAGATGCGATTCAGAAATCATTAGAATATTATACGGCGAACTTTGGTCCTTATTTTCATAATGAAGCGCGCATCATTGAGTTTCCACGCTATGCTACCTTTGCCCAAGCTTTTCCAGGCACCATGCCTTATTCCGAGGGCTTTGGTTTTATAACCAATCTCGAAGATGAAGAAGGAAACAATGTAGTGGATGCGGTTATTGCCCATGAAATGGCGCATCAGTGGTGGGCGCATCAAGAAATTCCTGCCCTCATGCAAGGAGCGACTTTCTTAACAGAAAGTTTTAGTGAATACAGTTCCTTAATGGTAATGAAGCAAAGTAGCGATGCCATTAAGATGCGTGAATTTTTGAAGTACGATATGGACCGTTATTTACGCGGTAGAAGTGGCGAGTCGGAAAAGGAATTACCCTTACTTAAGGTGGAAAATCAAGGCTATATCCATTATGGAAAGGGTTCCATTATTTTGTACGCTTTGCAAGAAATGATTGGCTCTGACTCGGTTAATGCTGCGCTTAGCGAGTTCTTAGCTGCCTATCGTTATAAAGCTCCGCCTTATCCTAATGCCCACGATTTCATGGCTTATTTAAGACCTCGCGTAGCCGATTCCTTACATTATTTATTGGAAGATTGGATTGAGAATATCACCCTTTACGATTTCCGTTTAAAAGAAGCGGAATTAACAGAAGTGGGAGATTTATATACCGTAAATATCGATTTGGAATCCTTCAAATATCGGGCAGATACCCTAGGGACAGAAAACCCAGTTTTGCTCAATGAATGGGTGGATGTTGGTTTTTACAGTGATGAAGATGAAAAAGAGCTGTTTTACAAAAAGCGCATTTATATAGATGAGGCGGAGAAAAGCTATCGCTTCGAACTGAAGCAAAAGCCTTTAAAAGTAGCGATAGATCCGCAACGCATTTACATAGAAAGAGATATCAAAGATAATGTGAAGGCTCTTTAACAAGGTGAGTTCCACTTTTCACAAAGGGTTTGAGACCTGATTTTACGTCGAACTAAGTTTTTAAGCATGAATAAGCCCCAAAATTTGGGGCTTATTTTTTTATTAGACTCCGTTTAAAGTATCCAGTATACTTTTTTAGGCGACTCTTTGGGCTTTGGCCGCTTTCTTGCCTCTAAAGAAGAGGAAGAGATTAAAGAAAAGCACGAAACCCAGGTAAATGCTAAAGGCTCCCACTTTCTCACTTAGCTCCTCCACGAGCTCCTGCTGATTGTCGACGTAGCGCATGTTAATGGTCCAGAGGGCAAACCCGAAGTTGAGAAGGTAAAAGCCAATCTCAAATAAACGGTTGGTGCTAAGGGCGATGTCTTCTCTTTGATAGAAAATGTCACGCATAAAAACGAGTCCATTTTTAAAGAGATTTCGAGCTACGAATAGCGTTAAGGTAAGGGTAAGCGGAATGTAAATCGCATAGGCGATAAGGGGGAAATAATTACTGTTTTCCATGATGTTGATGAATTTAGATATTTGATTTAAAATGTTTGAGTACTTGTAAACCGATAAGGTTGAAGAAGTGAATGAGGCCAAGCAGAAGCGCAATTAAGCCGATATTCTCAGCTAAGCTGACTAAGGCATATTGCCAATCGTTTTCTGAAGGCCATTGCCAAGCAATTAGGGAAACCGATGCATAACCAAGGTTTAGGAGGCAGTAGCCAATTAGCAAAAGGCGGTTGAGGTATTGCGCTAAATCCTGTTCAGCGGGGAAAAGCTCATAAAGGTAAACTGCGCCTTCGCGGTAAATGAACCATCCTACTTTAAGAATGATAATAGCCGTGAAAATTAGATAGAGACCGTAGGTGATTAATATGATGCTCATAATTATATTATTTTCAGAAATAAATGAAAGTATAAAGTCAAAAAAATATTATCCTAGTAACTTCAATAAGCTACGGTAAAACCAGTTACGGTCGTTACGGGTAAACTTATCTACCAAACCACTAATCTCAACAGTGAAATCATGTAAATCATTAATGCGCTTTTTGAAGCTTTCGGCTTCTTCGCTATTTTCCTCAATATCCTTGAGGTTCTCTAAGCTCTCAATTACTGGGTTTAGTTCTCTTTTTCGTCTTTCCTTGGCAATTTGTCGCGCCATCTCCCACACATCTTTGCCAGCTACAAAAAACTCTTTACGATCACCAGCAATCCGATGCTTTTTCACCAAACCCCATTCTATGAGGGCACGGGTATTCATATTGGCATTACCGCGTGAAATTTGCAAAGCCGCCATAATATCTTCCGTGCTCAGTGGTTCATTATTGGCCATCAGTAGGGCGTGAATAGAAGACATCGTTCTATTAATGCCCCAACTGCTTCCTAAAGCACCCCAAGCTTGAATAAACTCTTCTTTGGCTTCTTCTAATTTCATTAGACAAATATAGACAATATTTTAAACTTTCAATAAATAGTGAAAGATAAATATTTAGAAAATGACTATTGCCTTAATTCTTTGGGCTTCACCAACTCAAAGCGTAATTTAGGCCACTCCAAATTGCAATTGATATGAATCTGAAAATTGAGCTCGCCGAACAATTCATTAACAGTACCGCCAACCATCTTTTTTTAACGGGAAAAGCGGGCACTGGGAAAACAACCTTCTTGCGAAAGCTCACGGAAATAAGTCATAAATCTTTTTTGGTAATTGCTCCTACTGGAGTAGCGGCATTAAATGCGGGCGGCGTTACTATTCATTCTCAATTTTTATTGCCTTTTGGGACTTTCATTGCACAGGATACCTTGACCATTCCTCCCTCTATGGAGTCCAATTTTTATTACGGGAAAACCATAGCTCGCCGTAATCCACTCGATGCTCGGCGTAGAAAAGTATTGCAGAGTATCGATCTCTTGGTTATTGATGAGGTAAGTATGTGCCGCGCCGATATTATTGATGCCATCGACTATCGCCTTCGCAGCGTACGAAGAAATAATCGTCCTTTTGGGGGAGTACAGCTTTTAATGATTGGGGATTTATTCCAACTGCCGCCTATTGTAAAGGATCATGAATGGGGCATATTGTCTAAAATTTACCCTAGTGCACATTTTTTTGAGGCCTTGGCCCTTAAGAATAGCCGCTTTACTTATCTCGAGCTCGATAAAATTTACCGTCAAAACGACCCCGAGTTTATCGATCTGCTAAACAAGCTTCGCAATAATAATTGTGGGGTAGAAGACTTAGACAAACTGAATCAATGTTACCAAGCTGATTATGAAGCAGAGGAGGGCTTAATTACTTTGGTAACGCATAATCATCAAGCCAATACCATTAATAATAATAGGCTGAAGGCCTTAAAATCTGAAAGCTTTATTTACCACTCTGCGGTAGAAGGCGATTTTAATGAGAGTCTCTTTCCTATGCCAGATTCTTTAGAATTAAAGAAGGGAGCGCAGGTTATGTTTATTAAAAATGATAGCGAGGGAAATCGCTTTTACAATGGTAAAATTGCCATAATTACCGATTTGGATAAAGATTCCATTCATGTGGATTTAGACGGCGAAGATTTTGAAGTTCCTCGTCTAAAGTGGGAGAATAGGCGCTTTGAGTTGGATACGAGGAAACAAGAAATAGAAGAGAAGATCCTCGGCTCCTTTGAACATTTTCCACTGAGACTGGCTTGGGCGGTAACTATCCATAAAAGTCAGGGCTTAACCTTTGAGAAGGCGGCAGTTGATGTTGGTAGTGCTTTTGCACCTGGTCAGGTTTACGTGGCTTTGTCACGATTAACCAGCTTGAAAGGTTTGATTTTAAAAACAAAGGTTCAAGCGAGCGCTATTATGACGGATGCTCAAGTGCAAAGCTTTGTGAGTAGTAAGGCTGATTCCGATCTAAAGGAAGACTTAAGCACGGCCAAAAAGAGTTATTTGCAAGATACCATGCTCGAAACTTTTAACTTAACCACGATTCTCAGTACCGCTACCTATCACTTTCAAAAGCATCACGAGAAGTTTAGCTTCCAAATAGATTTACTCAATGAAAGTCCTCGCACCATTCAAGGTAAACTTTCTTTATTAGCAAAAACGGGAGGCACCTTTCAAAGGCAGATTTATACGCTATTGCAAGATTCGAATTATACTCAACTTGAAGATAGACTTAGCAAAGGGGCCGATTATTTCTGCAAAGACCTTTTAAGTTTAATCGATTTATGTCTTGTCAATTTGCGCATTTTAGATATGCATACAGGCACCAATGCTCTGCGCGACCTTTATCAGGAAATCCTAAGCATTTTAGTGAAGCGCTATTTTGAGATTAAGGACATACAAGGTTTTTATAAATTTTTACAGGGGGAGGGAAGTTTGCCCAAAGCAAAAGATGGGGCAAAGGAAGACTTTTTAGGCCAACGCAAAGTGAAGGCAAGCGAAGCGGTGCGAGAGATGAAACTTAATTTAAAGTCTAAATCGGGAAAGGTTAAAAAGGTAACTGGTCAGACTTACGAGGAGACGTACGAATTGGTAAGCAAGGGAATGGGGGTGGCAGAGATTGCCGATAAAAGGAAATTGAAAGCATCTACCATATATGGCCATCTACTAAATGGTTTAAAAGATGGTAAGCTGAAGATCGATCAGGTTTTTGATAAGAGTCAATTACAAAAACTAGCTTCTATTTGGAGTAGTCAGAAATCCCCAGATTTAATGAATCTACATTATGCGGATAAAAGTATTTCCGTCGCAGAATGGCGTGTGGCTATGCATTACTTTCGCAGCCAAGAAGAAAAAACAGCATGATTGAATCGAAAACTTTATCGCGTTTTATTTTAATAGGAAGATTAGAGGCCTATTCCTTTTTGACTTTATTGTTGGTAGCAATGCCGGTGAAATACCTTTTAGGAGAAGAAATTTTAGTTAAATATGTGGGTTGGTTGCATGGTCTTCTTTTTATTTTATACTTCATTGCATTATTTGCAGCCTATCTAAAAATGAAGTGGTCTTTGCTGGTTTTAGCACAAGGTGCCATCGCTTCCTTAATTCCCTTCGGACCTTTTTGGTTTCATAAGAAAATAAAGAGTTTGTAGCGCAAGAACTATCAGGAAGTTCGATTGCTTGGGGAAACTTTTATAGGTGAAGTAGATCTCTGTCATTTTGATTTTTTAAAAGTCTGCTGCTTTAATCTAATACTGATTTTAGATTAAATACGCATCTACCGTAAGGGGTAGGCTAGAGAATTTAGTAGAAATAAAAAGCCCCGCATTCTTAATGAGTGCGGGGCTTAATTTTTTGGCTTTTTAAACCACTAGGGTCTATTTAATGCTTACTCTGCGACGAGCCATTAAATCACCTGATTGAACTTCAATCATATAAATTCCAGATGCTAAACCAGTAACATCAATTTCGTGCATAAACTTGCCAGCCGCTGCATTCGCATTGTCGCGGATAATTTCTCGTCCTTGAACATCTAGTAAACGAATCGTAGCATCGCCACTACTGATAGCGTTAAAGCTAATGTTTACTTGATAGCTAGCTGGGTTAGGATATACATTTAACGAATTCGCAAGTGCGTTTTCGCTGATGCCAATATTTACATTGGTATTAAAGGTCATGGTATCAGAACCACAAGCATTTGTTACGATCAGGGTAATGGTGTACGAGCCATTTCCAAGGAAGATAGCTGTATCAATTACCGCATTACTACTTCCACCGTTACCGAAGCTCCAAGCGTAGCTAGTAGCGTTAGTAGAAGCCGATGCATTTAAGTAAACTTCATAAGTAGAACCCACAATGGCACTATCTATAGTGAAGCTAGCTGTTGGTAAGGGACCGCTGGCAGTGCTTGCATTGAGTAATACAAAACCGCTAGTATCAGAACTACAAGTATCAGCGATGTAAACATCATAACTAGTAGCGGGGCTAAGTCCAGTAATATTATAAGGAGCAGTAACTACACCTGTAATACTTCCAGTTCCTAGGCTAAATCCTGCAGGACCGTACTCGATAAGTGATCCGCCAGAATTAGATACCCAATCCACTTCGATATTTGCACAACCAACATTGTTAGTTACTGTAAGACCGGTAGGGTCGGCACATGGAGCAGGAGCACCAGCACAATTTGAAGTAAATGAAACTAAAGTATCATTTACCGCAGTACTAGGACTGTTTGCATAAGTACCAGCACTTGCGCCACTTGGATCAAATACGTTAATACCTACTTCTGATGGAAAGCTTCCTGCATTGGTAAGAACAATGCTTGTCGGCAGGCTATCGCATAGAAATACTGTATCAGTGAATATGTTACCCGTAGTAAAGTTTGATCCGAATTGACCTACTTCTACGCCATTTTGGTAAACTGTTACAATGGCACCATTCCATCCATCACCGAATGAGTCGGTAAGGTCAAGAACGTAAGCACACTGAGAGCTAGCGTTACAAATACTTGTACCAGCGTTTAGTGGACCAGCAAAGGAGCTAGTATCACCAGGACCGCATATTTCGCGTACATAAACATCATAAGCCGTAGCAGTTGCTAAACCAGTAATTGAGTATGGGCTTGCAGTGGCAATCGCAGCTGTACCGTTTCCAGGGGTGTAACCGGCAGGGCCATATTCTACTTCCCAAGAACTACCCGTTCCGTTAGAAGTCCAAGAAACATCCATACTGGTAAGTGAAGATGAAACTAGAGCTAAAGCAGATGGAGCATTACAAGTTGGAGGGTTACAATTAGAACTAAAGCTAACCATAACAGTTCCAAGAGCTGTAGTTGGGCTATTGGTATAGGTACCCGCATTGGTGCCATAAGGAGTGGTAACCACGATACCTATTTCACTACCCCAAGAACCTAAATCAGAGACAACTACCGTGGTTGGAAAACCATCACAAAGTAGTACGGAATCTTGGTAAAGAGTTCCGGTAGTAAAGTTTGACCCTAAAGTAGCTACTGCTACTCCGTTTTGTCTGATTTCCACTTCAGCACCATTCCAACCATCACCAAATGAATCGGTAAGATCGAAGTAGAACCAGCACTGACTTGAAGCTGCACATACGGTAGTAGACATTTGCTCTGGACCAACCAAACGGCTTGTGTCACCAGGGCCGCAAATTTCACTTACATAAACATCATATGCTGTAGCAGCAGTTAAGCCAGTAATGGTATATGGATTTGTAGTTGCAATAGCAGTTGTTCCAGAACCTGGAGTAAATCCTACAGGACCGTATTCGATAGCCCAAGATGTACCTGTTCCGTTCGCCGTCCAAGACGCTGTAATTGAAGTTAAATCCGCTGAATCTTGCGCTATACCGCTTGGTCGAGGGCAAGTAGGAATTACTTCATAAACGATATCGTCAATATAATAGGTTCTGAAAGTAGAAGCCTGATCGTGACGGAAAGCAAAATAGCGGTCGGTGCCATTATAGCCTGTAGCAGTGGTGAATTCAACAGTATAACTAGGGAAGGGACTTGCACCGGTTAAAACGATGGTATCGATTGGGTTAAATGTTGCAGCATCAGTATTACTACTCATGGTTCCAACGATAATGGTACCTGCTGGAGTGTTTGCAAAACTTTCTCTAGCCCAAAATTCAATTCGCTTATCACCTACTGGTAAATCAGATGTTTCAGGAGAAACCAAGATTAAGGGTGAAGAAGAGAAGGAACCATTGTCCATTTCTACATAGTTAGGAGCAGAGAGTGGAGCATTGAAAGTACTATTTTGGATAGTAATACCTTGGAAAGCACTTGTAGCTAATCCTGCATCTTCAATTTTAGAGAAACAGCCAATATCGAAGTTAGGAACACGTGAATCCCAATTTTCTATGAATAGAGCGGTAATACTGGTACAGTTTGTTCTGAAGCAAACAGGACCAGTCCAGTTGCTTGTGTCTCCAGGGGTACAGATTTCCCTAACCCAGAAACAGTAGTCTGTTCCTGACATTAAGCTGCTAAGAGTAACTGTGTCATTGCTTACAATTACCGAATTGTTGGCCGCTGAACCTAATGGGTTATCACCATACTCAATTTCGAATGTCCCTGTGCTTCCGCTGAAAGGATCAAAGGTGATTTGAGCATTCATAGTATCCACATTCAGTACCGCTAAATTAGCAACTTCTGGACAAGTTGGTATTTGCTCATAAGTTACATCGTCGATGTAATAGGTTCTAAAAGTTGCAATTTGATCGTGAACGAAGGCAAAGTGATTATCGGTGCCATTATAACCATTATTAGTAGTTAGGTTAACGATTTGTTGCGTATAAGCAGTTCCGCTTAATGGAATAGTATCAATCGCATTAAAGGTAGCCGCATTAAACGGATCACTCATAGTTCCTACAATTAGGTTTCCAGGAGGAGTTGCAACAAAGCTTGCTCTTGTAAAAAATACAATGCGCTTGTCTCCAGCAGTCATATCTGTTGTAGGAGGTGATACTAATGCTAAAGGCGATAAGCTTGAACCATTATCCAATTCTACCACATTAGGACTAGAAATTAGATTGGTAAAAGTAGCCGCTTGAATGGTTACTCCTTGGAAGGTCGAAGCATTTAAGCTAGGGTCTTCGATACTACTGAAGCAACCTACGTCTTTTGAGCTTGATGCCAAAGCATCCCAATTTTCGAAATAAGGCGCGCTAACAGGCGAACATGGCGTACAGAATACAAATGGACCTGCCCATAAGCTTGTGTCTCCCGGCGAACAGCTAGAACGAACTAGGAATTCGTAGCAAGACTGTGCACTTAAGGTGTCAACAAGAATGCTAGAGTTGGTTGTGAAACCTTTGGCACCGCCCATGGTGGTTGTACCTTGGAAGAAACCTGCTGGACCGAACCAGTATTGATAATTGCTGGTGCTGCTAGAGCCATTCCAAGCTAGGGTAGCGGAAGAATCGGAAATACCGTTTGCCGCTAATGTACCTGGTTGTGGACAGCTCACTGCATTTAAGCTTACATCATCAAAAGAGAAACCATCACAACAAGTGATACCGAAAGAAGTAGCACTTTGTCCTGCTTCACCGAAACGAATTTGCGTGGTAGCAGAAACAGTCTGACCAGCAGCTGCTAATGGCGCTACAATATCAATATTAGTAATGGAGTCGTAGAAACCAATACCAGTGGTAAGAATATTTAAATCAGCGATTTCAATCCATGTTGCACCGGCAGTACCGCGAGCCCAAACTTTATTGTTCGGATGACTAGGGGCACCGTGATCCATGATACTAAATCCTAGTTCGATACCGCTTGCGCTAGTATAGTTACTAAGGTTTACCGTCATGGTTAAGAAATTCGTTTCAATAGTACTGGCAAATGGATCGTGGTCCATAGTGATTGCCTGAGCTCCGCCATTATACCATGCGGTACCAGCTTGTAAGCGGATACGTCCACTACCTGAAGCAGGCTGTAATTCCCAGTAATGACCAGGGTTACATAAGTAGTCACCACTTGTGAAAGTAGGACCAGCAGTATAATTTTCAAAGCCATCCACTAATGGTAAAATAGCCGCGGCACTAAGGGCACAAGCAGTTTTTACAGTTAAAGGAACAGCGATACTAGTGGCACCATCGGCGCAGCTATCGATAAGGTAGAAATCATAAAGAGTTTCACCCGTTAAGCCAGCAATAGTAATAGAAGAATTGGTTGTGGAAACCGAAGTACCAGTGCCCGGTGTGAAACCAGCAGGACCGTATTCGATTAAGAAGTTTACACCACCACCAGCTGTCCATCCTAAGCCAACTGAGTCAGCGGTAACAAAGTTTGTGGTGAAATTAGTAGAACGATTACAGAATTCTTCTTGTAATAAGAAGTTATCCAAAACCCACCACCAAGCCCAAGAACTACCATCGTCATAAACGAAGCGTACTTGTAAGCTATCATTAGCATAAGCGCTAATGTCAATTTTTTGATGATCTGGCGCAGCGAAAGATCCAACGTTAGCATTTTGGCTTAGGAGATTAACCCACGTAGTACCATCCCAAACGTCAACTTCCGATTTACCTGCACCTAGGTGCTGATAAAATTGGTCGAATTCTAAATAGAGAGTTCCGGTAACACCACTTGCATCTACCATAGGTGAAAGCAAAGTTTCAAATAAAAGACCAGCACCTGATCCAGCACCATCACTATCTACTTCCACGAATCCTGGGGAACCATCTAAACCGGTTCCTGCTCCAGAAGTACCACTACCATTGGCGGCTTGTACCCAAGTGTCGGTAGTAGAACCACCATCAATAACTGTGAAACAACCCAAGTTAGCATCCCAGTTTTCGCTGTAAGGCAAGGTTTGTGTTAAACACTGCGTGCATACGGTAACCGGACCAGTCCAAATTGAAGAACCATTTCCACTCGCAGAGCAATCGTTTCTAAAATACACATCTACGCAAGTACCCGGTAAAAGGCCATTAATGGTAAATGGATTACCACTTACAGTACCGGTAGTACCTGTACCTTGAGTAAAACCAACAGCACCCCATTCGTACTGAACGGTTGTACCTCCGCCAGTATAACTGAAAGCAGCATTAGTTACACCAGCACTATTTAAAGTTACGGAAGTTAACTGCCCACAAGCAGGAATTAACTCATACTCGAAGTTATCAATATAGATATCGCTGAAAGTGGTATTTAAACTATGTAAGAATACGATATGATCATCGGTGCCATTATAACCAGTAGAAGCATTAAATGGTACTATTACAAACTGCCAAGTATTTGCGGTGGCAAATGTGATGGTGTCGATAATAGTGTAAGCACTACCTGGAGTTTGAGAATTAGTAGTAGCTATATACAATACATCGTTGATGTTTTGCGCAGCCGCTTGAAACTTAATTTGCTTGTTGCTTGCTGTTAAATCAGAGAACTCAGGGCTAACCGCCATTAAGGTATCGGCCGTTGTACCGCCTGAACTACTAAACATTTCTAGGAAGTTTAATCCGCTAAAAGGAAGAGTAGCATTAAATGTAGAAGGTGTTTCTACACGCGCATACGCTGATGTGCTGTAGTTATTGTATTGAACCCAACAAACAGCAGGAGCATTGTCCACATCAAGGTCAAAATTTCTTGAATAAGGAGCGGTGAAGGGTAAACAGCCAGTAATGAAAGTAACTGAGCAAGTGCTAGTATCTGATTCGCCATTAATGGCACCACAATCTGATAAGATGTAAGCATCATAGCTAGTAGCAGCCGTTAAACCAGTTAAAGTAACAGTAGTACCAGTAGCCGTTTGAACCGTACCTCCTGTAGCCGGAGAAAATCCAGCTGGACCGTAGATAATTTTGTAACCATTGGTAGCACCTGCAGCAGCGATCCAAGATAAATCAGCGCTAGAGCTGGTAACTGTAGTCCAAGCTAAGTTAGTTGGGGCAATACAGGTAGGAGGATTGTCTACCGAAATCTCATCGATAGATATGTCACCGGTAAAACTTGAGCCGCGAGAACCTCTAAATTTAATTTGAATGGTATCATTTGCATAAGCAGAAAGACTTACCGCAGTATCTGCCCATGGATCGGTTTCTGCCGTTTGTTGCTGTCCACTTAGCGTGAAAACCAAGTTCCAAGTAGTACCAGTGTTAACCAAAACATCTAATGTACCTATAGTGGCACCGTACATGTGGTAGCTGAAGCTTAATTCTGGGTTTGTTAGTCCAACAGTGGATAGGGCTGGAATAATGAATGTTCCAGTATCACCTAAGCCTCCTCCTGAAGTTTCTAAGTAGATGTAATTACCAGTGGCATTGTCACAAACATCGCCTAAAGGACCTGTTGATGCCGAGTTACCTGAAGTAAGAGCTTCAGTTTCCCATCGCGGGGTAATCGTATTTCCAACATAACAGTTGGAAAAACTGCCCGATTGCCCGATGGCCATGCCATCAAAATTCTCCGTGTAGGGAGTCGACAAGGGGGCGGTTGGTGGGCACTGCGCAAAGCCAGTAAGCCAAACACCAACCATTGTCATAGTTAGTAGTAATCTTTTCATAAAGGAAATTTAATTGAAATGCAATAATATTCCTTTTCAGATAATCTAACTCCGTTTTTTTTAGAAATTTATGAGTTCATCAGAGGTAAATTGTTAATATTTCAAATTTTCAGCCTTATATTTTTGTTAACGCTGTCGATTCAAGATTAACTTCTTGACTGTTTGGCGGCTCTGATCTTGGATAACCAATAAATAAACACCATCCTTTAGGTTAGGATTTAGATTTATGCTGTTTTCTAGCTCTTTACCAGAGAAGCTGCCTACTTTTTGTCCTGAGAAATTATAGATGTCCAGTCCACGCAGGGGTCCTACGCTTTCTTTATTCCAGTTTAATTGTAGGCTACCGCTGGACGGATTTGGATAAACTTGCACCCAATCTTCCTCAGTTTTGATATTTATTTCCTCTTGACTCACATCGTATTCGCGACCTCGGTAAAGAGATAAGCCACCACTCATATTGCCAACAACCGCATCTAAATAACCATCAGCATTTAAATCGGCGAAATCGGCAGCAGTGCGGAAGCCACTGAAAAAATTAGGGTTTTCGTTTTGCGGTAAAGGAAGTAAGGCAGGGCTGAGATTTATTTGTAAATCGGGCCTTCTTTTGCTGCTTTGTAAATAAGGCATTGAGCAACCATCTGCCGAAAGGGAATTAAACCCAGTAATATCGCCAAAAGCATGTGAGTTAAAACTAGTGTTGCTCATCATTAAGCGAATATTGTCTCCGGGGAAATTGGCTCTAAAGCAAACTTCAATAATAAGATTGGATTGCCCGTCCCATAAAAATGGATATTGCAAAGCAACGGTGTTCCAGCCATTTCCAAAGCTTACAATGAAGTTTTCGAGGGCAAAGGGTGTAGGGAAATTGGTTTCAAAACTGTTTAACTCCGTTTGATTAGTCGCTTTAATTTTCAAGGTAAAACCATTGGTTAGAATGGAGCCCCCTTTATCAGAAATATTAAAGCCTAAGCTTTCTATGTAGCCGTACATATAGCCTTTGGCTTGCAATTCGCTTGCGCGGATGAGAAATTGATTTCGTCCGCTTCTTCGGGCGATGCCAAATGGTGTTTCGTCGCTATTTTGGCTTTCAAAGCTGGCGTTTCCAAAAGTGTCGCTAACGGAAGTAGGAAGTTTACTCACCGTATCTACATCATCAAATTGAATTACTCCTTGATTATAAGAGCCTACAAATAAGCTAATTCCTAAACTATCTTTAATGAAAACAGGTTTTGCATTTCCCACATTACCCAATAATGAAACATCGGTGGCGCCAAAAAAGGAAGTTTTGATATTGAAAGTAGGCGCAGTGCTAGAGCTGTTTTCAAACCAATAGATGCGACCTTTTTCATTTCCTACGAATAAATCAAGATCGCCGTCATCGTCAATATCGAATAATTCGGGGGAGGCATTTGCACCGACATCGGTGTTGGTAATAATAGGAATGCTTAAGGTGTAATTTGGATTACTTGCGCTGCCAATGTTTTCGAAATAGTGGAAGTAGCCACTAATGGTGCCGATAATTAAATCTAAATCATTATCACCGTCTAAATCGCCAAAGGCAGGGGCCACTTCCTCTCCGAGATTATACTGAAAGAGGTCGGCAAAATTGGTGTCTTGGAGGGTGAATTCGGCTTGCGCCGCTGATCCAGTATTTTGATAATAATACAATAAGGAGTTAGACATGCCTGGGGCTATAAAGCGATTTCCAACGGCCACAACTAGGTCAATTAGCCCATCGTTATTAATATCTTCTAAACGGGGTACAGCTGATGAGCCGGGGTCGATCATATCCTTTTGTAGGAAATTATCTTCTTTAAAAATAAAATTGGGTTGATTGGCGGTGCCGGTGTTTTCATAGCGCCAAATACCTCGGTGGTTGGAGGCCATATCGGGACTGCCGCTAGTTGCGTTACTATAGCTAGAAAGAAGAAGATCGGGAACCCCGTCTAAAGTAGCATCGGCACGATAAGGCACAGGGAAAATGTAAAGATCAACTGGGTTTTGGGGTGGGTACATAGTGTCTTGGGCACTAAAGTAGGCTGAGTCGAGATCTCCGGTGTTAGTAAGGGCAGACAGGTTGTTGTAGCTTACGTTTGAGAGCAGGAGATCAGGAAGTTGATTATTGTTTAAATCCCAAGTTAAAAGTCCGCTTCCAGCGTGCATGCTTGCCGTGGTTTTATTGCCGCCAAGGCAAGCCCCTTTAGTTACAGAACGATAAAAACCTGATTCTTCAAAATAACCCCAGCAGGCATCGCTTTGAACAAATTCCAAACCGCAATTACTACTTATATTTTCATGAAATTCCAGTCTGGTGCCGCCATTCCCGAAAGTTAAGATATCAATATCACCATCACCATCAACATCATTAATATCGGGCAAGTCGGCGCGAGAAACGTATAATTTAGAAGGGGTGGAAGTGGATTGATAGAGTGTTTCTAGCTGCAGACCGTTATTGGCAACGCTAAAGCTTAATACTCCATTACTACTCGTGTTTTCATAAACCGTAATAAAGAGCCCATCACTGTAGAAAATATCTTTTTTTCCGTCGCAATTAAAATCGCGTAGCAAGAAAAAGCTCCCTTCGGTTTTGCTGAAAGGGAAATAGGGAACGTATTCTGGGTGATATCGGTAGAGAGTGTCGCCATTAATGGTCTCATTAAGGAAGGGAAGAAGGCGAAAACCATTGCGATCGTAGGCCAAAAGGTCTTCCTTTCCATCGAAATTGAGGTCCATCGAATTAATTACAGGATAATTTAGTCCTCCTGCCCAGGGGTTACTTAGGCTATCGATACCATGAAAAACTTTGGTGTTTACAATTTGCTCAAAGCTATAGCGGTTCTGGGATAGAGCCGAAAAAGAGAGAAGTAAAAACAGGGCAGCAGAGTAGGTCTTTCTCATCGTGGATTTTTATTTTTTGTAAAAATAACGAAATAAAAAGATCTAATCTGTAATCATATAGTCTCCGTTCATTGCTATTTATTCTGTGAAAAACTATATTTGCCGCCTTTATTTAAACCCAGTTGACTCATAAGTAATGCAGAATAAAGGAGTTATCCGATTGTTTGCCATAGTATTCGCTTTGGCTTGTCTTTACCAATTAGCTTTTACCTACGTAACTCGTTCAGTAGAAGGTGATGCCGATGCCTTTGCTCAAGGCGATTCCCAGTTACGCGAGGACTATCTCGACTCTATGAGGAATGAGGTAGTTTTTAACGTTCTTATCGACGAATTTACCTATTCAGAGGTGAAAGAGAAGGAGATAAATCTCGGTCTCGATTTACGTGGTGGTATGAACGTAATTTTAGAGGTGTCTGTGAAGGATATCTTGAAAGAAATTGCCAACAATACAACGAATGTAACTTTCAATGAGGCGCTTAAGTTAGCAGATGCTAATGCGGCCAACAGTCAAGAAAATTATCTAGATAACTTCTTTAGTGCCTTTGATCAAGTGAACACCGAAAGTGGTGCAAACCTTAATTATTCTGATCCTTCCGTATTCGGAACCAAGGAAATGAATGATAAGCTTGGCTTTAGTGCTAGTAATGATGCCGTAAAAGCGGAGTTAAGGGATCAAGTAAACGCCTCGGTTGAAAACGTATACACCGTATTACGTGCGAGAATTGACCAATTTGGTGTAGTTCAACCTAACCTACAGCGTTTGGACGATGGTGGTCGTATTTTGGTAGAATTACCAGGTGTGAAAGATCCAGATCGCGTAAAAAAATTATTACAATCAACCGCACAACTAGAATTCTACGAGCTTTACGAAGGGGTAGAGTTATTAAACTTCTTAGACCAAGCGAACCAACGTTTACGTGGTTTAGTTGAAAATCCTAAGGCAAATAAGCTCAGCGCTTCTGCAGATGAGGATGGTGGCGATGATATTCTAAATATTGAAGGAGTTGAAGAAGGTGACGCAATGGCTGATGGTGATTCATCTGCCCAGAGCGATGCCGGTATTGATTCTTTACTTACTTCAGATACTGATAGTGTAAACCCTATCGATCAGTTTAATCCTCTTTTCGAGGTGATGGCGCCAAACTATGATTTTGAAACAGGTCAACCTGGTCTTGGTCCTATTGTAGGTTATACCACTGTAGGTGATACCGATAAAGTGAATGAGTACCTTTCGAAGCCACGTATTATGGCTTTATTGCCGGGTAATATGCGTGATTTAAAATTCATCTGGACGGCTAAGCCAACCGATGGTGGAATCATGTATTTGTTAGCTGCAAAAACTACGCGTGAGGGTAAGGCTGCTTTAAGTGGTGATGTTGTAGTTGATGCCAAACAAGATTTTGATGAGCGTAATCAGCCAGTAGTTAGCATGACGATGAATGCGAATGGAGCAAGCCGTTGGGCTAAAATTACCCGTGAAGCAACAGGTGATCCAGGCAATCCAGACGATAACCGTTCAGTGGCCGTAGTACTTGATAACCTAGCTTATTCTTATCCTCGTGTAAACGGTGAGATTCCTAACGGAAACACTCAAATTACCGGAAACTTCAGTGTAAACGAAGCTCAGGATTTAGCAAATATTTTAAAAGCAGGTGCTTTACCAGCGCCAGCAAGAATTATCCAAGCCGATATTGTAGGACCAAGTTTAGGTGCCGAGGCTATTTCCTCAGGTCTTTGGTCATTCGTGGTAGCCTTAATCATTGTAATGCTTTACATGATTTTCTATTACAGCGGTGCAGGTGCAGCCTCTGATTTGGCTCTGATCATTAACATGTTCTTTATTTTTGGTGTACTGGCCTCCTTAGGAGCAGTATTAACCTTACCTGGAATCGCGGGTATCGTACTTACCATTGGTATGGCGGTAGATGCAAACGTGCTAATCTATGAGCGTATTAGAGAGGAATTAGGTAATGGAAAAGGTTTGCGTTTAGCCATTCAAGATGGTTACAATAATGCTTACAGCTCTATTATTGATGCCAACGTAACGACCTTCTTAACTGGGGTTATACTTTACGCTTTCGGAACAGGTCCAATTAGAGGTTTTGCGACTACTTTAATTATTGGTATTCTTACTTCTTTATTCTGTGCGATTTTCATTACTCGCTTAGTATTTGAGGCGAGGTTAGCGAAAAAGCAAAGCGTAAGTTTCTTTACTTCAATCACCAAAAACGCCTTTTCTAAGTTCTCTTTCGATTTCTTAGCGAAACGTAAAATTGCTTATACCATTAGTGGTTTAGTAATTTTAACGGGTCTTATTTCTCTTTCTACCAGAAGCTTAAATTACGGTGTTGATTTCGTAGGTGGTCGTTCTTACCAAGTACGTTTTGATCAAGATGTGAATTCTGTAGATATCCAAACGGCTTTAGGTGACTTCTTCGTAAATGGGGATGGAACCAAGGTTTTTCCAGAAGTAAAAACAATTGGTGAAAACTCTCAGGTAATTATTACCACCAAGTTTAAGATTAACGAAACTGGTAATGAGGTAGAAGAAGATATTAAAACTCGTTTATACGATGGTTTAGCCTCTTTCTACAAAGAAGCGCCAAGCAAAGATGCCTTCTTTTCGGAAGCTACGGGCGATGGACAGATTGGTGTTGTAGCTGAGCGTCAAGTAGGACCTACTATTGCAGATGATATTAAGTCATCCGCATTACTAGCGGTACTATTCTCCTTAGTGGTGATTTTCCTTTACATCTTAATTCGTTTCAGCAAATGGCAGTACAGTGCTGGTGCGGTGGTAGCGGCTTTCCATGATGTATTAATCGTATTATCGCTCTTCTCATTACTTTACGGATTCTTGCCTTTCTCATTAGAGATTGACCAAGCCTTTATCGCCGCGATTCTAACCGTAATCGGTTACTCGCTGAATGATACTGTGGTGGTATTCGACCGTATTAGAGAGTATGTTAGTACACATCACAAGAAGATGCCAATGCATGATATTGTAAACGAAGCTCTTAATAAAACATTAAGTCGTACCGTAAACACCTCTTTAACAACATTCTTCGTGTTATTAGTGATCTTCCTTTTCGGAGGTGAGGTAATCCGCGGATTTATGTTTGCCCTATTGATTGGGGTAGTTGTAGGTACTTATTCATCTTTATTTATCGCCACACCAATTATGGTGGATACCTTAAAGAAGGAAGAAATTAAAGACTAAGTCTTAGATTTATAAACGAAGCGCTCGGTAGAAGAAATTTTACCGAGCGTTTTTTTTGGTATCCCTTCATCATAAACATTATTTATTAAGGTTTGTAGCTAAAGCATCGTCCTGCGCCTAATTTTCCATTAATTTTGAAAAAAATATCATTTTGCAATTCCATTTTCTGTTTTTAAATATTAGTGGCGGTGAGTTGGTGGTAGTCCTTCTCCTGGTTATTATGTTCTTCGGGGCGAATAAGATTCCTGAAATCGCAAGAGGACTAGGAAAAGGTATTCGTCAGGTGCGAAATGCCACCGATGAATTAAAGCAAGAAATCAATAAAACCGACGAAGGCGATAGCTTACGTAAGTTTAAAGAAAAGATTGAAGCCGAAAAAAAGGAACTCGAAGACTTGGGTGGTTCAGTGAAACGTAATATTGGTCTGTAAGTAAATATATGCTCGACTATCTACTGATTATAGGGGGGATACTCCTTTTGTTATTTGGCGGTGATTGGCTGGTGAAGGCTGCGATCGATATTGCCTTACGAGCCAAAATCTCCTTATTAGTAGTAGGGTTAACGGTGGTTAGTATGGCTACCTCTGCCCCCGAGCTTTTGGTGAGTCTCAATGCCGCCATGCATGGACATATGGATATTTCCTTTGGAAATGTTATTGGTAGTAATATTGCCAATATTGCTCTAATCTTGGGTTTAACCGCGATGGTTTTTCCGATGAGTGTTAGCGAACGCACCATGAAATTCGATTGGTCGGTAATGATGCTAATTACTCTGCTCTTATTAGCTTTTCTGCTTGACGGTAAATTAATATTTTGGGAATCTTTAGCCTTAGTGATTATCCTTGTTGTTTATAATGTGTATCAAATCCGCTCTTCTCGCCGTCAGCAAAGAGAGGTACAGCTCGAAGATGATCAAAAGCTTTTGAAACTCTGGCAAATGCTGGGTTATTTGGTAATTGGTATTGCCTCCCTGAAATTCGGGAGCGAGTTTTTAGTTAAGGGTGCCGTGAACTTAGCAACCCTTTGGGGAGTAAGCGAAAGAGTAATCGCCTTAAGTATTGTTTCGGTAGGAACGAGCTTACCCGAATTAGCTGCTTCTTTGGTCGCTTCCTTTAAGGGGAAGCAGGATTTATCGCTCGGTAATCTTATCGGTTCCAATATTTTTAACATTTTAGCGGTTCTAGGTTTTACCGGTTTATTGGTAGAACTACCCTTAGATAGTGCTGCTTTACTCACTTACGATTTCCCCTGGTTGATTTTTATTAGCCTGCTATTATTCCCTTTTATGCGATTTTTTAGTCGCGGAACGATCACACGCGGACAAGGATTTATAATGTTTAGCTTGTATGTTCTCTATATTCTAGGGGTATTCTTTCTTTAAACCTGCATTTTTACTGATAACCCCCTATATTGACAGGGGTGTTTAAATATTTTCGAGAATTCTTTGGAAGAAAGCCTTGCTTTGTAGTTAATTTGCACAAAATTAATTCAGATGCCAACAATGCGTTTTGCGGCTGTAAAAGAAGCCGAGAAAAGACAAGCCATAGAAAAAGAATTCCCTTACCAAAGAGTATCGGAAATTTACGGAGAGCACACCTTCGGCAATAAGGCCATGAAGGATTATATGACTCCAGAAGCCTATAGCAGTGTGATTTCTGCGGTGAATAAAGGAACTAAAATTGATCGCAATATTGCCGATCAGGTAGCTTCAGGTATGAAAGCTTGGGCTATTAATTTAGGAGCAACCCATTACACGCACTGGTTTCAGCCTTTAACCGGTTCTACCGCCGAAAAACATGATTCATTCTTCGAACCTACGGGTAATGGAGAAGCAATGGAGAAATTTAGTGGTGGTATGTTGGTTCAACAAGAACCTGATGCATCTAGTTTCCCTAATGGTGGTATCCGCAATACTTTCGAAGCACGTGGGTATACCGCTTGGGATCCTACTAGCCCCGCCTTTATAATGGGCCGTACCTTGTGTATTCCTACTGTTTTTGTAAGCTATACCGGTGAGGCTTTAGATAATAAAACTCCACTATTACGCGCTTTACAAGCGGTTGATAATGCGGCTACTCAGGTTTGTCAATACTTCGATCGTAATGTGCGTAAGGTACACGCCACTTTAGGTTGGGAGCAGGAATATTTCTTAGTAGATACAGCTCTTTACCATGCTCGTCCAGACTTACGTTTAACCGGTAGAACTTTATTAGGTCATGCCCCGGCTAAAGGTCAGCAATTAGACGATCACTATTTTGGGTCAATCCCAGAGCGCGCTCGTCATTTCATGCGCGAATTAGAATACGAATCGTACCGTTTGGGAATTCCCGTAAAAACACGTCATAACGAGGTAGCACCAAGCCAGTTCGAATTAGCACCGGTTTTCGAAGAAGCCAATATTTCAGTGGATCATAACTCCCTGATGATGGATCTTATGGATAAGGTAGCTCGTCGTCACCACTTTAAAGTGTTATTACACGAAAAGCCTTACGCCGGTGTAAACGGAAGTGGTAAGCATAACAACTGGTCATTAGCAACCGATACAGGAGTTAACTTATTAAGTCCTGGAAAAACGCCAAAGAGTAATTTACAGTTTTTAACTTTCTTTATTAATACTATAAAGGCGGTTAATGAAAACGCAGACTTGATGCGTGCTTCTATCGCTTCCGCTGGAAACGATCACCGTTTAGGTGCTAACGAGGCTCCACCAGCCATTATCTCGGTATTTATTGGTTCGCAGTTAACGGCTACCCTAGATGCGCTCGAAAAGTTAGAGAAGGGTAAATTAAGTCCAGAGCAAAAAACGGAACTGAAGTTAAACGTAGTTGGTAAGATTCCAGAAATTCTATTGGATAATACGGATCGTAACCGTACTTCACCTTTCGCCTTTACTGGTAATAAATTTGAATTTAGAGCGGTAGGTTCACAGGCCAACTGTGCACAACCGATGACGATTTTAAATACCATCATGACGAAGCAATTAATCGAGTTCAAAGCTACGGTTGATGCGCTTATAGAAGGCGGTATGAAAAAGGATGACGCTATTTTCAACGTATTACGTGACTATATTAAAAGCAGTCAAGCCATTCGTTTTGAAGGCGATGGTTATAGCCAAGCTTGGGCTGATGAGGCAGAAAAGCGTGGTTTAAGTAATGTGAAAACTTCACCCTTGGCCTTAGATTTCTACGTAAGTGAAAAGGCGGTAAGTCTTTTTGAAGAGATTGGGGTAATGAACCGTATCGAGGTGGAAGCCCGTCACGAAATCATGCTTGAGGAGTATATGCTTAAGATTCAGATCGAATCGAGAGTACTAGGTGATATGGCAGGTAACCACATTGTGCCCACTGCTATTAATTACCAAAACAAGTTAATCCAAAACGTAAAAGGATTAAAGGAAGTGCTTAGCGCAGATGTGTTTCAAAAGTTAGCCAAAGATCAATTACAGATGATCGAGGAAATCAGTACCCACATTAGCACCATTATTTCAGAAAGAGAAGCGATGGTAGAAGAGCGTAAGAAGTGCAACTCTATCGAAAGTGCCCGCGATCGTGCGATTGCGTATTGCGATAATGTGATTCCTTATTTCGGCAAGATTCGTTACGCAGCCGATAAATTGGAGATGTTAATCGACGATGAATTGTGGCCTTTACCAAAATACAGAGAATTGATTTTTATCTAATCTCTATTAGGTTTTAGAATTTAAAGAACGACTCGGGTTATTGCTCGGGTCGTTTTTTTTTTGTAGTTAGACCGCTGGCGCTGTGGGATTATGGATTTGGGATGTGAGTAGTGAGATGAATTGAACCTGCCTGATTTTGGTTGTCACTTATGACTCTAGGTTCTC
>TARA_R110001592_G_scaffold68626_2_pt1 | contig 102970 bp, 97 predicted proteins | sample TARA_R110001592 | Tara Oceans TARA_R110001592 (sample SAMEA4398387) | marine metagenome | biome: Polar Biome; feature: [SRF] surface water layer (ENVO:00010504); material: water (ENVO:00002006), including particulate matter (ENVO:01000060) such as... | depth 5 m
CAGTTCGTTGTGGTTGATCTTCACGATGAAAGGAATTTTGTGGGCATACTTCCCAGCATTTAATCCCAGCACACCAAAGGTGGAAGCCACTGCATTGCAGCCGGCTTCCAGGGCAAGTTTTATGATGTTTTCGGGATCAAAATAAACTGGATTTTTATAGAAAGAAAAAGCCGCGCTATGCTCAACCCCTTGGTCCACGGGAAGAATACTTAAGTAACCTGTGCCACCAAGATTCCCTTGGTTGTGCAATTGTGAGAGACTCCGCAGCACTTGTGGATTCCTGTTGCTATTTGCAAATACATTGTCAAGACTATTTTTGCCTGGAGTTTGCAATTCATCCTTTGTTATTTTTTGACATACGTGATCCAAGTAGAAGGATGCTTTTTCTTCTAATAGATTTGTGATATTTATATCTGTTTTCATTTTATTACGAATTAATGAATCCCCAAACTTTCATTTGTTTTGGAAATGGATTTATGGGCATCGGTCTCTATTCCCGTAAGGGCCCTAATGGCGTCAATGGTCTCCGGGATTACGATAGCCTGATTGTCCACCAAGTAGGCGTAGAACAACTCATCGCCTTGCACTTTTAGCATATCCTGCCAAAGGGCCACTTCGTACATATCGCCCCAAGGGCGACCCATATCCATGTACTTTTCCTTTACCGTATTGTTGGAAACGAGGCCATCCGAATAATTAATGAAAGTAATGCGTGAGGATGAGCGAAAGGCTTCCAGCACTTCTTCCTTGGTTGCTTTGCGGGTGAGGCGCACATTCCAGTAGTGCAGGTGGCTCAGGGTTTCGGGCACTTTTACGGCCATTGTTACCACATCCAGTTCTGGGTCCACACTTTTGGCATCCGGCCCCTGGTGGCTCGGGATGTCCTGTTCAGGAACCAACGTGTTCATAATCCCACCGAGGTGGCTTTCCCAAGGGTCAGTAGCCCTGCGCAGCAAGGTACCCCGCGCGCTTTGCAGCAAGCCTGCCTTTTTCAATGCCGTAAGTGTACGTAACATAGAAGTGGTGTTGCATGAAACCACCCGGGTGCTTTCACGGTTCAGAGCCGAATCATAATTATTTTCCGCACTAAACGAGTGTCCGGTAGTCTCGTGCTTTTCACCGCCTTGCATAATAAATTTCAGCCCCAGCTTTTTGTAGGTCTCTACATTTTGGGCGGCAATCTTTTTTGGTGTACAGTCCACCACGATGTCCACATTTTCCAGCAAGTCCTGCATATTCCCTGCTACCGGAATTCCCGCCTGGCTCATTTGCAGGGCGGCTTCTTTGGTAGCAGCATACACCGGGTACTGTTTATCTACGGCAGCTTTTATGCGCCAGTCGCTGATGACATCTGCCACCCCTGTGAGTTCCATATCATCTTGTAGGGCCACGGCATCAGCCACTCTTTTGCCGATTACACCATAGCCGATTAAGGCAATTTTTTGCTTTTTCATAAATTTTGAGTTTTTGTGTTAATGTGTATGTTATTAATATTTGAAAGTCCAAAAATGACCATCACAAAGCTTTGGCCGATTTCTATGGTTGATATGAGCCTGGCCGGAATGGAAATGGGAGCAATATCTCCATAGCCCACCGAGGCAAAAGTTACCACACTGAAGTAGGTCAGCTCAAACAAGTGTCCTATGTATCCCAGGTTTGCAAAGGCTGTGAGTCCTTTAAACGCTGTGGCATCGGCAGCGTAAAGACAGGTATAATCTGCGGCAAACGAGAATATTATCAATAGGATGAGAGTCCCGAAAACCGAAAGCAATTGCCTGAATGAGTGGCATAGCCGGATGGATTTATTGACCTGCTTGAAAGTAAAGAAGGTGAAGTACAGTGTTTTGAAAAAGGCAAGCACCACCACCACATAAGGCACCCAACCAAGGCTATGGTCAATAAACCGCATGAGGTACACATAAGCAACGGCAACCGCAGCCACCACCAAGAGGGCGGGGCTAATCTGTTTGAAAAATGACCATAGAAATCGTTGTGGGTTGTATGTCGTCATATCAGCTCAGGGTTTGGTTTATCAATACATATAAAATCCCGACAAGGAGCACGCTGCCAAATGCGGCCCCTACCTTGCGGCCTACTTCGCGTCCGCCTTTCCAAATGCTGATGCCCATCTTTACAAGGGTGTTGCTGAGGGTGGCTGTTACCACCACCATAGCAGCGGTGGCAGCCGAAATGGATTGACCGCCCAGCTCGGCCATACTAATGGTAATGGCATCGGTATCGGCCAGGCCAGAAATGATGGCAGAGAGGTAAAGCCCCTTATCGCCCAGATACATACCGGCATAATAAACGGTGAGCAGTATGCCTACAAACAAAGCCCCGAAGCTTAGTGCGCTTAGGATATTAAGCGGGTTCCCTATTTTTATTTCCTGTTCGGTTTCAGGCTTTTTCTTTCTTCGCCACAAGCGCCAGGAGAAAAATATGGCCGTGCCAAACATCAGGCTGAAAGGCAGCCATAAATAGGTGAGCAAAGCAGGGTTGAAAATAAAAGCCAGCAGGGCAAGCCGGGGAAACATTATGGAGGATGAGATTACGATGCCCGAAGCATAAGACCCGGCCAGTCCGGGATTTTCTTTGCCTTTGGGCGCAAAAGACCAAGCTACTGCTGTGCTGGAAATGAGTCCACCCAATAAAGCGGTGAGAAAGATGCCCTTACCTGAACCAATGAATTTTACCAAAAAGTAACCAGCAAAATTCAGCAGTGACACAATCACCACCACCCAGCCGATGGTGTAGGCATTGAGGATATTCTCCGGCCCAAAATCACGGCTTGGCAAAAAGGGAAGAATCAATAGCGCGAGAATGAAGAACTTGATGATGGACAATAGTTCAGCGTGTGTAATCCGCTTTAGCGTGGAGGTGAAAGTCTCTTTTAATGCCAGTAGCGTTACAATTATCACCGCGCTGGTGAGTGCTTCTTTGTATAAGTGGAGGGCTACCATTGTCCCCAGCACAAAGGTGACTACCAAGGCAAAATGCGTAGTGTGTCCTGGTACACCGGGGGTTTTATTAAAATGGTCGAAGCCCAGCAGTAGGATAAGGGCAGGCAGGGCCACCACCACTGGCCACACGCCATAATCTGCTGGAAGGCTGGCCAGCAAAAAGCCCAAAATACTAACAATGGGAAAGGTGCGAATGCCTGCCGTGGAGTTTTGTTGGAGCTTATTAAACTCACGTTCCAGGCCAATGATGAGGCCAATGCCTGTACTCAATAAAAGTCCGGTTAAGAAGGGACTGAGATAATTATATATTTCCTGGTGTGCCTCCATATCAGTTTCGTGATGATTTGTTTAGACTATGAAAACCAATAAAGGAGGTGGCCACCAAAATACCACCCGTGACATAAAAAGGGCTGCCGGGGCTGAGGGCGTACAATGCGGTTCCGGCCAAAGGCCCTGCCATCTGGCCGATGCCGCTAAAGGACGATTGCATTCCCAGGGCCCAACCAGTTGATTTAGGTTCTTTAAGGGAAACCAGGGCCAGCAGGTTTGGGACAATCAGCGATGAGCCCAGGCCAAAAATGCCTATAGTAACCAGGATAATCCATTGGGATTGTACCAGCACAAACACTGGCAGCGTGAGGCCTGCAATCAAAAAGCCGATGGCCATTTGTTTTTCAGGATTGGCGATGAAGAGCCGTCCCCATTTGGCGACCACGGGCTGTAAAACGGCCATTACCAAGCCGCAGATAAGCAGCCCGGCCCCTATAAAGGCTACCGAAAATTGACCCGAATCTTTGATGAACAGCGGAAAAATGCTCTCGAAAGAAGTGATGCCCAATTGCAGCACCAATGAGAGCAGCAGCAGTTTCCCAAAAAGTGCCCATTTGCCTTTAGGGAATAAGACCCCTGTTGCCACTGGGCGGACGGGCACATCGGTTTGTTTTTCATTTTTCAGAAATGCCAGGGCCACGATTAAGGTGGCTGCCCCGATGAGTGCCAATATCAGAAATGGAACGCTGAAGCGGTCGAGTAAAAAATGAAAATATTGCTGCCACCTGAGGTGCCAATTAGTGCCTATTAATAACGCGCTGATTCCCGGACCGGTTACTACTCCCGCACTCACAGCCGTGCCTGCCCAGGCCATCGCTTTAGTGCGGTTTTCTTCTTTGGTAATGTCAGAAATAAAGGCATTGATGACCGGTACCAAAAAGGAGGAGAAAATGCTGCCCACTATCCTGGCAACATACAGCATAGTAAGACTGGTACTAAAGGCAATCATCACTTGCATCACCGTGAAACCACCCAGCCCTAAAACAATGGGCCATTTAGGCCCCAAGCGGTCGGCCAGCCTTCCCCAAAAAGGGGCAGTAAAAACCAAAGTTACCGGGAAGATGGCGGTGAGGATACCAAAATGAAAGGCAATATTATCAGGAGGGGTGGAGGCCGCCATAATCCGCTCCAGGAAAAAAGGCAAAACCGGCAACAGTACGCCATAGCCCATCATCACCACAAAGAGGCAGGCCATTAAAATGAGCAGGTTGTTGTTTGTTTTGGTCATTTTCATTTGATGCCTTTTTTTATAGCTGATTTTTTTGCCAGGGGCGATGAATAAAACCAGAGCAAGATGGAGCCAAGGATGCCAGCCAGAGCCGAGGTTAATAGAATGCTGAGTTTTGCCACATACCTCATTTCAGGGCACTGAAAGGCAAGGTCGGTGATAAAAAGTGACATAGTAAAGCCAATGCCCGCTATCAGTGCGACCCCGCAAAGCTGCCCCCAGGTTACCCCATTGCCCAGCCGTGCAATTTTAAATTTCACCAGTAACCAGGCCGTTCCGCTTATGCCGATAAATTTGCCAGCTATGAGGCCAACCAAAATACCAAGGCTGATATTTTGCCCCATAATGGACCAAATATCACCGTGAATGTGTATGCCGGCATTGACCAGCGCAAAAAGTGGCAAAATGAAGAAGCCGATTATAGGCGACAAGGCGTGCTCTATCTTTTGTAATGGGGTTTCTGCGTCATCGGTCTTATGTTTTATTCTTTCAAGGATGTTGAGCTGATGCTCTGAAATAAAGCTTCCCGGTATAGGCTTGGCATCAATAAACTCTTGGTGGAGATGGTCGAGGTCCTTTAGGTATGCCTTTTCTTTTATCCTCACCTTTCCTGGGATAGCGAAGGCAATGAGAATACCTGCAATAGTTGGGTGTACCCCCGAAAAGAAGAATGCGAGCCATACCCCACCAATCCCAATAAGGGCATAAAACCAGGCGCCTCTTATACCAAAGTAATTCCCGCCTATTAATAGTATCAAGAATAGTAAGGCGTATAGAAGATCTTGCTCGACAATATTTGAGGTGTAGAAAAAAGCGATCACCAGCACAGCACCCAGATCATCTACAATGGCCAGTGCCACCAAAAACACTTTCAGTGCCACTGGTACCCGTTTACCAAACAGGGTGAGTACCCCCAAGGCAAAGGCAATGTCGGTGGCCATAGGAATGCCCCAGCCATCCTGCCCGTCTCCGGCAAAATTGAAAAGGGAATAAAGCATTGCCGGCAATACCATACCTCCTATGGCCGCACCAATAGGCAATATGGCCTCGCGAGGGTTTGATAGCCGGCCACCCAGTATTTCCCGCTTTAGCTCCAAGCCCACAAAAAGAAAGAAAACAGCCATTAGGCCATCATTAACCCACAGCAACAATGGCTCTGCCAAAGCAAACTCACCGATTTGTACAGCGATTTCAGTATGGATGAGGCTATGATAGATTTCCTGCCAAGGGCTGTTGGCCCACACCAAGGCGATAACTACCGAAATGAAAATAGCCACACCTGACCAAACCTGACGGTTTTCCTTTAGGTTTTCCATGAAAATCACCAATATTTTCGGGCTTAACATGCTCATGTGTTTTTCAATGATCTTTTCATTTTAAAAGTCAGCTTTAAGCCCCACCATGAATGCTCTGGGCATACCGGGACGAACTCCTGCCGGCCTTCTTGCTACAATGTACATCTGGTCCGAGATATTGGTAACATTGGCAAAAAGGGAAATATTCCTATGCGCCCTATAGCTAACACTGGCATCGAGCACGAAGTAAGCATCTGTTTTTGCATCAGGAAGCAGGTCACCCTGTCCTGGCTCAGTCCGCATCTCATCCAAATATTTACCACTAAGGTTTATATTAAAGCGCCTATGCTCCAGTCCCAGCATAATGACAAGCTGATTCTTTGCAAAATAAGGAAGCTCATCACCTTTTTGTACATTTCCCCACCCTTCAAAATCGCTTTCAAAACTTGAAAGAAAGGTGGCATCGGTCAAGGTATAAACCACTGATACCGGCAAACTGAAAGAGGCGCTATGGCTGGCGAGTAAATCATAGCCTGCCTGCAATTCCAGTCCTTGGGTTACTACAGCACCCCCATTAAACAATTGGTTGGTCCCTGCCCCACCGGCAGCAGTAAGGTCAGTACCCAACAGGTTGTCATAATCGCTGTAAAATGCCACCGCCTGGGCACTAAATGCATTTTTACGGTAACGGACTCCCAGTTCGTAGTTTATGCTTTTTTCCGGCTGGGTCCCCTCTTTGGAGCCGGGAGGGGAAAAGCCTTTGTGCACACCACCAAAAGCACTTAGGTGTTTGGTGAATTTGTAATCCACACCCATGCCGGGAATGAAAACATCTGTTTGATTGCTTCTTTGTTCAAGATCGGTTCCTGTTCGGTCAGGGTCACTTTTGCCGTAATCCTGCCTTTCGATAAAGATATTTTCATAACGAAGCCCAGGAGTAAGCGTAAGCTTGCCATAATTTACCCGGTATTGAATGTAGGAGGCAAAGGCATTAGCGGTTTCAATGCGGTTGCTTTCTGTTCCCTTCACACCAGCTGTAGTTAGTTCCATCACTCCACCGTCCATCGCATATTCATCTACCCACTGTAATCGGTCAACTTGATCCTGGTGCAAGCGGATGCCAAGATCCACTTTGTGCGAGATGGCTTTGGTATTGAAAAGGAAGCTTAAAACAGATTGTACACCTTGGGCATAGTAAGTCCGGTTGTTGGCCTTTACATCCAGAGCATCGCCATTGGCACTGCTTGCGCCAGTTATTATGTTAAAGGCATCGGGAGAAAGGGAAGGATCCTTTAGAAGTTCGGCTATCCCGTATTTTGTTCCCGTACTGTCTTTGACCTTATCCAGTTTATACCAGTTTCGATGGAAGTCTGAGCGGTAAGCTGTGGTGGTTACTTCCAAATTTTTTGAAAACTTCGCAAAATGGGTAAGGGAAATCTGGGTTTGCTCAGTAGTTATGACGTCTTCTTGAGAGCCTGCGTACCTGCGGTATGGGTTTTCCTGGAAATCACGTTGCGTTAACCCCAGGTATGTTTCATTGGAAGTCTCCTGGGTTTGTCCAACTTTAAATGTTAAGGACTGATAAATTTTTGCATCAGGATTAGTGTTTATTTTGAGCTTGGCCAGGTAATCCTTTTTGTCAAAGCCAGTGTTGCCACCTCCGTCCAGCACTTTGAAACCGTTGGATTTATACTGGAATGTTTCTACCAAATAAGCTACATTCTTATGGGCGTTGCCCACATAAGCGTGCAGGTTTCTTCCGCCATAGCTGCCTCCTAATAAGTGCATTCTGCCCGAAAATTGCTCAGGAATAGGAGTGGAGATAAGGTTAATAGCTCCGCCTGTGGTGTAAGGGCCGTATTTTATCTGGCTGCTGCCCTTTAAAATTTCTATAGCCTGCATCCTGCCAATAGTGGGAAAATAATAGGCTGCCGGGGCAGCGTATGGTGCGGGGGCCATTAATACCCCGTCTTCCATCACGGTAATTTTGGAACTTCGTTCTACCCCAGTTCCCCTCAAACCAATGTTGGGCCGCAACCCGAAGCCGTCCTCTTCCTGAATATTAATCCCCGGCACTGCCCGCAGCGTACGGTTTATATCAGTATAACTGAATTTTTCGATTTCCTTCGGGGAAATATAATAGGCAGAGCCCGGGATGTCTTTTATGCCAGAGTTCCCACCGGTAATGGATGAGGTAACGTTTACGGTATTTAAATTTTGAGTTGTTTCTATCAGTGCCAGGTTGAGCCGGAGGGTATCGCCTGCCGCAAGCTTAATTTTACGGGATAGGGGCTTATAACCCAAGAAGGACACTTGTAATTGATACGTGCCAGGGGGGATTTGTGCCATACGGAAGTTCCCCTTACCATTAGTGATGGTCCCATGCCTGGTATTCTGCAGGAAAACAGAAGCATTGGCAATGGGTGTTAGGCTGTCCGTATGTGTGATGAACCCGGTAACGCTTGCGGTTTGCGCTGCCGCCTGAACAATAAAAAACATAGCGGCAATAACTGTAAATACATATTTCATATTTAAATATTCTAAGTTATTATTTAGAATTAGTCTAAATAAATGCAGATATGTAAAACATTGTGTCATTACCGATATCGGTTTTAATTTTTTATTCATTAATTGCAGGCTATGGTGAAGAGGGGCGGGCTTCATAAATTTCCCACCCCTCTCTGTCCAAACCTACATGAGTGGCCTTTCCATTATCTATGGGGTGGATACTGTAAGTGCACCGCCCGCAGCTCATTCATCTCATTATGGCTTTCGATGCTATGGCCATGGTCATCTCCTTCGTCTTCGTCATGGCCACCTCCGCTGCCGTGGTGGTGATTGTTAGTACCTGAGTGATGGTGGTCATCCTCCCGGTTATTGTGGCTGTAATTATCATGATGCCGCTCATATTCTGCATCCCCAAAATGAAACAGGCTGTCACAATATTGCACAAAGGCAGTATCACAGTTATTGGCCGGATCATCGCACCACACAAGGGAATCCTGGTAGGCTTCTGCCGTGTGGAGGGCTTCCTCCATACCTTCAACAGCGATTTTATCCTCTGCCGAAAGCTCATCAGAAAGATCGCTTTCCTTTTCGCAGGCTGTAAACATCACAGCCATAGTGAAAACAGTAATTGTTAAAAAAATACTTTTCATCTTCTTTGCTTTAATGGTTTGTTAATTGTTCGCTGCTTGTAGAAACTCTTTCACTTTGGTGGCTTCCTCTGGTGTTAAATTGGCCCTGATCTGCATATGCAGGGTGGCTACATCCCACTGTACATCCGAAAAGGTGGATGGGCTGGCCGGGTTATGGCAACGGATGCAGTTCTCGCCCCATATCTGTGCTCCTGTTTTAGCCGTTATTTTGGCCGAAGGCGCACAACTGGAAACATATCCAATAATTCCTACCATTAAAATAATGCTGGTTATTACACTTAACTTTTTCATGATTATCAATTTTATTGGTTATCAAAATCCCATGGCCCAATGGATGTAAAACATATCCTGGGTGATGGGTTCGGGTGAATCGTGGTCGCCCAGCCCGTCAGTGGTTTGGTATCCCAGCTTTATCACCGTGCGCCAGTCTATCCAGTAATTAAGGCCAATGGCCAGTTGCGTTGGGCTCTGTTCCCAAAGCGAGCCTTCCGGGGTATCCATACTGCTGTAGCGGCCTACCAGCTCAAGGTTGCTGATGAATTCATTACTTACAAAAGATGGCCTGATGGATACCTGGGCATAATAGCTGTTGCTGGTATTGGTAAAATCATAGAACAGGTCGGTAGTGTCTTCCGGCACCTTGTAGTTGGCATTACCAATTTGGGAGTAGTTGTACTGCCCTTTTATATCAACCATGCTTTTCATAAAGCTCAGGTTTTTGACCAGAGAAAAGTCAATGGCATAAAGGTTGGCCCGCACATCTGCAAAACGGCTGCCTTTGTCACCTACTTTGCCACTAAGGGCAGAAAGGCCAATTTCCAGGGCAGAACTGCTGAAGGGAAAAAAGCCCAATCGACCTCCCACGGCCTTGTCATTATTGTTATCTGCCATATAACCGAACATCAGCATACCTGCCTCATCCGGTTCTTCCGAGCCGTCCTTTAATTGAGGGCCGTTGATAACATAGGCCTGGTAATTCAACTTCACGTTTCCAAGATGGAATGCTCCACGCAATTCTACCCCCACATCAGTGGTAGGGGCTATCCCATCGTGCCCAAAGCCCAATGGCCGGGTTGAAAGGCGGTTGATCCATGCCGGGTGGAGCTTTTCCATGAACGTACCGAAGGGCAATAGAAACTTACCCGCCCGAACAGTCATATAATTATTGAGTACATAGGCTACATCGGCATACTCCAATCCCCATTCAAATTCCCCGTCTTCATAGGCGCCTTCAAATTCGGCCTCAAAAAACAGGCGGTCAGACTGCTTATACATCAGGATGGGCGCAATGCTCCCACCGGCAAAATTGTAATCCGTTTCCCCCTCTGAGGTAAGGGCTTCCAGTCCCGTATGGTAATAGCCCCGAAGCATAAACCTGGAGTCGCCCGGTTTTAAGCTGCTATTGTTTTGGGCGGCCTGCCGCGAATAAGTGCTCAACGAATCCTGGGCATAAGTGCCCAGCGATATCAGGAGCATGGGTAAAATAATCCATGATTTTTTCATAGCTATTGTTTTTTAAATGTTCTGATATAATTCACTAACTGCCAGCGCTGCTCCTCAGATATAATGTCCTTGTATGCCGCCATGGGAGCGCGGCCGGTTGTCAACTTCCAGAAGAGTGCCCCATCTGACTGGCTTTGCACTTTCTCACTGGTAAAATTGGAAGGCTTTGGTTTGAGGCTCATACCGGCCATACCATCCCCCTTGCCTTTGTCGCCATGGCAAATGGCACACATGTTTTGGTAGGTTATCTTGCCTTTTTTTAGGGCAGTCTCATCACCCTTAAAAGGGTTCTTAAGATTATCTGCACTTTTGGGCGCTACCCAGTCGTTGTTTTGTAAAACAGGTGCGTGCTCCATACCTTTTTCAGTAAAGGAGTACAAATGGTCATTGGCTATGGTCTCCATGATCTCCTGGCGCTGGGTTTCATTTTCAAGCACTGCTTCGGTGCCTGGTTGCTGATTACATGCCGTAAAAAATAGAGCGGCTGTTGCTTTGAGCATTAAAATTGACTTTTTCATAATCATTGATTTTTAAATGTTAGTTAATTGAATTATTGATTTTTCAAGTTCATACTGAGTATGGAAGTTTCCGCATGGTTTACCAAACTCTCTGCTATACTCTTGGACACCATGCCAAGGAAACCGGTTTTGCCATGCGTGGTAATAGCGATCATGTCGGCATTTTGCCGTTTTGCAAAATCACGGATTCCCCTTTCCTCGTCCAGGGCATTGTAGATGTTAATGGAGCAAGTGCCTCCCCGTGGACAGTGCTTCAGGAAAGCCTGCATTTTAGCTTCGCTCGTGGCTGTTTCCTCAAAATTGTACATGGTATTGACATATACCAGGTGAATTTCAGCATCCATGAGGTCGGCAAAGTCCACCACCTTGTGAAAATGTTCCTTTACATCCTCTTCAAAACTTGAAGCAAACACAATGCTTTTCATCGGGAACCTGGGTGGCTTTTCTTTAATGACCAGCACCGGGGCAGTGGCATTGCGGATGATCTTTTGGGCAGTGGATCCCATAAACGTTTCCCGCGCTCCACTGGCGCCATGAGAACCCATTACCACAAAATCGTGATGGAAATTACTTACATGCTTAATGATTTCATCGCGCCCCGCATCAAAAGTGAGAAAGGTGCGTACTTTCAGCCCCAGGTCTTCGGCTTTCTTTTCCCATTGACTCAGTTCATGTTTGGCATGACCGATCTGTTTAAGGGTTTCGGGATAGTTTTTTTCCTTTTCCAAGTCCAGTTTCACCCAATCTACAGGGGTAAACTGGATGTGCAGGAAGTGGATTTCGGCCTTAGCCTTTTGAGCAATTTTCAGGGCGTATTCGCTGGCGCTATTGGCCAGTGGTGAAAAATCCGTTGGAACTAAGATGTTTTTCATGATTGATCGTTTTTATGATTGATTATTTTCTTACCGGTTTTGAAGTCACGCACGCGATAAGCTTCCAGCACCGGGGTTATGTAGATGAGGCCATCACCGGGCTTGCCGGTTTTTCCATGTTTATGGATGATCTCCACTATGGGTTCCACATTTTCGTCACGGGCCACTATCTCCAGCTTTTCCACCTTGCTGTGCGAAAAGGGATGCTTCAGGGACGGGAAGTCGGTGTCAGGGTCAGTATAATTTCCCGTGCCCTCGGCAACGGTTACCGTCAAGCAGCAGAAACCTTCTTTTTCAAGTCCATTAACCACTTCATTGAGCATGAATGGGCGTAAGAATGCTTTGATCTCTTTCATGATTTGATAATTTTATTCGTTTTTAAGAACTGACTGTTTTAGCTGTATAATCAATTCATCACCTAGCTCCGGAATGTCTTCCAATACTGTCTGATTTTTAAGTTCAATATGGAGGCTTATGCTCAGCATGCAGGCATAGGTTTGGTAGTAAGTGTGTTCCAGTGTACCCTTGCCGTGTACTGGCCAAGACCATCCCTGTCCAATCAATTGGCCCTCAACTTCAAAAGTCTGAAGTGGGTGATCCTGGGTTTGTACAATGTCTATGTTTAGTTTGCCTTCAAATCGCACATCTTCCATGTTCAAGTCCTTCAACCGCTTATCCATAGAATCTATCCCGGTAGATATATCTGTGGACAACGGGCGTAAGACTACACGGGCCGTTTCATAGTTTAGCCGTGCATCTGTTTTCACTCCCTGGATTTTAAAATCCTCACCTGCCCAGCTACCGCTAATGACGGCCACTCCCCGTGACGTACTATACTCGTGCTGACCCTGAAGGGGTATGGAGGCTAGCCAGAGGCTTATTGCGAAAAAAATCTTGATCCACATCATGATGCTTTTTTATTTATTTGGTCTTGAATGCTTATTACATCTTCAATATGCTTTTGGGAAATGGCACCTGTTACCTGGCCGCCATGGGTCACAACCAGGTATTTTCTGGGATTACCCATCAGTTTACGTACTGCCGTGTTGAGGTCTGTATGCTCTGATACACCCTCTACATGGGGGATTATGATCTCGCCAATAGACCTTTCACTTGCACTGTTCTTATGGGCTTCCAGTAACTCATTGAAACTGGTGACACCCTGTATTTGCCCATCTATGCCCACAAAAAACAGCCGTTCCTGGCTGGCTATGGCATCTTTTACGGCTTCTGATATTGCCGCATCAGCCGATAGAACAGGAAGCTTTGTAAGCATCACATCCCTCACAAGCAAGCCCTTCAGGGAAGCCTTTTGACGTTCATAGGCCACTTCACCTCCGGCTCCGAGGTAAATGAAAAAGCCAATGAATACCAACCAAAAGTTGGTGAAGAAACCAAGGAATACAAAAACAATGGCCAGCAGTTGCCCTATCCTGGCGGCAATGTTAGTTGCCTTCAATTTATCCATCCTGTAGGCCAGGAGGGCCCGCAGCACCCGCCCGCCATCCATCGGGAAAGCAGGAATGAGGTTGAACCCTGCCAAAATCACATTGGCCGCCATCAGGTTAAACCAAAAGTTGCCCCCGCCCATGTGATCCATTTCGCTGAGGGGCATCAGGCCACCTGAGGATTTTAACCACAGGTACAATCCGCCAGCTATCACTACATTAACCGCAGGGCCAGCCAGGGCCACGGCCAGTTCCTGCCCAGGTTTATCGGGCATTTTCTCAAGGCTGGCTATTCCCCCTATAGGATAAAGAGTGATATTTCGAGTGGGAACACCGTAACTTTTGGCTGTTAGTGCATGGCCAAACTCATGCAGCACCACGCAGCCAAATAATGCCAGGACAAACACTGCTCCGTTCACACCTTCTGCCCAACCGTGCCCCATTTGGAAATGAAGCATAAAAATCCAGGCTATGATGATCCAAAAGCTCCAGTGGATAAAGACCTTTATTCCTGCAAAGCTACCTGCGTATAAAGACCATTGTTTCATGCTTCGGATTTTTTATATTTCTGTTCTGTGAATATTTCAGATTTGCGCTCTGCTCTGAAGTTATATTTCCTGATGATCAATCGGTTACTTTTCTCATAATTGAAATAGCTCCACATCCAGTTTAGCCCAACAAAAACCTTATTGCGAAAGCCACTGATAGACATCAGGTGTACCACCGACCACAGCAACCAAGCGGCATAGCCTCCAAACTGAAAACGGGCTATATCGGCCACTGCCCGGTTTTTGCCAATTGTGGCAAGTGAGCCTTTATCTTGGTATTGGAAAGGGCGAAAACTTTTACCTTGCACCAGCCTCAGTAGATTATCTCCTAATAACCTTCCTTGCTGGATGGCGACCTGGGCCACCATGGGGTGACCTTTGGGATATTTTAAATCGCTTACCGAAGCAACATCGCCCGTGGCAAAGAGATTTACGGAGCCTTTTACCCTCAGATAGTCATCGGTAACAATCCGATTGGCCTTCCCTATGCCATTGCGTGCAACCCCTTTTGGATAGCTGCCCTTAACTCCTGCTGTCCAAACCAAAGTGGCCGCTTCCAATTCTTTTGAATCACCTGTCCGTGCTACTTTTCCATCATAATTGGTCACAGCCGTATTCAGTATCACCTCCACGCCAAGTTTTTTGAGATACTTTAGAGCCTTACCTGAGGCTTTGGAAGACATTCCATTTAAAAGCTGATCTCCCGCTTCCAGTAGATAAATGTTCATGTCATCCGGCATCAGTTCAGGATAGTCTTTTGGTAGGATGTAATTGCGGAACTCCGCCAGGGCACCGGCCATTTCCACCCCTGCCGGCCCGCCTCCCACAATTATGAAGTTGCTGAGGATATCTTTTTCCTTAAAATCGCAGGTAATGGCGGCCTTCTCCAGGTTTTGCAGCACAATGTGGCGGATGTTCAAAGCTTCACGAATGTCTTTCATCCCGGTGCTGTTTTCCATTAGCTGCTCCAACCCGAAGAAATTGGTTTGGCTGCCAGTGGCCAGCACCAGGTAATCGTAGCTCAGGCCGCCTTTATCCGTATAAACCTGCTGTATTTCAGGCTCAATCTCCTCTACTTCAGCCATGCGGTACACCAAGTTTTTGTACCCCGAAAACATTTTCCGAAAAGGGAATACGATGCTATCCGGCTCAAGACCACTGGTAGCTACCTGGTAGAGCAAAGGCTGAAATTGATGGAAATTATTCCTGTCCAGCAAAACCACCTGATAGGGGCTGTTTTTCAGTTTTTTGGCCAGTGCGATTCCGGCAAAGCCACCCCCGATGATCACCACCCTGGGCTGCTTACTGTCCGGCAGGCATATTTGCTGATCTGTTTTACAGGCTTCCATAAGGGTTTAATTTTGGTTTGAGTTCTTTCACCAACTTTTGCCAGTACAGGTGCTCATAGAGGCTGCTCCATAGCATTCCAAATGAAAAGGCAAAAAGAAGCTCTTCAAGCGGTATTCCCAGTATCAGGATATGGCTTAAGGCATCCAGATTCCAGTACAGTTCTACATAATCAGGATAAAAGGGTAGTATGCTGCCGAAATAAAGGAAGTAGAGCAAGGTGAACAACAGGCCTCCAATCCATATCTTACCTTTAAGGTCTGGGCGGCAGTACAAGGTGGCCAGTGCCCCGGTAAACATGGCAATGATGCCGCAGTAAATGTGGTGGAGTGTCGTGAAATAGGCCAGCAAGGCAAATACCAAGGCGGGCACTAACAGAATATAACGGTGGAGACGGTGCCGGGCATATTTTCTTTCCGATACAGGAATTTCTATTAGATTACGCCTTTGAACGAGGCGGTACAGCACTGCACCTATACCTCCAATGGCGAAGGAAAAAATGAGGCTCTCAATATCGAAGCCGGTTTTTTCCGCCAGATGGAAAAGGGAGGGTGGCGACCAGTACTCAGGTACAAATAAAGGTTCGGTAAGCCCAAAGGGCATAGTAATGAGGCTCATATTGAGCATCACTCGCCTGTAACCTGGCCTGGCCATATAAATGATGCCCCAAATAACCAGGATAATAAGCGACCATATGAACCAGACGTATTGTATGCTCATAGTTAGTTGATTATAGCGTTTTTAGTCCCTTTCATTTTCAGGTATTTCACCGTTTCCTTCACTGATAGTTGGCGGGTGGCATTGCCTGCCCTTATATAAAAGGCCGTTGTATCTGCACCGCTCAGATATACTGGTTCTGCCGATGCTTCAATTTTCACCATGCAGATGGTTTGGCCATCCAGCTTGTGAAAGGAGGCGTTGCACAAATGACAATACTCCGCCCCTAAACTGGTGGTGACCAAATCAAAAATCCTTCGCTCAAAACCATCTTCGTTTTTTTGCCGGAGTGTCATAAAGTCCTTTTCAAGTCCCACTACCTCACCGCTGTCTTTTACACCAATCAGCAGGTAGCCGCCCTCTGCGTTCATAAAGCCCGCTATGGTCTTGGCAATTACTTCCTCAAGGTCTCTGTTGGTGGTTTTTTGCCGGAAATCATAGCGAATGGACGATTTGAATTCTGCGTAATGGTTTTCACCAGCGGCAATGAGTCTTTCAGCATCTATGCTATCAGGGGCTTCTTCTTCTTTTGCAGTAGCCTTTTTGCGCATCAGGCTTAGCCAAAAAAGGCCAGAAAGCAAACCCATAATGGCACCTGCCACGATAAAAAGGTAAGCCATGGGCAACATGTGTATTGAAAAAGCATGGGTCAATTGAAAGAGAAGTCTTTCCCACATATCATTCATAGTGTCGCGCAGCCCATTTCCTGCATTGACCGCCATGGCAAGCGGGTGTAGTAAAAAATAAAATACCAGCATACCTGCCGCTATGTGTGTAAGGAGCGCAAACAGATTTCGCTTTCTTGATATGTGGTGCATGATGCCGGCCATTTCTTTCTACCGTTTTTCTTTACCTCTCAATGAGAAATTATAAAACCCGGCCACACAAGCTCCTACAAGCCAGGCAATAATAAAAGTCTGTACCAGGCCAAGGCCTGCCTCCCATAGGGGTACATCCATGCGTATCATCCCTGACATGTCCAGTCCGTGCAGCAGGCTGTTAAAAAACTTTATGGTACCCTCGCGGCCTACAGTGGCCATCACAATCATACAGCCCAGGTAGAGCAGGGCCCCGGTAAGGCCAAAGGCCATTCCCAATTTTTTGATATTTAGCTTGTTCATAACATTTGATTTTTAATGATGAGAATGTTCTGATTTATTAGTTGGATCCTTTTGTCCATGGCCGCCATGACCATGCGAATGGCCCCGCATCATAAAGAGGTGCGCAACAAAGAAGACCACCAGGAACAAAGCGAAAGTCAGATCGGAGGTTATCCCGAAAAAGGGCAACAAAAAGATGAGCAGGATGGGGGCCACACAAGCCAGCAGCATCCAAAGCCAATGATTTTTCATAATTATTCAATTTTATTATTAGTGATAAAACAACCAGAAAGGCATTTCACAAACGGGTCATTAAAGCAAAGGCAGTAACTGGTTTGTCCTCCTGTAACCCGCCTGCTAATCAACCCGCTATTTCGCATTACCGCCAGGTGGCGTGAAGTAGTAGGCTGATCGATACCGAGGGACTGATACAAGCTCTTAACACTAAGGCCTTCCGTTTCGCAATTGCATAGAAGGTGAAACAATGCCACCCGCATAGGATGGCCTATAGCTTTCAGTTTTCCGGCCATTACTTCGTGTTCTTTTATTACATTACTCATGCTTTTGAACTATTTTGTTAAAACCCGGTACCCCATTGCTTTCATTTCCTTAACCGGGGTACCGGGTGCCTTCCATCCCCCTAATGGAAAAGTGGATCAGACCCTCAATTATCTACCTTCCTGCACTGTCAGTTAACGGGTCCTTCAATAGCATAACTGGTATTCTCCAGTGAAGCCTGAAGCGTGCTTAGGGAAATAGGAGTTTCCGATTCAACCTGTGCCAGCTTCTTTTTCAAATCTACTTTCACCGTTTTAACTTGAGGGAGAGCAGACAAATTTTGCTCTACCGCCTTTGCGCAACCACCACAATGCATACCGCGAATGTGGTAGGAATGCTTTGTATTTATACCTTTATTATCTGCCATGGTGACTTAAACTTTTGTGTTTATTTTTTTAAGAGATTTTTTTTCCGGGCTTCAAACTCTTCTGAGTCAATCTCCCCGGCCGCATACCTCTTTTTAAGAATGTCAAGAGGGGTTTCCTTTTTCGTACGCTGTCCGGGCACGTCCCAGGGCGTTGCGAAAATCCATATCAAAAAAATGATCCATAGAATCCACCATATCCAGTGCATTCCCCAATAATGATGTCCATCAAACCACATAATTTTACGATTTAAAGGGTTATTGATTTTTTGTTTTTACCACACAAGTATATGCTTATGTGCATAGCTATATGTGCTTTATTCCGGTTAATACTTGTCATATTTTGTCAAGCGGTATTCGCCTGGTAATGCCCAGTTTTTGGTATTCTCTCAGGCTCATACCGGTTTCTTTTTTAAACTGTTTGCTTAGTGCTGAAGGATTTTGATAACCAAGGCTATAGGCTATTTCGCTCAGGTTCATTCCACCATATTCCACCAGTTCTTTGGCCCTTTCTATTTTTAGCAGCAGGCTGTAGCGTTCTATGGTTTTCCCGAAAACCCTGGAAAAATTCCTACTTAAGCTCCCGTAGTTCGCCTGCATTTTATCAACAAGGAACCCGGAGAGCTTTTGCTCCAGATTTGTATTCCAGATGTAATTGATCACCCAGCGTTTGGTCTGCTCGGCCAGCAGGGTTTCCTTGTCCCATATGAGGCTAAACTCGTTTTCGCGAATAACCCGCTCTATATGGCTCCTGCTTATTTTCTGTGAAGAGTAGTTAATCACTACCCGGCCCAGTTCTATTTCCAAGATTTCTGCTCCGGCCTGCCTTAGCTCATCATTGAGCACCTTGAGGCATCGGCTGCAGATCATGCCCTTTACCCTGAATTCTTCTGTAATACGATTTTGATCTTTCATGCTTTCTGTAAGTTGATAATACCGAAACTGTGGCCCTGGACCATATCCAATGAAGAAAGATGCCCATACGAACCACACAGGTACAGATATGTACCCCAGGGCAATCACCTTATCAAGGCGGCAGGTACAACATACTCTAATGAGCACGTGCATCGCTAATTATACGAGCCGCAGAGCGTAATTACCCTAACAGAAAAGAAAGTTTAAATCAAGAAAGACTGATGGAGAATGCGAAGCTGAAAACCCGATGGTGCAGGCCGGGGAGGCGGCAGCCATTTTTGAAGGGGGTGAACCTCAACATTGGGGAGATATTGGTTGATAAATACCGGCAAAAGAGCTACCGGATTATCAGCCGATTGAAAATCTACTGTATAAGGCTGAACCTGTTGCTGGAAAACCTGGAAGAAAGCGGTGGTAACATCGCTACAGCAGCCGTCATCACCTTGATCATCCTCTTGATGATGGCCGGAGTGGTTATGATTATGGTGGTCATCTGATTGATGATCGTGATGGTGGCTATCGTGGTGGTGATCATCGGTGTGCTCATGCACTGCGGCATGATGTTCCACCTTGCCCGAATCGTGATGCTCACAACATTCAGCCAGAAAATTGCCCAGCCCGCACCAAATGCTGAGCATGTACACTCCCAGCATCGGCAACCCGAAGGCCGAAAGCATTACTTTTCTCGATATGTTGCTTTTTGCAGTCATTTTAACAAACAGCTTCAAAAGTGCTAATTCTCAATGTTTAAAACCATGACATTTATCATCCTTTGGTGAAAATTACATCTTTTTTTTGAGAAAAATGAATCAGGATTGCTTAATGGCATTACAGGATAAATCCTATTTCTCCATCACTTCTGCTATTATTCACTTGATGCTCCCATTGAGCTATTATTTACTTTTAAAGGACTCATAACTCTTCTGAGATTCAAAATACCCAACCGTGCCCTGCTCATCCAAAAGCACGATGTAAGCATCCACCTTGTCGATCATTCTACCGCTGTGCGGGTCAAAGGCGGTGCGGGCCGATTCTTGTTCATTGAGCTTTTTTACGCACATCTGGCAGCAGCCGTAATAGGTTTTACCATTTACCGGAACAGCTATTTGGGGTTTGCCCATGTAGGCATCGTTAACCATACAGACCAACTCGTTAGGCACCTGGTCGCCTACCTCGTAATCCTGTTTATCAGTGGCTTGTGTTACGTCAGGCTGCTTTGCCTGCTCATTCTCCGGCTGAGATTGGGTATTGCAACCAAGGGCAGCAATCAAAAAGAACCCACCGGTCAATAATCTGAAAACTGAGTTTTTCATTGTTTAATAATTAGTGCCTGCGGGCACAAACACGAACTTTAATCCAACCAAAATTTATGTCGTGCCCGCAGGTCTTAGTTATTTAATGGTTTCTTTTACTTTGCCGCACCTCAGCATCTTATCGCCAAAGTAGGGGTTATTGATCTGCTTTTCATTGGCCAGCCAGTGCGCACCTTCGCCACCATTGGCCATGGGGCAAAACTCCACATATACTGCGCCCGCGCTTATGTCAGCCTTTTTCACCAAATCGGCCATGTGTGTGCTCAGTTCTGAAAAGGCCTTGCGCTGGGCTTCCAGCGATCCCGCTTTCATCACGTTGGTGGCACTTTTAATGGCATCATCAGCATTCTCAACCTTACTTAGTGCGGCCACCAGTTCTGCAGCTTTAGCTTCTGCCTCACCTGCATCTGAGGCTACCAGTGCATCTTTGAGGGCTATGTACTTTACATATGCCTGCCCCAGGTTTTCATTTTCAAATTCCGGAGCCATCTCATTTCCATGTGCACCGTTCATCTGGTGTTTCGAATGGTCGTGTTGGGCGAAAACTCCCAGGCTCAAAAGAGCCAAACTAAGTGTCATTGCTACTTTTTTCATAATTGATGGTTTATTAAAATTAGACATTTGATTTATTTGAAATTCAAGTTATTACTACTCCTTTATCACTGTTTTTACTTCGCCACAAGTCAACATTGCTTCACCGAAGTATGGGTTTTTGATCTCTTCGGACAGACTTAGCCAAGAGGCTCCTTTATTGTTATCTGCCATTGGGCAGAAATCCACATACAATGGCTCATCCATCGGATTGAATGCCTGACTCATTGCGATTAAAATGTCCGATACTTGCTGAAAGGATTTTCGCACTTCATCCAGGCTTTTTTGATGAGGTATGTGTTGCAAGGCATTACCCATATCGCTGCTGTATTTCATCCACACATCATGTGACTCTCCGGGAAAGAGCGACATGTTGATTGCTGAAAGTGACTTGCTTACATCAGCGGATGCTTTTTGGGCGGCAGCTAAATCATCAAAACTCAATGCATCTTTCATAGCCATATAGGCCATATAAACCGGTCGAAGGGCGGTTTTCGCTTTGTCACTAATCGCAACTTCTTTGGGTTTGCCCTGATGGGTGGCATGGTCGGACTGGGTAGCAGATTCAGGCGCACCAGTACCGCCATGATTGCTGTGACCCGTCATGGCAACTCCTCCTTCAGGCCGCATCATGCTTGGCTTGCCAGCCAACTGAGCAGCAGCATCTATGCTAAATGTGCCATTCACCGCTATTTCATCCCCTTCCTGTAATCCATTTTCTACGATGAAGCTTTCCCCCAATGCAGCACCTAATGTCACATCACGCATGAGGAAACTGACTCCTTTGCCCGAAGTGCTTTTTACATAGACTACCGACCGCTTTCCAGTCCACATCACAGCGGTTTTAGGAACCACAAGTTTGTCTGACTTAGCAGGTAAGGTTGCTTCAACTGTGCCGGAGGCAAACATTTCAGGCTTGAGTCGCTGACCTGCATTGGAGATTTCTACTCTCGCTTTGGCGACCCTTGTTTTCGGGTCGATCACGGGATCGAGGTAGCTCACTTTACCCGAAAATGTTTCACCGGGTAAAGAAGCGATGGTGAAACTTACCTTGTCTCCTTTGTTGATCCAGGACATGTCTGATTCATATACATCAAACAATAGCCATACTTTTGAGAGATCCGCAATTTCATAGATTGCCTCGCCTTTGCGCACATAGTCACCCAGGTTTACTTTTTTCTCAGTCACATAACCAGAAACATCTGCTGTAATAGCGAATTCTTCCTTTATGCTTCCTCTTTGGATAATCTCATCAATTTGGGAGTCTGACAGCTTCCAGTTTTTCAATTTTTCCTTTGCGGCACTGAAAAGCTGCGGTTGCGTTTCTTTGATTTTTTGCGCTTCAAACAATTCCTCCTGAGCGGTGACCAGATCAGGCGAGTAAACAGCAGCGATCGTTTGACCTTTTCGCACAAATTCACCGGTAAAATTGACTGTCAGTTTTTCTATCCTCCCGGGTATGTGAGAAGATTGGGAATAAACCAAACGCTCATCAGCCTGTACTTTTCCGTTCAGGCGGACCATTTTTACCGGATTCATGGTGCCCACCACGGCAGTACTCACGTTTGCCAATTGCATGGCCGTTGGCGACATGGATATCGCCATGGGGTCAAGTTGTTCATCTTGCTCATTATCTAGCGGAATTAAATCCATTCCACAAATAGGGCAATCCCCCGGTTCACTTTGACGGATCTGAGGGTGCATGGAGCAAGTCCAGACAGTCTCACCTGCAACTTCCGTAGTGTGCTGGTGCTCTTCATCCGTTTTGCTTTCAGACGAACCACCAAAAATCAACCACCCCAGCAATAGTCCTATTGCCAGTGTTGATAATGCTATGATTATTGTTTTTCTATTCGTTTTCATTTTAATAGGATTTTGCTGTCAAATAATTGAGTTTGGCCACTGCAACTTCATATTGGACTTCTGCTGAGGCTTTCATTTTTTCATATTTTAGAAGCTGCTGTTGCATGCGTAATACTTCTTCAAACTCTTTTCCAGAGTTGCCATAGGCAGTAAACAAGAGGTTTAAGGCTTGTTCTGACTCCTGTATCTGCTGGTCGTATAGCTGAAGCAGCTCTTGTTGTTGCTGTATTTCAAACCAGGCCATTTCATAGCCGGAAATAAGAGAATTGGCGTATTCATCCTTTTGCAGGGAATAGCTTTCTTGCATTAGCTGCGCTTCTTTTACAGCGGCTTTGTACTTATTCCTGAAAATGGGGATACTGACCGAAACCATGGGCATCAACACGTCCTTGCCATTATCGGGTAAGTTCATGTCTGTTCGTTCGCCTACCATCACATAGTCCAGACCAACACCCAGCTTTGGAAGCCCCTGTTTTATGGCAGCTTGTTCTTGCGCCTCACTTGCTTTTATTCTAAGATCCAGTGCATTCAACACCGGATTATTGGTCAGCAAAGAATCCCTTCGAAAATCATCGGCTAAAGATTCTGCCGACAAGGAATCGCTTACTACCACCGGATCATTTTCACCCCTGTCCAGCAGCTTGTTGAAAGTGGTGATTAGTGGTTTTTCTTTCTGATCCAGGATGCTCAGATTCGTGGTGGCATCTTTAAGCATGATATCCACCCGGAGTACGTCCACCATGGTACCGGTTCCATTTTTAAATTTTGAATTGGAAATGGTTTTATAGGATTGCAGGATGTCGATATTTTCCTGTTCAATCTGCTTCCACTGGTTCAGTTCGTATAGTGGATAGTATGCTGCGGCAACTTGATAATATAGTTTGTTACGAGCATCCAAAAAGGACTGGTACTTTGCTTCCGCCATTAAAGCAGCAGCATCTCCCTGCGCTCTGAGTGTACCAAACCAGGGGAACATCTGGGTCAATGAAAACCGAGCCCTTTGCGGACCCACTCTGGTTTCTACCGGGGAAATAAAATACCCAAAAGAAAATGAGGGGTCAGGTAGCGTACTGACCTGATCTACTTTTTGCAATGCTGCTTCAAACTCTTTGTATTTCGATTGCAACCCCGGATTGTTTTGGGCTGCTATTTTGAAATAGTCATCCAGGGTCTGAGCTTGACCCACACTCGTTCCGAGAAAAACAAGCAGTATGATATTTACAATTATCTTCATGGTTGTGTCTTGTTTAATTTTCTTTCTTCACGATAGCTGTATAGTACCGGCACAATGAAAATGCTCACCAGGGCGAACGCCATTCCTCCGAAGGAGGGAATCGCCATTGGGATCATAATGTCCGCACCACGTCCAGTGGAGGTGAGCACGGGCAACAAGGCTATCATTGTAGTAGAAACTGTCATCAAGGCGGGTCTTATCCTCCTCAGCCCAGCCTCTACTACTGCCTCCCTGACTTCTTTTAAAGTACCAGGTTGATTTCGCTCAAAGCTCTGATCCAGATAAGTGGCTATTAATACCCCGTCATCTGTGGCAATGCCAAAGAGGGCAATGAATCCTACCCAAACGGCCACACTCAAATTGACGGTATGCATTTGGAACAGATCCCTCATGTTGGTGCCGAAGATGGAGAAATCAGCAAACCAGACTTGCCCGTAGAGCCAAAGCATCAAAAAACCACCGCTAAAGGCCATGGCAATACCTGTAAATACCATCAGGGAGGTACTGACTGACTTAAACTGGAAGTACAGGATGAGAAATACAGTGGCTAAAACCAAAGGAACGATGATGGCCAGACGTTTTTCTGCCCGCACCTGGTTTTCATAGCTACCTGAGAATTTGTAACTGATCCCTGCCGGAACACTTAATTCTCCAGCGTCAATTTTGTCCTGAATGGTTTTTTGGGCATCATTTACCACTCCCACTTCTGAAAAGCCAACCTTTTTGTCGAATAATACATAACCCACTAAAAAAGTCTCTTCGCTTTTAATGGCCTGAGGCCCACGAACGTATTCAAAATCAACAACCTGCGAAATGGGTATTTGTGCCCCTGTTGGGGTTGGCATCAGGATTTTACCCAACGACTCGGGATCGTCACGCAATTCACGTGGATAGCGTACCCTCACCGGAAAGCGTTCCCGGCCTTCCACTGTTGAGGTAATCTTCATGCCGCCAATGGCTGTTTCTATTGTTTGCTGTACATCTTCTACATTTAAGCCATATCTGGAGATCTCATCCCGATTGATATTGAGGTGCAGGTAGGGTTTTCCCACGATCCGGTCGGCAAATACCGCTTCTGCCTTTACCGAAGGCACTCCTTTTAGTATTTCCTCCAGCTCTAGCCCGAATTGTTCAATGGTTTTCAGATCAGGGCCATAGACTTTAATACCCATGGGTGCCCGCATACCCGTTTGAAGCATGACCAGACGAGTTTCTATCGGCTGCAGCCTGGGTGCTGAAGTGACGCCAGGTATCTTGCTTACCTGTACTATTTCATCCCAAATGTCATCTGGTGATTGGATGTGGGGACGCCAGTTTCGAAAATAATCCCCATTGTCATCTGGTATTAAGTCTTGATATGATACTCCCCGGGTTAAGGCCTCCTCATTGGAAAGTGTATCACCGCTTTCGAGTATGAAACCGTCCTTCCTGTCCACTTTAAACCGCACCCTGTGCCCTTTTTCATTGAGCATATATTCTGGTTTATAGTTGATGACATTTTCGTACATGGAGATAGGTGCCGGGTCAAGTGCGGATTCCACCCGCCCCAGTTTGCCAACAGCTAATTCCACTTCAGGAATATTGGTAAGAAGCATATCCAATTGCCCAAGCACCTTGCGGTTGTATTCAAGTCCTGAATGCGGCATGGATGTAGGCATCAGCAGGAAGCTGCCCTCATTGAGGGATGGCATAAATTCTTTACCTACGCCAGGGAAAGCTTCCGTTAACCCAGACCATACTTTAGTGGTACGTACATCCCAGTTTACTACATCAAATCCCTTTGCCACAAAACCAAAGACGGAATTGAACCCTATCCAACTAGTTGCCCCTAATAGGATCAGAAAGGAAGGGATGGTGAGGAAAGTGCCTTTATGATCCAGACACCACTTAAGTATGGGTTTGTAAAAATGCTCTAGGAGGGAGAATGCCCCCAAGATAAGACCGACCAGCATGGTGACAAAAACAACATTGAGCAGGAGGCTTTTACTTGCGCCCAGTGGCAACCAGTATTTGGCTAGCAGCCATACCACACCAATAACGACTATAAATATTTCAGCATGATTTAAAACCCAATTTGCGGATTTGCTAATGGTCTGAAAGAACAATGGTTTGACGGGCTGATTTGTTGATGGTTCGATAGTTCCGACATCTTTGCCTGGTTCCCTTCTGAGTGACTTCAAAGTTCCGGCAGTGCCAAATGCCAACAGCATCATTCCTGCCCATACCTGTCCGAGAAAAAGGCAGGCAATACCTACAGGTAGCAGTACGATATTCAGCCATTTTTGAATCTTTTTACTTTTGATCCTTGCCCCGAAAAACCAATGGGCTAGTGTGGGCAAAATCAATAAGGAAACAATAAGTGCCGCCACGAGGGCAAACGTTTTGGTGAAAGCAAGGGGGCCAAAGAGTTTCCCTTCGGCAGCTTGCATGGTAAATACCGGAATGAAACTCACTATGGTGGTAGATACTGCGGTTAGAATGGCAGAACTGACTTCTGAAGCACCGTTGTAAATGGTATCGATCAGTTTTTGACCGGGTGGTGCTTCATCCAGGTGTTTGATAATATTTTCTGATAGGATAATACCCAGATCCACCATTGTACCGATGGCAATGGCGATACCCGACAAGGCTACAATATTGGCATCTACACCAAAGTAGCGCATGGCAATAAAGACCATGAGCACAGCTATTGGCAAAAGACTCGAAATAAGGAAAGATGCCCGCAGGTTATACACCATCACGATCACTACTAAAATGGAAATCAGAATTTCCAGCGACAGGGCTTCTTCAAGCGTACCCAGGGTTTCGTAAATAAGTTCGGAGCGATCGTAGAAGGGGACAATGGTAAGTTGGCTTTCCACGCCATTGGCCAGGGTCTTTTTGGGTAACCCGGGAGCGATTTCATCGATTTTGGCCTTTACATTGTTGATGACCTGCAAAGGATTGGCTCCAAAACGGGCCACAACGACACCACCTACTACCTCGGCCCCTCCTTTGTCCAGTAACCCCCTTCGGGTAGTAGGACCCAACGTAACTACACCAATGTCTTTAATGCGGATGGGTACATTATCCTGAACGGCCACTACCGCCTTTTCAATGTCTTCTACTTTTTTGATGTAGCCCAATCCCCGGACGAGGTACTCAGCCTGATTGATTTCGATGGTTTTGGCACCTACATCCCGGTTGGATTTCAGCACGGCCTGCATCACTTTATGCAGCGGGATACTGTAAGCCTTCAGAGCATCGGGATTGACGTCAATCTGGTACTCCTGTATAAACCCACCAATCGATGCTACTTCCGATACACCTTCTGTGGCGTTCAAGCCATATTTCACATAAAAATCCTGGACGGTGCGTATTTCGTGCAAATCCCAACCACCTGTAGGGTTGCCTTGTTTGTCCCGGCCTTCAATGGTGTACCAGTACACCTGACCAAGGGCTGTTGCATCAGGGCCAAGGGCGGGCTGCACCCCTTCGGGTAACAAATCCCTGGGTAGAGCATTGAGCTTCTCAATGATTCTTGAGCGAGACCAGTAAAACTCTACATCTTCACTAAAGATGATAAAGATGCTGGAGAAGCCAAAAATAGAAGTGCTTCGGATGGATTTTACGCCCGGGATACCTAGTAAATAGGTAGTCAACGGATACGAAATTTGGTCTTCAATGTCTTGTGGCGACCGGCCTTGCCACTGGGTAAAGACGATCTGCTGGTTTTCGCCTATATCAGGAATGGCATCTACGGGCACCGGGTCGGAGGGTAACGCTCCTATTTGCCAGCCAAAGGGTGCGGTAACGATACCCCAGGTTATAAGCCCTATGAGGAGTAAAGAAGTAACTAACTTATTCTCCAGAAAATATCTGATGATTTTATTAAGCATAATGCAATTAATGTTTTTGTTGAACAAAAAGGTGTTCGAGAGCGCAAACAGGTGCTTTTACCCGCGGCTCAAATTCTGAGGCGGGTGCTAATAGACATTATGCTTTCTAAATCAGGAAGGACTGAAACAGTACCTGTACATCCTGTTTCAGTAAGGGAGGGGAGTAATTAAGATAAAAGGATTCTTTCTTTACAAAAGAAAAGATTTGAATTACAAAGGTGTGAATGAAGGCAGCAATGAAGGTCTTATTGACCACGGGAGCTTGCTGCATAAGAGTTGCATCTTCATCAAGCTGTAAAAGATCATGTTGGTTACTACAACATGGTCTGGCATCTATCTGGTCGTGCTGAACTTTTGAAGAACAGGACTGCTCCGTCTCTGCCATACCACAATCCAAATGCTCGATACCCAATGACAGCGTACGTTCCACCGCCTCACCACCACAGAAGTGCGTATTGGCAGCTATTCCAGTGCTGGAGACCAACATCAGAATTGCGAGGAATATGGAGAATGCCTTTTTCATTTACGTTACAAAGGTAGCTAATTGGATAAATGCTAAAAAATGACTTTTGTCATGTTGTACTATGATCTCTTTCGGATATCAAATAGCACTTCTAACGGCAATTTGTATCGGTTATTGTCTCGGCTTCAAAACCAACTTTCTTCAACATGGCTCTCATATCACCTGCTGTACGTTCAGATGTTTCAATCGTGAGGGTGCGTTTGGGATCTTCCAAATCCACTCGCCATTTCTGAATAGCCGGATCCTTATCCAGTTCGTGTTCTAAGCTGGCTACGCAGCCTTGACATTTAATGTTTGTTTTAAATTTTAATATTCCTAATTCTCTGTAGTTTTACAATTAAATTTTGATCAAAATTATACTTAAACAACAGTAATGCCTTACACAATTTTGACTTTGGTTTACAACTTTTTGCTTCAAAGACAGTAAGCCAACTAAAGTCGAACCATTTTCAACCGCAGACTATTGGCTACTACCGATACCGAACTGAAGGCCATCGCCATGCCCGCAATCATCGGATCAAGTAAAAAGCCGTTTACCGGATATAAAAGCCCGGCTGCTATCGGGATACCGATAATGTTGTAAATGAATGCCCAAAAGAGGTTCTGACGAATACCCAACACGGTTTTCTTAGATAGCTTACGTGCTTTAGGTATGGACTGCAGGTCTGAAGTGATCAACGTCATCTTCGCCACATCCATTGCTATGTCAGAACCTTTGCCCATCGCGATGCTGACGTTGGCTTGTGCAAGAGCATGTGAGTCGTTGATGCCATCCCCAACCATCGCCACAATTTTTCCTTTGGCTTGTAGCTCTTTTACAAAATCTGCTTTGTCGGAAGGCAATACTTCTGCTTTGAACTGCTTTAGACCTACCTGTTCGGCAACTGCCCGGGCTGTTTGCAGATTATCACCGGTGAGCATGTACACCTCAATGTTTCTTTCCTGAAGGGTCTCAATAGCTTTTTTAGATGTTTCCTTGATCTTATCGGCAATTGCCAGTACAGCTAAAGCCTGATCTTGATTGGCAAAAAATACTACCGTCTTGGTTTCCTCCCGAAGTGTTTTGGCTTTTTTGTCAAGTTGATTACTCACGCTGATATTATGTTCGGCAAGCAATCTTTGGTTACCGATATAGAACCTCGTGCCATTTTCATCCTTTGCTTCAACCCCCTGCCCCGTAATGCTGTTAAACTGTGAAATGGTTGCAGATTTAATGCCTTCCTCTTTTAGCTTTTGAACCACCGCTTCTGCCAAAGGATGTTCCGATTGCGACTCCATGGCCAGTACCATGGGCTTGAGCTTTTCGGATTGCCCCTCATCTTCCCAAAAGATATCCGTAACGACCGGCTTCCCTTCGGTTATGGTGCCCGTTTTGTCTAAAACAACAGCATTTACCTGATGTCCTAATTCCAGGCTTTCAGCGTCTTTGATCAGAATATTGTTTTCAGCGCCCTTTCCGACACCAACCATAATAGCCGTTGGGGTAGCCAGCCCCAAAGCACATGGGCAGGCGATCACCAATACAGCTACCGAAGTAAGCAAAGCATGGGTAAAGGCATCATCTCCGCCTACCAACATCCAGGTGATAAAAGTCACGATGGAAATAACCATTACTATCGGCACGAATATTCCGGCTATCTTATCCACCAGCTTTTGAACCGGGGCTTTACTCCCCTGGGCTTCTTGCACCATTTTGATTATTTGGGCAAGTAAGGTCTCCCCGGCTACTTTCTCAGCCGTAAAGCGAAAGCTACCTTTCTGGTTGACCGTCCCTGCAAACACTTTTTCACCTTTGCTTTTCTCCACCGGTATAGGTTCTCCTGTAATCATGCTTTCATCCACAAAAGAATTTCCCTCGGCCACTTCACCATCTACAGGTATCTTCTCCCCCGGACGAACCAAAATGGTATAACCCACCTCAACCGAGGCAATGGGCATTTCCACTTCCTCTCCATCCACAATCACTCTCAATGTTTTGGGCTGTAAACCCATTAGTTTTTTGATGGCAGAAGAGGTATTGGATTTCGCTTTTTCCTCCAATACTTTTCCCAGTGAGATGAACGTAATGATTACGGTAGCCGCTTCATAATACACATGTGGATGTATGCCCCGGCTGTGCCAGAACTCAGGAAATAAGGTATTGAACAAACTGAAAATGAATGCAATCCCTGTACTCAGGGCCACCAAAGTATCCATATTGGCCTTCCCATGTTTAGCTTGCTTATAGGCATTAATGAAAAAACTTCGGCCAAACCAGAATAAAACCGGAATGGTAAATACCAGCGATATCCATCTGCCCGGCACCCAGTCCATGTAGAACATACCCAGAATGAATACGGGTAGCGTTAAAATAGCAGACCAAATGGTCCGTCTTTTTACTTCCTGGTAATGCTTTGCCTGAAGCTCCTGCTGCGCTTCTGATGGGTTCTCAGCATCAACAATCAAATCATAACCAACTGACTGTAGCGCCTTACGCAAATCCTTTGAGGTGAGTGAATCGCTATATTCTACTAATACCGAACTATTGGCAAAATTAACACTTGCCTTGGCCACACCTTCAGTATGGGTAAGGATGGACTCCACGCTGGAGGCACAGGCGGCACAGGTCATTCCGGTAACAGGGAAGGTGTTGGTAATTGATTTGATTCCTATAAGCTCCGACTTGTTTCCCTTTACATCTATACCTTCCATTTCATTTATTCTTTTGAAAGTACAAAGATCATTAGGAGGGTGTCAAAAAATGTTACATAATCTTGACTTTGGTTTGTAAAATTATAGCTACAATAAGTCTAATGTCTCTCTATGTTGCTGTGACTGTTTTTTAATTGAGTGGGGGTCATTCCCGACTTTTTTTTAATTGGGAGGATAAATGTGCCACGCTGCTATAGTTCATCCCATCGGCAATTTCGGATAAAGTCATTGGGTTATGGACCAATAGCTCCTTTACTTTCTCAATTTTCTGCAGAACAATAAATTTTCAATGGTTATACCCTCAACGGAGGAAAAGAGTCTGCTTAAATAGGCATACTCATGATGTAGCTTCCTAAAAACTTAGATATGAAAGCCACTTTCCTGCTGGACGTTTCAGGTAAAAAGATCCGGGATTTTGATACAAGCACCCGCACTTTACACCTTGATGGAATAGCGGAGGGCACGTATTTCCTACAGATATCTACTTCTAAAACAATGTTAACATAAACGCTTATTGTTCACTAAGCCTTCATTTTAGTCAATGATGAGTTTGCGGACAGCAAAAGCTCCTGTGTTATCCTGCATCCGGATAAAATAAACCCCCGCTGGCAGGGAGGAAACATCCAGCCTTAATGGAGTTTCCGTGTGGAGGCCGGATAGCACCTCATCCCCCATACCGTTATAAAGGCTAAATTCTGCATTTAGGTGCAGGTTTACACCACTGATATCCACATAACTACAAGCAGGATTGGAGCGATTGGTTGAAATAATGCTATGTCTGGGTTTTCAGGAAGTTAAGGGAAGAATGCCCAATCGAAATGAAATTTGGAACAACAAAAATGGGCACGGTATAACGTCCTCAATGGGAAAGGTGACTAATTTCTGTGTTCCTCTAAGCCCGCCTTTTCTCAAAGATGACTATGGGCTTATTACAAGAAATGAGTTTGCCGATAAGGTTGTGAGATCTTGACCAACTACGGCAAGCCTGGAAGGTATTTCAACCTTGATGCTGTGCAGGGAATTGACCACAACTACAATTCTCGTAAAGAATGGGAGAAGCTGGAAACCTTAAATAGTAAAAGTCACTATGGAGAGGATTACTATAAAGTTATAGCTCTGCCTCAAAATCTTTCTGAAGTTTACAAGAACTCAACAAAGCAGATCGTAATTGAAATGGAGCTTCTCATCCGTGCCTTGACAAGACAATTTGAATATGGAAGCTTTTCATAAAAGGCCAAGGTCTTCTACTTCTATAGTCTGAAAGACTTTATAGATTTAAGGGATGAACACCTGGGGCAAACGGATTACACCCGGTTTCATAACCACGAGTTTATTAAGTAGTAAACTTCGCAGTATAGCGTTCATTATTGCGAACATTTACTGTATATTTGTTCATTATTACAAACATTATGTCCTCACCGTCAATCCTTCCCCGCCTTAGTAGGATCCTATCCGTAATGGGCGAAAGCATCAAACTGGCACGCCTCAGGCGCAAGCTTTCCGCTAAGCAAGTGGCCGAAAGGGCGGGTATTGGCCGCACCACCCTGGTGGAAATCGAAAAAGGCTCCCCCAGCGTAAGCCTCGGCAACTACGCCCAGGTCCTCATGGTACTTGGTCTCGAAAAAGACCTTTTGCAGATAGCCGCAGATGATGTGCTTGGCCGGAAGATACAGGATGCCGGGCTGAAAACCGGTGAACGCGCACCCAGGCGAAACTCATAGCCATGGCCGCTACCAGAAGGGAAATATACGTTTATGCCCATTGGGTACCGATGGATGAGCCAATCCATATGGGAAAGCTCTATTCCGAGTTGTTACGGGGCAAAGAAGTCTTTTCCTTTGAATACCAAAAGCAGTGGCTGGCCTCCGGTTTTGCGCAGTCCTTAGATCCTGATCTCCAACTTTACAGCGGGCCGCAGTATCTAAGCGATGAAAAGCCAAACTTTGGCCTCTTTTTAGATTCTTCACCCGACCGATGGGGCCAGTTATTGATGAGAAGAAGGGAAGCCGCCCTGGCCAGGAAAGAAGAACGGAAAGCACAAAACCTCTTTGCTACAGACTACCTGCTGGGCGTATATGATGAGCACCGTATGGGAGCACTGCGATTTAAGGAAGATCCCGAAGGACCATTCCTGAATGACAATAGGGAAATGGCCGCCCCGCCCTGGGCTTCGCTCCGTGAACTACAGGAAGTCAGCCTGAAGCTGGAGCAGGAAGATGCCGCCAGTGATCCGGAATACCTGGAATGGTTAAACCTTCTCATTGCTCCTGGATCTTCACTCGGAGGAGCAAGGCCAAAAGCCAGCATCCTCGATCCTGCTGGCCATCTGTGGATTGCAAAGTTTCCGAGCCGAAATGACCTGAGGGATATTGGAGCCTGGGAAAAAGTGGCCTATGACTTGGCACTGCGATGCGGAATAAATATAGCCGAAGCAGAGGTTCAGAAGTTCACTGGCCCGCACCACACCTTTCTAACCAAAAGATTCGACCGCACCAGCAGTAACCAGCGCATCCACTTTGCCTCGGCCATGACCTTACTTGGCCATACCGATGGCTACGGCTCAACGGAGGGAGCCAGTTATCTGGAGCTGGCGGAGTTCCTGATGAGCGATGGCGCTGAGGTAGACAAAGATCTGGAGGAACTATGGCGCAGGATCGTTTTCAGCATTTGCATTTCCAATACGGATGATCACCTCCGCAACCATGGCTTTATCCTCACCGATAGTGGCTGGCGCCTCTCACCGGCATATGATATCAACCCTGTGGAAACCGGAACCGGCCTCAGCCTGAATATCTCAGAAGGAGACAATGCCCTTAACCTGGACCTCGCTCGGGAAGTGGCTCCTTACTTCAGGTTGAAAGACAAAACCGCAGATCAAATTATTGAGCAAATCTTAAAGGTTGTTGGTTCCTGGCGTGAGGTGGCAGCCAAACACAGTATTTCGCGGGATGAGGTGGAATTTATGGCTGCAGCGTTCAATTCTCAAACCTAGCCGAGAAAAACTGCAAGGTTAAAACCGCAACTCAGGGAATAAGCCCCTTAGTAATTCTGTCAATGGACTTCTATCATGGAAAAAATCGAAATGAGTCTCCGTCTTTTTTAGTTTCTCGTGTAGAACTGGGTCATCATCGTTTTGGATGAGCCAGTCAGCCAAATCGGCAGCATAGAAGGCTTTTCTGAAATACTTCCAATATTTGTTGTTAAAGGTCTTCAGGCAATGTCTGGCTAACTTATACCAGTCTTCTCGGTCAATGCCAGGAATCAGAATATCTCCGATCACTAATGACTCCAGAGCCAATATTGCTTCAAGATTTAAGGTTATCAAGTTCAATGCTTCTTCAGATCGATCGGGTGATCTTAGCCAGGTCTTCATCAGGATGATTTCTTCAATGACGAAACGTTCTCTCGTTTCTCTCCTTCGTAAGTAAGTTTTATCTGAATGCTGAAGGTGGTAAAATCTCTTGGCGAGGCCTTTTACAAGCTGAATCTGTTGACTCTTACCCAGAAGTGGATTCTCGAAAACAGCTCTGAATACTGTCCAGGTATTCTTGTGAATTACCTGAACGTTTAAATCAATCGCTAATGTATCGAGGAGAAACTCAAGAAAAGGAACTGACTGTGGAGTTAGCGACCTGATAAAGTACACCAGGAAAGGTTGATTGTCAACCTGCCGTTCCCTATGATCCAGAATCTCATTCAGTTTATGTAAGGTTAGAGGGGGCAGTCCCTGGATTTCTCCGCTAAGGGCAGTATAATCTGTGGCACCCTTTTTCCTGAGATGTTTCATACGTTTCTGAACCTCTTTAGCCTTTTGGCCAGCTTCATCATCGGAAAACTCCGGCTCTTTTTCTTCTACCTTTGCCGCCTTCTTATCTATAATAGGTGCAGGTTTCGTAAGCATTTTCAGAAAAGGGTTTTCCTCGTACACATCTGTTACAGGAGCGTCAAAGAAGTACACTTGAAATACTTCCTTATCAAACTTTAACTCCGAGAAGCAGAACACGGTCGTTCCATATTCCCTTACTATTTCAGCACCCCGCCTAAGTTTTTTGCAAGGATATAGACAGTTAAATTTCAGTCCTTCTGCACTGGTGACTAAAGCAAAAGATTTCTGATACACATTCCTGGTTCTGACATCCAGGTCAAGAGGTGCACTTTTGACTTCATCCACGGATTCGAGTATCCACATCAGGTAAACCCCTAAATTCTGATAGAAAGCATTTCTCTCCTCGATGATTTTACGAGGAAGTGGAGATAACTGTATTTCAAACGCAAGCGGATTACTATCGTAAACGCAATACACATCAGGCTTTCTACGCCTTGCGTTAGCATCTGATAAGAAACGATCATCTACAAAAACGGAATTTTGCTCCACCCCTTGATGGTCTTTGAGCTTGTAGGCCAATAGGTTTTTCAGGTTAATATGCGGCCGGCTTTCTTTACTCTTTACCCAGAGCCTGTAGGCTTCCGCTTCTTCCGCTGATATATATTTTAGCGGACAATCTGCAGATTTGCTTAAGTGCCTGAAATAGACAAAGCCAAGCTTGTGCCGATAAATGGCCAGATCTTGATGGCATTCATAACAGACCGGGCTTATTTCTCCAGCGCGGTATTTTTCGCGCCAGATGTCACCTTCTTTGTCAAGGTGCTTACCGGCTTCATATCTGGCAAGGCTAACTCTGTCGTACGAAGATAAAATAGATCGGGATTCAGCGGTCAAAGCAGATTCTTTGCAGACAAAACTACGGGTTGCAGGAAATTTGCTAGTTTGAGCAATAAGGGTAAGGAAACTTCTTTGCAAATGGTCCCCAAACTGTAACTTAAAGAAGAGGTGTAGCTCTCCTTTAAAGGATTCGATCGCATAAATTCTGACCCCTTCTATTTGAGAAGCCACCGATTGGATATTAGTCGGGGAATCTCCTACCGAACACTTTTCGCCAAATCACTTTAGCTTCTTCCTTATTTTCACTTCTCATTGCTTTTGTCCCCGTCTTGACCAGCTCCTTAAGTGCGTTATAAAAGCTTTTTTGTTGAGCCTTATTTAATTTGTCCAGCACATTATCTTTAGGTTCTACCGGCATTTCACAACTCCAGCTGGACTGAAAATGGTCTTTCAGGTACTTTAGAATTTTGACTGCTGTATAAATAAAAGCTACGTCATCCCTTTCGTGCGGCTCGTAGCATCTAATTGACCAAATCGTAAAAACTAAACCACTTGGCATCGTACCCCTTCGGCTGCTCTTGAAGAAATCTGCCCATGCTTTAAAGTATCTTACAAGACGTATTGCTTGGGGGGTATTACTGGTGTTCTCTTTAACCCAATCTTTGAACTTCTTGGAATCGCACACTTCCCAATCTTTCCCTTTCGACCCGAGGAAAAACTGTTTTCGGTCTGGTGTGTAATAGATTGGCATATCTATGTGGAAATCACCCTGATAATTAAGTCTTATGCATTTGGTCTTCAGCTTTATTCCAGCAGATGTATGGCCGTTTAGAGCTTTCTTAATATGTCTTTGAATCGTTTCGTACTTATATGGGGGCTTGGCGAAAAAATACACCCCCACATCAAAATCACATAAATCTTGCTCATTTCTGATTATTGTGCCGGTCACAAAAGACCCCTGTGTTGCGAAGCCTGGTATCGTGAAAGCTGGGTGAGTAGCGAAATACTCCTTTAGTTTTCGTTGGACCGTTCTTCTGGCTCGCTTAAGTTTTTTCAGTTTATATTGAGGGACAGTCAGGTTACTATCAAATTGCAGGAATTCAATTTGACAATCTGATTTTCTGCTGATCAAAGCTTTGCCCGGCTGAGTAAAAAGTTCAATTAGTCCCTTTAAAATTCCCAATCCAAAAAGAAGTCTTATAAACGTGATCATAATCTTTAATTTTCCCAAGTGACCTCGACTAGTCCCTTGGAGTAATCATCCTGGCTAATAAGATATTCCAGAGTCTTTTTAAAATTTTCAAGCTCTCGTTTTTCAACTAGTTGCCTTGCGGGGTTAATGCCAATACCGGTATCGGGAAACAGAAGGTTAACGGCAGGTCTAACTGCGTTCAGTGTTGTGGGCATATCAACAATAACAAGGTTATCAGCATCTCTATAGAACCTTATTGGGAAAGGTCTTCCTGAGCTGCCAATGCCATCCGGGGTGTACTTTCTGTCACTGTAGTACCTGGTTGCTTTGGCACTGATATTACTACTGAGCTCTTGAGGTAGCACCACGAAAATCTTTGCTTCTCTATGTTCAAACTTGTTCTTATTTAGTAAAGGAAGCCCTGATTCACAGTTGCAGGTGTAATGAGCGACAGGTTGTAGAAAAGAATTGAAATAACCAATGGCCAATGCAGTAGATGGCAGGGCTTGAATTTCGCTTTTTTGAAATTGATTCCTCATTGCCTGTACCAGTCCCTCACCAAGGTTCTCCCATTCCTTTTCAGTATAACCTAAATCATATCGGGGTGTAGTGTAGCCTTGCAGATCAGTTGGCAGGTTGGCACCTTTTTCCTGCACCAGTAGTGTCCGATTGTTGCCTAGGGATCCGAGAAAAAGTCCGTACTCAAAAATTATATTGTCCCGTGGAATGTCTTTCACCGTCTGCCGGATAAGAGCTACATCATCTTTAGAAGCAATGAGAATCCCGAAGTCAAACGTATAGCATGCCTCTTGCAAGGATCTGAGAAAAGTGTGGTTGAATTCAAAAGCCTGGTTCCAAATTGTGCAGTTGATATCTCCAGACAATTCTATTAATTCCTTAACCTTCTTAGCAACTTTCAGAGCTTCTGAGGAACCCCCGATAAACACATTTATAGATCTCATTTCTTGATGTATATTAAGTTTCCGGATGAATTCCACCTCCCTTCCAATCACCTGTTACCAACCAGATTTCATAAAAGAACAGCCAAAGTGAAATCCAGGGGATGATGTATTCGACAATTAGGCGCTTGGAGTTAAACTCCCTCGCTTTTGGAAAGAACAAGCATAAACTTCCGTCTCTATACAGGTGTTCAGCCTTCTTCCCATTGTTTATCACCTTGATCTCCGGTTCTCTAATAAAAATTTTGATTTTTTCCTTAAACCAGTAACGGATTTCATAAGAGTACCAAACACTTCTTGGAGTTGGCCGCAGCTTACCCACAGCTTTCAAATAAGACTTGTTAAGATGAAGCTGGCAATCGGGCATTTTCGCCTTTAAAGCTGCTCTTTGCAAATGAATTGGGATGTCTCTAATCTCCATAAAAAGTATTTGGTTTTACGGAAAGGCTTTTTTCCACCTTATTGCCCACCAACACCCCACTTGGTAAGCTTGACAACCCATTCTTTCTTCCTTGATTAACCGTATCAGCTTTAGCTTTCAAAGCTTTGCTTAGTGGCTCCTTCCCAAACATGGTTTCTAACAATACTGCCTCTTCTTCTATGCCATGAGACTCTTTCAAAGCTCGCCAGTCCTTGTTGAGCTGCGCAATGAAGCTCTTAAAATGTCTATATAGCTCAGGCTTCACTTCCCATACATCGGCCAAATTTTCATCTGGATTAGCCGGATTGGGTAGTTCAAATGGCTCATATGGAAAGAGGTCTACATTATTCTGAATCTGAGTGATTACCCCCTCGAAAGTATCAGTAATAGAGGATTCTCCTTGATAAAAATTACCGGCCAATGTGGTTAAGATGATACTTGCTGTTGCGTTTTCAGGGTGATTATCAAAATAGATGTTTCTCCTCATTTTTATCAGCTGGACCGCACGTTGTAAGGGTTTTTTCTTTGCATACTCCTCTATCTCAACCTTGTTTGCTGAGAAGGCTTTTTCAAGTAGGGTAAGCTGTACCTTATTGGCAATATCCAGAAACCACTTCTTATATCCCTTAGGACATGACCTGAGCCATATCTTGTTTTTCTGGTCAGTAATGTCAATGGTGTCTCCATCATATAGCACCACCATGCAACCAGGAACTACATCGAGGTGGAAATCTCCAGCATAATTTAGCCTCACGCACCGCGACTTTGGTTCCATTATGCCTTTGTAGAATTCCTTCTCCTCCAGTCTACGGACAACCTCATTAAAAATAGCTTCGGGTTCGTAGTTAGAGGATAGCAATTTGATATGAATCACCACATCCAGATCGAACTCTGTTTTACCGTAAGGTTTGGTTGTCGTACCAATGGCCACCGAACCTTGAGGGTAGATTTCAAATTCTACTTGCCTAAAAAATTCAGGATCGTTATTCAGCCATTCACTGATAGCTTCATATGCGCTTTTTAATCTATTCCATCGGGTCTGGTCCAGCTCGGCAGCTTCGGCCATTTTTGCCAGTGTGTCCTCCAGCTGGGTTTTTGAGTCTGATGTAACTAACATTTTTTGAAATTGAAGTTATTACCCTTACATGAGGATACTATTAAGTATATTTTCCAGAGCGCTGCTCTGGAAAATTCGGCCGGTTGTATCCGGGTTGCTATATAATTCCTGATCCTCATTTCTTTTTCTCTTTAGCGACCCCCTTGAAAGGCTCACCATCCTGTTTTACATCCATAAATCTCCCGGTATCCGCATCTCGTTTTACCCAGTTGCCGGATCCTGTTTGTGTCTGTGAGCGCTTCCGCACAGCGCCATGTCTGCGGTTATCACCGCTTTTTCCATTTGTTGCCATTGCTTTAACTTTTAGGCATTAATGGATTATCCCACCTGTCACGGGGTAGGGTTGTAACCGAAAAGATTCAGGAATTTCAGAGGAAGGGATTGCTCATGTTACGTCCATGCGTTACATTCGCCAAATCATTCAAAGGGGGATTTACCTCCCGAATTTCCACCGCTCTTTTGGGCGGTTTTTACAGAAAGAAGCTCCCATGAGTCAGATGGGAGCTTTTCCCTTATTACAAATATTATAAGATTTGCAGGCTTAGGAAAGCCGTGTTAATAACGATTGAAAACTTTTGGCTTCAGATAGTCGAAAAGCTTCTCTTTTTTTGTGGTATAGATACGTGGTTTTGGTGCAAACCACATTAATGATGTAGTTTTCCTCACCTCCAGCAGGTTCATTCCGGTCGTCTTTCCGCTAACGCAGAAAACCTTCCTGCATTCACCAGCTTCCGGCTCCGCGCAGCAAGAATAGCCGCTTCATTCGCGCAGCTTCCTGCGGAGCGCTTTGCTCCTTCAGCAGCTACCCTTGCTTTTGGCCATCGCGCGTACCCGTTTCCATAAAATCTTAATTTCAGGTAGTTTATTTCGTGATAGTTTGTGCTTCCAATTATATTTCCGGTAACCTACATATTAAGCAGGTAAAGCGGTATTCGTCTTCCTTGCTCCGCAAGCCCAGCACCAGCCCGTCCCCACAGCCTTCAGCAACATTTTATTTATTTCAAGGTGCTTCAGGCAGTGCGGCCGCCCTGCGGGTCTCGGCTTTCCCGAGTGGCTGTCACAGGTCTTGCAGTTCGCTGCGTCATCCTCATGGCAGCTACCTCCACGCTTCCACCAGTCCCGCTTGCAGCGGCACAGGTTCCAGCCTGGCCGCTGCCCGTGTTTTGCGTGCCTGCGGGTCGCTACGGGCTACGGGCAGGCCTTGTTTGTTTTGCCTCCGCTACGCTCTGGTATTTTTCAGCGGTTGCCCTTGTGTAGTTCCGCCTCGCTACGTGCTTTTTGTGTTGAAATAATTTACAAAAAGCCTTCGCGGGCTTCCACACATATCTGCAAGCGCCTTCCTTCGTCAGGCTTTTTCTTGCACCACCCTTGCTCCACACGCAGGCGGCACGCGAGGCTTGTCTGCCGGGCTGCGTACCGTTCATCATGCTATCGCATTCCTCACTCCACGCATCCGTCAGCCAGCCGTTTAGCCGCAGGCGCTTTTACCTGCTTTCGCTTTAGTAGTGGCTTGTTCCTAAGCGATGTTCTCAGCTCGTTACAAGCGTTGCTTGTGTTCGTGAGATAATCGACCTCAGAGAAGTGCAACGAAGCAGCTTGGGCTTAGAACGGCCAGTGAACCGTAGTTTTTGAAGAAATTTCAAGAAGCCTTGCTCTTTTGATACTTCTCTATCAAGAGAAAAGTAAGGCATCATATAACAATCTCTCCCTTGGAAATAAAAAAAGAGAGCAGCAAAGTTAGTCGGGCTGTATCTTCGGTTAGCCACAGCCCTCGTCTCCCACTTTTTAAGGCCAGGCCTTGCTGAACTCCCATATCTTCTACCCTCTGTCAGCTCGTGGGCGGCTCGCATTTCCAAGAAAGAACTTTAGCAATAGCAATATGATCTTTCACCGCTTAGGTATGTCCGTTTGGCTCAAGGCTGTTTTTATCTGCTGATATTCGTTTAATAGAATTTTATTTACCACCTGGTATAGTGTTAAAATTGATGCTGCTAAGAAATTTCAGTAAATTAGGGTAGTCGTCTATGTTTAGTCTGGATGAAAAACGTGTGATTCAATAATATTTCTATGCTTGTATGGTTAAAATCCATCTTTGAAACTAAGTCAGCTCGCTATAACAGGGAGTTTAGAGAAAATTTCTTTACGGGTAAGAGGATGTCTGTAAACCATGATTTGATAAGCGTTGAAAACAAAAAGCTTATTGAGCAGGAGAATCTGAACACCTATCTTTCTTTGTTCGAAAACCTTCAAGGCTATGGATTAGCGTACGAGGATTCAATAGAAGTGGCGGGAGTCAGGCACTATCAATCGCCATCTCATGGCATATTGGTCAAAGAAGGGGATCAGGTTTTGCTATTTCATGATGAAGGCAATCCGTATGACGAATACGCGGTGAAGATTAAAAACCTCGGAAATCAAATGATAGGGTATATTCCAAAGGATTTTTCACAAAGCTATTCAGAAGAACTGGAAGACTCCGCTTATTTTGAAGCCCATGTTGAAAGTATTTACAAGACTGAACCTTTATATCCAGGTATTTATCTTTCAATAAAAGCTTACAAACGCGATATCAGGAAATAAATTAAAGAAGTACAGCAAAGTTAGTCGGGCTGTATATTCGGTTAGCTACAGCCTTCGTCCCAGACTTTTCAAGGTCAGGCCCTGCGGGTTTTGAGGCAAAATCTCCAGTCCCGCCTCCTGCGGGATAGTATTTCCCCTCAAAAACCTTGACAAGCGAAGCCGCCCGCCTTGAGGAAAGGCTTTCTCTTTTCTTTTTTCCCTTTTTGTTTTCTCTTTTAAAAATATTCAGGCGGAGCGCAGCGGAGCATAACTTTAAATCCCCAGTTATGTCTGATTTTGTTCTCAAGGGCTATTCGGCCCAAACTACCCCTCGGAAGCCACATTTTTTCATCCTCTCCAGGGGCCTTAACAGTGGTAAGCCACTTTTGCAACCTTGCCCGAACTGTTTTGTCCTTTCCGCTGAGGTGGAGGAGAGGAAGCAAACCCTTTACTGGATTGCTTACAGCCTCTGGAAAACCCGGGCCTATCGCCCACACCTGGTAGGCTCGGTAATCCCGTTTCTCAGGAAAAACCAATGCCGGAAGCTGATTTCTGAAGCTTATTCATCTGTGTGTGCAGATCCTGGAGCACTTTCGAAGTCCATTGCACTGCTCACCGATATCGAGCAGAAGCGCCAGCATTTTCAGGCCGTGTCGGATCATATTGATATCCTGCACGAGGCAATACTTTTCCGACTCCTGAACCCATCAAAAAAGGCCCGCTAAGGGCCCTTCCTTTTATTGAGGTTCCACTTTTTTCGGGTAAGCTCAACCAGTCTTTTGCAAATGAAAGTCGCAACAAAACTGGTAACCGCTCCTACAGCAGCCAGGATCATAGCGTTGGCGATCTCGGTACCCGGTATATTGACGATGGCACTTAAAAGGGTACCACCGGCTACCCCAGCTTTGAATTCAAGGTTTCCGGTCGCACCAGTCATTGCCGGTGGTCGTCCTTGGTAACCTGGCTCACTGCTGACAATACCCCTCCGGCCACGGTAACATAGCCTGCGAGGGTGATTGCTGCAGCCGGCAAAGCTATAGGAGCAGTCAGCAGGGCTCCGCCTGTGGCCGCCAACGCCAAACCCACATTACGGAGCTTCTTGAAAAAAGGTGGAGTTGGGGCTTTCGCCCGTTCTACTATCTTTTTCATCAGTTCAGGGAATAAATATTAAGAAACACATTATCACACGCAGCCAAAGCCTTAAAAACAAGAGCTTTGATCTTCTCATTGGCCTTCCTCGATTCCGAGCCCCGGCCAATTCCGGTGATCAGGCTTACCGGTGCAATGCAGCCGCGAAGTTCCCGCAGCGCATTGTTGGCCGGATGAAACAATATGAAGTTCCGGTCTTTTATCTCCGTTACTTCAATATGCCATTTCCAGCGCTCGCTGTAACGCTTCTGCAACCGGTAGCGCCCCTCGGGAATGCAGGACCTGTTCACCAGATTGTCCCGCCACGGCAATTCAATGCTGTGGCACAGGATTTTCCCCTGGTGACAAATCACTGCATTAGTTCCCTTAGGATAGTAGGTCCGGATTAGCTCCAGTTCCATGACTATTGCTGATCAACCTCCACAAGCGCCAGGGCGTTGTACGCACCGTTTTTCAGGCTGTACATCTGGCCGTTTACCTCCTGGTAAAACTCCACACCAAACACCACGAACACCGGAAGCACAGAAGCAGCTGTAAAATTCAGAACAATGTTCTGAGCCGCTTCATTCTGGTTGCCCAGGGCAATGTCGGCAGAAGCTCCGTTGTCGCTCACAAAGCTTTGGGCGCCAAAATCGATCTCCGAACTACCAGCTACCAGCCTTGCGTGGGTTGCCCCGGAAGGAATGGCAATGGCCTGGTTGGGCACCATAGCATCGATGGCAAGGGTCACTTCGCCCGCAACGCGGTCCACAGTGGCCGTCCAGCCAAAGAAAACCGTACTGCCGATCCTCGCTTTGTTATTGAAATTGAAGCCTCTCAGAATGGTGGCATCACCTTCCACCATATTCCTTTGCCCGCGGGCATTCACGGCATCCGCCTGAATAGCTTTGAGCATTTCACGCGTAATACGTCCGGTGATCCGCTTATCTGCGGTGTTAAGGAGAAGGCTACGCAGGGCAGTCCTGAGCAGCTTACCGGCTCGGCCGGCTGCGCCAAATTCGGCACCGTTCTCCCGCGTTCTTTCAAACGCTGGGTCATTCTGGATCCGGCTGGCATCCACACCACCTTTGGTACGGGCCAGGTCTTCACCGTTACTTCGATAGAAGGAAAGATCCCCGATCTTTCCCCTGAGTTTGATAACTCCTGTCTGTCTAGCCATATCAATGAATTTTTGATTAGGTCCCAAACCTATCCCGGTAAGAAAAAAAGTCGCGTCAATCATACCGTTTGAGCCGCTTTCAGCCCATTTAGCCGAAATATTCCATTTCTGCCTTGGCTACCTTTATAGGTGGAATAGTATATCGATGAAGTATGGATAAAGTATGTCTGCCCCTAAACGAATATGTATATACCCAAAAGATATTCAGTTGGTCACCGGTCGCAGTGAACGCTATGCCAGAACCTACTATCGGCAACTAAAAGATGCACTGGCCAAGGAAGATCACCAGTTCATCACCATTGAAGAGTTCTGCACCTATGCCGATCTCCCCCTTGACCAGGTGATAGCTATCCTCCAACCTTAGAATTACTGTTGATTTTCCAGCTTTTCTATATTAGCACCTTATTAGGTTAAGGTTTGGTTAATTGGTTGACCAGGAGGCCCCGGTGGTTCGGGGCCTTTTCCCTTTTCGGTAGCAGCCTTATTTAGCTCCATTTGCTTTCATTTGCCCACCAATCTTTGTATCTTTATAGAAGTACTAATCCGCAGCATAGCGGTTCAATAAAGTGGTGAACCATTGGGTGAACCGGTTCTTTGATAGCTTGTAAATAATTGATAATCATATGTGTATGATGGCCGTTCAAGTCTTGTCATCCCGACTTTATTAAAGGCTTTCAGGAAACTGAAAGCCTTTTTTTATTGTTGAAAGCCGAAATCATTTTACTCTAGGGAAGTGAGTCGCCCAAGACCTCCACTTCGAAGCGCTTCCCAAAGGCCCATGGGAAATCCTTTAGATTTATATCTACAGCCATCAAACAGACCACATCTGTTTCCTTAAGTATCTCTTTTAAACTGTTGGCATTAGGGTCTTCGGCATAATCAATCTCACTGTACTTTAATGCTCGAATATGGTAGTAATAAAATAGCGGATCGTCAAAAAGCTTATTAGCAAAACCAGATGTATACAGTTGAAAGAAAAAACTATCTGAAATCATTAAAAGCTTGGGCCTTTTGCCAACAGTAAAAGTATTGGCTTGGTATGCTAATTTTTGTCGCGGTAGCCGAAACATAAGGTTCAAAGATGACTCAATATCATATTCCACTTCATCGTAATTTTTGCTGTAAACTAGAGAGTCCACTTGCATGCGAGGACCCTTAAAGCTATAATTTGAGTTTAGGTAAGCTGCTACGCTATCTAAGGCAAACTGAGCCCCATAAGTATTCCAATGTATGCCATGGTTTGAAAAAAGTGGCACCGAAGAACTCTGCTTAGCGGATAAAAATGCCTTGCGGAAATCGAGAAAAGGAATTTCATACTTGGTCAAATAGTAAAGCCAATTTTTATAATTAGTAGAATCCAATTCAGACTCGGGCGGTAGATTATATTCTGATTGGTAGTAAGAAGTTTTATCGGGCGCGATAATAACCAAACTAGCTTTGCCTTGCTTTTCCATATAATCCGCTAGGTTTTTCAGTTGCCCGCAGCGCTCCTTTATCTGACTAATGGTTGTTTTATTCCCTCCTAAGTAGCTATCCAAATATTCGGTTGTAATTAGATTATTACCATACTGGCGTACCTCTGCATTAGCGAATTCACCGAAGAAGGAATACTTAAATTGGTTTGCTAATCTTACGGCAGTGGAACGAAAGCCAAAATTTTGATTGTTATACTTTTCAAACTGATTTTGGAATTCTTCTGAAAACCACTTTTCGATTGTAAAAACGGGTGCAGATTCCTCTTTAATGGCTCCTTTTAACTTCTCGACCTTATGAATTCCCATAAACTGTTGTAACAGTAGATAGGCTGGCACTAAAAGTAAACCCGCTTTAAGAATAGCTATGGAGTTAAACTTTTTCACTAAAATCTAAAGTAGATGAAGGGGTTAAAATTGGAGCTTGTTAACCAAGCTAGGGATAGGACTAAAAGTATTATACTTAGACCAAACTTAAGGAGGTTTTGTCCCCCTTCGGTTGACTCACTCAAAGAGGATGACTCCAGCTTTTTCGCCCAAGGCAATAAGCTTATGAATGAAAACAGAAAAGCGAATCCCAGCACAACTATCTGTTGTTTCGTCAAAACTATTTGCGAAAAATCAATGGAACCAGTAAATAATACTGTGTAGTAATCTATGGCCTGACTAAAATCTTCAATTCTAAATATTACCCAACCTAGCATGGTGACAAAAAAGGTGAAGAAAATCGAAATGAAACTTGGTATCCGTTTTAAAAACCTAATTAAGAACAGCTTATCTAAAACTAGAAAGAAGCCATGGAAGACTCCCCAGGCAATGAAGTTCCAAGCGGCGCCATGCCATAAACCGGAAATGAAAAAGACGAGCCATAAGTTTAGATAGTTCCGAAACAGACCCTTTTTATTTCCTCCCAAAGGGATATATAAATAATCGCGCATCCAAGCGCCGAGTGTAATATGCCATCTGCGCCAGAATTCAGTGATACTTTTAGAAATGTAGGGATTATTAAAATTTTCAGGGAAATTAAAACCCATCATCATCCCGAGTCCTATGGCCATATCGGAATAGCCGGAAAAGTCGAAATATATTTGAAAAGTATAGGCCAAAATCCCCAGCCATGCCTGCGGCGAACTAAGATCAGAGATTTCCCCATCAATAATGCCATCTGCCAAAGCGCCCATGGCATTTGCAATGAGTACCTTTTTGGCCAATCCCAAGGCAAAGCGATACATACCCTGGATAAACTGAGTATAGCGATGGCTTCGACTACGCAGCTCACTAGCAATACTAGAAAAACGCACAATAGGCCCTGCAATCATTTGCGGAAAAAGCATGATATAGAGCAAATAGTCTGTTACTTTATCAAGCGGCTTATCCACTCTACGGTAGATGTCTATAGAATAAGTAAGCGTTTGAAAAGTGTAAAAGCTAATTCCGATGGGGAGAGCGATCACGGTCCAACTAAATGCCCCGAAGCCCATTTCAGAGAGAACAGTATTAATGTTTTCTACAAAAAAATTGGCATACTTAAAATAAGCAAGTAGACCTACATTCAACAATACAGAAAGGCTTAGAAAAAGCCTTCTAGCCTGCTCTGAGACTTGCTTATGCATGTGCCTCACTAGATAAAAATCTATAAAAGTCGAGACCAATAAAATGAAAACAAACTGCGGTGCTCCCCAAGCATAGAATAAAATAGAGAATAGCAAGGCCGTCTCATTCTTCCAGCTTTTAGGAACTAAAAAGTAGACCCATAAAAATAGCGGCAGAAAATAAAGTGAGAAGGTAATACTGCTAAAAACCATACTGCAAATAAGGCGGGTAAACTTAATGAATATTGCTAATACTGAGCAGGCAGTTTGGTACTCTTCTGTCGTGACATTTCAAACCTAAAAAGTGTCATGTAAAACTTATTTTTTTCTCGCCGAACTTAATAATGGATGTTCGACAACAAACCATATACTCCGCTTTTCAATAAAAGGAATCGACCAATCTGGCATCTGTATAAATTTCCGAACTTCTCTAAAATAACTATCAATTCCCAGGTTGCTATCTTTTCGAAAAATATCACTTTCGCGACCTTCTTGTTAGCATTAGTTTATCCCCTCTCTCTTAAATTCACCTTTTCTTCTTGAAAATAGTCACGGAAGAGGATTTTTCTTAATTACTTTTACCGCATGAATACTTTCGAAGATCTAAAGATCAAAAAGCAATTGCTTAAAGCCCTCAATGATTTAGGCTATGAGCACCAAACTCCCATTCAGCAGGCCTCCTACTCGCCCATTTTAGCGGGCGCCGATTTTGTGGGGATTGCCCAAACCGGAACGGGAAAAACCTTTGCTTATGTGCTGCCTATTTTGCAGGATTTAAAGTATTCCGAGCAACCACATCCGCGCGTTTTGATTATGGCGCCTACCCGTGAACTGGTGATCCAGATTGTGGAACAGATTGAAAAATTAAGTCCCTACATTAATTTACGTGTACTGGGCGTTTTCGGAGGTAGCAATAATATCAAACCGCAAAAGCTAGCGGTACTAGAGGGGCAAGATATAATTGTTGGCACCCCACGTCGACTTTATGATCTATTTCTGTCCAATGCTTTACGCTTAAAATCGATCAAAAAACTGGTGATTGATGAAGTGGACATTATGCTCGATTTTGGCTATCGCACGCAGTTGAAAAACATCTTCGAACACCTGCCTACCAAAAGGCAAAACATACTTTTCTCGGCCACGATGACGAGTTATGTGGATGAATTAATTGATGATTTTCTGGTTAATCCGGTAAAGAAAACTATCTCAATTAGTGGTACTCCGCTGGATAGTATTCGTCAAGAATCGTATGCCGCCCCAAACTTTTATACCAAGGCCAATTTATTAAAACACATTTTACAAGATGAGGAGGAGTTTAGCAAAGTATTAGTCTTTGTAGGCTCCAAATCAGATGCCGATAGACTTTTTGATCTTCTAAGTGAGGAGGCCAAAGACATTGCACTTATTCATGCCGGTAAAGAGCAAAATTACCGGACAAAATCAATCGAGGGTTTTGCCGATGGCAGTAGCCGAGTTTTAATTGCCACCGATGTAATAGCGCGTGGTATCGACATTGAAAAAATTAGCGCGGTAATTAGTTTCAATACCCCATTCTATCCCGAAAACTACATACACCGTATCGGTAGAACGGGACGTGCTGGCGAAACGGGAAGAGCGATTCTCTTTTTTAGTGAAAAGGAAATTGCACAAAAAGAAGCAATTGAAAGCTTGATGAATCAGGAGATTCCATTAACCCCTTTCCCCGAAGAGGTACAAGTTAGTACTCAGCTTACGCCCGATGAAAAAACAAACCCGGTACAACAATTAGAACCTGAAGACTCTAAGAAAAGAGTAAAAGGCGGTGCCTCTTTTCACGAAAAGGCAGCGAAAAACAGCAAAGCAAAAGAAAAGAAGAAGAGCTACAAAGCGGCTATGAAGGAGAAGTTCAAAAAACCGATTGGCAAAGGGGATAAGATTCAAAACCGCAAAAAGAAGAATCGAAAGAAATAATAGTGAAGTATTTAAGCACTCGAATATCCTAGAATTTCACATTTAAACCCAGTAATTATTTAGATAATAAAAATTAAAGTCTCTTGCGAGCTAATGTCCCGCAAGGGATTTTTTTTTGAAAATCCTTTGGGTTTTAGACAACCTTTTAATAGTTTAAGCATCTATTGTTTAGTCGGAAAGTTTTAAAATGCCTCGCTAGCTAATTAGGGCTTTCTCTGTTACAAACTAAGGCCTAATTTTAAAATTCAAAATTTAGATTATGACCCGATTCGCATACTTTCTCCTTATTCTTAGCTCTTTATCGCTTTCTGCTCAGACTGCTTTAGTGCGAGAAAAAGCTTCGCGACTTGATTATGAAATGAATAGTAATGGCGACATCGCTTTAAAATATACCATTTGGACAAACACGGCCTCGGACTTTTTCTTTTTTAATTCCTCCCCCACTAGCACGGTCGACTTAGTAGCCCCATCGCTATCTTTTACTAGACCTCTTACTTTCGATACTATTAGTTCCCGTTTTATTTTAATTGACACCTGTAGAGAGGACATTATTGAAATGGTTTTTCGTTCTAATTTCTTTGACCCCACTCCTTATATGAATGGCGGCTCTCCGGTGGATTTCGAGGTGGGAATGCTCAATTTCTTGCGTGATCAAGCTGATAATATGAACAGCCAGAGTAATTTAAATGCTAAGCTTCGCTTATATCCACATCAAGATATCAATGGACAATGGGTCTTCGATAGTACCGGTACCATCAATAGTCCACTGGAACGACCTTTGGCTTATCCGCGCATTGGAAAAAGAACTACCCTTCCACTAGGAGCACAAAGCTTAGGACCAGGAGTAGATTCAGTAAAAGTATTTCGCCGACCATGGGAACCAGGTATTAACTTTAAAGCTGGCTACAATTATTTTTATCCCTTCCCCGATATAGACGAAAGTTCACTAAACGGTAATAATGTATTTTCCATCCCGCAAAGGAGCTTCAGCTTTGAAGTAAATACCAGCGCAAACCTTCCCTTTCTCCCCTTTGAATGCGTCTTTCCTTTGCGCTATGAATATTATTCAGCCCACGGGAAATTTGCCGAAAGCAATGTTTATGGATACGCCGCCTTTTATGCTGCAGCAGGTATAAGTGATGCCGTGGCCAGCTTTAATGCCAATGGACAATTCGCGCCGATCGCAGGAAAGGTTACGCAGGATACAGTGGAAATTTGGCTAGGTGATACTTTGCAAATTGACCTCTTTGCCTTTAAAAATGCCGATAATTTAAATTGGTCGCTCGACTTTAATGGTATTAGTCCAGGCTTTAAACCTGCTCATGCAAATAATTGGCAAAGCGGGGTTTTTAGTTCACTCAATGCCAATGGATCTTTCAATGCGGTGGGGCAATCGCAAGCGCGTTTTACTTGGATTCCCGGTTTGAATAATTACTTTCAAGGGCCTAAAAATTTTAAATTAATCTTCAATTTAGGTCAGGGTACTTGCAGTACTATAAAAGAGAAAACGCTAGAGCTCAATGTACAACTAAAAATGCCTTTGCAGATATTATCGACTTATGGGACAACGATCGATGATACCTTATTTACTTGTGGCAATGACTTTAATAGTGGTATTAACTTATACGTCAACGCCATGGACGACAGTACTTCTTTCTATTGGTCACCCGGTTTTATTTTTGGGGGTAGAGATTCCTCTTTTTACCAATGGCCCAGCTTCGATACTTTACCCAATGGATATATTTATATCCGCCGCTTTAGTGATGATAAAGCGATAGATTCTGTTTTTATTAAAACTCTGGTTTGGCCCGATACTTTTCCGGCGCTTAGCGTAAAAGACGATTGGATCCGATTACCTGATAGTATTAAGGAGAATCGCTCTTGGCATTTAAACAACCTCAATGTTGACTATGCCAATTATGACAGTTTACCTGTGCTTGGATCGGGTACATACCAATCTTGGTATTACCAAGAGGACTACTGCCCCACTCCTAGTGATAGTCTTTGGGTAGAGGGACGGTTTTTATCTGCGAACTTTAATCATCGCGATAGCCTCTATCAACATACCACGCTATTATATGGACCAGATAGCGCTTTCAAACTGACTTTCTCAGATCCTGTTTCCTCTATTTACTTGAAAGAAATCAATCTATTACAAGTGGAAAATAGAAGCACCGAAGCTCGTACCTTAAAATACAGTTTTGGCGATACAAACGGAGTTATATTGGAAGACAGCTTAATTATTAATCCTAGTCCTACTAGTCGCTTTCAACAAATCCCTATAGAATTTGCGATAGCCGCTCAAACAAGCTACTATTTAGAAATCCAGCTTGCAGAGGACCTGAGAGTGGGAGCCTACCGAGATATTAACTTTCCCCAAGAAATTAGAGTCAGCAGACCCATGGATTTCCTCAGTTTTGAAAAAGCGAAAGGCAGCGGCCCGCTCATTCCCGACTCACGTCCTTTTGGAATAGGTATGGTCTTCGACAATTTTGTAAATCTTCCCGAATTAAGCGCCCTTGGCTGGAGTGTGTATCCCAACCCGGCTCAGGATTACCTTACGGTAGATGGGATAAGCGAAAAGTCTACGCCCTTTAGCATTACTGATTTACAAGGACGAATTTTACAATCTGGAAGTTTCAAAGAAAACGGGCGGATTGTATTGAAAGGTCTACCCCGAGGTTCGTACATTTTGCAGATTGGTAATGAACATCAGATTTTCATGCATCAGTAGGAGCTGTTTTTATCAGTTTTAATTCCATCAACCATGATTTAAAGACTTGGGTTTAATATTATGTGATCATTGGAAGCTGGTCTTACAAACACTGGGAATTGCCGATTTAGCCGCTGCTCTCAGACGGGTTTTAACCAAAGTTCCACCTAAAATTAGAATTGAATTTGCCTCTATGAAATCTTTTCCTTCAAGAGATAAAGACCATCTGTTTTAAAATTAAGTACCAAAAACAAAAGCAAATTTTCAATTCCCAAAAGAGTGAGAAATCTAATTATTAATTTAGTAATTTGGTAAAAATTAATCGCTGCTGATGTTATTACGAATATTTGCCTTTCTCTTTCTCCCCTTTTTTAGTTTCAGTCAAAGTCTTGGACCCTATGAGAACTTAGGGTTTTATGGCGGTTATACTTGGGACTTTCACGTTGCGTCGGTAAATGGAAAACGGATTATTATGACTGCTCAAAGCGGCGGTAATCAAATTTATTATAGCCAGGTAAGTCAAAAGCCCAATCCCGAAAAATTTAGCTGGCAAAAACTTCCCGCCACCAATCTTTCTAAAACCAGCGATATAGAAGCACACAGTATTGCTTATCATAAAAGCAGTGGTAAACTCTTTTTTAGGCAAGGTTATACTCGAATTTTAAGAGCAGGTATTACGGATGAATTCGCTAAGCCCTTTAGCGATTTTGGCGATTTTAAAATTGTAGGCGACACTTTAGTTTCACTTTGCCATACTTGTGGCACAGGAGACAAGTTAAAAAGATATTACATTAACAATAACGGCGATCTTACGGAAATTTCTGAGCAAGATCTAGCAACAAACATCTATCCTAGAGATATTAATATAGACCCGCGCACAGGCAAAGTTGTCTTCCTGAATGAACAATATTTCAACATCTCAGATGAGCCTTATTATAGTCCGAAAACAAGTCTTAATTTCACGAAACAAATAAACAATCCCTTTCCTCGCGACACTACTAATTCTAAAATCCATCGCCTCTTTTTCCATATTGACCAAAAGGGTAATTGGTGGTTATTAAAACACGAAACTAATTTTGGCTCCGCTCCTAACTTCGAAATTTCAAATACTCGTACCCTTGCTTTAAGTAAAAATGAGGGGCAAACTTGGTCCTTTGAGGATATCAACCTAGAGTGGCCTAATCAACCAGCCCTTCCACCAAATATTAGCACCAATTTTACTGAAAATGGCAAATTAGTTTTTAGCGTAGGTAATCTTTACCGACTTGAAGGTCAAGCTTGGAAAACGGTTGGTCGTTTATACAACCCCGATAATATTTACCTAGTACAAGGTCCAAGTTACATCGACCCTGTTGATGCGTCTATTGCCTATCACAGCAGTAATTTAGGTCCCGCCATGAGTACACATTATGGCGACAGTCTCTTTCTGCTCAATAAAGGTCTAGATGCTGCCATGTTGCGCGATATCAATTATTACCCAAAAAGCAGGACCATGCTGCTTAGCTCGGTGCAAAGGATTGGGGTTTTACGAGCGGTTGGCTTACCACAAGAAGAGTGGACCTGGCTAAACTTCCCCGAAAGAAAGCGCTATCGTAAAAACCATCAAGTTGCTTTTAATGAAGAGGAAAACTGGGTTTATTTTGCCGATGACAAATTATATCGCCAAGATTTAGATGGCGGTAATTGGAAGCTAGTTTTTGATCCTAACTCTTTTTTAGAAAGTCCCATAAATGATAATGATTTAATCCAAGACTTATCCCTAAACCCTGATAACCCTTCCATAATAGCCCTTTCTGCCAATATGGGTGGATATCGCACACCATTTATTCTATTAAGTCAAGATAACGGCGAAACTTGGGACTCTTTAGGTATTCCAAATACCACAGCCATTTGGAGTCAATTTGATTGGCAGCGAGTTGAAGGTGGCTACAAGCTTTATTTAACTGCTCGTAAAAGTTATAGTTCAGCAGCGGACGAGCTAATAGCTTATTATTTCATCGCACCGAATGATACCATCGAATTACGTTATGAAAAATTCCCTGGCCTCACTCCAGGCCAACATATTATTGAGTACCAATCATCAAGCCAAGAGGATAGCCCACAGTTAGCCATTGCGGAATTAGATTATAAACCCTTGAATGGCGATATAGTATTAGGCATTAAAAGACCGGAAGATAAATGGGATACTATTAGGGCTCCTATATTTCTAGATTGTTTTATCTGCTATGATTATCCACGTGCGGTGGTAGCTTTTAATAATTACGCATTTATGTCCTTCGGACATCTACTCTATGCTTTTGATATTCGGCCCGGACAGGAAAAGTTAATTGGAGAGATTTCGGCGCTCCCTCGTTTGGAGAATATTCTCAAGTTGGAAGTCATTGATAATTATCTCTATACCATGGGAATCTACGGACTGTATCGGCAAAAAATAGACGGGCTTGCTGAAAACCCCAGTCCTATTGAACGCTGGGCACTATACCCAAACCCTAGCGAGGGTAAACTGATAGTGCAGCCTCCAGCTGTCATTCAAGTATATGATCTAAAAGGTGGTTTATTATACGAAAGCAAGCAAATAGAATATCAAGTAGATCTTAGCCACCTTCAGCCTGGCCTTTATTTAGTAAAACACCCAAAATCGAAGGCGGAACTTTGGCGAAAATTATAATTAATAAATATTCAAAATGTCTCTAATTTCTCCTTTCCATCTCGCCATTCCCGTTAAAGAACTCCAAGAAACCCGTACTTTTTACGCTGATATTCTGGGCTTTAAAGAAGGACGTAGTTCCGATCATTGGGTTGATTTAGATTTCTTTGGGCATCAGTTGGTTTTGCATCTCAGCGAAAGCGTGGGCGAAAATATTAGTAATCCCGTAGATGGTAAAAACGTGCCAGTACCGCATTTTGGAGTGGTTTTAGAATGGCAGCAATGGCATGAATTCCGCAATTTATGCATTGAAAAGAAAATTGAGTTTGTAATTGAACCCTATATCCGCTTTGCCGGCCAAGTGGGCGAACAGGCGACTATGTTTTTCCTCGACCCCAGTGGCAATGCTTTGGAGTTTAAGGCTTTTAAGGATCCGTCCCAGCTTTTCGCCTCTTAGAAAATCAATAAAGCGGCATAATCTGATTTCAAAAAGCGACAGTAGCCTCAAAAAAAACAATCCAATTTCCTCATCTCCAAGTAATCCCTCTTTCTACAGCATTACGATAGAATTACTTCCCAAACACTTACTGCGTTCTCACCCAGCGAATGTATTTGTCCCGATTAATATTGTGCGCGCGCAAACTGCTCGCGAAGGAGTGATAACCGGGCTTTTCGGGATTGGCACACATGAAAATATAGCGGTGCTGCTCGGCATTTAAAACAGCATCAATAGCTTGGGCATTGGGTATGCGAATGGGGCCAGGCGGTAAGCCTTTATAGAGATAGGTATTATAAGGTGAATCGTATTCTAAGTCGCGAAAAAGTACCCGACGAATAATCGTATCGGGAAATTCCTGCTGAATGGCGTATATCACAGTAGGGTCGCTTTGCAATTTTATACCACGCTTAATACGGTTTAAATATAAGCCTGCTACCGTGGGCATTTCATCGGCTTTGGCGGTTTCCGCTTCCACAATACTGGCCAGACTTACCACCTCTTGTTCACTTAAGCCCGATCGCTTTAATGCCGCCTCGCGTGATGCCCAAAACTTTTCATTCTCTTTAATCATCCGCTCTAAGGTCGCTTGCGCAGATGTGTTCCAATAAAGCTGATAGGTATTAGGCCTAAATATTCCTAAAACTGTACTAGGCGATAAATCATATTCTGCCAAAGCACGCTCCGAATTAAAAAGAGACAAAAATGAATCCGCTGGGGCCTCCAATTGCGCTCCAAAAAATTCGGCTAAATCGCGTTTGTACTTAATATTGTTAAGAATAACACTAATAGCTGCCTGCTTGCCCGACCGTAAATGGTTTACCAACTGATTGTTGCTCCAATTATTCTCAATCTTGTAACGCCCAGGACGAATACGGGACCAATAAGACTTACGTTGGGCCACCCAAATAAAGGAAGCTGTGTCTTTCAAATAAGGACTAAGGCTATCTAATAACTCATCTGCGGAAGCACCGGTAGGAATATAAAGGAAAACCTCATCTTGCTCTAACTCCACATTTACATCAAAAATCTTCTGGTAATATTCGTAGCTTAAAAAAGCGCTTAAGAGCAAAATTGCCGTGACAATTAGGAATACTTTCTTCTTCAATTAAAAACGAGTATTTAGCAAAGCTTGCGCCTGCTGATTCTTTGGGTTGATGCGCACCACTTCTTCTAAAGCAGATTTTAGTACGCCCTCTTCCCCTTTTTGCAGCGCTAAGTTAGCCCAGTTTAACCAAGCCAATTCATAATCGGGGTAAAATTTTATCGCGCGCTGCAGGTAAGATTCCGCCTTGGCCAAATTTCCTTCCCGTATATACAAATAAGCCAAATTATTTAGAGCTTCTTGGTGGCGGTCGTAGCCTGATAGGATTTTAAGAAAACCTTCTTCCGCCTGCCTTATTTTACCTTGCTTAAACCAAGTAAGCGCTAGTTTATTCTGAAAATCTAATTCGGAGCTCGCAAGTTTTACTGCACGCTGGTAAAAAGCTTCCGCGCGCGCTAAGTTCTTAGCAGCATCGTAAGCCTGACCAATGCGATAAGCCGTCCAAGCATCCTGATTTTCAAAGCTTTCTGTTTTTAAGTTTAGCAAAACATTTTCTGCACCTTGCGCATCTACATAAGTGGCTAATGCGGGAAGATTATTTTTTAGGAAATAGAAATAGGACCATAAATAAGCAGCTTCTTTAAGGCTACCATGAGTTTTAGTTATGAAATACTCCGCGCTATCTAAATACTGTTCTTGGGCACTAAAACGCTCATATTGTTGCAAATAAGCCAAAGCCTTAGTGCGATTCGAAGGCTGTTTGGAATTAATCGCTTCCAAGGCTATAAAGCGCTTCCCCTCTTTTTCAGTCCCTACGAGTTTATCGTAAAGCGCTTGAGGACGGCGAATAAAATGATCGTGTACGGTAACGTGGGGAATGTCAGTACTGCTGGAAGGCGGCATGTGGCAAGCCACGCAATTATAAGCTTGGGCAATGAGATCTTTTGGTGGAGCGCTGCAACTAAAATTAGGGGCTTCGCCGTGGCAAGATTGACATTGCGTGTTGAAATTAAGGAGATTGGTTTCCTTAATCGAGAAGTGGGGATTATGGCAAGAAGTACAGCTAAAGGTTTCGGGATTAGAAATATAACATTTACTTAATTTAAAACGATCGGCATGGGAAGCCATAATAAAATCGTCGGTATTCCCTTCATAGCGTGGCAAGAAAACCGCCATCACTTCCTCCAATCGCATGCCTGGTTTAAAATCGTAAAAGCTCTTCCCCTCCTTTAAAACCGCATTGCCTTGCAGGTGACAACGCTGGCAAATTTCAAATTGCAATTGCGCGGAAAGTCGTTTGGGGTTGACGATGGTACGATCCGCTTCTCGGGATGTATCGGTAATATTACCCGCCATAATTTTTTTATAGTGCAATTCTCCCGGGCCATGGCAACGTTCGCAATTAATACCTTGATCGATTTGCGAAAACTTATTGGTGCTGCCCTTCACAAAATTGAGCGGCATCGCATTGTGGCAAGACATACACTCAAGGCCGATAGAACGACTAAAGCGAGTATTATTGCCCTCTTCAAAACCTGGTGGAAAATCGAGTTTTCCTTTTTGAGCATACCATGTAAATGGCGCTTGAAAAAGATAATCTTGATGATGGTACAAGTGAGAATTAGTATGCTGTCCGCTACCAATTACATAATCAATTCTCTGACGTAAATTGTGTACGGTATCCTTTCCGCGCAAGCGAAACTCCTGCACATAAAGGCTGTCATTCTGCCAATAGGGACGATAATAAAGGTCTTGGTATTGATCATAAATAATCGAATCGCCCTGAATCTCTGCGATACTTTTTTCACGGGTGGCCGCTCCAAAAGATTGCCCCATTCCTGTTTTGATGAAGGTTTGATGCACATTGGCGTGACAAGTTTTGCAGGTTTCCATGCCGATATAGCCCACCGAATCGGCGTGATTAAGCCAATAAAAGTCCTCCGCTTCCGCTAGATGCGTATTTTTTTCTTCTTTTTTTTCATCCCGACATTGGGCCAAGGCGAAAATTAAAAGGCTAATAAGTGTTATCAGAACACCTTTCTTCATGGCTTAAAATATTAGCTGCAGCAGATGTTCATCTTCCCAATTTTTTTCCTGACGAAACCATTGTGCCCGTACCCCTATTTCTTTAAAACCTGTAGCCTTAAAAAGTTTAAGACTGGCCATATTATTTGCGCCAATACTGGCATATAATTGCTTTAAATCGAAGGCTTTTTGGGCGTAATCAATTAAGATTTGCAGGGCTTCTTGGGCATTCCCTTGGCGACGATCTTCCACTGCGCCAATTAAAATTCCAATGCCCGCTCGGCGATTGTTAAAATCGAAATCGTACAAATCAACTAAGCCAATCGCACGGCCATCCCTTTCGATAACTAAACGCAATTGCTTAGCTTCATAAATATCCTGATGCGCTTGGGCGAGATAGGCCTTTAAAATATGCCTAGAAAAAGGTACTTGCTGCTGGGAATATTGCCAGTTCTCGGTAGTATTCTCCCAGCGCTCTAATAGGTCTAAATCCTCGGGTTCGAGGGCGCGCAATTTTATATGTTTACCCTGAAGCCTTAACAAGGTAGTTCGCCTTTAAAAACGTAAGTGGCAGGTCCTTGCAACCAAATGTCATGGTATTTGCCATCTGCCGAAAGGCTAAAACTGAGCTTTAAACTTCCGCCTTTGGTGTGCACCACTACCGACTTAGTACTAATTTTCCCCGCGGCAAAAGCAGTTATGGCAGCAGCGGTAACGCCCGTGCCACAGCTGTAAGTTTCATCTTCCACTCCTCTTTCGTAAGTACGCATGCTAAGAGAGTCCCCCTCTACTTTTACGTAATTCACATTCACGCCTTCTTGCTTATAATGCTCATTATAACGTATGGCCTGTGCCGCTTTTATGAGGTCTAAAGATTCGAGTTCATCTGCGAAAGCGATATGATGTGGAGAACCGGTATCCGCAAAATAATCGGTCCCAATAGGCGAAATTTCATCCACATCAATCATCTGTAAAGCTACTTCAGCACCCATTATTGTGGCCTGATGTTCTCCGTCGATGGCTTCAAATTTCATCCGCTCACCTACTACCTGCAAATCTGCCGCGAAGCGAGCGATACAGCGGCCGCCATTGCCGCACATGGTGCTTTCGCGCCCATCGCTATTGTAATAGATCATGCGGAAGTCGAGATTAGGGTGCGGAGCTAGAATAATTAAACCATCGGCTCCTATCCCGAAGCGTCGGTGGCAAAGTTGTGCTATGTCATTCTGACTTAATGACGGAATTTCTTGCCGACCATCGATCATTATAAAGTCATTACCTGTACCTTGGTACTTATAAAAGGAGATTGCTTTCAAGAGGCTGTTAAATTGTCGTTAAAGCTAATTATTACCTAACAATAGCTAGGGGGCTGGAACAGTTATTGAAAAATATTTGTTGCAAATTAAACAAGAACCGAGGATATGAAGAGTATTGTAAAAATCATTTTAGTTTCTGCCCTAGGCGGATTTATAAGTTTAGGCACTTATAAAATGTTTTTTGAGAAACCTGAAGTGCGAACTTATATAGAAACTCAAGCCCAACAACAAGCCCAACAAACAAATTATAGTAGTCCTGACCCAACCGTCGATTTCGTAATGGCGGCGGAAAAAAGTATCAACTCTGTAGTGCACGTAAAAACCGCCGTTCGTGCTGTTTACAATCAAATGCAAAGTCCCTTAGATTTCTTTTTTGGCGCTCCCCAAGGTGGAGGGCAAGAACGTATGCAATTGGGCACTGGCTCTGGGGTAATTATTAGTAGCGATGGCTATATCGTTACTAACAACCACGTAATTGATAGGGCCGAAGAAATTGTAGTAAGCCTAAATTCGGGCGAAGACTATAAAGCGACTGTAGTTGGTACAGATCCTACCACCGATATTGCCCTTTTAAAAATAGCTGATGAAGTAGCCGATTTACCTTACCTAAGTTTTAGCAATAGCGATAATATTAAAGTAGGCGAATGGGTGCTGGCAGTAGGAAACCCATTTAACCTAACCTCTACTGTAACGGCGGGAATAGTTAGTGCCAAAGCTCGTAATATTGGCATCATTAACGAACGTGCGGCCATCGAATCTTTTATTCAAACCGATGCAGCGGTTAATCCCGGAAATAGCGGTGGTGCTCTAGTAAATACCCGTGGTGAATTAGTGGGAATTAACAGTGCCATTAGCACACACACGGGATCTTTTGAAGGCTACTCCTTCGCTGTCCCAAGTAATTTAGCTTCTAAGGTAGTGCGCGATTTAAAAGAATACGGCACCGTGCAGCGGGCTTTTATTGGGGTAAGCATTTCGGACCTTAACCCACGTTTAGCCGATGAATTAGATGTGAAAGTTAATGCTGGCGTTTACATTGGCGGACTGAGTGAGAATGGCGCCGCTGAAGAAGCAGGATTAGAAAAAGGCGATATCATTTTAGCTATAAACTCACGTAATATTACCAAGAGCAGCGAATTACAAGAAATTATTGGTAGCAAAAGGCCGGGCGAAAAAATCTCGCTTAAAGTATTACGCGATAATATCGAACGTGAATTCGAAGTTACCTTGAGAAACGTAAACGGAACCACCAAGCGGATCAAAAAAGCGGATTTAGAATTTCTAACTTTATTAGGTGGCCGCTTCCGTGAGATAAATGCTGAAGAGAAAAGGGACTACCGCTTGAAATATGGTGTCAAGATTTTAGAAGTGAATACTGGTATTTTGGCAGAGCAAGATATTCCCAACGGTTTTATTATCACGCAGATTAACGAGCAGCCTATAAAATCGGTAAACGATATTAATAAGGCGGGCTTGGAAATCCCTAAAGATCGACCAGTAATTATCTTCGGAGTTTTACCCAACGGTCGCGAAAAATACTATGCTTTCGGTTTTTAAAACGATTGCTTGAAGATAAAGGCCCGCTATATGGCGGGCTTTTTTTTGCCTAATTTGCTCCCATCAATCTCTTATACATGCCCAAAGTAGTTCTCTACATTTCCTGCACGCTCGATGGTTACCTAGCTGGACCAGATAACGACCTTAGTTTCCTAGAAAAAGTTCACATGGAAGGAGAGGATTACGGTTATACCACTTTCGTAGATTCGATTGATTCTGTAATTGTAGGCCGAAAAACTTACCAATGGGTAATTGACCAAGGTTTTGAATACCCTCATGCCGATAAAGAAACCTACATCATAACCCGCAATGCACGTGAAGACGAAGGCAAGAGACATTTTTATACGGGCCATTTAAAGCAGCTGATAGCGGAATTAAAAAGCCGCGGTGGCAAAGATATTTACTGCGATGGCGGAGCGGAGATTGTTAATTTGATGCTAAAGCAAAACCTGATAGACGAAATAATTCTATCTGTGGTGCCCGTTATTTTGGGTGATGGCAGGCCTTTATTTAAAAATGGCCTACCTAAAAGTGAATTAACTTTGCTTAATTCTCAAAGCTATGCCAGTGGTTTAGTACAATTACATTATCAAATTAATAAATCGTAAAGCGATTCTATTTTTTGTTTTCACTTCTATTTTTTCTTTACAATTTTAGACTAAGCACTAATCCTATTGCTCTGGTTACCACTATAGGCTGATAAATGCTGCATCCTCTTTATCTAAGGCTAGTTCCAATTTATTCCTGCTCAACCAAATTCAGTTTTAAAATGTCGTAAAGACACTTTTGCGTTTCTCTATTTTGTACATTATTGCAAATGTGAAACTTATCTTAAAGCTGATTTTCAGTGAACTAAAAGCAGTATTTATTCATTTATAAAGAGCGATTAAATAAATTGCATTACTGAAATAGGGAATTAATTTAAGGGAAAAATGAAGAAAGTTGGAATCGAGGCCATGTCATTTTATGTGCCACAACTATTTTTAGAAATTGCGGATCTAGCGAAAGCGCGCAATATTGCTTTTGCTAAACTAAACAAAGGTCTAGGTCTGAACAAAATGGCGCTGTGCGACCAAAATGAGGATGCGGCAAGCATGGCAGCCACTGCCCTTTTAAAACTTATTAACGAAAATAATATTGATCCCCGAACCATTGGTCGTATTTACTTAGGCACCGAAAGCGCCTTGGATGCCGCCAAACCCACCGCTACTTACGCTACGGGCATGGTCGAAGAAAAACTGACAGAGAAATTTGGAGCGCGCTGCTTTAAAAATTGCGATGTAGTAGACCTTACTTTCGCTTGCATAGGCGCGGTGGATGCCTTACATAATAGTTTAGATTGGATTAGAGCGGGTGAAAATCGACAGGCCATTGTTATTGCCTCAGATTTAGCTAAATACGAATTAAACTCCACCGGAGAATACACCCAAGGCGCGGGTGCGGTAGCGCTGCATCTCACAGAAAATCCCCAAATACTAAGCATTTCAGCTACAGTTGGGGTGGGACAAGAAAGTGTGGGTGATTTCTTTAAACCGCGTCGTAGCTTTGCGAAAGACGAAGTGCTAAAGTCTACTGCTCAGTCTCTTAAACAGCTCATCAGCGCAAGCGAAAAAGACGAACTTTTAAATAGCGACGACCCCTTTTGGGGAAAGGAAAATACAGAATTTGAGCTCTTTAAAGAAGAACCTGTTTTCGATGGCCCCTACTCTAATGAATGTTATCAAAATCGCATTGCCGAAGCTTTGGAGCATTATCAAAGTCAGGCCGAACTCAATGTTTTGGAAGACTGGCAACATCTTATTTTTCACTTACCCTATGCTTTTCAAGGGCGCAGAATGATTTTGAAAAACTGGTTACAGTGGCAGAAGGAAAGCGATAATTTGGCCAGCCTTTACAGCGAAATTGGCGAGCCTGCTCCCGGTGCTTATGGCGATTGGCTAAAGCTCGCAGCAAAATCGGCTTCGTATCAAAAGTTTGTGGCGGAACGCATCGCCCCTGGTGAAAAGGCCTCGTCAGAAATTGGCAATATGTACACCGCTTCTATTTTCATGTCAATGCTAAGTATGTTAGCTAATGCAGCGGCTCAGGGCCGAGATGTGCAGGGAGAAACTGTTGGTTTCTTAAGTTATGGTAGCGGTTCTAAAGCCAAAGTTTTTCAAGGAGAAATTGCCGCAGGATGGCAGGCACAAATTGACAAATTAGATTTGTTTAAACAATTGGATAGTCGCCATGCCATTAGCACAGCGGAATATGAAGCTTTACACCGCCGACAAATAATTAAACCTATATCGAAGGGAGAATCTTTTCGTTTTAGCCATATCTCGCAAGAGGAATTAAAAAAAGGCTACCGCAATTACCAATTTCAAAGGGGCGAAAAATAATTCTAACTTAGCCTCAAGACCACGAGGCTATGAAAACAAGATTTATAGGGATTGCCATAAGCTGCTTTTTAAGCTTATCTGCACAAGCGCAAATTGTACAAAATGCGTTGTCATTTGATGGAACCAACGATTATGTAGACTGCGGCAATAATGCCAGCGTGCAAATTACGGGGAACCAAATTACCCTTGAAGCTTGGATTTTTCCTACTTCTTGGAAATCGCTTATTTGGCAAGGAAACATTATTGCCAAAGAGCAAAATGGCTTTGGTAATGATAATGGCTACATGCTACGTGCAGGTAACAACGGTAGCTTAAACCTCACTTTAGGCAGCGGCTCTTGGTCGGAGCTGATTTCTGCTACGAATACTCTAAGCTTGAACACGTGGCAGCACGTGGCGGGCACTTACGATGGTTCGTATTTACGCCTCTATGTAAATGGTAATGTGGTTGATTCTATGGCGGCGAATATTAATATAAGCAACTCTAGCTCGACCTTGTTTATTGGCGATAATGGCAGTGGAGCACGGCATTTCCCAGGTACCGTAGACGAAGTTCGTATTTGGAATATTGCCCGGACCCGAAGTGAAATCCAAGCGCGCATGAACGATGAGCTTTGCGGCAATGAAACAGGGCTAGTTTTAAATTACAAAATGAATCAAGGTCTGGCGGGTGGCACGAATGCCATTACTACTTTACTGGATGATACTGGGGTAAATAATGGCACGCTTTATAATTTCACTTTATCGGGTACGAGCTCCAATTTTGTAGTGGGTAGAAATCTCATGGCTAGCACTTCAATTACCAATATTTCCGATACTATTTGTAATGGCGCTGTTTATGTTTTAGGAAGCCAAAATATTACTAGCGCGGGCACTTATACCGAAATCTTCCCTGCCGCCAATGGCTGCGATTCTACCGTTAATTTAAATTTAGCCACGGCTCCAGCTATCAACGTATTGGTTAATGCGAACAAGCCCGATAGCATGTATACCATTAATCAAAATCCAGGAGTTACTTATCAGTGGTACGATTGCGCTACCGGTCAGCATTTCCCTGGTGCTACCCTCTCCTATTTTCAACCGACTTATACAGGCACTTTTGCGGTAATTATTAGCGAATATGGCTGCAGCGACACTTCCTTTTGCATTGCGGGTAATAATGGCAGCGGTGTAGGCTTAGCTAGTTTGGCTTTCACTACGGTAGATGTGTACCCACAACCAGCGGGGAATGAATTGAAAATTGATTTACCTAATGCTTTGGGCATCATGGAACTGGCAGTCTATAACCTTCAGGGTCAATTAATTTACCAAAAGAGTCTATTTTCAGGCACCCAATTGCAATTAAACTGTACTGCTTGGAAAAGCGGTTTATATATTCTTCGCTTAACTTCAGATGAGAAAAGTATAGAGAAGAAGTTGTTAATTCAGCATTAAGACTAAACCCGCAAGAGAAGACTATTTAGCAGGAGTCTATAAAGCCCCTTGTTTTAGGTCCTCAATTATCTGGTCATTAAAAATTTTAACGCCTAGCTGATTCAGGTGATTGTCATCATAAAAATGTACGGTATCATTAAGCTCTAAGACCTTATTATAATTTTTATAATCACCATACTTACGCATGGTTTGATCGAAGTAATTGTTATTTGTATAACTTTGATAAAGTGCCTTAGTAATTGGCGCATATACTAGCTTAAGTTTTGCCCCACTTGCCTTTACAGCATTAATTACAAACTCAAATGATTCAATCTGTTGAGCTGGAAAATAGAAGTCGATACTATCAGTATAAGTTTTCGGCTCATTAAAATATACCATCCTCTCAATATAGCCTCCAGATATATAGGTGTTTTTTTTAAACTTTATGGGCTCAACATAATCATCGTCCATGCCAGTTAAATCTCTAAGCACACTATATAATAAGGTATTGTACACCTTTAGCTGATTAATTTTACTAGCCATTTTTAAGGTTAACCAATCATTTTTATCGTTTGAAACCACATCTAAGCCAGACTCAATACCATCTAGCATGAAAGAGGCTGGATATACCTCATAAATTACCAGTTTCGGATTAAGGCGTTCTAAATAGCGTTCCACCAATAACTGAGTCTGCAAAGGGGTTTGAGCGGCCGAACCTAAATTAAAAGAACTATAACCAGCTTGCGCGAATATCCGATTATCAAAACCACGTGAAGTATGCGATGAACCTAGAAAAACAATATCTACAGCGCTAACCTGCTTGACCTCTTTAAGTCTCGAATTAAGGTAGCCATAAGAGCCCAAGTTATAGTTAATATTGGGCTTTAATAAGGAAGGTGACAAGGATCCCCAAACGAAAACCATAATCACATAAACAATAGAAGCAAATGATAAAAAATAGATGATATGTGTTAGAAATCTTTTCATCTTAAAATCTAAAATAAATGAACTCAGTTTCCGATGTTTTCATAAAGATGCCTATCATAAATAATATAATACTGTAGATCGTCCAACGAACCATGCGATGCTGATTACTTGCCAACTTTGAGATCCCATACTCTCCATGCCTACCAAACCATTCAGTAAACATAAAGCCAATGATCAAAATAAAGGTCATTAAGGCACCCCCTTCTCTCTCAAAAACAGGAATACTAAAAGTGGAGGATGAAAATATTTTTGAAATATATAAAATGGCCTGATCTAAGTCTCTCGCTCTAAAAAATATCCATGCGAAGAGGACTAAAGTGAAATTCAATATCATTTTGAAAGTCTCCTTTAGAGTAGGGAAATTGCTATTCTGAGCAATAACCATTAGGTTAGTTCTATTCCTTTTAGCCAACAATAGTGGTATGAAATAAATGGCATTTAAAGCCCCCCAAATAATAAAAGTCCAATTAGCGCCGTGCCAAAAACCACTGACAATAAAAATGATAAATGTATTGCGAAGCTTACTTACAAAAGAGCCTCTACTTCCCCCTAAAGGGATATATAAATAATCTCTAAACCAAGTAGATAGGGAAATATGCCATCTCCGCCAAAACTCGGCGATATCGCGCGAAAAATAAGGAAACTGAAAGTTCCTACTCAAATTAATACCGAATAAGCGGGAAGCTCCAATGGCGATGTCGGAATAACCAGAGAAATCACCATAAATCTGAAAAGCAAAAAAGAATACTCCTATAAGTAGAGAACTTCCATTATAGTCAGTTGGGTTACTAAAAAACATATGCGCATATTCGGCGCAATTATCTGCTATCACGGTTTTTTTGAAGAAGCCCCACAATATCTGTTTCAAGCCATCGGCTGACTTTTCGTAACTAAACTTTCTCTTTTTATTGAATTGCGGTAATAAATCACTTGCTCTTTCAATGGGGCCCGCTACTAGTTGAGGGAAAAAGCAGACAAAAGCAGAAAAGGCAACGAAATCCGAAGTTGGCTCCATTTTCCTCTTGTATACATCAATGGAATAACTAAGTGTTTGAAAAGTATAAAAACTAATGCCAACTGGTAGAATAATATTCAATGAACCACCGTGAATTTCAGTACCAAATAAGGAAAATGCCTGAATAAAGTTTTCGACGAAGAAATTATAATACTTGAAAAAGCCCAAAGAGCCTAGATTAGCGATAATACTGATCCACAGGTAATACTTTCTCTTTTTTGAATTTTGCTCTTGACCTAATTTTTTGCCAATAAAAAAATCCAAACCAGTACTAAATATTATTAGAAATAGGAAGCGCCAGTCCCACCATCCATAGAAAAAATAACTAGAGGCAACTACTAATAGATTCTGTTGCCTAATGCTTCCTTTAAAAAGAAACCAATACAACAAGAATACAATTGGGAAGAAAATTGCAAAATCTAAGGAATTGAAAAGCATAAACAGTGTTTAGCTCCTACACTAACTTATTACAAATTAATTCTTTCTTTGCAATTGAGTATAGTTAGGATCACGATTTCAGGTTGCGTCAAAGCTAAGACAAAATATCAACAATTATAACTAATCCTTGTGCTTAAAAAGCAAACATTTGATCCTCAATATTTTTAATATTAAAGATCAAATGTTTGCTTTACTTTTCCTAAGCCTAATTTCTATTTCAAATGATAACGAAAGCTTTAACTAATTTTTTATTCAAGCCGAATTCTCGGTTAGTGCTTTAAAACTTTCTTCCCGTTTGCTTGGAAGTCCTGAAAATATAATCTTCTGCCTTGAGAGATTTGGCCTGCTTAAACCATGAGCTATAGCTCGGTTCTTTCGGCAAACTTAAATCGACCTTCGATAAATAGTAAGCCGGCAAACCAGGATATACATGGTGCGCTTCATGCAGATTGAAATTGAAAAGAACGTATTCTTCCAGCCAGCGATAGGTATAGAAACTACGCGTGAAAGGCACTTGATCTTTGTAAGCCACAGGACGTACTTCTTGGCCCTCAGAAATTGGAATTTCCACATGCGAATGTTGGGTAAGGATGATTAGCTCCTTCCAAATAAAACTCAGTATAAAAGCAGGCAATAAATAAAGTACTATAAAGTCCCAGAAAAAATAAAATAGCAAAGCATACGCTAGAAAATAGCCTATTATATTCAGCTTAGCCTTGTTATAGCGAGATTTATTAAGATGGCGTTTTATCTTACTAATATTCCAATAATTACTAAGCATATAAGCCAGGTAAAAAATAGGAATATATAAGTACCAGGCGATATTGGCCACAACACGCATAAGGGGGGCCTTAGATGGTTCAACTGTTTTTTCAGTAGTTGGATCTTTATCGCGCCAGCCCGTCCAACGATGATGCAAATTGTGCATATGCTGCCAAGAGTAAAAAGGAATCATCGTTAAAAAACCGAATAAATTCCCAAAAACCTGGTTCAATCGTCTCGTTTTAAAAAAATTAAGATGACCGCATTCATGCAGTAAAATGAAGCATTGGGTAAGAAAAAAAGAAAGCAATAATTGCCCACTGAGATAAAGCATCCAATGGTCTTGTAAAGACAAGCCCATAGCCAATACAGCTAAAGCAAATGGCAATAGCAAAGTGCGAAAAGCCATGCGATTAGATGCTTGGTAGGTGGAAATGTTATGCTTGCTCGCCATAGAAATTAGTCTTCAATTTTTTCACAAACCACAGTTTGCATCGATAGGTTTAGGTATTTCTGGAAGATTAAAATGGGCGATAAAAGTAACTGCCCCAGGAAGTAAGGAAAGATAATGCGATTTAGATTAAGTCCCTTCCCGATAAGCTTGAAATAAGACCCCGCAAAAATGTAAAAATAAGGGGGAAAAGCCCCGTAGGCTCGATATTTTAATACGCGAAAGCCATTCTTCTCCATCATCGCAATAAACTGTTTTTTATCGAATAAAACCGTGTGTTGCGGGGCTTGTACGCCGGGCCACTTTGCCCCAAAAAGCTTAAAAGTGAAAGAATCTAGGCGGGGTACCTCAACGATTAGCTTACCGTCTTTTTTTAAAACCTTTTTGGCCATTTGCAGCGATTGATTAGGGTCATAACAATGCTCTAGATAATGCCACATACTAAGGCAATCGTAGCGCTCTGCCGCAATATCCTGCTCATAAAAAAGTCCATTATAAAACTCAATCTTATCGAAATTGGGATATTCCAATCCTTCTTTAAAATCAACGCCGCTAATCTGAGCTCCGTATTTATCATGAAGATGCAAGAGAAAGGTTCCCACGGCGCAGCCCACATCCATTATTTCCGTTTTTTCATTTAGCTCTACATGTTGGGCCACAATCTTATCCTTTTCTCTATCGTGCTTGTTCATGGCCCATTCGTAAAGAGGAGTTAATACACCCCAGTTTTTCTTCTTGCGGTGAGCAATGTATTCGCCGTCGTAAAAGTCCTTAATCTGATCGGGCGCAATACGGGGGTTTTGGTAAACCATTCCGCAGGATTGGCATTTCACATATTGAAACTCCCCTTCTTTTGCAGTAAGATCTTCCTCCCCTTTTAGGTAAAAATCATAAGAATCTGCTCCGCAGCCATAGCAATTCACTTTTTGAAAGTGATAGCTCTTGGGGTTTACTAAGGGCTTTATAAATAGGTTGTTCATGTGAAAAATTGACAGTTAAGAAAATAACTTAAAGGGTAATAGAGCAAAGGGATATAGGGTCGGAAATTACTCTTCCTAAAAATGAAAAGAAAAAAGATCAAGCCCAGGATATAAAAAAGGTTGAAGGGATTTTGGTTGGGTGGGAAAATTAAAAATCCAGCAATGAAAAGATTAATCAGTGCCCAAATAAACTGAGACTTCTTTTTACTCTCTAGTTGCTCATGCGCTTTCATTAAGAAGAAGCTTGAGATAGCCAGAAGCCCGGGCAAAATAGCGACTGGCCAATTAAAAAGGCAGCCTAAAAGAATCGGATATTTCAACAAAGGAATCAGGGCAATTAGCTTTGCTCTGCTACTCAATAATACATAAGCTAAACTAGAACTGAGTAGCAAAGCACTCAGGTAGATGAAGTCCCATCTAGCCTGACTGACAATAATAAATACGAGATAGAGAGCAACGCTAATAAGCAGTAGCTTTAAAAAGCGTGGATAATTCTCGGGACTGAGATAAGTTCTTTCGGGATGTTCTTTGCGATCCAAATAAACTGAACCAGCATCATCGAGGAGGCGAAATACAAGAAAGGAAGTAAATAAAAAGAATACATTAGAGAGATAGACAAACCAATGCGAACTCTCCTTATCGAAAAGGGCAAATAATGCCGCCAGTGCAAAAAAGGACCAAGGCCTTAAACGAGTATGTAAATAAGCTTTTATCAACTTAACTTTTGAATTTTACCAGAATCACCGTCCAAAATCACCTCATCACCATCTTTAAACTCTTGACAAATACCTTCAATGCCTATTACCGCTGGAATTCCAAATTCGCGGGCGACAATGGCACCATGCGATAAGGCCCCACCGCGCTCTACAATTAAGCCGCCAATTATGGGAAAGACCATGGCCCAGCCCGGATCGGTTTGCTTGGTTATTAGAATATCCCCTTTCTCTAGTTTGTCACCTTCAAAAACCGAATCCAATACTTTTACACGACCTTTGATACGGCCGCCGCTGGCTGCTAAGCCGCTAAACTCTTTTGCTCCAGTTACCAGACTCACTTCTGGGCTCACCTTATCGGGACGTTCACCAAATTTGGTCCGAAAGTTCTGGGGGAACTCTTTTTCCGACTCTACCTGAAACGCTTCTTTGCGCGCATCTAGCCACGACTGATGCTGAAAGCTTTCTGAGGCTGATAACATTTCCCCTATTTCTTTATAACTGAGGTAAAAGATATCATCTACTGCCGCTAATCTCCCTTTTTCTACCTCTTCTTTAGCCAGAGCCCGCAACAATACTTTAAACTTATAATACATTTCCGCCTGCTTGTAACGTACCCTTTCGCGAGAGGCAATAGCCTGTTTACACAGTTTAGAAACCAGATACAGCTGCGCTAACTCCCAGAGGCTAAGGGGAAAAAGAATATGTCTTTTCTTAATTATCTTCCAACTGAAACGACGCAGAGCCTGCCTCCTCACCTTTTGTTTTTCGGCAATTACTATGCGCGGGTCTTGCGCTGTATTGCGCATATAACTCTGTAATAGTTCCACGAACTTGGCGGGTTGCTCGATGTAGTTCTCGGTAAAAAACATCAACTCACCCGAACAACGGAAGCCCCATTCTTTTAAATACTGATCGAATTTAATTTTTATTGACCGCCAAGCCTGCTCCTCTTCCAATAGCAGCAATATCTCCGAGGCTCGCTTGGTTGTAAAAGCCGCTTTCGCAGATGGGTTCTTATCTATTTCCTCTACAATATCCCAAATGGCATTAAGGGGTTCACTGCTAATTAAACCAGGAATTGCTTGAATGAGTGTATTGTGCATACCAATACTTTCGCTACCGTAAAACTTTTGACTGATTTTAGCCAAGAGCTTATAATGAATCATCGAAAAGAAATCCGCTAAGCTCGCATGGTACCACTGATTGAAACGTAAATCTAAAAACTGATAGAATAGTCTACTTAATTCCTCTTTTCCGCGAGCTACGTCCACTTGCTTGGAGAAATTAGAAACTTTGGTTTCAATATTCTGAACGTGCTTTTCCAAACTAAAATTTAGACGCAGAATACTCAAAACTATTACTAGTATAGAGCTGCTTTTGGCGTTTTCGTTGCTGCCTGCATCTTTGTTCGTATAGCCTACAAACTGATTAAAGGCATCTTTAAAATAATGGTTTAAAAAAGATGAGGCGAGTATATTATGAATGCTCGTCATGTTATAATAAATCCTATTCCCCCAGATGCCAACCGTATTGGCAAAATCATATTCTAAGGCCCGAATGGTTTCTGCATTAATTTTTAGCAAAAAGGCAATATTCTTAAAATAGTGATAATAGCTATCGCGCGCTATGGAGTATAAAAGCGGCGAGATGGGATTAGGGTAATTTTCATTGAGGTTGGTATTGCTCCAAAAAACCGTAGACTTACTCTCTACCGTTATGGGCCGGGCTTGTACAAAGTAAATTTCATCGCCTTTAGCCACCCATTCAATATCTAAATCACAGCCATAAAAGTCTTTTAACTTATGGCATTGCTCTACTAAAGCTTGCGCATTAAAAGGAAGCTCGAGCGAAGGTTTTTCACCCTGGCTGAGACTAAAGTTCTTAGGGGTAACTTGTCCCGAAACAAGCTGCTCTCCAGCACCTCGGACGTACTCAGTGTAGAGTCTATCCTTATCATTAGGATCTTGCGTAAAGCTTACACCAGCATAGTCGGCTTCCACAAAATTTTGAATTACTACCCCCATCTCCGCCAAACGGTGACCTGCAATCTCTTGATAAGCGAGAACGCGCTCATTTTCTATTCCCGCCCAACATCTTTTAATGGTTTCTAGCAGAAGCTCCAACTTATTTTCCACCACAAAAGAATCAAGCTGGCCCGCAAAAGAATGACTTTCGGAATCCTCTCCGATGGCCGAGCTTCGCACTATTAATTTAGGACTCTTAAGTTTTTCCAGGGCCTGGGTAAACTCCGCCAAGAAATCGGCTGGAAACTTAGTCTCACTCTTATAGTAATTAAAGAGCGACTTATTTATAACCAAAGCCTCAGGTACCGCTACCCCAAATTCCTTCAGTCGAGATAAGCTAGCTGCCTTCCCTCCTACAAGCTTCGAGTCTAAAGGATAATTTAAGTTTTGTAGATACACTAAAAGGACTTTTTCAATTTAAGGGAATAAAGCAAATAGGAAAGGCTAAGACTGATGAGCAAGGAGATTAAAAACAAGTAAATACTAGCGCTAAAGCTGATAAGATCCAGGCTATAATAAAAGAGAATCATAAGGATGAGAGAGTCGCTTTTATCAACGAAAATTTGCAGAACCCGATACTTCTTAGAGTGTTCTCCATTGGCAATGCCGAGCCTGCGTTTAATATAGGAGTTAGGTAACTCCGCTAGCAAGTAAGCTAAGCCAAAGCCAAGACCGGCCGCTATATCGTATATGATATCATCTAAAAAAGGCCCTTTCCAAAAGCTGAAAATTGCCAGAAAAAAGGCCGCCAAAAGAGGTAAAACGATAAAACCCCGCAAAGTTTTATTTTGCCCTAAAGCTTGCGGTGCTAAAGGAATACTTAAAAAGGATAGGTAATCTTTTTTGACCAATATCATATGTCCCACATTTGCGAAAATCATGGGTAGAATAAAGAAATATAGATGTTGGCTCCAATTACTCATCCTAAAGGTTTTTGATGTTTTGCAGCATTTTAAATGACTGTCTAAAAACTCTTTCGATAAAGGGATAATTGACCAAGGTGCTTCCGGCGAGGTAGAAGCAAGCGCGAGTAATTAAAAACTCATCTCCCGCCAATTTAAAATCATGCAAATAGTCTGACCAAGAATAATGATCATTAAGTTCTTGCAATAAAGTCCAATGCATGCGCAGCAAAGTCTCTAATTGCTCGAATCTAAAATCAGGCTCTAAAACAAATGCTAAAAACTCAAAAATATCACGTTGTGGTATGTTTAAAATAGCCAGCTCCCAATCGTAGATACAAGGGCGCTCATCGCTGCGCAGTGCTACGTTACGGGGATTAAAATCATTATGAATTAAAGTCTTAGTGGCAATTGGTTGTAAACCATTTCGCTTCCAACCATCTAATACCTCAACAAGATAATCGAAGTATGGGTCTAATTCTAAGTAGTCGTAATCAACTCGATTGATGGCAATAAACTCTCTGTATAACCCTTCTGCGTAAACGGGATTATGCTCACTAAGCGAAGGAATAGCCGCTCGGTTTTCAATATTCATAAAATGACTATGCACCAAATGTATCGCTTTGATTACCGCCACTATTGAAGAATTATTCCACAATGCTGGATTATTCTCCGCGTTAATCAGGGTCATCTCATCTGCTGCCAAGCGCTCCATAAAAAAGAGATGAATTTCTCTTTCATCATCATGCAAATCGCCGTAATACTGGGGTATAAAAGGATATTTGAGAGCCTCAAGGGCAGTGTAAATTTCGCTTTCCAGCAGATGCGTGCTATTGTATTCTAGTTTTTCCTTATGCTTAAGCAGACTATCGGCTAATTGAGAGTTTAGGTTACTGGCCATAAAATGCAAACCATCCACAACTTCTGATCCTAATGCCTTGCTTTTGGTAAGAACCTTAAGCCTTTGACCATTCACCAAATTCAAATCGACCGGCATGAAACCGATTAGCTTTTTACTGGCCTTTGCGGCTAGATCAGTTAAAATGCCATTATCAAGCTTATCTTCTTCCTGAGGGCAAATGGACTCCAATTCGGCTGGCAAATTCCGCAGGTTAGCACGAAAAAAAGCCTCATTTAAATCGGAGTGTAAGAGCCATTTGACGGGTTTATTTCTACCTAACTTTTGATGGGCACGAGCAAATTGACCGCTTGCAATAGCAGCATGGGTTGACAATTCAAGCGAAAGCGCAAAACCCGCAATGAGCTTGGCAAAACGCTGTACTTTCCCTTTGCCCTTACAGCCCATTAATTCTAAAATTTTAGCAGGCGTATTAAAATGAGTGCCGCCGCCAACTGTGCCCACCACTAAGGTGGGAAGGGATAAGGAAGCGTAGAGTCCTCCGTCGGTTTTTTCTAATTGAAAAATTGCAGTCGATGATTCGTGAATACTCGCTAAATCTTGACCGGTGGAAGCAAATATTCCCGCAATGGCATTGGCCACATTGATATTGTAACCAATCATGCCGTCTATCCTGCTAATGGCCATGGAATTATTAAAGGATTTAGCCATGTCCTCTGCCGTGGTTCTTAAGGTTTTCTCAATAACCTCATCGCTTAAAAAACACTCGCTGATTACACTTGTCCCCCTCCCGTTTTGCATCGCGTAGTAAGACACTTTTTTATCGGAAGAACCATTGCCATCGATAACAAAAGATTCAATTTCTATGTTGGTCTCTGCGAGAAAATTATCCTGAATCCAAAGACAAGCATGCCAAGTACAAGAGGTGGTCATATTCTGTCCCGCCGCGTCGCTCGTTTGATAAATGAATTTTAGATGGACCACCTTACCTACGATGACATTCTTAATTTCACTTAATTCTGCATGATTGGAATGTTTCTTTGTAAGCTCTTTGATTTTACTAAAATTCTGATCTATCCAGTTCTTAAAAGTAATGGATTGATCTAGAGAGTTTAAAACAAAACTAGGGGCTCTCAGCATTTTTTGATGGACCACATGCGCCTTAAATCCGCCACACTGACTAATCGCTTTAGCCCCACGGTTCATGCTTGCCACCAAGGCTCCTTCCGTTGTTCCAATTGCACTATGAACCCATTCTGCTTCCCCAGAGCCAGATTGAAATAATAGTGGCCCTACCAATCCCATTGGAATTTCTATGGTGCCGATATAGCTTTCGATATTGTTTTGTACTTGGCTTAAGGCTATTGCCCGTGAATCGATATGAGGACCAATCTCACTTACCAAAGTATTAAGGTAATCTCGTCGTAAATTAAAAGCACTCTGACTATTTAATCCTCGGCCCGGAGCCTGAAAATAATCTTTCTTCATTGGGTTGGGTCATTCGGGTTTAACTGGTTAAAACGATTTACATAAACCGCTCTAATATTCTCAATATGACTCTCCAAATTTTCTAGTTGCCAGTCACTTGTGTCAACGGTTTGCAAGATTTCCAATTTTAAAACACCGCCCTTGGCATTTTTTAGCTTGGTGGTTACAATGTCCCCAGGCATATGAATATAGAGCAGAACAAGGTTGCGCTTTGCCGCCATAGCCAGATGAAAAACTCCGCGGTTAAATGGCGCGATAGCATGGCGATGCGGATGAACCCCTTCGGCCGAACCAAACATTGATAGGTGCGAATTATTCTGGAGGAAGCGACTTGTTCTTTTAAAAAAACTTAATCTTCTTTTACGATGATGCTGCTGCGGAATATAATGCCCTCCTACTCCTTTCACCGAAAAAATAATGGGCAGGTATTTTAGGGTTTTCTCCGAAACTAAGTAGCGGACATTCGGCAGGCCTAAAGCGGTGAGAAGAAATATATCGAGATTAGAATTATGGTTGAAGGTGTAGAATACGGGGTCTCTAGGAAACTCCTCCCGCCTAGGAATGTGCGCCCGATACCCCATAAGGCGCAGAATAAAAATAGAAACATGATTAAAATAGTGCTGTGTTAAAAAATTTCGGGCGTAACCGAAACTGAGGAGTACTATGCTTAAGCCAATTGTACCCGAGATAAATATGGTTAGAAGGGCAATTAACCAACGGTAAATTAAAATGAGTATTTTCAATAGGTATGGGTCTTTGTCTAGTTGCGTTTGTAGCTTATTGAGTAATAAAGAAAGTTCTGCCCTTTACCCTCTTGATTAAGGATCTTTGATAGGGTAAAGTATTTGATTAAGGCTAAAGATACATTATTAAGCCCATTAATTTTTGCTATAAACTCCTTGCCTCTATCAATTATAGTGGCTTTCACTTCCGTAGATGCGAACAGTCAGCTCATGATGAATTTAATTAGAAAGTAAAGACCCAAGCTAAGACCCAACAAAAAAAGCCCCGGTTTCCCCGAGGCTTTCATTTCTATTCTAAGATTACAATTCCAGTTTAACTAGGCATTCATTTTCGCAAGGCTTTCTTCCAAAGCTTTGATTTTTGCTTCTGCGTCGGCTTGCTTTTCTTTCTCTTTGTTTACCACTACCTCGGGGGCGCTGTTTACAAAGCGCTCATTGGAAAGTTTCTTTTCTACCGATTTCAAAAAGCCTTGTAAATAATTCAGTTCTTTTTCAATTCTTGCCTTTTCTGCTTCTAAATCAATCTGATCGCCAGCGGGTACAAAGAACTCGTATTTACCAGCTAAGAAACTGAAACCAATTTCTTCTTGCACTTCTTTCAATTCTACCTTAGCTAAATTGCCCAGCTTAATTAAAAGTGGTTTTAATTCTTCGCTTACCGCTTCCGCAGATGGGATATAAAGATCCAGTTGTTCTTTCTTGGCAATATTCTTCTCTGCTCGCAAATTGCGGATACCATTTACCACGGCTAGCATTTGATCAAAATCTTTCAAGTAATTCTCATCTACCGTTTGAGTGGCCGGCCAGGGCGTCTTACTTACGCTATCGCCCGCACTGCGCTCTCTGAGGTTATGCCAAATTTCTTCGGTAATAAAAGGCATGAAAGGATGTAAAACCGCTAATAAGTCTTCGAAGAAAGTAATGGTCTGATTGTATACCGCACGCGAAATTGGCGCTCCGTATGCGGGTTTAATTGCCTCTAAATACCAATTACAGAAATCATCCCAAACCCACTTATAGCTTATCATTAAGGCTTCCGAAATTCGATAGGAATCGAAGCTCTTCTCTAATTTATCAAGGGTTTCTAATTTCTTTTCGGCAAACCAGCACATGGCGGAAATTGAGGCCGCATCGGGTGCTTCGTCGCTGATCTCCCACATTTTCACCAGCTTTTGGGCGTTCCATACTTTATTGGCAAAGTTTCGACCTTGTTCGCATAATTCCTCATCAAAAGGTAAATCGTTACCCGCGGGTGAAGTCAATAACATACCCACGCGCACACCATCGGTTGAGTATTGCTCCATTAAACCGATTGGGTCGGGTGAATTACCAAGCGACTTCGACATTTTACGCCCTTGCTTATCGCGTACGATACCGGTTAAATAGACATTACTAAAGGGTTTCACCCCGCGGTTTTCATAGCCGATAATAATCATACGTGCTACCCAAAAGAATAAAATCTCGGGGGCCGTTACCAAGTCCTGGGTGGGATAATAGTAATTGATTTCCTCGTTTTCGGGTTCTAAAATGCCGTTGAAAACCGATAGCGGCCAGAGCCAAGAAGAGAACCAAGTGTCTAATACATCGGGCTCCTGCTCTAAATCGGCCATCGTTAAACTGGCGTCTTTAGCCTGTGCTTTGGCAAGGGCCTCATCTGCCGTAAGAGCGACTACTATATTAGTACGATCGCCTTTGATATACCAAGCCGGAATTTGATGTCCCCACCAAAGCTGACGCGAGATATTCCAGTCGATTACATTTTCCATCCAGTGACGGTAGGTATTCTTAAACTTTTCGGGAATAAGCTTTACTTCTGCATCGTCGGCCATTACGGCTTTTAAGGCAGGCTGAGCTAAATCCTTCATCTTCAAATACCACTGATCCGAAAGTTTAGGTTCGATTACCGCGCCTGTTCTTTCGCTGGTACCTACTTTATTAGTATAGTCTTCCGCCTTAGCGAGAAAACCTTTTTCTTCTAATTCCTTAGCAATGGCCTTACGCACCACAAAGCGATCTTGCCCTTGGTAATGCAAGCCATGCTGATTCAATTTACCATCATCATCAAGCACATCAATAACTTCTAGATTGTGCTTTTTCCCGATGGTATAATCGTTAATATCGTGAGCAGGTGTGATTTTCAAACAGCCTGTTCCAAATTCCAAGTCCACATACTCGTCGGCAATAATGGGGATTTCCCTTCCGCAGATGGGTACGATTACGGTTTTCCCGATAAGATGAGTATAGCGTTCATCGGCAGGATTCACGCAAATAGCCACGTCACCTAGAATGGTTTCTGGACGAGTTGTCGCTACCGTTAAATTACCACTACCATCGCTAAGTGGGTAGTTGATATGATATAGTTTTCCGTTTACTTCCTTGTAAATCACCTCTTCATCGGAAAGGGTCGTTTTAGCACTTGGATCCCAGTTTACCATGCGGTAACCACGGTAGATCAAGCCTTTTTCATACAGATCTACAAAAGTTTTTAAAACCGATTCGCTGCGGGTTTCGTCCATAGTAAAGGCCTCACGATCCCAGTCGAAAGAACAGCCCAGTTTTTTCAGCTGTTGCTGAATGATGCCGCCGTGCTTATGCGTCCATTCCCAAGCGTGCTCCAAAAAAGCTTCACGACCAATTTCAAATTTGTCGATTCCCTCTTCTTTGAGCTTGTTTACCACCTTTGCCTCAGTGGCAATAGAGGCGTGATCGGTACCAGGTACCCAGCAAGCATTAAAACCACGCATACGAGCGCGACGGATAATTACATCCTGTAAAGTATTGTTTAGCATATGCCCCATGTGCAAGACGCCGGTAACATTGGGTGGTGGCATTACTATGGTATATGCCTCACGCTCATCGGGTTTCGACTGGAAAAACTTCTGATCCAGCCAGTACTTATACCATTTATCCTCGGCTGTTAGGTGATCAAATTTGGGAGATATGCTCATGAAAAATAATTTATTGCGCTTTTTTAACAAGGTGGGCAAAGTTAATATTTAGGTCAGAGGCTGGTAATTTTTCTTTGGTATAATTTTCGCAAGCTAATCGGTTGTGATAAAACAGTATTTTACACTAATTTTGGAACTCTAATTAAAGAACAATTATGAAACAAGTGATCACTATCTTGGCAGTGGCCATTTTTGGATTTGGTGCCATGGCACAAGAAAAGAAAGCCGAAAATCCCAATGCTCCCACCATTAGCTTCGAATCAGAAGTAGTAGATTATGGCAGCATTGAAAAAGGTGCAAATGGTGAAAGGGAATTCAAATTTACCAACGAAGGAAAAGAGCCCTTAATTATTACCAATGCGAAAGGATCTTGCGGTTGCACGGTTCCTAGTTGGCCAAAAGAGCCTATTGCACCAGGAGCATCTGCAGTAATTAAAGTTAAGTACGACACCCAGCGTGTTGGACCTATCAACAAAAGTGTAACGGTAAATTCCAATGCTGCTACTCCAGTAAAAGTACTTCGAATCAAAGGTCAAGTTAAAAAGCCTGAGCAAGTGAAAACTACTCCAGAAAAAGAGCCCAGCTCTTTAATGGCGAAGTAAAATTTTCCACAAGAATGAAAAAAGCGATTGTCTGAAAAGGCAGTCGCTTTTTTTTTGCCATTTTAGTTTCATTCCGTGGGGTTTGAAGTTGGGATTCCCAAAAATTGGATTCAATTAGAGAGTACATCTCCAATCTCAAAGTGCCAGCGGTCTCAACGAAACCATCCCGGAATCTATTTACATCTGCTGCCAAAGTCCCAGCGGGACGACATCTTGATAGAAATCAATAATTAATGATAAACCAAGCGCCGTAGGTGCGACATCTCGATAAAAACCATTTGACCTTGGTAGCCTCAAGCATCGGGTTTTAAACACACGGATGAACGCAGATTTAGCGGATGGAAACAGATCTATGCGCGTTATTAATGCTCATTCTTTATACCCTACGGTGAAGCCAATCTCTAATCAGAAAACAAATAGTTCTAATATTAAAGAGCTCTCGCGGGTTCAAAACCATTGAATTTCCCTCTCCGCCAAGCTCTTTTTCCTATCGAATTACCACCGAATTACCATTCTCACCTTCAAAAGCACCAAGGCCTAATATCTCTTCATAAATTTCCTCGCTCAATCCTAAGCTTCTGCTACCTTTGCCGCTTAAATTTTGAATATTTAGAATATGCCAGCTATATCTCTTAAGGGTCAAACCATGCCCGAATCTCCTATCCGTAAATTAGCACCCTTTGCAGAGGCCGCTAAATTTCAAGGCAAGGAAGTATTTCATTTAAACATTGGTCAACCCGATATTCTAACACCGCCGCAAGCGATTCGTGCGGTAAAAGAAGCCGACCTTAGTATCTTAGAATATAGCCCTTCGGAAGGATTTAGCAGCTATCGCAAAGCCTTGGCCGCTTATTATGCCAAGCATGATATTAACATTACCGAAAATGATCTTATCGTTACCACTGGTGGATCCGAGGCCATACTTTTTGCCTTAAGCGCGATTACCGATCCGGGCGATGAAATTATTATCCCCGAACCCTTCTATGCCAATTACAATGGCTTTGGCATTAGTGCTGGTGCGCATGTTGTGCCCGTAACTTCGCAAATAGAAGACGGTTTTGCCCTACCTCCTATCGAATCGTTTGAGGAACTAATTACACCGCTTACCAAGGCGATTATGATTTGTAATCCTGGTAACCCAACGGGGTATTTATACAGCCCAGAGGAACTAGATAAATTGCGCGCGCTCGTTTTAAAACACGACCTATATCTTATTGCAGATGAAGTGTACCGCGAGTTTGCCTATGATGATGCCCAGCATTATTCCATCCTTAATTTAGAGGGTTTAGAAGAGAATGCAATTGTTATCGATTCGGTTTCCAAACGTTACAGCATGTGTGGCGCTCGTATTGGCTGCATGATTACCCGCAACAGTAATCTTATGGCTACCGTATTAAAGTTTGCCCAAGCGCGTTTAAGCCCGCCCACCATGGCACAAATAGCCGCCGAAGCAGCCTTGAATACACCCGAAAGCTATTACGAAGATGTAAAAAAAGAATACCAAGAACGTCGCGATATTTTAGTAGACGGCCTTAATGCGATTGAAGGAGTTGTTTGCCCCAAGCCCAAAGGCGCTTTTTACGCGATGGTGCAATTGCCAGTTGATAGCGCTGAGCGTTTTTCACAGTGGCTTTTATCGGCTTTCGAGCACGAAGGGAAAACCTTAATGGTTGCTCCCGCCGAAGGTTTCTATTCCACCCCAGGCATGGGATTAAATCAAGTGCGTATGGCCTACGTTTTAGAAAAAGATAAACTAAAGAAATGTGTCGAGCTCCTCGAAAAAGCATTGGCAGTATATCCGGGAACTCATTTCGACAGCCATGCCTAAAATTGAAGAAAGGGTAAACCTAAAAGCATATAATACTTTTGGCCTTGCGGCAGAAGCGCGCTATTTCTTTCGTTTACAAAAACAGGAAGATATTACTTGGCTCGTGGAGCAGGAAACCTTTAAATCGCAACCTACCCTTTGGTTAGGAGGCGGTAGCAATATGTTGCTTACGCAAGATTTCCCCGGACTGGTTATAAAGGTAGAACTACTGGGCACCCACTTAGAAGTCCTTTCGGAAGATGAGGCCCTTTTTAGTGCCTTTGCGGGCGAAAATTGGCATCACTTTGTTTTAAAAAGTTTAGAAAAGAATTTAGGTGGTTTAGAAAATCTCAGTCTCATTCCTGGTAATGTGGGTAGCTCACCCATCCAAAATATAGGTGCTTATGGAGTAGAGATTAAAGATCATGTGGAATGGGTGGATGCCTTCGACCTAAAGGATAGGATAATTCGTCGCTTCTCGGCGGCCGAATGTGAGTTTGCTTACCGCGATTCACTTTTCAAATCGAAGGAAAAAGGTCGCTATGTTATTTTACAAGTAAGCTTTCGCTTGACGCGCAGGAACCACAAATTACGCGTGGATTATGGCGCTATTCGTTCGCAATTAGTAGCGCGAAATGTCCAGCCCAGTATTCACAGCATTTCCGAAGCGGTTATAGCCATTCGTAGCAGTAAATTACCTGATCCGGCCCAAATTGGTAATTCGGGTAGCTTCTTCAAAAACCCGGTAATAAGCGAAGAGCATTACCTTCAGCTAAAAGCTGAATTTCCCGAAATCGTCGCCTTCCCTGCCGGAGAAAAGAAAATGAAGCTTGCCGCCGGTTGGCTGATTGAAAAAGCGGGTTGGAAAGGATTTCGAAAAGGGGATGCCGGAGTGCACAACAAACAGGCCTTAGTGCTTGTTAATTATGGAGAAGCAAAGGGTGAGGAAATAAAGTCTTTGGCAGAAGATATTCTCCATTCGATATATACTACCTTTGCCGTTCGCTTAGATATAGAAGTTAATATTATATAATTACTATGGCAGTATTCTTAGTAGCAGCAGCACTTTTAGGACTTGGCTTCGCAGGAATCGCAATTAAAATTTGGGCTAAAAAAGACGGCGAATTTAGTGGTACTTGTGCTAGTAATAGTCCCTTCTTAAACGAAGAGGGAGAGTCTTGCTCTTTCTGTGGTGCATCCCCTGAAGACAAGTGTAAGAAAGAAGATAAAAGCAATCCTCAGATTTCCACCAGCGGGATTTAATTCACCAACATCTTAGCAAAACCAGGACTTTGGTAAACCTGCCAATTTCCTTCTTTATCGCTAAAAATTAAATAGGCTTCTAAGTCTTGATTTTGCTCCAGATACTTTATGGACTTTTCTAAACCCATGGCCATAAAAGCAGTGGCATAAGCGTCGGCGGTGCTTGCTTTAGCCGCCACTACCGAAGCACTTAATAATCTATTTTTGGCAGGCCAGCCCGTTTTGGTATCAATGGTGTGGGAATAGCGCATCCCGCTAAGGCTATCTACCCAAAACTTGCGGTAATTACCCGAAGTGGCTAAGGCAGCACTATCTAAAGCCAAAATAAACTGAAAGCGATCTTGCTGATCAATTTCTTCTGTGGGTTTATCAACGCCAATCCGCCATTTCTTGCCCTGGTAATTTTCACCTAAACAACGAACCTCCCCGCCTACTTCAACCATATAGTTGCGAATGCCTTCTTGCTCTAAATATTCCGCTAATAAATCAACCGTATAGCCTTGAGCAATGGCATTAAAATCGAGGCTCATGCCGCGCGGAAGCTTAAGTGATGATGATTGATATTTCAATTTATCAAAGCCTGTAAAACTTAAAATACTATCTACTGAAGCCGTATCCTTATTAGTATTCGCTTGCGGACCAAAGCCCCAAAATTGTACTAAAGGAGCGATAGTAGGATCGAAATAGCCCTTGCTATTAACATATACTTCTTTGGACTGATCGAGCATTTCTCTTAAATGCGCATCTATGGAAATACCTGCCCCTGCATTGAGCTGAGAAATAAGCGATTTCGGGTCGTAGGTGCTTAGCGACTTATCCACCGATTTTAAAATGCTATCAATGGCTTGACTGCGGTCTTTAGCTTCTCCTTTAAAAAGATAGGAAATGTGAAAAGTGGTTCCTTGGGCGTAACCATTATAGCTCTCTTCTTGTAGTGCCTTGTTATCAGAGCAAGACCAAAGTAAAAAAGTAAGAGATATAAAAAGTAAACGCTGCATAACTTAAATTTTCGGCGAAGGTAAAACATCCTTCGCGCTATTTCTATAACTGTGTTTTTGATGCACAATTTTTTAAAAAGATAGACTTAAAGCGTCTTATTGACAAGTTTAAAAAAGCGCTGTTTAATAGTTTTGAAATAAATACCTTTGCCGCGTTTTTAAACCCTCTCAATTAACAAACAATGGCTAACAACCACAACTACGAAGCGACTGTTGCTCAGCGCATCGCACAAGAGAAAGCGGCCGTTCGCTTTATCAAAAACATTAATGATCTTCACCTCGACAAGGGCATTGAAACGGTTTTATTCCGTAACACCCTAATCGACCAACGCCCTAGTGAAGTATTAAACTTACACGAATACGCCCGTCAAATTGTTGGTCAGGATATTACCATTGAAGATACCGTGGCTCTTTTAGACGAAATGGTACAAATGGAATTAGCACCCGCCCGTATGGATATTGGCCGTATTGCTAGCGAATGGCTTAACGAAAAAGAGAATTTCGATAACATTAGCGCTTTTTTAAACAGCAAATTAGCTGATTTTATTGGGGCCGAAAACATGAGCAGCACTACTCCTAAAGACGTTGTTCTTTATGGTTTTGGTAGAATCGGCCGCTTAGTCGCACGCGAATTAATGGCCCAAGAAGGTAAAGGCGAGCAATTGCGTTTACGCGCAGTAGTTTCTAGAAAGGAAACAGCCGAAAGTCTTGAAAAACGCGCTTCCCTATTAAGAGTTGATTCGGTACACGGTACTTTCCCTGGAACGGTAATCGCCGACCCAGAAACTATGTCACTTATTATTAATGGCCGTCGCGTACAGTTTATTTCTGCCAATGCGCCTGAGGATATCGATTATACTTCGTATGGCATTAACGATGCTTTAATCATTGATAACACCGGTGCTTTCCGCGATAACGTTGCTTTAGCGCGTCACCTAAAAGCGAAAGGTGCTTCTAAAGTTTTATTAACCGCGCCTGGTAAAGGAGTTCCCAATATTGTTCACGGTGTAAACCAAACCGATCACGATCCTAAAACGGTAGATATGTTTTCGGCGGCAAGCTGCACTACAAACGCCATTACACCAGTATTAAAAGTTATTGAAGATAATTTTGGAGTAGAGCGCGGTCATATTGAAACCGTTCACGCCTACACGAACGACCAGAATTTAGTAGATAACATGCACAGCAAATACCGTAGAGGTCGCGCCGCAGGTTTAAATATGGTGATTACCGAAACTGGTGCTGGACAAGCAGTAGCTAAAGCATTACCCGTTATGGATGGTAAACTTACCTCTAATGCCATCCGTGTTCCTGTTCCTAACGGATCATTAGCCATTTTAAATCTAGAAGTTAAGAAAACTACTAATGTAGAAGGGGTAAATGCCGCTTTACGCAACGCTGCCCTTAAAGGAGATTTGGTAGAGCAAATTCGCTACTCCATTAGCAATGAACTAGTTTCTAGCGATATCGTTGGCGAATCTTGTCCTTCAATTTTTGACTCACCCGCTACTATTGTAGATAGCAACGGTAAGAATATGGTACTTTATGTATGGTACGATAACGAGTACGGTTACAGCCGTCAGGTTATTCGCTTAAGTAAATACATCGCTGAAGTACGTCGCAAACGTTACTATTAGTAGACTGCTGTATCTAAGCATTTCCTCATAAAAAAAGCGGTCTCGATTATTCGGGACCGCTTTTCTTTTGAAAATTAGTTATGAATTAAGCTTTATAAAAAGGCGGCTTCGCCACTTTTGCTTTCAAAGCTTTATTACGCACTTGAATGAATATTTCCGTGCCTTCGGCCAAGTAATCTTTTTGCAGATAAGCCATCCCGATTGCCTTTCCTAAACTAGGTGCTTGGGTACCACTGGTTACCACGCCAATGTTTTCGCCTGCTGCGTTAAGCACGGCATAATCGTGACGAGGAATACCGCGGTCTTCCATAATAAAACCCGTTAGTCGACGGCTTAAACCCGCTTCCTTCTGGGCTTTTAAAGCCTCTGAATTAATGAAGTCTTTCGTGAATTTGGTAATCCAACCCAATCCCGCTTCTAAAGGAGAAGTTGTTTCGTCGATATCGTTGCCGTATAAGCAAAAACCCATTTCTAAACGTAAGGTATCGCGCGCACCCAAACCAATCGGCTTAATATCCCAGGCAGCGCCTGCTTTAAAAATCGCTTCCCAAACTTGCAAAGCGTGCTCATTAGGAACGTAAATTTCAAAACCACCAGCGCCGGTATATCCGGTAGCCGAAACTATTACATTATCGCATCCCGCGAAAGCGCCTTTATCGAAAGTATAGTACTTCATGCCTGCTAAATCTAGGTCGGTCAGCGACTGTAGCGCTTCAGCTGCCTTGGGCCCTTGCACGGCAAATAAAGACCAATTATCGCTTTGGTTATCAATAGTTAAACCTTCCGGTAGATGCGCAGCAAGCCAATTGTAGTCCTTTTCAATATTGGAAGCGTTTACCACTAAAAGGTAGGAGTTTTCGGCCAGGCAATAAATTAAAAGATCATCTACAATACCGCCTTTATCGTTCGGCAAGCAGCTGTACTGAATTTTCCCGGGCGTCAATTTTGACACATCGTTCGAAGTCATTTTTTGCAAGAAATCAAGAGCTTGGGGACCTTCCACAAAAAACTCACCCATATGACTTACATCGAAAACACCCACGGCCGAGCGCACATTTAAATGCTCGGCGTTTAGGCCTTCGTATTGAACAGGCATATTGTAGCCCGCAAAATCAACCATTTTACCGCCAAGGTCTTGATGAACCTGATCTAAAATTAACTTTTTCATTGTTTGTATTTGAGAGGTATATTTTTATCCGTGAATGAGCTCTTTATCGCCAAAATCTTTCATTACTTCCGCTTCAAAAGTGAGAAGTTCATCCCACATTTTATCCACGTCTTCGCGCTTTCCATACTGACGAGCGAATTTTAAAAACAAGGTATAATGATTAGCTTCACTTACCATTAACTTAGCGTAAAAGCTTGCTAACTCTTGGTCTTCAATATTTTCGGAGAGTACCTTAAAGCGTTCGCAGCTGCGTGCTTCAATTAAAGCCGCAATTAACAAACGGTGCACTAAGCGCAGTTTGCGATCGCCTGTTTGCGCGAAAAACTTGGTAACCCGCGCCACATATTCATCTTTACGATCGCGACCAATAACAAAACCGCGCTTTAGAATATGTTTGTGTACCATTTCAAAATGACTCATTTCCTCGCGTGCGAGAGCCGCCATTTCTGTTACTAAATCGCTGTACTCGGGATAGGTAACAATGAGTGATATTGCCGTGGAAGCCGCTTTCTGCTCGCAAAAAGCATGATCCGTTAGAATCTCTTCGAGGTTCTTTTCCGCCACATTAGCCCAACGTGGATCGGTGGGTAATTTTAATCTAAGCATGTACTTTCTTTAAAAGATCCGAAAATAAGACTGCAAAATTAACCATTTGCTTTATCTCACTGATTGTTGCATGCCGTTCTTTCTCAAAGATTAATAAAGCTTCGCCATTGCATTCTATATGATAGCTCTTATGTTCTTCTAAAAAGTGGATTATATCGCGGTTCAAAAACTTCTTAATAGCCTGCTCATCCTCTCCTTTCACCTTAAAGCGATTGGAAAAATCGGGGTACAATTCAAAAACGATGTCTTTAAAACCCGCTAAAAAGGCCACCTTGTCTAAAAGACTTTCTCGGTCAATTACAAATAAAGGGGCTTGGGCGCCTAAGGGGATACTTAGCATAGTGGCGTGTAGATCCTGGTTACCATAAAAACCGCCTGCTTGATAATGCACATCGGCTAAAAGCCAATCCCATTCTCCTTTTGGAGAAAGACGATTACGCAGTAAGTTGACTGGTTTAAACTTGAAATAATCGAAATTTTGAAAACCCAATGACTCGTCAATTTCATGATAATCAAATTGATATTCATGGCTCAGGGCAAATAGCCGTAAAGCCTTTTGCCGACGAGTTAAGGTATAAGTCCGCTTTTCGAAAAATTTACGCGGATGGCGATTAGCCATGGGATGCGAAGAACTGCGACCCATATCATCTAAACCGATAATCTCCAAGTTCCCTCCTCCATTCTGGAAATTGCTTTTGTATTGATGCAAATGCTCTAAAACCGAATAATCGACATAGGTAGTGAGACTAAAATCAACAATTACTTCCGCCTGAGTGGAAAGGGTATCGAGATGGTTTTTGATACGAAGAAAATTTAAAAAGGTGGCAAAAGACTTAACACTTAAATGATACTTATTAGAAGCCTCTTCATATAGTAAGGTATTGGGCCTGAATAAATTTCGGAAGAAAATAGTAGATCGTCCCATACCAAATAATTGCAGAATTAAAGTTGCGAAGATGCCGATTAAAATACCGGTAATTAAATTGGTAAATAAGGTAGCGAGGTAGGTAATGATGAAAAGACTAAGTTCTTCCCAACCCACGGCGGCCATGGATTTAAATTGAGCGGGGGCGGTTAATTTATAACCCGTGTAAACCAAAATAGCCGCTAAAACGGAGAGAGGAATAAATTGTAGTTGCGTACTAAATAGCAAAAAGAATAATCCTATAAAAATACCTTGAAAGAGATTCGACCAACGCTCCGTGGCGCCATTATTTACGTTTACCGAGCTGCGCGCAATCACCGCCACTACATTTAGTCCACCAATAAATCCCGAAATTATTGTGGCTAAGCCCAAAGCGCGTAAATCCTTATTAACATTACTGCGTCGGTGTTCAGGATCAAGTTTATCCACGGCCTTAATACTTAGCAAAGATTCAATTGCGGCAATAAAAGCTAATGAAAACGCGATGCTAATAAAGCCACCACTTGCCCAAGCCGAGAAATTAGGAAATACGATACTGTTCTGTAAATTATCGGGTAAGCTTAATAAATGGTCATCTGCGAAAGCGGGAAATAAATGCGGATTATAAGAGGACAAATAACTGTAACCCATACCTAAGCTGATAACCCACATGGGCGCGGGAATTTTACTAAGCCACGATTTACCCTTCGTAGGCAGCACGAAAAGCAGAATTAAACTTAATATACCCAGAATTGCGGAGGGATAAGCACTCTCATCGAACCATGCCATTTTAACACTCTTGGTAATCTCAACCAATAAGGCGGGAGCGCTTTCGCCAGATGGGTTATTAATGCCCATGAGGACATGAATTTGACGACTGAGGATAATTAAACCGATGGCCGCCAACATACCTTTAATGGCTGATGAAGGAAAAAACTCAGCTAAGGCTCCAAAGCGAAAAACACCCAGCAAAAATACTATTCCACCTGATGCTACTATAGCGGCTAAAGTTAGCTGATATCCTAAAAAAGCATCTCCTGCCCCAAGGGAAGAAATAGCAAAAAGCGTTACGACCACCAAGCCGTTGCCCGGTCCAGAAATTACCACATAAGAGCCGCCCAAGAAAAAGAGAACTAACGCACCAACAATAGCCGAAATGATTCCCGCCATTGGTGGAGCACCAGAAGCTAAAGCTAAGCCTAAGCCTAGGGGCAGTGCCACTAGCGAAACAACTAAGCCGGGTAAAATATTGGGCGATAAAGATTTAAAAGATGGTAAATTCATCCTTTAAACGGAGTGACTATGAATGATTAATAAATCGCTCGGCAATTCCGAAAGTATGTATTCTAAATCGTGTGTGAAAACACGATCCATAAAGCCCAATTTGGTATCGGGTGAATTTAAGACCAAAAGCTCGGCGCGGCTGGATTGGGTGAAATGCCCAATGCTGTAACCGGGTTTGCCAAAAACTACTTTTGTTTCTATTTCTAAGTTAGACTCTTCTAGCTGAGCAAGGGTAAGACTTAGGCGGTGCGCTTCCCTTTGTTCGATGATATCACGCCAGCGGTTACAGCGCTCTAGTTCCTTATTATCGGCTGCCCTTTTCGTGTTTTTGTCGGGAATCACCTCATCAACAATACTCAGTTTTCTTGCTCCTAGGGCCTCGGCCACCTGAATGGTTTTTTCAATAGTATCAGATGTTTTAGGATGCTTATTGCCTGTTACTACAATTTTAGAATAGGCCTTAGGGAATAGCTGCGGATTAGTGAGCAATAAAATACTAAAGCTTGATTTACGCACTAATTGGCGTGCGACCGATCCCATATAATATCGCAGCAGTCCCTCACGTGGCAAAGCACCTGCTAGTAGTAAATCGACCTTTCGAGTTTCACATACTTTAATGATGCTTTCGCTAATATCTCCCTGTTCGAAGCAAATTTCATACTTGATATCTGCTAAAACTTTAGTGTTTGCCAATTTTGCCACAATATCTGCGACAGCGCTACGCGACTGCGAATTAAGGGCTTCCACATGAATGAGGAATAGCTTTTCACCCAATAAGGCGCACAGTCTTGCCGCCTCAGTAATATTAGCTTCGATACTTGGGCTGAGGCCAATACCTATGGCCATGTTTGCAAAGGGTTTCAAATGTGAAAATTTATTGTTTTCTGACGAAGCCTAAAGGTACAAAGGCTTTTAGAACCTCGTCTAAATTTAAACGCTTTGTTTTAAACCACTAAATGATGTTTAATTAACTAATAGTTGAGCAAGTTAAAAATTTAAATCCCTACATATCAAAGCCTTGAAAACTTTTCAGAGGCTAAGGGCATCTTTTTTACTCAAAGCCCTTGCAAGGTATATTTCAATAGTTAAATTTGCAGCCCCAAAACAATGAGACGTTTACCATTAGCCAGGTAAAAAGAGTTTAGGGATCGAATTGGTGAGATGGGTGAGTGGCTGAAACCAGCAGTTTGCTAAACTGCCGTACGGGTGACCGTACCGCGGGTTCGAATCCCGCTCTCACCGCCACGGGGCGTAGCGTAGCCCGGTATCGCGCCTGCTTTGGGAGCAGGAGGTCGTAGGTTCGAATCCTGCCGCCCCGACCAAAAAGCCTTGACGAGCATTCGTCAAGGCTTTTTTTATGCCCAACAGCGCAAGCTTGCTTGCATACTGTTGGGCATAAAAAAAGTCAAGGACTGCGCAGCAGGACAGGCTTTTTGGTCGTATTCCTTAAAATTGTTAGCGGCTTTGGGAGCATGAAACAATGACCGCGATTGCACCATGGGATAAATCCCTTGGCGATAAATACGCCCTACTACCATTCTGAGCTTTTCTTAAACTTCGCTTAAAATCAAGCCTTTTTCCTTTCAAACGCGGCATTTGAAGCATTTAAGCTTCGTAGAATATCTACCTTTACTTCATCGTAAAAACGCAAAGTCTTCAGCGCAAAAGCCCTCAAATCATAAAAGGTTCTTTTTAGCTAATTACAAGATCCACAATGAAAAGAATAGCCCAAACCCTCACCCTCCTACTTTTAAGTATTACGGCCGCCCTCGCCCAAGAATGGCAAACGGATTTCAACAACGCTAAGAAATTAGCCGGCACAGAAAACAAGCCCATTATCTTAGTATTCCAAGGTTCAGACTGGTGTGCGCCTTGTATTAAATTAGACCGTGAAATTTGGAGCAGCGACACCTTTAAAGAATACGCCTCCGAGCATTATATCATGCTTTTAGCCGATTTCCCCCGTCGCAAGAAAAATGCTTTACCGGAAGAGCAAGCGGCCGCCAATGCCAAGCTGGCCGAAACCTACAATACCATCGGTGCCTTTCCTTTTGTGGTCGTTTTAGATAGCCATGGTAAAGTTTTAGGACAAACAGGCTATAAGAAAGTAAGCCCAGAAGAATACATTAAAGAGCTCAATAGTTTTGTTAAAAAGTCCTAAGCATATAGTAAGTGCCCTGCTCCTATTGGCCAGTTTTTGGGCATCTGCGCAAGCGGAATACCAACGCACCTTAAAATTAATGGGCAGCCGTTTCGATATAACCGTAGTGGCTAAAGATTCCCTTAGGGGAGAAGCGTATATTGATATGGCCGTGGCTAAAATTGAAGAAATCGAAAGACTAATTTCCTCTTGGGATCCTAATTCCCAAACTTCCGCCATTAATAAGGCGGCAGGAATAAAGCCCGTGAAAGTCCATCCCGAACTTTTCCATCTCATTGAAAGAGCCCTAGGTATTTCAAAATTAACCGATGGCGCTTTCGATATCAGCTATGCTTCCATGGACAAGATTTGGAAATTCGACGGCAGCATGACCTCTATGCCATCTGCTGAAAGCATTAAAGCTTCTGTGGCTAAAGTGGGCTATGAAAACATAATCCTTACCAAAAGCGATACCAGCGTTTTCCTAAAATTACCCGGTATGAAAATCGGTTTTGGCGCCATTGGCAAAGGCTACGCTGCCGATAAAGCCAAAGAATTATTAATGGCCCAAGGAGTTAGCGCCGGAATTATCAATGCCTCTGGCGATATGAATACTTGGGGAAAACAAGCCAATGGAGAAGACTGGAAAGTAGCGATTACCAATCCCCTCAATAAAAATAAGGTCTTTGCCATTTTACCCATCCGCAACAGCGCAGTGGTAACTTCGGGGAATTATGAGAAATACGTAATCTTCGACGGTGTGCGTTATACCCACATCATCGACCCCCGCAGCGGCTATCCTTCCAGCGGAATTAGTAGCGTTACCGTTTTTGCCCCCAAAGCCGAACTGGCCGATGCCCTGGCTACCTCCGTTTTTGTAATGGGCCCAGAAGTGGGTTTAGACCGCATCAACCAGCTCCCGCAAATTGAGTGTATTATTATAGATGCAGAAGGGAATATTTTCACTTCCCAAAATATAGAAATTGAAAAATTATGATCAAGCGAATTATTAGCCTTTTGGTAATTACCTTTTCTGCCAGCAGCTGTGTGGTGGTTAAGGAATACGAAAAAGTAAATCTCAACGACCCAGATATGACACTGGCTGAAAAGTCTTGCAACCGCAATTTAGCTACGGCCCATTCCTATCGCGAAGCTGCCGTTGGAGCCAATGGCGGAAAAACCGGCGGAGGCTGCGGCTGTAATTAAAACCAAGACCACCAAGCAAATGAATACCCTAAAACAGCTCCTTCTAAGCGGTGTAATCCTTAGTCCCTTTCTGGCTTTAAGCCAAGATGCGTCGGACTCTATACCCGTTTACAAAAAGCGAGTGCTGGAAAGCGTGGAAGTAGATTTCCTCAGTAGTTTATACGGCCAAAATGGCGATAATGCAGCCGTTACAGGCGGTTCCGGTACCGAACAATTAATGGATGCCACCGCTACCCTGGTAATTTCCATTCCCTTAAATGCCGATGATGTTTTAACCATCGATGCTGGTGTATCGGCCTATACCTCGGCTTCCTCCAGTAATATCAATCCTTTCGACAACCGGAAAATTGCCGATAACTTTCAAGCCTCCACCGGGGCATCTGGCAGCGATGTGTGGACCAACGTAACCGGCAGCTATAGTCACAGTTCCGATGATCGTAATGATATTTGGTCGGCCAAGCTTTCGGTCTCTAACGAATATGATTATTTTTCAACCGGCGCTGGTGGTTCTTATACCAAGCTTTTCAATGAAAAAAACACCGAGCTCAGCGTACACGGCAGCATTTACATAGACACGTGGCGCGCTATCTATCCCTATGAATTAAGACCCTTTGCGGCAGGTGGTGATGGTTTATTTAACAATCTCTTTCGCAGCAATACCATTACCGGAAACACCAATTACGATCCTACTTTCAGCACTTTCGATAGTGAAGGACGCTATTCTTATGCCCTCGGATTTGGCTTTTCGCAAATCCTCCATAAAAACATATCTGGCTCTTTAGCTTTAGACTTGGTGCAGCAAAGCGGTTTATTATCTACCCCCTTTCAGCGAGTTTACTTTGCCGATGTAGAAAATTCCTACATCCAAAATTTCCAGTTGGCCGATGATATTGAACGCCTGCCCGGCTCTCGCTCCAAAGTTGCCGTCGGCGGAAAACTAAATTGGTATTTAAATGAATACGTCGTACTCCGCAGTTTCTACCGCTATTATTTCGACGATTGGGGTATTCAGTCGCACACCGCTAGCCTAGAAATCCCAATAAAAATTAGCAGCAAGTTTAGCCTCTATCCCTCCTACCGTTATTACGATCAAACCGCTGCCGATCATTTTAGAGCCTATGAAACGGCCTTGTCGACCGATCTTTACTATACTTCCGACTACGATTTATCACAGTACTCCGCTAATCAATTTGGCTTTGGACTTACTTATACCGACATCTTTACCAATGCCCACATTTGGCATTTTGGACTAAAAAGCTTCGACTTCCGTTTTTACCAATATAACCGCAATACCACTTTTCGGTCTAGCATTGGCACCCTCGGGTTTAAATTCGTGCTGAATTAAGCAGGAACAAATTTTCTTTTTAAAATTAGCCAAAAGACCATTTTTTAATGGTCTTTTTCTTTTCCCAGTATTTGTTGTTTTCCCCTTTCGGTAGATGCGTAATTAGAGCAGGTTCCTTTCCCAAAAACCTACGAATTGCCTAAATTTGAAGAGCTTACTTTTTCGTTTCTGGGAAAAACTGATTATTTCTAATCTTCTAAAATTAATCGTCATGAAAAATATATTAGTTACACTCGATTTCAGTGACAATGAAAACTTACTCTTAGACCAAGCCCAGCAACTAGCCCAGGCTTTGGAAGCTAAAGTTTGGATAATGCATATTGCCGCTCCCAATCCCGATTTTGTAGGTTATGACGTGGGCCCGCAGTATATTAGAGATAGCCGCGCTTCGGAACTACGCGAAGAACACCGTAAATTACAAGACTACGCCACTAGCCTCGAAGAAAAAGGCATAAATAGCGAAGGACTACTGGTGCAAGGCGCCACGATAGAAATGATTCTCGAAGAATCGCAAAAACTAAATATCGATCTCATCATTGCTGGCCACCACGACCGTGGATTTTTCCACAATGCCTTTATGGGCAGTGTTTCTTCTCAGGTAATTAAGAGATCGAAAATCCCCGTACTTATTGTGGCTTTGTAGCTTTTGGTAAATCTAATTATCCGCTTATTTAGCCTCAACCAATTGGTAAAACACGAATACAAGCTTGTTAAACTGCTATTCTATTCTTTTTTGTTGCGTCACTACCAATTGATTTGGTAGCTTTGAGAACCTGAAATCAAGTAGCATAACACTGGCAACAAGTTTTTTAGGCTTATCCCTCAGATTAAGGGGGTAATAAGAAGAATGTTGGGGATAAAAGGTGTTGTGCCTAATTTGAAAAAATGAAAATCGTCCTATCAATCATATTGACCGTTTTTACCATCCAAATATCATTTGGACAAGTGGCGACTATCCAAGACCCTGACGGTTGGACAAACGTGAGAAAATTGCCTGATGGAAAATCGGAGATAATTCAAAGGGTTTCTGAAAATGAAGTGTTTTGGTTCGACTATGAAGAAACCGACCAAGAACAAGAATGGATTTCAATTTACATTCCGAAAAACGATTATAGCCTTGGAAAAAGCGAACCAGATTATATAGTAGGATTCATTCATAAGTCGCGACTTCTGCCATTGGCCAAACTTCAAGGATATGCGGGTAATGACTTCACCTTAGAATATGAACTTAGTGCCTTCGATTCCACCAATCGAATAATCGAAAAACAAGACGGGAAATGGATTACGGCTATTGACGGACGACCTGTTTGGGGAACTGACGGCAATTTTCCGAAGACTCAAGTTGACAATATCAAAGTTATAATTGACGGACAAGAAATTGAAATTCACGAAGTATTTTATTCCGACATATATGAATGTGATAACAGAATTTCAATCTACAGGAATGGCGACACCTACTTCGCTCATCAATGGAATAGTGATGGAGCGGGTGCTTATGAAATTGTTTGGGTCTTTGATAAAAAAGGATTGAAACAACGACTTGTAGGAACGATGATTTAAAAAGAAAAAAACTAGGCACAACATCGGCTATAGCAAATGCGGGCTGACTACTTAAAAATGAAGATATTGCAACTAAACAATATTCGGTCTGGCAGACAACGATTCGGTTTCAAAATCCCGCACTTGCCATAGCCAGGGCCGTTACCAGAAACCGCTAAAAAATGATTAAATTCTTTAGAAAAATACGCTACAACCTTATGGAACAAAATAAAACTGGTAAGTACTTTAAATATGCCATAGGTGAGATTATACTTGTGGTTGTAGGTATTTTAATTGCATTATGGCTAAATAATCTCAATTTAAAAAGTCAACAAAGAATTGAAGAAATAAATATTCTTAAAGGACTTAAAAAAGACTTTCAAGCAGACATTGTTGATTTTAATTTAAATATTAACGGTTATAAAAGTATTAGTTCATCAGTTGATCTTATTCTAAATCGATTGGAAAGTTCAGCTATTTATAATGACTCATTAGATTATTATTTTTCAGGCACTATAACTTGGCCTCATTCAATCATAAACAAAAATTCATTCGATGTTTTAAAATCTAAAGGTCTGGATATTATATCCAATGATTCCCTAAGAAATGAAATTTTAAATTTTCATAGTCAAGTTTACGCAGGTATTAAAACATGGGAGGACCATTTTAACAGAGATATATATTTCAATGAAATGTTAAAAAGATTTGATAAAGTTGAACCTTGGAAATTTGATAAAGATGGTAAATTTTATCGAGGCGTTATGAAACCAATTAACTATAACGCCCTTAAAACAGACACTTTATATTTGTCCTTGCTTCGAACTATGAAAAGAGACGCTGAAACACTTTTGTATAATCAATACCTTACAATAATTAAAGATTTAGAAAATCTAGTGGCTGACATTGATAAAGAGTTGATGAACATCGAATAACGGAATGTATTAAATTTAAAACATTACCTGATATTATTTTAAATTGGAAAACGAAAGCATAACAATAGCTATAAGAAATTGCCTGTTCTTGCCTACTTTGGAAATTCCTGCGGAATTTCCAACTTGGTGTGAAATCGCAAAGTTAACCACTCATAGCCGAAACCGTTGGCACAAGCTTAATGCTACTCATAAAGCAATACAACACCTCTAATTTAATTAAACATTATATTGCAATTTCTTACTTAACTAATCTACTAGTATGAAAGCATTCTTAATAATTTCGATTTCATTGTTTATCAGTTTTCAATTAAATGCGCAGAATAAACTTTATGTTGAGCTTGATGGAGGTCAGCGCAGTGTCTTAAACATGGGGAAAATTGGTTTCAACAATTACTATTTTTCTAATAGCTCAGGAAAGTGTGACACATTATTATGTTCTGAATCAGGCTTAAGCAATTGTAAAATTGATGATTACAAGATTTTTAACGAAAATCAGAAAGAGATGTACAAGATTTACAATAAGGCCATTAAGAAGTCGATAAGAGCCATTAAAAAGGATGAAAAAACTGCTGGAGCTCTAAAACTTAAGGTCAAGGGAAGAACCGTGGATGTCAAATATTTTGATTATCAAAACGCTGGAAATCTCAAAATGGAGATAAGCTTATCCTGAGTTTATCTATAGCTCAAATAGTATGATCGACAGACTACTTGATTAACACAAATTCTTCTTATAAGCGAAAACACAAAAACGCAAGGCGCTTATTCTAAGCCTTAAGAACTAATTTAATAATAACCTTGAAAATTAATGCGCTGAACAGAATGATCCCAAAAAATAATCTTACCGCAACTTATTATATTTACAAACCTGATCTTACCATTACATAGAAACTTATTGTAGTTGAATAATTATGTCTGCCTTTAAAAAGTTTGCTTTTATCCTATTAATCCTGCCATTTTCGATATGTGGTCAATGGGCTCATTATTATGTAACTGGCCAAGGTAATGGATATAGCACTAGCAGCAGGCATGGTACTTTCGATGGTTATATTCGAGGAGATAGTTTAATTACATTTGGATTTCAGTCAATAGGCAATAACAATTCATTTGCAGAGGAATTCTTTCAAGACAGTTACAGTTTAGCAAGTGGATCTTTTGGACATTCAAAAATCATATATCAAAGAGATGGTTCACCTACGAGTGAGCGCAAGCAGCAAGCTTATTCGAGGTACTATAATGGATATATTGTTAATAGAAATGGTCACGCTTTTACAGGTCCCGCACGCTATATTCGAAATTATGATGGGTCATTAGTGAGAGTTGACAGCGCTCAGAGGACCAAAATACTGACAGGTCAGCTGATTGACACCACTAACTCCTTTCTTTGTACAGACCCAAGTACTAATTTATTCTTGCTCGATTGGTTTAACGGCGATACTATCCAAACCTTTTCCTTAGATACAATTTCGGCTAATTACAATGGTGGATTGGACGCTTTTAATTGGAATATTGCCTTCTATCATAATGATGGAACGTATATCTACCTAGGCGTATTTGAACCGACCAAAATTTTGCCTTATGGGTATGAGATTTTGAAGTTGAACATCTCAACAGGCAGATTAGATGACTTCAAGACCTTTAAGGAAGAATCATGTACTTTTAGTTCAAGCCAAGAGTTCTCTATGATCGTTAAGGATTCCATTAGTGAGTTTGGCAATAATTATCGAAGCTTCCATAGTATTTATGACTCTCAATGGCAAAAAACAGTAAGCTTCTCTTTTGTTTCTGAGAAATTTTATGGCTATGAGACAGGATCTGTACCGGTTTACTTTAGCGATTCTTTGATTATTTTTAACTCAGCCGCTGAAGATCCTCGAAGCACTATTCCAAATATTGATATATCAGGTTCTTACTTAAAAGTCTTCGATTTAGTGAATCAAAAATGGTTAGGTTCGGCTCGGTTTTTTGCTCAACACCAAGGCCGAAGTTTGGACTTGGGTAAAATTCTTGGGGTGAAAAATGGTTTTATCTACCTGAATACACAACATGATGTAGCCAATTTCAATTATAGCTTGCTAATGTGTCTGCCTTTAGATTTAAACTATGACAACCCTTTATTTTACAGGCTTATAGGAGACCTTGAAGAGGAGATGTCAGGGTCATTGGAAATTTTCCCTAATCCCGCTTCTGAATTCTTGAATCTAAATTACGGGGCTAGCTTTGATGAAATTCGTTTTTATGATCAAGCTGGCAGATTAATAAGAGCAAGTCCATATTCAGAGGAAAGAAGATACTCTACAGAGTTTTTAACGCCAGGCATATATTACCTTTCTATCATGTCAGGAGACAGTGCCCTTGCCAGAAGGAAGTTTTTGAAAATAGACCAATAGCAATTAATCACTAACTTAGTGAAAAGGCTAATCTGTAACTTCTTAGAACATTATATCATATCGAACAGACTCCAAAAGTCCATAACCCAAAGGCTAAGGTAAAAGCGGTAAACCGTGAGAAATGAGTAGAATTTGAAAAATATAAATCACTGATCAACAATATACTAACTTTGCCTTAGTCAGAAATACAAAACGAATCTATGCAAACATTCATGTCAATCATTTTGCTACTCACATTTTATAATAAGTTCCCTACCAAACCTCTTGAGACAGATCATTTGTTCAAAAGGTGGGTTGTTAATGCCCCCTCCAACCCAGGTTCATTTTCAGACCTTAAAGAAATTGAGTTTATATTAAGCAACTCTGAGGACGCGGAAAAACTACCGATGCACTTAAAGTACGGAGGGATATCATTTCAAAAGGACGGGGTTTTTATTGAACATTGGTGGAATCAGTGCGGAACGGGAAACCCACCTAGTTCAAAAAGTTCTGAGTGGTCAATCAGCGATAATGGGATTGAAAAATTGATTACAATATCAGGTTCAAATAATTGGAATGGCATATACCTAATTGATAAACTCGACTCGGAAACATTGCACTTGATACGAAAAAATTAAACCTGCATAATAAAGTATCAAATTGTGTTGAAACGCATTTCACACTAAATGACGGTGCAAATGTTAAGAAAACGACCTGATTCCAGATGACGAACAACACATATCAATAAGACACAAAAAACACGCAGACCTAGGACCTGATTAATAGGGGTGGACAACTTTTAATAAAACCCAAGGAAATTCCCACTCCATAATATCTATCGCATTATGCTTCAAAAAAAGCTCCTTTATTTCTGGCTTTTATGTTTACTTATCATAGGATTATCTCAACCTCTCCTTAGTCAAAACATAAAGGTAAATTCCTCTCCTGTTGCTATTCTTAAAATGCCTTTCACTTTAGGCTTGGGTGTTGAACAGAAATTAAGCTTGCACCAGAGTCTTGAATTCAGTGGCGACCTTTACTTTCAGGATAGAATTACAACCCATTCTAGCTCTGACTATGGTTATCGATTAAACCTTTCCTATCGATACTACTTCGGGAATAAAAGAACCTATGATGGCTTTTACATTGCCCCCTCTCTTGTGTACCTAAAAGCAGATGTGTCTTCTGGCGGCCTGCCCCTTGACCCTAATTACCAAAGATTGGAAAGCTTCCGCCAGGCTTTTGGGCTACAAATAGCTATTGGCTATCAGTGGATTTTTTATGATGTAATAAGCTTCGGAGTGGGTTTCGCTCAAACCACTTATCGCAGTTATGACTACAGCCTGAATAATAGTTTGAAGGTGAACGAATCTTGGAAGAATGACATTGAGTTTAATCCGTATCTGAGTTTGGGAGTTTTGATTTTTCAAGAGAGTTAAACAAGAAGATTCACCAAATTTTCAGACAGTAAAACCAAGCCTATTTTGATTACACCCATCCAATATTTGGCATTTCTTTAAAAATTTTGAAATCCCTTAATTTAAAGACTGTTTTTACAGCCTTTGCCAAAAGTCATAAATAAATACTTTCGCTTATGTATAAACCTGATGAGGTCATCTTTAGACCTTGCGAATAATAATTCTTAAATTCAAAACTGAAACTAACCATTAACAACTAATCGAAACCGCACTGGTCTCATACGAATCCGCTGAATTTAACCGAATGAAAACTATCCTGACACTACTGACCTAGAAAATAAGACGATTACACTTATAAGCCAAATTACTGCTCTCCTCTAAACCTATCATAATGTTTTAGTTCCAGTGCTTCGGTGCTTGGTCCCAAGCCATTAATACTATGATTAATCCCTCCGTTTTGCCCAGTGAAGGTGGAGATGTGTTCGATAAAAATCCCGGCATGGTCGGGAACTTCCATGGCATTTTCTAATCTCACATTATTGGAAATCGTTGGTTCCCCACTAAAAAAGCTGTAAATCCCCAGTCCGTAGGCAACATGGTTTTGAACGCTATCGGCCACTTTATAAGAAGCATAGCCCGGCTTTCCTTTATCGTTCCAAACCGCATTGCTCGGCGGGTGATAGGGAATTTCGGACTGATAAAAATAAGTTCTACCATATTCTCCCTGCCAAAGCGTTTGATAGGCCTGAAAGTGCTCATTGAACAATCCGTAGACGGTCACATGATCGCCATTCACCACTAATCCGTGTTTATTTTGACCCTCCATCCATTCCGTTCCTATGCCATGATCTGCTCTCCATAACCAAAAATGATCACCAATCACGTAATTGCTGTTAATCGTAATTGTCGCTTCCGCTTGACCGACCACCGCTCCGCCAACTCGGCAGTAAATATCATGCAGGGAAATAGGATTATCTGCATAATTAGAATCCGCATTTTCTGGCCCAATTTGAATCAGTGTAGGCGATAGTTCTGGACCTGCATCTACCATAAAACCCGCTAATATCACTCCAGGGATATCCGCGGTAGCGAGAGCCGCTACTCCCTTTTGCGGAATTAGCGTTGGCAGTCCCAAGCCCATAATCACGGTATTGGCTTTGCTGATGCGAAGCGTTTCATCAAGCTCGTAAATTCCGGGTGTGAGGAGAATATGCTTCCCTTCCGCCAAGGCTTGATTAATAGAAGTGGCATTATCTTGATCAGGATTCGCGATATAAAATGCAGCTAGTGGAATAAGTTCACCTGCCTCAAACCCATTCACCCAAGAGGGACCCGAAGTTTCCCGCCTTAGGGCTGGAACAAATACCGCGTAATCTCCTCCTTCCGTATAAGTTAAGAAAGGTTTTTCGCGCATTACCGGTGTTTTGTTGATAATAGTCGTTGGTTTATCTGGCCATGTATCTTGGGGAGCACCTTCCACGCCCACAAATACCCGATTCCAATTACCACCTTCCCAAGAACCGATTTTGGAATTCCTAGTAAACCATTGCTGCCCAGAGGTCAGTCCTGCCCTACCCTCAACTAGAGAATTGGCCAGAAGGCCACCACTAGCCCAACCGCCCTTATCGAAATTAATATCGCCTGCTACATGCATACGCCGATAGGGAGCCGCTTGGGATACGGCCCAATAGATCATTTCACCCTTTTGGGGAACAACTTTAAAATTTTCTGCACCCCGCCAAAACATGGTCGTAACTTTGTTATCATTCGTTGTCGTAATCGATTGTACTGCACCATTTATGGTAACATCGGCGGGGAATCTACCTAAACCGATGGCTTGAACATAATAATCGACGGTTACATCTAAATTATATGTACCAGGTTTAAAGAGTAGTGCGTATCGCTCTGAACCAAATTCAGAATGTTTCTGCTGCTCGTGCAAGGCATCTAGCGTGAGCTTTATACTATCTAAGTCCATTGCATCGTCAAATACCAAAACGTTTTCACCAAATACGGAGTGGTATTGAGAGGTATCTAGATCCTTATAATTTCTATTCATCTGGGAACATCCGCTAGCCATACTCAGCATGAGTAACCAAATTAAAGGGAAGATAATAACTCTGAAAAAATTGATGGGACGCATAATAAATTGTAATGGTGATGCAATATAGGGTGATTTCAATTATGCCTTCAAAGAGCGAGAAACCGATTTTTATTGGCAGGATCGCCAAGATCGCCATCACAACAAATTTTTTCTTTACGATCCTAACAAGAATGCAGTGCTAGCCCCCTTTTATGCGGTGCATTTACCAATTGCGATTCTACCTCTAGGTACCTTAAGAAGCCCTAACTATTTCCATTATCAAACATCCAGCCCAGCTAGAATATAACTATACTCGCAATTTTCAATCCTTTTCACTACCATAGCCATACTAATACTACTCAATTTATTAGCTTTGAAAGCATTTGTATCAGATCTTCTCATCCAACACTTATACATACGAATATCCCTTGATATTGGCAGTACATGAGGAATGAATTGATGGATAAAAGGTGTTAAGCTTAATGCGGAAACATCCGACAATATTGAAAACTTATTAAAAAATGAGAAAACTATTTAATGACTGTCCGCTAAGTTAATATTTATTTCTGCTGCCATACCA